>Ga0316363_10000652_pt1 | contig 40566 bp, 31 predicted proteins | sample Sb_taG_3_FD_200459 | JGI IMG/M metagenome (GOLD analysis project Ga0316363, IMG submission 200459) | Peat soil microbial communities from Weissenstadt, Germany - Sb_50d_a_PC metaG (v2) (version 2) | ecosystem: Environmental > Terrestrial > Soil > Wetlands > Peat | place: Germany: Weissenstadt...
AACCCCAGCCCGTCGGCGCGCTCGTAGCAGATCACCTGCAAAGGCAAGCCGGGAGATGTTGTACTCTCCAGCCGCACCGACCCATCCGCATTCAGCAAGCTGCGGCTCAACGTCGTCAGGAAGCCGCCCATCGAGGGGCCGAAGCCCACGCAGGCGATGTCGACGGTCATCTGCTGCCGCTCGATCTTTTGTTGTTCGAGCGCAGGAGCCTGTTCTTGGGAATCGGCGCTCATGCGGGGTAGTCCAGCGCCTCCGGAATCATGAGCTTCGAAATCGCCTCGGCGGCCCGGTCCTTCGATAGCCGGCAGCCCGTGAGGCAAGTGGAGAGCTTCGTTTGCAACGAGAGGAACTGCTCGGCTCCATTGCACTTCGCACAGGGACCAGCTTTCTTCGGATGCGAGCCATCGCTGGCGATGACATCCAGGCCGTAGGAACCAATGCCCGGAATGATGCCCTCAAGAGAATCCAACTCGTCCTGCTGGTAACATCCCCGGTATCCCGCCTCGTCCCACGCCGGGTGACGGTTGTATCCGAACACCAGCTCAGCGCAGATGCGCGCCACTTCTCCACTGGCCCGCGCCGACTGCACGTGGCACAGGTCGGTCATGAAATTCACGAGGCCAGCCAGCCCTTCAGCAACGGCAGGATCGCTCGGTCCACGCCGCTCCAGTTCGAGCGCGTCGAGAATCTGGCAGCGCGCCGCCAGCAGCCAGCAGAGCGCGTCGGCCAATGGGAACGTCACACCCTGACGCGCACTCTGGTACAGACGGCCACCGTCGGCATCGGTGCTGCGCTGCAAACGCTCTAACGTCCACAGCCACATTCCCATGGCCGTTGCCAGCGCGCATGCGCCGGTGCCGGGACGCTCGGACGCGATCCAGCGCATCTCCTTGATCCACGCCTTGAACTGCGCGAGGAAGAGCGGGTTGGTCATGGTGATGGAGAGCTGGCGCCGTTGCACGGCTTCGGGTCCCTCATAGGTCGCTTCCAGTTGCGCATCCATCCACTTGTTGCCGAGGAAGCCCGGACAATCTTCCGTGATGCCGTATCCGCCCATCAGGCTGACCGCCTCGCGCATCATCTGCGCGCCCCAACCCGTGTTCCACAGCTTGGTGGCGGGGCAAAGGACGTCGGCCAGCGAATCCAAGAGAACGAAACGCAGAAGCGGATCCGACTCCAGTTGTGCGCGCTTGGCGTCGTTGGCAGGCAAGCCGGCTGGCAAGCGAACGAGATCCGCCGCCCGGTTCGACGCTTCGCGTTGCAGCTTCGCGCGCGCTCTGGCCGTGGTGACTCCCTGCGCCGCCAGCAGTTTGTCAGCCTCGCGCTCCAACGGATCCAGTTCATCAAAGGCCCGCGCCGCCGCAAATCCGAGCGCTGCTCCGGCCTCGCCGGTCGCCCACACATCCACCAACCGGTGCAACGTGTCTTCGCGAGCCTGCAGCCCGAGTTCATAACGCACCGATCCTGGCGTAGCCGTCTCCGCGCCACGGAACCGCCCGCGCTGATACCGTATGACCGGCTCGACCGCGGAGAGCAATTTCGCCGCCGTCATGATGCCAACAGTCACGCGCGTCCGGCGGAACACGGCTTCAATCACCTCGCTGTGGTTGTAGCGCGGCACGATGACGCCATCTTTCACCTCGTAGCCGCCGACAATTCTGCTCGCCGGAATGCGCAGGCTGAAAATCGGATCGCCGGTCGAAGAAAGCTGATGCACCAGTTTTCGCGTGGGCGTGCCGCGATCAAATGTTCCGGGATCGCCTTCTTCCAGGATCACCATGCAGCTTCCCTTGATCCGCTCGTCGCCCGAATCCACCGCCGCCGTCACAAAATTGGCAAACCCGATATTGGTAATGAAGCGGCCGCGCTTTTCCACCTGCAGCGTCGGTTCTTCTCCTTGTTTCCACTCGGCGATGCGGATTTTTCCGTTGAGCATGCCAGTATCCACGCCGACGTAAGGGATGGGCTCGGTCAGGCAGAATGCTCCCCGCCAGGGTTTGCGATCCTCTCCCGCCTGAGGCGGCGCGGCCAACCGCATGTACTTGGTTTGCTGCTCGGGCGTGCCCCGCTCGTGAATCGGCGCCAAGGCCAGACAACCCGCCAGGCTGGCGGTTGCGGCCCCACCGTCCACCCATGCCAGTTCAAACGCGACCAGCGCCAGCGCCAGGTTCTTCGGGCCAGCGATGAATCCGCCCTGCTCCGGCTCCATGAAGACGGCCGTGATCCCCGACGTATCGAACGCCTCCAGCAGTTCGGCCTTGGCCGGTGTCCACTCATGCGAATTTCGGCCGCCGTTGGCCACCAGCCGCGCCACCGGACCGCGGGCCACCGCTCGTGCCGATTGCACCAGCATCTGCAGGTCGTAACGGTCGGCAAATCGCCATTGAATCTGGCGCGCGGCATCGGAAGGAAGCGTCCGCAGCAGTTCCGGCTTGACGGGGGTGGCAGTGGAAGCCATGGCCTTGCTCCTTTGGGAAGTGGTCGTTTGCGCAGTGGTCTTACGATTCTGCCGTCCCATGACCGTCCGGTCTGTGATGTACGTCATAAGGGCCTGTGACCTTCGACCATGACCTTCGACCATCGCTCCGCGAGCTGCTGCCTGGGCCAGCTGGCTCATGAGACTATGAGCTGCATGGTTCTTGACGGCATCGGGAAGCAGGGCATAGGATTCGCTCGGAAGACTCGGCGCGATGCCGACACTTAAAATCATGCGTGGGCGCGCGTCGTTCCGAAAACCGTTCCTGGCAACATTGGCGACCCTGTTTGCCGTGGTTGCGATCGTTTACGGTTCCCTCTGGATGTACGCTGTGCGTCACCCGGTCCCAGGGGTAGAACTCGGCTTCAATCTCGCCCACGACTCCCACTATGACAAGAGAACGCACTCGCAATCAGTCGAAGATGTGGTGCAAGGAAGCCCTGCGGAGCGCGCCGGCCTGCGCGTTGGCGACCGCATTATTGGCGTAAATGGGCGGGCGCTGGACACCGACATTGCTTCCGACGAAGCCTATGTCCGTGGTCGGCCAGGCGACCCGGTGGAATTAACCGTAGAGCGCGCCGGTGAGCCCAAGCCGCTGATTCTGCATGGCGTCTTTCGGGCTGCCGAGCCGGCCAGAACGCCCGAGGGCCTTGCCAAGTCCTCCGCAAGGCAAGTCCTCAGATTATTCCCCATTCCTTTTCTTCTGGTGGCATTCGCCGTCCTGTTCTTGAGGCTGGAGGAGCCCAATGCATGGCTTCTGGCATTGCTGTTCTGCGCGTTTGTCGCCGCCCCAAATTTTCTCAATCCCTTGGCCATCTCTCCTGCACTCCGCGCATTTGCGTTTGCTTTTCGCGCAGTGTTTGGGGGAATGCTGGCTCCGTTTTTCTATCTTTTTTTCGCGGTGTTCCCGCTGCCATCGCTTCTGGATAGGCGCCTCCCGTGGCTGAAGTGGGTGGGGCTTTTGTTCGGAGTCTGTATTGTCTTACCCGGGTTGAGGACTGGGGATCCAAGCCTTCCACGAGTGGTAGCCCACCTGATAGGCAGCCGCAACGCTGCTTTCCTCAACGCTGGCTTGAACTACGACTTGCTTTTTCTGGGCATAATCTCGCTGGCGCAAAATTCATTCATGGCCGCCGTCCCTCCAGAAGCGCGGCGCAAATCACGAGTGATTCTGTGGGGAACCGTGGTCGGCATCCTGCCGATCTCGCTCGAAAAAATGGCCGTGGATTTCGCCGGATATCGCCCCTCTTTCTGGCTCGATACCGTACTGGTACTCGTGGTGTTCCTGTATCCCCTCTCCTTCGCTTACGCGGTCGTGAAGCACCGCGTGATGGAAATTCCGGTGTTGCTGCGACGCAGTGCGCGGTACGTTCTGGTGCAGAGGGGCTTCATCGTTTTGATGTTCCTGGTTGCGGCTTTCGCCATCGCGCTCTTCACCCACGTTTTCTCGCGGTTCCTCCGCGCGGATACGAATATCGGAATGGCTCTGAGCGCAGTATTCGGAATTGTTTTGGTCTGGACATCGGCGCCTTTGGTCAAGCGGGGAACCATGCGCATCGACCGGGCTTTTTTCCGCAGCGCTTATGACTCTCGTATCATTTTGCACGACCTCGCGGAGAAAACCCGGACGGTGGGCGACCGTCGCCAACTGGCTATGCTCCTCGAGAACCACGTGAACCAAGCGCTGCACCCGAAGACCTTGGCCTGTTACCTCGAATCCGGCAATGGCCGACTGGCCGCGATCTCCGGAACGCAACCCGCAACCCTCGCAACGCTCGCGGTAAGCGCACCGGTTTTCGTCGAACTTGCGCGCCGCGGGAAAGCGTGGGAGGTGCCATCCGGTTCGGCCGGCGCCGAAGAGTTAACCGCACTCCAGCACCTCGCGCCGGAATGCCTGGTGCCCATCCTCGGCCGTGAGAGCAACCTCATTGGCATGCTCGTTCTTGGGCAGCGGCGTTCCGAGGAACCTTATTCCGGTGAAGACAAGCATTTGCTCGATTCAGTAGCGGCCCATGCGGGCATCGCTTTGGAGAACATAAGTCTCGCAGAAAAGATGGCGGAGCGAATGGAGGCCGATCGCCGCACTGCTCAGGAAATGGAAATTGCCCGGCAGGTGCAGGCAAGGCTTTTTCCGCAAAAGCTGCCAGCGATGAATTCACTCGAATACACGGGCGCTTGCATCCAGGCTCGGAAGGTGGGTGGGGACTACTACGATTTTCTGGAGCTTCGCCCCGGCCGCTTGGCTCTGGTGCTGGCCGACATTGCGGGCAAAGGTGTGTCTGGCGCCCTGCTGATGGCCAATCTGCAAGCCAACCTGCGCAGTCAATATGCGATGGCGGTTGACGACCTGCCGCGACTGCTCGCCTCCGTCAACCGCTTGTTCTATGAGAATAGCGGCGATGCCAGTTACGCTACCTTATTCTTTGGGGATTACGACGACTCCAGCCGCAAGCTCCGCTACGCGAACTGTGGACATCTTCCCCCACTGCTGCTGCGCGCCCGCGCCAGCTCGCAGGATCAGGCGCCGGATGTGGAGTGGCTCCGTTCGACCTGTACCGTGATGGGATTGTTTGAAGACTGGCATTGCGAGATTGCGGAAGTGCAGCTTGCTCCAGGTGACATGCTGGTGCTCTACACGGATGGAGTCACCGAAGCCACCAACGCCGATGGGGAAGAGTTTGGCGAGTCCCATCTGCTGGCCACTCTTGGGAGCAATTTTCGCCTTCCGGTGGGGCCCCTCCTCCAAGCAGTGGTTGAGGCGGTCCAGCAATTCAGTAGCGGTAGCGAACAGCAGGATGACATCACCCTGGTAATTGCGCGCTCCCTTGCATAATTGACGTCAGCCAACCGGAATCCACTCGGCAGCCGAACGCTCGCATCGCAAACCGAGCTACTACCCGCCAGCCCGATTCGTCCAACAGTTCACGCGAAGATGCTAAATTAGATGTTTCATGTCTGCCCCAAACTCTCTCTTTGTTCGCGCCGCCAAGGCTCAGCTCACCGAACGCACCCCAGTCTGGTTCATGCGCCAGGCCGGACGCTACATGCCTGAGTACCGCGCCGTCCGCAAACAATATTCCCTCATCGAGATCTGCAAGAAGCCGGAGGTCGCGGCCCAGGTCACCATTGAAGCGGCCGAGATCCTCAAAGTCGATGCCGCCATCATCTTCGCCGATCTTCTCCTTCCGCTCGAAGTAATGGGACTGCCCTTTCATTTCGCCGCCGGTGAAGGCCCAAAGATCGATAAGCCGGTGCGCACCGCCGAAGATATTGCCCACCTGCGCACCGATCGTGCCGCCGACCTCGGCTATGTTTCTGAAGCCGTGAAGCTCGTGTGCAAGCACTTCGGCGACAAACTCCCCGTCATTGGCTTCTGCGGCGCGCCTTTCACGCTCGCCAGCTACATGATCGAAGGCGGAGGTTCACGCAACTATCTTTTCACCAAGAAAATGATGTACTCCGCGCCCGCCGCGTGGAACGAACTGATGAAGAAGCTGGTCGCGGTGACCGCCGAGTATTCCGCCGAGCAGGTGCGCGCCGGCGCCGACGCCATCCAGATCTTCGATAGCTGGGTGGGCTGCCTGAGCGTCGAAGATTATCGCCGCTACGTTCTGCCCCACGTGACCGACCTGGTAAAACGTCTGCAAAAGTCCGGCCTAACAAAGACCGGCGTGCCCGTCATCTGCTTCGGCACCGACAGCGCGACGCTGCTGCCCTCGATGCAAGAAACCGGCGCCGAAGTCGTCGGCCTAGACTGGCGCATTCCGCTCAACACCGCATGGCAGAGCCTCGGTTTGAAAGGCGCCGTGCAAGGCAATCTAGATCCCGTGCTGCTCTTCGCCGATTGGAAAGAACTAAAAAAGCGGGCCGAAGATATTCTGCGCCAAGCCGCCGGACGCCCCGGCCACATCTTCAATCTCGGCCACGGCATTCTTCCCGAAACTCCGGTGCAGCACGTGAAAGCGCTCTGCGATTTCATCCGCGAGCACTCGGCAGAGTTCAAGACAGCGGTTAAAAGCAAGCGTTGATGGTCCACTTTCATGAATTGTCATCTTTTATGAATTGTCATCCTGAGCGAAGCGAAGGACCTGCTTTTCGCCGCGAAATACAAGTCACTGGCTTCGCCCCAGGGCTGAATCGCTAAAGAGGAAGCCGAAAATGACGCCCTGCCCGCTGGGCCCCGCCAGCCAGTGCTATTGCGCGAATCGGGTGAGTTCGTTTCCCGCCGCGGAGCCCGCGAACACCGCCGTGCTTCTGCTCGCCCACGGCAGCCCCGAGAACCCCGACCAGATTCCCGAGTTTCTAAGTTACGTCACCGGCGGACGTCCTTTGCCGCAAACAGTCGTCGAAGAGATCCGCCATCGCTACTCGCTGATCGGTTTCTCGCCGCTCCCCTGCTGGACTCTTTTGCAAGCCGATCAACTTTCGCAGTCGTTGCAGATGCCGGTCTTCGTCGGTATGCGCAACTGGAAGCCCTTCATCGCCGATGCGGTGAAGGCCATTGCGAGCAAGGGGTACAAGCGCGTCATTGCCATCTGCCTCGCGCCGCAGAACTCGCGCACCAGCGTCGGCCTCTACCGCAGCTCCGTTAGTAGCGACGCCAGCGGTGACGGAAATCTTCCTTTCGAGATGGACTTCGTAGAGGAGTGGCACGATCAACCGCTGCTGGTAAAAGCCTTCGCCGAAAAACTGCGCGCGGGCTGGGAAAAAGCCAGCGCCGAAAATGGAGCAGAGCTCCCCGTCATCTTCACCGCGCACAGTGTTCCGCAGCGCACGATTACGGAAGGCGATCCCTACGAAAGACAATCCAAGGAAACCGCCGAATTAGTAGCCAAAGAGGCGGGCCTCGCAGGCGAAGACTGGACCTTCGCCTTCCAGAGCCAGGGCATGTCCGGCGGCCAGTGGATCGGACCCACGGTAGAGGACACGATCAGGAATCTAAAAGCAAAAGGCCATAGGGGTGTCTTCCTGCATCCCATAGGATTTCTGTGCGATCACGTAGAAGTGCTCTACGATATCGACATAGCCTTCAAACACTTCGCAGAAAAAGAAGGCATGCGCCTATGGCGAGCCGAGTCGTTGAACGGATCAAAGACATTAACGGCAGCCCTGGCGGAAGTAGTAAGCAACCGAGTGAAAGCGCTGGGCCCTTAGCAACAAGCTAGAAGCCAGAAGCTAGGAGCTAGGAGCCAGAAGCCAACTACCATGAAACGCATAGCCATCGTCGGCGGCGGAATCTCCGGCCTTTCGGCCGCGTACACGATCGAGCAAAAGCGCCAGTCCGGCACGCCCGTCGAGTATGTTTTATTCGAGTCCAGCCCGCGCCTCGGAGGCGTGCTCGTCACCGATCGCGTCGACGGCTGCCTGGTTGAAGCCGGCCCCGATTCATTTCTCACCGAGAAGCCCTGGGCTGCCAACCTCTGCCGCGAGATCGGGTTAGGCGGCCAACTCATCGGCTCGAACGACTCAGAGCGCAAGACCTACATCGTAGCCAGGGGCAAGCTGGTGGTGATGCCCGATGGCCTCATGTTCATGGTGCCCACCAGGATCATGCCCACCGTGTTCTCACCGCTTTTTTCCTGGCGCACAAAAATGCGCATGGCTGCCGAATGGTTTCATCCGCCGCACAAGGCCTCCAAGGACGAAACCGTTGCCCAGATGGTCGAACGCCACTACGGCTCCGAGATGGTCGATCTGCTCGCCGATCCGCTGCTCTCCGGAGTTTACGGCGGCGAGGCTTCGCAGTTGAGTGTGCGCGCCGTGTTGCCGCGCTTCGCCGACATGGAATCGAAACACGGCAGCCTGGGCCGCGCCATGCTAGCGGCCCGCAAGAAGATGGGCCGAGCGCCGAACCTCCCAGCGCGGCCGCTGTTCACTTCGCTCAAAGACGGCATGCAGCAGATGACCGATGCCCTGGTCGCGCGTCTGGATGCGAACGCATTAAGAAAGTCGTCGCTCGTGCAGTCGGTGATCCCGCAGGATGACGCTTGGACTGTGTCTGCCGGATACCAGAGCGACCAATTCGACGCCGTGATCATCGCCACCCCAACCCATGCCGCTGCGGCCGTGCTGCAAGCTACGGATGAGAACCTGTCCCGCGAACTGGGCGAGATTCAGTACAGTTCCTCGGTGACTGTCACGCTCGGTTACGAAGAAAAAGTGCGCCGCTCGCTTCCACCGGGCTTCGGATTCCTGGTGCCGCGCAGCGAAGGCCACCGTATGCTAGCAGCCACTTTCGTCCACAACAAATTTCCCCACCGCGCACCGGAGAATCGCGCCATCGTCCGCTGCTTTCTCGGCGGCGCGCGCGACGAGCAGATCCTGCAATCGAGCGAAGAGGAAATTCTCGAAATCGTTCGCTGCGAACTGCGGCAGATCATCGCGCTCAATGCCGACCCGCTGTTTGCGCGTGTCTACAAATGGCAGTCCGCCATGGCGCAGTATTCCGTCGGCCACCTCGAGCGCTTGCAGCGCATCGAAACACTCCGCCAGAAACTTCCCGGTCTGGCGCTGGCGGGCAACGGCTATAACGGCATCGGCGTCCCCGACTGTGTTCGCTCCGGCGCTGAAGCGGCCAGCAAGATCCTCGCTGAAATGGGGATGTGGTCGGCTGCCTAGCCGTCTGGCATCCCTACTCTGATATCCCTGCTCTGGTATTCTTAGTTTCCCACTCCTACTCCCATGAGCATGGCTGCGCCCGCGAGCCGATGGAAGATCATTGTTGCCTTCGGGCTGGTCTATGTCTTCTGGGGCTCGACTTATCTCGGCATCGGCATCGCGGTTGAGCACATTCCTCCGGGCGTTATGTGCGCCGCGCGCTTTTTGACTGCGGGCACGGTTATGCTCGCTTACTGTGCGTTGACCGGACGCCGCATTCGTTTTTCCGCGCGCCAGCTTAACCATCTGGCGGCGGTCGGCATTCTGCTATTGATGGGTGGCAATCTCACGCTTTCTTACGCGGAGCTGATCGTTCCCACTGGTCTTGCGGCGCTGCTGATTGCGGTTACGCCGCTCTGGTTTCTGGTGCTCGATAGCCTGTTGCTGGGCGACCATCACATCTCGCGGCGCGGCAAGGTCGGGCTGGCCATCGGAATCGCCGGGGTGGTAGTGCTCATCTGGCCCGATCTTCGGCACGACAACGTCCTTGGCCATCGCGAACTCTGGTGGTCGCTCGGGCTGCAACTCGGATCGTTCAGTTGGGCGTTCGGTTCGGTGCTCTCGAAAAAGTGGCAGACCGCTGCTACCGATCCGTTCGGCGCCATCGCGTGGCAGATGACTTTCGCGGGGATGGCGAATTTGATTTTCGCTCTGCTGGTTGAGAAGCCTTCGAACGTGACGTGGACGTACCGCGGAGTCGGTGCGATTTTATATCTGGTGGTGTGCGGTTCCTGGATCGGCTACACGGCCTATATCTGGCTGTTACAGCACGTTCCGACTTCGAAGGTTTCTACTTACGCCTATGTCAATCCCGTGGTCGCGGTGTTTCTGGGATGGCTGGTTCTCGACGAGCGCATCGACCGCTTCATCGTGATGGGGAGCGCGATCATCGTGGCTTCGGTGGTGCTGGTGACGAGCGCGAAAGTCTCGACCCGGGCTGCGGAGGTTCCTGCGGTGGAAGCTGGCGACTGAACTAAGCTCTCAGCTCTCGGCTGTCAGCTCTCAGTAAAAACGGTGTCCTTTCTGAGGGTGCTTTGCCTTGTTTTTTTACTTACAGCTGATTACTTGATCATTGAATTGCCCCCCTCCCCCCCCTTTTTTTCATTAAAATATTGGTTCTAAAGGAGTTAACGGCAAAGTATTCATAACAAAGGAGTTACCGGAGGCCGTTTAGGGTCTTGCCTTTTAGAATCATTGGTTTAGCTTGGACACTATCGCCAAAGTATTGGTTCTAAAGGACTTGCTTGTAAGATAGTGAAAACATTGCAGTTGTTGTCCGCCCTGGAGGGGCGCGGAGGGCTCTCATCCTTTGGAATCGAGGAGTTGCAACTTACTAAGTCGGGCCGATCTAGATTTCAAAGAACTTAGGGAAAAATGCGGCTACGGCCACGCTGGGCTATAGGCTAACTTCCATTATAGCTGATGATGTCAAGTGGGGTTACCACTATCTGAGGTCTTGATCAGCCCTCGGCCCATACCCGGATCGCTTCACATGTCGTGACGTAGTCGGGGTGGTCCTTTTTTAGATCGACGGTGGATTTTATCTCGATATGTTCGGACTGCCACGCGGGAGTCGCTTTACCCGGGTCTTTTTTCAAACACGCTTCCAAATCTTGAGGCCATTGCACCTGACAGTCGGTTGGTGATTGGAGAGCGGTAAGTCTGCTGCGCACGTCTGCAGTGGCCGGCCTAATTGTCCCACTAGGAAGTTGATCTTGATCGGACACAGCACACCAGGGTATACCGAGCTTAGACGCGATCGAGGCAAACGCCGGGAGTTGTCCAACGTCTCCGGCACGAATGATCGACAGACTCCTGCCATCCAGATCGACGCCGCAGCGCTTCTGCAGATAAGAGCGAATGGCAAAAACGTCATCTTGGCCCTCGCAGAGAACTGCCTTCTGAGCGAAAAGCATCTCATGAGAGCCTCTCTCGTCTAGCCGTTCTTGGAATTTTGCCGCACCGTCAACTTCAGCGGCTCGGAGGACGCGCTCGTTTACCGTATCTGCACTTCTCGTTAGTCTTACGATGCTCTGGTTTCCCGAAAAACTCACCAAATTGGGAGAATGTGTTGTAAGTACGACAAGCCAGCCAGCCGCCGCCAGCCGCTCAAGGACGCCCCTGAGCTTCCTGCTTAGATGAGGGTGAAGAAACGATTCCGGTTCTTCGAAAAGCAGCACAACGCGCGCTTCTGTTTCTTGTTGATACTGAGAAAGCACGTCGAGAGCGGCGATCCGTACAAGACTTTGCCAGCCATCACCCATTTTCTCTAACGGTGTCGTTGCTCCACCCGCATCGGCGGCGAACGACAGCGCTAGTTGCTCCGCGAGCCATTCTTCGATGGCGCGTATGTCGGGCTTAAGGTCGATACGAGCTTGACGACCCACATATAGCGACAGCGTTTCCTGGAGCTTCGGTTTCAGGTCGTCGCGCCAAAATGGAAACTCCTTGACGGCCTCTGTGAAGAAATTGTGGGCTTTGTGCAAGGAATCCGGCATCGGATTTTTCTTGCCCTTGTAATCGAATTCCCATTTCGCGTCGAAGAACTTTTGTGCAAGAAGGCTTGCCAGTCGCTGCAGCGGCCCTGTTTTCCATTGGTATAGCGATACAAAGAGGTTGCCGGGTTTCAAAAGCCACACAACTGGCCGATGCTCGCTGAGATCCTGCCACCGCGCGTATCGCTGCTTGAACGACAGTTTGTGGTCTTTCCACGCCTCTTTTGCCGGGCCCTTCAGAGGAAGCGAGACGGGTAAAAGAATGGGCTTGCCGTCTTTGCCTATCAATCGTGTATCGTGCGAGTATCGGTCATTCTTCTCAACTGAACCGGTTACACATGCCCCATAGACTGCCACGGGGTCGCCATACCCGCCGCGCACCGCTGGCAGACGAGTTTCCGCCGCGGCGTAAAACGACATCTTCAGCTCAAATTCGTCCGCTCTAGTTCCATCCGACGCTTGAAAATAGTCGTATTGGTCCGCTGTGTAGTTGTAAGAGCTCGGACCATTAAGAACGAGGGATATTGCGTCGAGAATTGTGGATTTTCCTGAATTGTTTGCGCCGATGAGCACCGTAAGAGCGTTCTCGGGCAGGTCTATGTCGATGTTTGGCAGGCCGCGAAAGTTCCTTATCTGGAGTTTAAGAAATCGGAAATCGATCGGCATTTGACGTCATCCCCGAAAGAAAACTTTCACGCACGGAGTATAGCGGATACGGAGATGTTGTGGCCGCTGGCGGGCTGCCGAGCTTTGCTCGGCTGGGCGGACGAATGCGTCCGCCCCTACGTGGGTTGTGGTGGACGGGCGAGGGCTCCCGTCCCCACACAAGCTGTAGCGGTCTGCGGCTATTCTTCTGGTTCTTCGGCGTCGTTGACTACATCTACTACCCGGCTTCGGATGTTGAAGACTAACTTCTGCTTGTCGGCGGGCTGGAAGGTGACACGCATGGGGGTACGCTCCCAGACTGGAGGCGGGCATTCCGAGTCGGGATCGTCGGCTGCTGCGGGTTCGCCTGCGTCTTTTTTCAGGATCGGCTTGCGGCGTCCTACCTGGGCGACGACCGCGTAGAGTTTCTTGCCGTCTTCCGAGACGCCGCAGTAGGCGATGTAGTCGCGATACCAGCTGGCGGTCGAATAGAAGGGATCGAACTCGGGCAGGTTGAGCTGGGAGACTCGTCCGGTGAGGCGGTCGACGAGCAGCCAGCCGCCGCGTTGCCACTGCCAGCGCGTAGCGTCGGAATTGGGTTTTTCGGTGGGCAGCGCATCGTTCACGCGAAAAGCGCGCCGCACCACAAACAGGCGGTCGGTCAGTTCATGCGGAGTTCCGGTCGTGTATTCCTTGAGCCGCGTATCCACAAACAACGGACGCACTTTCAGGTCGAGCAGCTTCTCTCCGGTGGCGTTGGGCCACTTGGCGGAGATCCATTTTCCAAAAGCAATCACATGCGGTTTCGGAACGGCCGCGCATTCGCTCCACGGCAAGCACATCAGGATGCAAATCGGTAAGAGTTTCCGCAGCATAATGATGGAAGAGTGGCACGGGCGTGGAAATCGCCGCTAGGACGCCTGAACAGGGAAAATGTTCGGTTTTGTCGTGGGGTTAACTGCCCTGACTACCGGCTGCCGGAGCCAGTGGCGCAGTTCCCGGGGCTGTGGGAGACTAGGATCACGGCCAAGTGCAATCTGCCGCAAAGCGAAGTGAAATGAAGTGATGAGTCTTCCGCCACGACAGCGCCGGACAACTTTTTCTCCGCGCTCGAACTCTTATGCGGGTATGGGTGATTTGCTGGCAGGGCGCCGGAAGCAGTCGATTCTGGTGGTCGACGACAATGTGGTGATCGCGGGGCTGCTGAAGGATATGCTTGCGCGGCGCGGCTATCCGACGGTTGTGGTGCAGAGCGCGGCTGCGGCGGAGGCGGAAATCCGGCGCCAGGCTCCGGACCTGATTTTGCTCGACGTGGTCATGCCCGGCAAGACTGGCTACGAACTATGCCGCGAACTTAAAGAGGATGCCAAGACGCGGCTGATTCCGATCGTCATGATTACCGGCCTGAGCGATCGAGAAGACCGCCTGAGGGGAATTGAAGCGGGCGCCGACGATTTTCTGACCAAGCCAATCAGTCCCGAGGAATTGTTTGCGCGTGTGAGTTCGTTGCTGAAGTTGAAGGAATTCACCGACGAGCTGGAGACGGCGGATTCGGTGCTGTGCACACTGGGGCTGAGCGTGGAGGCGCGCGACCCGTACACCGAAGGCCACTGTGAGCGGTTGGCGCGCGATGCCACGGATCTGGGGCGCTTTCTCGGGGTGGACGAAGAATCCATTGTGGCCCTGGGGCGGGGCGGCTATCTGCACGACCTTGGAAAGATCGCGGTGCCGGATGAAATTCTGAAAAAAGGCAGCGATCTGACGCCGGCGGAGTGGGAGATCATGAAGAAGCATCCGGTGACGGGCGAGACGATTTGCCGTCCGTTGAAGTCGTTGTGGCTGGTGCTTCCGATCATCCGGCATCATCACGAGCACTCCGACGGCAGCGGCTATCCGGATGGGCTGCGCGAGGGCGAGATCCCGCTTTTGCCGCGCATCCTGCAGGTGGTGGACATCTACGATGCGTTGCGCACGGCGCGTCCGTATAAGCCGGCGCTCGGCCACGAGCAGTCGGCGGTGACCATGCGTGCCGAGGCGCAAAGCGGACTCTGGGACGAGGAGTTGGTCTCGGAGTTTTTCGCCATGCTTGACAAGCGCCGCCAGGTGGCGTAGGCAAATCGGGTGATCTGATCATCGGCCATCGGGCCATCTAAATTCAAATGCCAAAGCCTTTCGATTTACAATCACCCGATCACCCGATCACCCGATCACCCGATCACCTATTGACCTACAGTTTCGTCATTCCCGCCTATAACGAAAGCGTTCGCATCCGGCCTACGCTGCATGCGCTTCTCCGGCAGGTGCAGGAACAAAACTGGGACGTGGAAATTCTGGTGGTGAACGACGGTTCGAGTGACGATACGGCACAAATCGTGCGGGAATACGGCAAGTTGCATCCGCAGATTCTGCTGGTGGAGAATCCCGGGAACCATGGCAAGGGTTACAGCGTGCGCAACGGAATGCTGCATGCGCGCGGCGATATTTGCCTGTTCACGGATGCCGATCTTTCTTCACCGATCACGGAGGCGCAGAAACTGTTCGACGCGATTGGCGAAGGCGCCGACATCGCGATTGGGTCGCGCTGGCTGCGAGTGGAACTGCAGACCGAGCGCCAGCCGCTCTACCGGCAGGCGTTTGGACGAATCTTCAATCTGGTGCTGCGGGTGATTCTGGGTTTACGTTTCGCGGACACGCAATGCGGATTCAAAGCTTTTCGGCGAGATGCGGCGCAACGCATCTTTCCGCTGCAGAAAATTGAACGCTGGGGATTCGATCCGGAAATCCTGTTTCTGGCCCGGCGCGCGGGCCTGCGGGTTGAAGAGGTTCCGGTGCTGTGGGCGCACAGCGAGGGGACGCGGCTGCACCCTTTCCGGGACGGACTGCGAATGTTCGTGGAAGTTTTGCGGATCCGGTGGAATGCGATGACGGGGGAGTACGCGGCGAGCGCGGTGCCTGCTCCGGGGAAGTTGTAAAGCCAATCAATCACTTGTGTGGGACGGGGCTTTGCCCCGTCCAAGCGGGGCCGAGCCCCGCTTCCACACCTCCTACGAAGCAGCTCGATTATTGGCGTTAGCGGCCAGGCGCACGAATTCGGCGATCTGGGCGCCCATTTCTTCGGTGGAGACGGTGCGCTCTCCGTGGCGCGCCAGATCGCGGGTGCGAAAGCCCCCCATCAAGGTTGAGATGACGCCCGCCTCCACGCACTCCGCTTCCCGGGGCAAATTAAAAGTATGGCGCAGCATCAGGGCGACCGAGAGGATGGCGCCTAACGGATTGGCGACGCCCTGACCTGCGATGTCGGGAGCCGATCCATGAACGGGTTCGTAGAGACCGACCGGGCCTCCGATGCTGGCCGAAGCGAGCAGGCCGAGCGATCCCACGACTCCTCCAGCCTGATCGGACAGGATGTCGCCGAACATGTTTCCGGTGAGGATGACGTCGAATTCGGTGGGCTTGAGGACCAGCATCATGGCGGCGGAGTCCACGTACATGTGGGAGAGCTGGACATCGGAAAAATCGCGGCCGACGCGAGTGACGACTTCGCGCCAGAGACGCGAGCACTCCAGAACATTCGACTTGTCGACGGAGAGCACGCGCCGGCGCCGGGTGCGAGCGAGTTGAAATGCAACGCGGGCGATGCGCTCGACCTCGGGCTCACTGTAGCGCATGGTGTTGATCGCCTGGCGCGCACCGGGAGCGCCTTCGCCTTCACCTTCAATCGAGCGAGGCTGGCCGAAATATAATCCGCCGAGCAGTTCGCGCACGATGAGGATGTCGGTTCCTTTGACGATTTCTTCGCGCAGCGGCGAGCAGGCGGCCAGCGACGGATAAAAGACAGCGGGACGGAGATTGGCGAAAGCTCCGAGTTCCTGGCGCAGGCGCAACAGTCCAGCTTCGGGGCGAAGTTCACGAGGATTGTGGTCGAAAGCTGGGCTGCCGACAGCTCCGAGTAGCACGGCCTGTGAGGCGAGGCAGGCCTGAATGGTCGCGTCTGGCAAGGGATTACCGAACCTTTCCAGAGCGACGCCGCCGATTTCTTTTTCGTCGAGCTCGAGATTGTGGCCAAATCCACTGACCACTTCTTCCAGAACACAAATGGCTTGGGATGTGACCTCAGGTCCTATTCCGTCTCCGGGTAGGGAAGTAACAAGGAGTTGCATGGGAATCCTCGGTTCGTTGACGGATATTTGCAACAGGATACACCAGGAAAGGCCGCTGTGCTAGCCCATTTGGAGAAGTTCCCTGGTTGTCAATACGCGCGCTGGTTACACACCCCAGAGATAGTCTTCCTGCTCGCTGTGATGATCGGTGAAGGGGATCAACACCGTCGTCTGGCCGGAGCTGCCGGATACGTGAGCCGGATGCGCCTCATTAGAATTAGCGGCGGCGGAGACGGCGCGGGGGAGAGGTAAGCCGGCTGTGGCGGGCGGAAACTTCTTGCCCTGGCTGCCCCTGACCTCGCTGTTGCTGACGTTGCCGCTGCTGACGTCTTGAATCAGTTCAAGCAAATGGCTGTCCTGAACCTTCTTGATGCGGTCGGCAAGAACTACAAACCTGCGATAGACCTCATCGAGTTCGCGCCGCTCAAACTGGTGCCCCAGTTGTTCGCAGCGCAGAGCCAGCGCGTGGCGGCCGGAGTGCTTGCCCAGCACCAGCCGCGAATCGGGCACGCCCACCGACTGTGGCGTCATGATCTCGTAGGTCAGCGGATTCTTGAGCATGCCGTCTTGATGAATTCCGGCCTCGTGCGCAAACGCGTTGCGGCCGGTGATAGCCTTGTTGGGCTGCACGGGAACTCGGGTGATCTCAGCCAACATCTGGCTGGAAGAATAGAGCTGCTCGCTGGCGACGCCGGTTTCGAAAGCATAGCGGTCAGGGCGCACCCGCATAGCCATCACGATTTCTTCCAGAGAAGCATTGCCGGCGCGCTCGCCGATGCCGTTGATGGTGCATTCCACTTGGCGCGCACCATCCTGCACTCCCGCAAGCGAGTTCGCGACCGCCAACCCGAGGTCGTTGTGGCAGTGCGTGGAGATCGTCGCTTTCTCGATGCCGGCGACTTTCTCACGCAGCGTGCGGATGAGTTGGCCGTATTCCTCGGGCATGGTGTAACCGACGGTATCGGGAATGTTGACGGTGGTTGCGCCGGCTGCGATCACGGCTTCGACCACCTGGCAGAGAAACGGGACGTCGGTGCGTGTAGCATCTTCGGGCGAGAATTCCACGTCGGCGCAGAGAGACTTAGCGTGCCGAACCGCGTCCCGCGCCTGCTCCAGGCACCGCTCCCGCGTGATGCGCAGCTTGTATTTCAGATGAATGTCGGAGGTTGCCAGAAAAACGTGGATGCGCGGGTGCGCGGCTCCCCGCAGCGCCTGCCAGGCGCGGTCCACATCGCCCGTACAAGCGCGAGCCAGGCCCGCGATGATGGGCCGCCGCACCGAGGCCGCGATGCGTTGCACCGCTTCGAAGTCGCCATCGGAGGCGATGGGGAATCCGGCCTCGATCACGTCCACGCCGAGGCGGTCAAGTTGCTCGGCCAGGCGCAGCTTTTCCTGCACATTCATGCTGCAGCCCGGCGACTGCTCGCCGTCACGAAGCGTGGTGTCAAAGATGGTAATGCGCGGCCGATCCATGAATTTCGCACCTCCGGAAAATTATTTGTCTACTCTATCGGCGGATCGGAGTGAAGGAAAGGTTATTATATTTGTATAAACATTAATAATAGTGATATTATTAGAATAGCTTATGAAGTACGTACAATTGATAACTGAGCTGGATGGCAATAGTGTGGTGCCCCGTAATTCCGCAGCCTGAATTTTGTGTGTGTGTATCTATGCCGCGAATCTTGCGAGAACACTGTATAGGTTCGACGTCTGAGAGCTGACAGCTTATTCCCATGGACCTTTCGCAACTCGAAGTCTTCCTCACAGTGGCTCGCGAGCGCCGCTTTTCGCGGGCGGCCGAAAAGCTGTTTCGCACGCAATCGGCGGTCAGCCAGACCATCCGGAAACTTGAGCTGGAGATCGGCGAGCCGCTGTTCGACCGCTCTTCGCGCGAGGGCATACTCACCGACGCCGGACGCGTTTTGCAGGAATACGCCGAGAAGTTGCTCAACCTGCGGCAGGACGCACAGACGGCGCTGGTGGAGATGCGCGAGTTACAAAAGGGCCAGCTGGCGATCGCCGCCAATGAATTCACCGCGCTCTACCTGTTGCCGGTACTGGGCGAGTTTCGCCGCCTGCATCCCATGATCAAGATCACGGTGCGGCGTTCGTTGGGCAGTCACATTCCCGACGATCTGCTCAAGCACAATGTGGAACTCGGAGTACTCTCTTACGATCCGCAGGAGCCGCAGTTGCGCTCGGCGGTGGTTTATCTGGACGAGTTGGTCTTGGTCGTTCCTCCGGGTCATCCGTTGGCCTCGGCAGCGGAAGTCAGCGTCCGGCAACTGGGCGCGGAGTCGTTCGTGGCCCACATCGTAGCGTCGCCGTATCGCGACAAAGTGATCGAAGCCTTCCACCACCACAAAACTCCGCTACACATGGACGTGGAACTGCCCACGCTGCAAGCCATCAAGCGCTTCGTGTGCATGGGGAACGGGGTGGCGCTGGTGCCCGAGATCAGCGTGGAAAGCGAGATCAGCCGCGGAGACCTGGTGCGCGTCCCGGTGAGCGATCTGCATTTTCAGCGCAAGCTGCGCCTGGTGTATAGGCAGGAATCCGCGCTGTCGCACGCCGGAAGAGCGTTCTTGAAAGTGGCGGAGCAGGTGGCAAAAGACAGAGGCGGGCGCTATCGCTTCCAGAGAGAAAAGTAGCTCCAGCTACTTTAAGGAGTCTTTGCGCTTTGATGAATCCACGGCAGGAACAATCGCTCGCCGCATCGGCACGATCGCGCCTTTGGATGGATCGGCGGCAGCTGAGGCCCGCGTCAGCACCTCGTGCTGGATGTACTGCACGAACTCCTGGATCTGGCGCTGCATTTCTTCCATGCGCTCGCGCATTTGCAGAATGATGGCAATGCCGCTGATGTTGACTCCGAGATCGCGCGCCAGCGACAGGATGAATTCGAGCCGCTGCAAATCCTCATCGGTATAGAGCCGGGTGTTGCCTTCGGTGCGGCTCGGCTTCAGCAGCCCTTCGCGCTCGTAAAGCCGCAAGGTCTGGGGATGAATCTCATACATCTCAGCCACCGCCGAGATCATGTACGCGCCTTTGGATTTACGCTTGGAGGACATGTTCAGAGTGAGAAATCGATTTTCGATGTAAGAACCAACAGCTGACAAGCCAAGCGATGGTTCCCGGTACGTACCATGCAAAGCCGATTCCACCGAAATCACGAGCCCACACCCAAACCAAAATAGCGCTGAGCGCAAACGCGGACGTCGGAGCCCGCCAAGAGGCGGCGTGATGCCAGTTGACTAGGATCGAGAAGCAAAATACGAAGCCGAGAATTGCAATGCTTGGTGCCGCACAGAACCAGACAAGAAGTGCAAGGCCGAGATCGCTCGGCCGATGGAGCAACTTCTCAAGGAGGGAATCTAGTAGCGCTTCACCAAGAACTGCGAGCGTCAGTGCCGCGACAGCGGAAGCCACAAGAGCCAGAGGGGCCGCGAGGTAAGTCGGCATTCTTCGATAAACGCTCTGGATGCTCATACTGTTTAATGTAGCACCGAGCGCAAAGAAAAGCGGGATGACGCCAGTCACCACGCCATAGGAGTCAATTGCAGTTACCCCGCCAGCTCTGGTTTCGGTGTGGCGGCAGCCCAGCCCGCCGGCTTCAGCGCATGATTGATGAGGTGGGCGACCACGCCAGCGCCAATCACGATCAGTCCAAACAAGAGCGAACTCATGCCAAGCACAACTTCGTGCTCGCTGCGAATGATGGCAAATCCCAGCAGCAGAACCGGAGGAATGCCAACCGCAATCGCTCCAAACAGGCCGCCCGGCACGCGGAACGGCCGCTTCAATTCCGGTTCGCGAATGCGCAAGCAGATCAGCGCCACAAATTCGAGCGTCAAGCTCGCGCCATAAATCATGATGTCCAGCGTGACCAGCCGTTCGAAGCCGAGATTCAGAGCGAGTCCCCAACCAATCGCCAGCGCCAGAATCGCAACCCAAGGCGCGCGCGATTTCGGATGCAGCTTGCCAAAGATTTTCGGCAGCATGCCATCCTGAGCCATGGCCAGGGGCAGCCGCGAGTAGCTCATGACGAGCGCATTGAACATGCCGAAGCCGCTCATCATACCGCCCGCCACCAGCGCGATCCGAAGCACCGGACCACCCATCAACTGCGCAACGTCGGCCCACGCGCCGGTCTCCCAGGCGCTGGCCGGAAGGCCGGTGATCCACATGGCGGCAAACGGAAGAACATAAGTAATGCAGACAATGGCCACCGCGACCAGCATGGCGCGAGGATAGGTTCGCTGCGGACGCTCCACTTCGGTGGCGATGGTGGAGGCGTTGTCCCATCCCATGTAGTTCCACATGCAGATGAGCAGCCCGCCGAGGATATCGACGTTCGAGGTGGTCGGCTTGGTAACCGCATTCGCCAGCGCGTGAATCTTGAACGGCGCCAGCGCAAAAATAGCCGCGAACGGCGCCGACAGCGCGAAGAACAACCAGAGCGAAGTAGTCGAGACGACTTTCACACCCATGATATTGAGGACAGCGCAGACAATCACCACGCCCAGCGCGACGGCCACGCCGCGATGATTCTCCTGAAACCAGGGAAACATGCGCGTGAGGTAGGCGACAAACAGCGTGGGATAAATCGCCATATCGAAAATGGAGGCTACCAGCGACAGCCAGGCTTCCTGAAATCCCCAGAAGTTTCCCATGGCGCGGCGCACCCAGGCGTAGTAGCCGCCTTCAAAGGGCAGCGCGCTCGAAAGCTCGCCAATCATGAACGCGGTCGGCAGGCTCCAGAGAAGCGGGGTGAGAAGCAGGATGAGAATCGCTTTGCCATAGCCGGCGCCGTGCACGATGTCTTCGGTGCCATAGGTTCCTCCCGAGACCATAAAGAAGGTCGCGGCGACCAGGGGCCAAAGCGTGAGGCGGATAGACTTTTTCCGAGGAGCGGCGGCGGTGAGCGAAGGCTGCGAGATGTTAGCGGTTGCGGTAGCTGTTGCCAATTTCTATGGCTTCCTCCTCCGGGGTCCCCAGACGGCGCGGTTTTCGCCGGCTGGGGTGGTTCAGGCGACTCACTCTCACCACCGCGTCTCCCTTGACGTTCTGTTCGCGGCTCCCAGGGTGGGCAGCGATTCCCGGGCATTTTCGGCGAAGTTAGTTCGCAGTTGTGAGATTACGGCAAATTTCCACAGATGCAAGAATTTTCTGAGAAAAATCGAAAAATTTTGCCAACGAGGGTGGGTACGGAGGTAACGGCGGCAAAACCTCTTCACCGCCGAGACGCCGAGAGCGTCAGCGTCAACAGTTCTCCTGAAAAGGACTTTGAGCGGATCGTGGGCCGCAGAGACTGGGACGGTCGAAACCTGTTGGCTGTGGAACGCGATTTGATGTATAACGCTCAGGAGCTTGTCAGCTTGAATACTCCCAGGAGGCACCAGCTATGAGGACAGTCGCGCTCGCAGTTCTGTGTGTTTGCGCAGGTTTACTGCTTGCCCAATCGGGGACGCACCAGAATGCGTTTACCCCGGAACAAATCAAATACGGGCCGCCACCGCCGTTTGTTGCTCCCGGCTCGCAGCTAGCCGTGCTGGAGGGCGACCCAAGCGCAAGTGCCGGCGATTTCACCATCCGGCTCAAAATGCCCGACGGCTACAAGATTGCGCCGCACTGGCATCCCAACCGCGAAAATGTGACGGTAGTCTCAGGGAATTTCAAGGTCGGGATGGGTGACCAGTGGGATGAGGCCAAGATGATGACCTTCCCTGCAGGCAGCTTCGCGTATCTCGATCCCGACATGCACCACTATGCGATGGCCTCGGGAGAGGTGGTCGTGCAGGTCCATGGGATGTCGCCGCTGCAATTTAACTATGTGAATCCGGCGGACGATCCAAGTAAGAAGTAAGCGGAGAGCCGGTTCACGAATATTCCCACCGTCGCGCCAGCCTGCGAGCGATGGCAAAGAGCACGACGCCGACCGAAAGCAGCACCAGCACCTGCGGCCAAACGTGTGAAACCGGCTCATCCCGCCAGAAGACCTTTGTGAACCCGTCGATTGCCCAGGCGTTGATAGTCAGCAAGCCAGCTTTCTGCATAGCTTCGGGCATAAGAAAGCGCGGGAACATGCTTCCCCCAACCGAGGACATGATCAGGATCACCAGCGTAGAGAGCGGACCCAATTGCGCGCGCGTGCTGCATATGCTGGCCAGCAGCATGCCGAAGGCTGCCACCGCAAAGGCCGTAGAGAGCCCCATGACCACAAAGCCGGGAATATGTGGGATGAAATCGAGTTTGAAAACCAGCCATGCCCAGATAAACATGACGACCAGTTGGGAGAACGCCAGCAACACGCAGAAGCAGAGCTTACCGGCCATCAGCGTTCCCATGGTTACGCGCGAACTCAGCACCCGGTCCAGCGTTCCACTTTCGGCTTCGTCCAAGAGCGACCCGCCCGCACCGCTGGCCGTGAAGAGCAGGAACATAACCCCAATGGCCGCGGCATAGAAAGACACCATGGGATTGTTTTTGTTCTCGCCGACCACGTTGCGAGTGGTCACTGGAATCGGCATGCCGCGGTTGGAATCGGCAGGCGCTGCTTCTTGGCCGCCGCTCTCCCCGCTCATCCGCTTACGCAGTTCTTCAAGGCCCGCGTCGATTTTCTTCTTTTGCTCCGGAGTAAACCCACCGGCGTACTTATCCATGTACTTCGATCCCTGCTCCGCCATGATGTCCGGCATCGAGGTCATCGCAACTTTCTGGAGCAGCCCGGCGATCACTTGTGGCGCGACCATGTCGCTGCTGTCTTTAAGCAATTGGACCGTCGGCCGGTTCTGATTGGGCGCGCCGAATGAAATTGGATTCTCTCCGAAGCCATGAGGGATGATAAGGGCCACCGGCGCAGTCCCGTCTTTCACCGCGGCTTCTGCCGTCGCGGCCGTGTAGTCCGGCTGCTCCGCCCCTTGCTTCGACGCCGGCCTTTTCTTTACCGACAGCGATCCTTCGCGCTCGAGGCCCTGGATCAGTCTCTGCGAGGCTGCGCTGTGGTCTTCATCGACCACCAGGACGCTTACCTTGGGCGTGGTGTCACGACGCCCGCCGAAGATCACCGCAAAGATGGTAAAGAACGCGATTGGCAGGATGAAGCTCAGCGCCAGGGCGCCGCGGTCGCGGCGCAGGGCGATCAGTGCGGTGCGCACTATGGGCAGAATCAATCGCGTAACTCCCTTCCGGTCAAGTGCAGGAATACCGATTCGAGGTTGGGTTTCCTCAGCGAGATGTCTGCCAGTTCATGTCCCGCTTTGGCCGCGGCCTCGAGCAATCCGGCAATTTCAGTCGCATGATCGATGGTGAACCGCGCCATCCCGTTTTCGAGCAGCCCTCCGCGCTCTTTCACCCAGGCGGCCACGCTGTCGTCGGCCTTCGCGAATCGCGCCAGCACCTCGCTGCGGGAAGCGAAAGCATTCTGTACCAATTCATCCTTGGTTCCGAGCGCAATGATGCGCCCATGATCGATAATCGCGATGCGATCGCAGAGCCGCTCCGCTTCCTCCATGTAGTGGGTGGTGTAAATCATGGAGATCCCCTCGCCCCGCAGCTTCTCGATCATTTCAAAGATGCGGTTGCGGGCTTGCGGATCGACTCCAACCGTGGGTTCGTCCATCAACATCACTTTGGGACGGTGGATCAGTCCGGCGGCCATGTTCAGCCGCCGCTTCATTCCTCCCGAAAGATTCTTCACCGGTTCTTGCGCGCGGTCGGTGAGCGCCGCCCAGTCGAGACACCAAGCCACCGCCGTTTTCAGGGCGGCGCGTCGAAGGCCGTGGTATTGGCCGAATGATTCCAGGTTTTCGCGGCAGGTGAGCTTCGGATAGAGCGCCAGTTCTTGCGGAACCCATCCCAGAGCCATGCGCGCCCCGGCCGAATCGGCCCGCTCGCCAAACACCGTCACCGTACCCGCATCCGGGATGACGCGCCCAACGATGCTGCGAATCAGCGTGCTCTTACCGGCGCCATTGGGACCGAGCAATCCCAGGCATTCCCCGCTCTTCACTTCGAGCGTAATGCCGTTGACCGCGGTCAACTCGCCGAAGCGTTTGACCAGTCCCTCAACTCGCAAGGGCAACAACGACAACGAAGATGGAATCGAAACGACGGGTGCCGACGCCATTCATCCTCCGGGCCTACCGATCGTACCTCAACCAGATAAAGAGTGTCCCTATAAAGAGTGTCCCTTCGCGTCACCTTTCGGGGATCTTATTTTCTCGGCGGACTCGGCGTCTCGGCGGTGAGAATTAAACCTTACTCCACAGCTCTTCCCGCGGGTCTTCCGGGTTCAGTTTGGCCAACTCCCGCAGCAGTTCTTTCGTCTTCTCATCGCGCGGCATGGGGACCGTGATCTTGACTTCTACGATCTCATCCCCGCGCACCCCGTCTTTGGTAGCCGACGGCACGCCCTTTTCCCGCAGCCGCAGCTTCTGGCCAGACTGCGTCCCAGGAGGAATCTTCAGCATGCTCCGCCCATCAATGGTGGGTACCTCAATCTTCGATCCCAAAGCCGCTTCCACCGCCGTCACCGGCACCGTAATGTGGATGTCGTCGCCCTCGCGCCGGAAAAGCGGGTGCTCGCCGATGCGGATGATGACGTAGAGATCGCCGACCCCGCCTCCGCGCAGCCCGGCATTGCCTTTGCCCGCGATCCGAATACGTTGCCCGTCGCGGGTTCCAGCCTTGATGCGGATCTCCAGCGGATCGGTGCGCTCGACGCTGCCTTCGCCATGGCAGACCGGGCAGGTCGAAATGTTCTTACCCGTCCCATGGCATCGCGGGCAGGTGACGTTGAACTTCATCCGCCCGCCCGTCTGCTCGATCGTTCCCTTGCCGTGACACTGCGGACATTGCCCCGGAGCTTCGGTGAAGCCATTCCCGTGGCAGTTTCCGCAGACATTGCGCCGGGAGATATTGAGCTTCATCACGCCGCCGCGGATCGCTGTCCAGAACGGCACGTTGACCTGATACTCAAGGTCGCTGCCCGGTGCGGGACCCTGATCGGCTGCCTCACCGCGCCCGCCGCCAGTGAAAATGCTGGAAAAGATGTCGCGGAATCCGCCGCTCCCGCTGCTCGACCCCTTCCGCCCGCCAGCGCGCGCGCCTTCGAACAGATCCGAAAAGTCAAAGCCGCCGAAATCGACGTTTCCTTGTCCGCCGGGATGGCGCCCTCCCGGAAAGCCTCCGCCAAAGTCGCCGGGAGCCCCAGGCTGTCCGCCGCCGCGCGCGTAGGCCTCGGCCGTCGCCGCATCGATATTGTCGGAGTAGAACCCCAGCTGGTCGTAGATCTTCCGCTTCTTGGCATCGCTGAGGACGTCGTTGGCCTCGGAAAGAGTCTTGAACTTCTCTTCAGCGGACTTATCGCCAGGATTGACGTCAGGATGATACTTGCGCGCAAGCTTGCGGAACGCCTTGCGGATGTCGTCGGTGGAGGCCGACTTCTTTACGCCCAGAACGCCGTAATAGTCTTTGGTTTGGGTGGCCATGGTTCAGGTGTCAGGTCTCAGGTGTCAGGTCTCAGCCTGCAAGGCAACTGACTCCTGGATTTTCCTGCTACATGAGTGTCGCACACCTGCGAGGCTGAGAGCTGAGAACTGACAGCTGAGAGCTCGCTTTCAGTTCACCACTTCCTTCGCTTGCTCATCCACCGCCACGGTGAACGCCTCAAAGGGCGAGGCATCGATCGACACGGGAATCCGCTGCACTCCCGTCGCAGTCGGCGCGATGCAGTACCAGCGCCCTTCTTCGGGGATGAAATTCACAAAAAACATCTGTCCCTTGACTTCAAATCTCAATTCGCTTTCCTCATTTCTGGCCTGCAAACAATAACTCTCAAACTGTGATGCAAATTGGGGGCGCATTCGCGCCCCCACTGAAGTGCCACTCGCTGATGGCTGATGGCTGAAAGCTGACAGCTTATTTCTTGTCCTCGACATCCACGTACTCGGCGTCGATCACGCCTTCGTCTTTCTTCTGGCCCGCGCCGTTCGTGCCCGGCGCCGCGTGCCCATCAGTCGGCCCCGCACCCGTCGCACCCGGTGCCGCGCCCGGAGTCGCCTGCGTCGCCTTGTACATCTGCTCCGCCAGTTTGTGCGAAGCCGCAGTCAGCTTCTCGCGTGCCGAGTCCATCGCCGCCTTGTCGCCGCCTTCAATCGCCTTCTTCGCGTCCGCCAGCGCGTTCTCCACGTCGCCGCGCTCCGTGCCCGAGATCTTGTCGCCATGCTCCTTCAGCATCTTCTCGATGTTGTAGACCATCGAGTCGAGCTGATTCTTGGCCTCGATCTCATCGCGCCGGGCCTTGTCTTCGGTCGAGTGCGCGTCCGCTTCCTTCGCCATGCGCTCGACTTCTTCCTTCGACAAGCCCGAAGACGAGGTGATCGTGATCTTCTGATCCTTGCCCGTGGCCATATCTTTCGCCGTCACGTTCAGGATGCCGTTAGCGTCAATGTCAAACGTTACTTCGATCTGCGGTATGCCCCGAGGCGCCGGCGGCAGCCCGGTCAAATGGAACTTGCCCAAAGTGCGGTTCTGCGCCGCCAGCGGTCGCTCGCCCTGCAGCACATGCACTTCCACCGAAGTCTGACTGTCGGCTGCCGTCGAAAACGTCTCCGTCTTCTTAGTCGGAATCGTAGTATTCCGAGGGATCATCCCCGTAGCCACGCCGCCCAAAGTTTCGATCGACAAAGTCAAAGGAGTGACGTCCAGCAGCAGCAGGTCTTTGACCTCGCCCTTGAGCACGCCGCCCTGAATCCCAGCGCCGATGGCCACCACTTCATCCGGGTTCACGCCCTTGTGGCCTTCGCGCCCAAACAGTTCTTTGACGATCTGTTGGATCCGCGGCATGCGGGTCTGTCCCCCGACCAGCACCACCTCGTTGATCTTGCTGGTGTCGATACCGGCATCTTTCAGGCACTGCTTCGACGGCCCCACCGACCGTTGCAGAATATCTTCGATCATGGTTTCGAGCTTCGCCCGGGTCAGCTTCTTGACCAGGTGCTTCGGCCCGGAAGCATCCGCCGTGATGAACGGCAGGTTGATCTCGGTCTCCATGGTGGTCGAAAGCTCGATCTTCGCGCGCTCCGCCGCGTCCCGCAGACGCTGCAAAGCCATCTCGTTGCCCTTACCGCGCAGGTCGAGACCTTCATCTTTCTTGAATTCGTCAATCAGCCAATCGACCAGCCGCTGATCGATGTTATCGCCGCCCAGATGCGTGTCGCCGTTAGTGGCTTTCACTTCGATCACGCCTTCGCCCACTTCGAGCACCGAGATGTCAAAAGTCCCGCCGCCGAAGTCATACACCGCGATCGTTTCGTCCTTACCCTTGTCGAGCCCGTAAGCCAGCGCGGCCGCAGTCGGCTCGTTGATGATTCGCTTCACGTCGAGTCCCGCGATCCGCCCGGCATCCTTAGTAGCCTGCCGCTGCGCGTCATTGAAGTAAGCCGGCACGGTGATGACCGCCTCAGTGACCTTCTCGCCCAGATAGTCTTCCGCCGCCTTCTTCAGTTTCTGCAGGATCATCGCCGAGATCTCCGGCGGAGTAAACTTCTTGCCCTGCGCCATGACCGCCACATGGTCGCCGTCCCGCTCGACCTTGAAGGGGACCATCTTCATCTCTTCGCTGACCTCGTCAAAGCGCCGTCCCATGAAGCGCTTGATCGAGTAAACGGTATTCTCAGGATTGGTGATGGCCTGCCGCTTGGCGACCTGCCCCACCAGCCGTTCCCCGGTTTTAGTGAATCCAACGACCGAAGGCGTGGTCCTGCCACCTTCTTCATTAGGGATAACTTTCGGCTCTCCACCCTCCATAATCGCTACGCAGGAATTGGTGGTGCCAAGGTCAATTCCAATAATCTTTCCCATAACGCATCCTCCGAAGCATATAAGTGCTTTACAATCAACGTGATGATGATTACGCTCTACTCCATGCTATAACCTGAGCGTATCATTGTCAAGCTTTAGATGCTTTTTAACGGCTGGGGGATGCGGCTATGACGAGGCCTCTACGAAGTCGAACTCAAGGCGGTGCTGGGGTGAGCATTATTCCCGCGAAAGTATCCCACCCCAAACAGCCGGGGGCGGCGGGCACAGCCGGTGATTACGTCGAGGTTGAGTTTCCCGACGAAGCTGGCCGTCAGCTATTCGCAAATCCGGGAGCGCGGGAAACGGTCACACCTCAATCGAACCGCCCGCATAATTCGGGACAACGTGCGCTCCTCGCTGATCTTGCATTCCCAAACGCGAAGTACGCTCCATCCCTCATTCCGCAGCCTCCGGGCCACTCTTGTGTCCCTGCGGCGATTCGACACGATTTTGGACTTCCAGAATGTGCGATTGCTTTTCGAAGGTCGGTTGCAGCGGGGGCATCCATGCCAGAAGCATCCATCTACAAATAGTGCGACCTTTGATTTCGGCCAGGCGAAGTCTGGTTTCCCAGCGATTGGCCATTGCTTCCTAAACCCACATATTCCGCGCTTACGAAGTAACGCCTCCATCCTGCGTTCCGTAGTTCCTCCGAACGTGCGAACGGAGGCCATGATCTTTGACCGAACTTCTCGCGATACCCTGTCCATCTTGGCCCTTACTTCGCTCGATATCCTTCCAACTCCTTAGCATCGATGTCGCCGAACGGAACAAGTTTATAGTGTTTTTCCTCTGCCACTCTCGGAATGTCTTCATCCTCGCGAAGTTCAAACATGGCAATGACGCCATCGTCCATGAATTGCGCCGATATCGGCCGGCAGGTCGGCATCAAAAATTTCTCGCGGCAGCAAGCCAAATCCTGAATAGTTTGAATGATCGACAATTGGTCGTCACCCCCCTTAGCCTGCACCGGAACTATGAATTGCTGGCCCTCTCGGTTAACGCCAACGTATATTTCGTCAATTTCAATCTGGCCCATGTCCTGAACGAATGTTCTGAAGTGATTCTGAAGAGAGTAAGCCGTGATTCCGAGGAAATATCGACAAGGCGGTTGTAGCGAACTCTTGCCAACACCGACTGCTCTTGAGTTTGTGCGTAGGCAGCGATGATTTCAGGTGTTGCGTCCGGCACCTTGATCACGGAAGCATCGACACGCGGTAATATCCTGCTGCTGCCGCGTATCAGAGTAATAAATGCCCGCCAGTGGCTCTTTAGCCACATCCGACCATGAGCATTATCAAAGACTTACAACCCCGGCCGGATGCCCCATCCTTGCGCGTCCTGTGCGCAAGGATGGGATTCCACGCCCCTGTCCACTCCTAGATTCCCTCCATCCCTATCGACATTGCGGAATAAACCTCACTCCCGCGCCTTCTTTCTCTCTTCCATCATCACCTTCCGCAGAGCCCGGTTGATTCGCGTCTGGTAACCCCGCCCGGCCCGTTGGAACCACGCCAGCAGGTCGGCGTCCAGCCGCAGCGTCACCGGCCTCTTCACCGGCTTGTACATGCCCGCCAATTCCTCCGGCAAGTACCGCGGACGCCGCCTCGACCTCGCCGACGCCTCAATTCGCGTCACTTTTCGCGACGCCCGTGCCCGCTTCGTAACTCGCTTCCGTTGTTTCATTTGAGCCGCCTTGTAAGTACACAACAATACTAACACAAATACCAGTACAATGTTCCACGTGGAACACATCTCGAGTTTGCGCCGACTGGCGTCCGAAATGGAGAGGGTTTTACTGAGAGCCGAGAGCTCGTTCACATCCCCGGAAACTTCATCCCAGCCATGCGCCGCGCGAAACTCGGCTTGCCCATCTGCTTGAACATTTTTTTCATCTGCGCGTACTGGCGAAGCAGGTTGTTGACTTCCTGCACGCTGGTGCCGGAGCCGCGGGCGATGCGTTTGCGGCGGCTGCCGTTGATGGCTTCGTGATGGTTGCGCTCGTACACGGTCATCGAATTGATGATGGCCTCGACCCGGTTGATCTGTTTTTCGTCAACCTTGTCGGCGGCCTTCTGCATGCCAGCAAATGCGCCAACGCTGGGCAGCATGCCCATGAGGCTTTGCAGCGATCCCATCTTGCGAACTTGCCGCAACTGGTCGCGGAAATCTTCCAGCGAAAAGCCGTCGCCGCTGAGGACCTTGGAGGCAAGTTCGTTGGCCTTCTTCTTGTCGATCTGCGACTCGGCTTTTTCGATGAGCGAGAGGATGTCGCCCATGCCGAGAATGCGCGAGACGATGCGGTCGGGGTGGAAGGGCTCAAGCGCGTCGTATTTCTCGCCGATGCCTATGAACTTGATGGGCTGACCGGTGACCTGGCGGATGGAGATCGCCGCGCCGCCGCGAGCGTCGCCGTCCATTTTGGTAAGGATGACGCCGGTGAGCGTGAGCTTTTTGTGGAATTCGTCAGCCGAGTTGACGGCGTCTTGTCCAGTCATGGAATCGGCGACGAACAAGATTTCCTGCGGATTGAGCAGCCGCTTGAGCGACTGCATCTCCTCCATGAGTTGGTCGTCGATGTGGAGACGTCCGGCGGTATCGACGATGAGCACGTCGCAGCCAGTGTTGATCGCCTCGCGGCGCGCTTCTTTGGCGAGGCGCTCGACGGTCGCCGTGTTCGATTCACCGACCTCGCCTTCGTAGAGATTGGCCTTGATCGCCGCCGCAACGACTTTGAGCTGCTCACGCGCCGCCGGGCGGTAGACGTCGACCGAGACGAGCAGCGGGCGGTGTCCGCCATTCTTCAGCCAGTTGGCAAGCTTGCCGGAGGTAGTGGTTTTGCCGGAGCCCTGCAGCCCGGCCATGAGCACAACGGTCGGAGGTTGCGAGGCGAACTTTAATTTAGCCGTGTCTTTGCCAAGAGTCGCGACCAGTTCGTCGCGGACAATTTTGATAACCTGCTCGCCGGGCGAGAGCGCAGTCAGCACCTCATGCCCGACGGCCTTGGCCTGGATGCGGTCGATGAGCTCCTTGACAACTTTGAAGTTGACGTCGGCTTCAAGCAGCGCCAGTCGAATTTGTTTCAGCGCCTCGGAGATGTTCTCCTCCGTGAGGACGGCTTGTCCGCGGAGAGACTTGAAGGCGCGCTGGAGTTTTTCCTGGAGATTCTCGAACATAAGGGCAAAATCCTATTTTATCAGCGCAGCTTGTCGGATGTGCCTTGCTCAGCTAGGTCGGCAAATGCCTTGGAGAATTGCTATGTCTATGAACGAATCGTCGGGGCGCTCGGATCGTCGTCGGGCCGAAACGCGGGAGGGCCTAGCGGCTCCGTAGCCACTTTCACGCGAAGCCACGCGTACAGTTCTCCCTTTCGAACTTCCTCCCCATGGAGTTCCACAAACTCCAGGGAAAGTGGGGTCTCACCGTAGCACCGGTCCATAGCCCGAACGAACCCATCGTACGGCATCGGTGTCGTGTTCTGAAGTCGGCCTACGCCTCGGCCTTCCTTGTCTCTAACATCGATAGCCTGATCATTGTTCCTGTCTGTAACTAGGATCTCCCCAGGTTTCAGGGTCTTCCGGTCACGTTCGGAAAGATACCTGTCGCCTGTAACAACGGTCAATCTCAGGCCCCTCTGCCTGCGATGCTGGCTCTCAAGCCATTGAGCGGCGCGCTCCGCAGCGCGCTCCTCTCGCATCCCGGATCCGGTCTCTAATTGAAGTCGAGGCGGCAGCGTGCGCTGAATCCTCGCTATGGCTCCATCGATCCTCTTGAGCGCGCCTTCGAGCTCTGGGCTGGCCTTCGCCGACACATCATCCTTGGGAAGCCGTTCCCTTTCACGTTCCAAGCGCTTGATCCGCTCGATCGCGAGTAGTTCTTCGCCGATCACGTCGCCCCAGTCAGAGATCGACGATCGCACAAGCTGCCCCGTGTCGGAGACGATTGCATCAACGATGCGCAGATTGGTCGCTTCAGATTTCGGAGCGTCCGAGATCATGTCCCGAACTTCGAAGTGCAGGCGGTCGATCATCCTCTCGATGTCGGCGACGCGCCGGTATGCGCTAATCGCAAACCTCTTCAGACTTCGTTCGAACTCAATCCGGCTCACGGCTCGAGTGCTGAACCACGCGAATCCCGCAGTTAGGATGAACTGCAGGCTGTTGAAAAGAAAAACCTCAGTAGCGGTAGAGTGAGTTCCTGTGGTCCGAACCTGGGCCGCAAAGCAAACCAGCGCCAGCGCACCTAGCGTGATGGCGACGACCACCTCGATATTTCGCGATTCACGAGTCTTCGGCTGCGTTTCAGGGGTTACATTCACTACGGGCTGGGCTACCGCCAGCTGTCGTTCCTCCTCTTTCGCGGCCATCGAAACCTCCGTCGGCTAAGACCTAACGCCGGACGTCGACGAAATTGAATCAATACGCTGGCATTATAAACCCGCCTCTACCGCTTAGGTGCGACCTGACGCTTCGCCATGCTAGGTCCGGATACGTCCTCCGCCGCAACCGTCGCATTACCCAACCTTCGGCCTCACCAATTCAAAGCGCTGCGTAGTGCGCGTGTACTGCATGCCGCCCATGCGTCCGATCAGATCGAGCGAGTTCCGGTCCAGGCGGCCTTGTTTCAGATGGCGGTCGTCGACGTGAACCGAGACGATTTCACCAATCACCAGGCTGCCGCCCTCGGGGCCGGGATCGAAGTCGAGAATCTGACGCAGCTTGCATTCAAAGCTGACGGGAGACTCCGCCACTCGCTGCGGCCGCACCACCTTCGAAGGCGCCGAGGCGAGTTTCGCCAGATCGAATTCATTGATGGTCGCGTCATATTCGCCGCTGGTCAGGTTCATGGCCTCGGCCAATTCGTAGGTGACCACGTTGATCACGAATTCTCCGGTCTCGCGAATATTCCTCAGCGTGTCTTTAGGCGTGCCTGCGGGCTCTCCTGCCGCTGTTCCCGATTTCTTCTGCGAGCGCATCCCCGGCGCAAACGCCAGCAGCGGAGGTTTGGCGCAAACGGCGTTGAAAAACGAAAAGGGCGCCAGGTTGGGTTGTCCGGAGGCGCTGAGGCTCGAGACCCACGCGATCGGCCGCGGCCCCACGGCGCTGATCAGAATGTTATAGAACTCGCGGTGCGCAAGTTGAGATGGGGTGACGTCCATAGCTGTCGAGTATATCTTCTGCACATTATTACTCACTCCGTTACTCACTCCGTCAGCCCTTTTCGCCGAAGACTTCTTTCGCGGCGACTACCGTGTTGCAGTGGATGGTGATTGTGTCTTCCACGTTCAGGGCGTAGCCGCCGGCGAGCGTGACCATGACGGGGATTCGTTCGGCCTTGGCGATTCGGAACACGAGAGCATCTCGCTCCTTCAATCCCTCAATCGTCAACGACAATCCGCCGAGCTGATCTTCGCGATAAGGATCAGCTCCGGCGAGGTAACAGATGAGTTCCGGCTTGAACGTGCTTAATCCCAAACTGAGCGCGTCGCCGACGCACGCCAGATATTCGGCGTCGCCCATCCCGTCGGGCAAATTCAGGTCAAGCGACGAAGGGGGCTTAAACACCGGGTAGTTGTTTTGCTGATGGAGCGAGATGGTGAAGACGTCCCGGGCGTGAGCGCTGCGCGGCCTCTCACGCGGGGCCGGGTGCGCGATGTGGTCCGTGGAATCGAGAACAGAAGCAAGCGTCGGCGGCAGCGTATCGCTGGGGACACGCGGGCCGGCAAAAATCACGGCCGTACCATTGCCTTGATGGACGTCGCAATCGACGGTCATCGCAGTGCGAATCTTGCCGTCACGCTGCATACAGCGGATGGCGATGGCCACGTCGTGGATCATGCAGAAGCCTTCGCCGTGATCGGGGAACGCGTGGTGGAATCCACCGCCAAGGCTGATGGCCACGCCGTCGTCGAGGGCATGATCGGCGGCCAGCACGGAACCGCCGGCGGCGAGCCAGAAGGCGCGCACTAACTCCGGCGAGTACGGCACTTCGAGCTCTAACTCTTCCAGCGCGGTGAGCGTGCCCGTCCTTAATTTGTGGACGTACTGCGGAGTGTGCACGAGCAGCACGTCCTGGTCGGTGGCCGGACGAGGAGTGACAAAATCGGAAGGCGCGGCCATTCCGGAGGCGAGCAGCTGGTCACGAGTGCACTTGTACTTTTCGGATGGAAAAACATGAGAGCCGATGGGCAGGTAGTAGTCGTCGCTGTAGACGAGCTTGAAGGGCAGCATTCAGCACTCAGCATTCAGCACTCAGCGGGGCGAGAGCTCAAAACTTCATATCATACGCGATTGCCCGAGATTTTTGACCACAGGGGGCACAGAGGTCCCAGAGGACTGCTTCTTCAACATACCCGCAAACTGACCCCGAAATAAGTGTTTGCCCCTGTGGTCCTCGGCGCTCCCTGTGGTTAAGAATTCCATAGCTGTTAAACTTGGCCGGTTGCCTGCCAAAAAGAAATCGCCGCCGCAAAGGAGTGCCACGCCTGGGCCTCTGCCCGCTTCCGCCCAGCGTCATGGGGAAGCTAAGGGGCGGATTTTCCTGATCGATACGATGTCGTTCATTTTTCGCGCCTATCACGCGATGGCGCGGCAGCGGCCGATGTCCACGAAGACGGGGGTTCCGACGGCGGCGACGTATGTTTTCGTTAACATGCTGCGGAAGCTGCGGGGCGATTTTTCGCCCGAGTATCTGGCGGCCGTATTCGATGTGGGCGCGCCGACGATCCGCAATCAGCAGGCGGAAGCGATTACGACGATCCGCAAGTTTGACATCAAGACGCAGACGTTTAAGGAAGCGGAGTATGGCGGCTACAAGGCCAACCGCGCCGAGATGCCGGGCGACCTGGTGCAGCAGATTCCGTACATTCGGCGGGCGCTGGAGGGGTATCGCATCCCAATTTTGCAGCTCGAAGGTTACGAGGCTGACGATGTGATCGGAACGCTGGCGCGGAAAGCGGCTGCGGAATCCTTTCCGGTGTTTGTGGTGTCGAGCGACAAAGACATGCTGCAATTGGTGAACGATAAGGTGCAGGTGCTGAATCCGCCGAAGGACAACCTGATTTGCGATGCGGCGAAGGTCGAGGAAATTCTCGGAGTGCCTCCGTCGAAGGTGGTGGATGTAATGGCGCTGCGCGGCGATGCGGTGGACAACATTCCGGGAGCGCCGGGGATCGGCGACAAGGGGTCGGTGGAACTGATTCAGCGCTTTGGAAGCGTGGAGCAGGCGCTGGAACATGCGGCTGAAGTGGAGAAGAAGACGTATCGGGAATCGCTGCAGAACAATCGCGACAACATCCTGTACAGCAAACAACTGGTGACGATTGATACCGACGTAGCGGTCGAGCTGGATGTTGCGGCGATGAAAGCGGGCGAGCCGGACGTTGAATCTTTGCGGGCGCTGTTTGCCGAACTGGAATTTACTTCTTTGTTGAAAGAACTGCTTCCCGTAGTTGAAGTGAAAGAGGGCGACTATAGGGAGATCAGGTCGAAGGCTGAATTCGAGGAGTATTTGAGAGGCGTGGGCGAGAGTACACCGCTCGCGCTGGCAATTCCGACCGAGCACACGGATGGCATTTATAGCGACGGCATCTACACCGACGGCAGCGCAGAGGAAGGCGAGCCTCAGCCGGCACAGTCGGGGTTCCTGGCTTTGCGGCCCGCGGATGCGGAGCAACCGAGTGCCGGAGGTGTAGAGCGCATTGCCGTTTCGAATGCGCCGGGGGCTGGGGCGATGGTCGCGCTGGCAGACCGGGCGCTCGCCGATCTGGTAAAGAGCGTGCTCGAAGATGCCGCTGTGCCGAAGACGGTCCACGATCTCAAGTTGGCGCTGCACTATTTCTCAGAGCATTTTTCCGAGCAGGGAATTGCGCTGGCCGGAGTGAGGCACGATCCGATGCTGTATTCCTACCTGCTCGATCCGACCTATTCGTCGCATTCGTTGCCGGAGGTCGCGCTGCGGAGATTCAATTTGAAGCTGAGCGGCAACCTGGCGGAAGCGGCGGATGTAACGGGCAGGCTAGCGAGCGCGCTCCGAAAAGAAGTTGACGACCAGGGATTGACCTCGGTGTATGAAGAGATCGATGCGCCGCTGGTGCCTGTGTTGGCGCGCATGGAAAACGCGGGAGTGAAGATTGATCTGGCGGCGCTGGAGCAGATGTCGGTGAAGTTGCAGCGCGAGGCCGAAACCAAGGCGCGAGACATTTATGAGCGTTGCGGCTTGGAGTTCAACATCAATTCGCCCAAGCAACTGGGCGATGTGCTGTTTAACAAGTTGGCCCTGCCGATGCCGTCGAAATACGGGAAAGGGAAAAAGATTTCGACGGCGGTGGATGTATTGGAAGGACTGGCTGCGGATCACGAAGTCCCGCGGCTGGTGCTGGAGTACCGGCAATTGACGAAGTTGAAGTCGACTTATGTGGATGCATTGCCGGCGCTGATTCGCAGCCAGAGCGGCCGCGTGCATACGACTTTTGGGCAGACCGGGACGGCGACGGGGAGGCTCTCTTCGGCGAATCCGAACCTGCAGAATATTCCGATTCGCACCGAACTTGGGCGAGAGATTCGGGCTGCGTTTATCGCTGAGCCGGGGCACGTACTGCTGGCGGCGGATTACTCGCAGATCGAACTGCGTCTGCTGGCACATTTTTCGAAAGACAAGCTGCTGGTGGAGGCGTTTCGGCGCGGAGATGACATTCACACGCTGACCGCATCGCAGGTGTTTGGCGTACCGCCGCTGATGGTTACGCCGGACCACCGGCGGCAGGCGAAGGTGGTGAACTTCGGGATTGTCTATGGGCTGTCGGCATTCGGGTTGTCCCAGCAGTTGGGCATCGAGCCGGGTGAGGCCAGGAAATTCATCGATGCCTATTTTGAAAAATATGCGGGAGTGCGGGCGTTCATTGATAAAACGATCGAGCAGACGCGGCGCGATCAGAGAGTGAAGACGCTGTTCGGGCGCATTCGGCCGATTCCCGATATCAACAGCAAGAACGCCACCCAGCGCGGGTTTGCGGAGCGCACGGCGGTGAACACTCCGCTGCAGGGAACGGCCGCCGACCTGATCAAGCTGGCGATGATCCGGATTGATGAGGAAATCCGGAAGCGCGGTCTGAAGTCGCGGATGACTTTGCAGGTGCACGATGAACTTGTGTTCGAAGTGCCGGAGAACGAAGTGGAGGCAATGAAGCCGCTGGTGCGGGAGCACATGGAGGAAGCGCATGCGCTCGCGGTTCCGTTGCTGGTAGAAATCGGAGTGGGGCCAAACTGGCGGGACATGGAGTAGGGAGAGGCACCGAAACAATAAATGATGAGGGCCGAGGCTGAGAAAAACTATTCCAGCGTTTCCGATATACTGGAAGGAAGGTTCTTGCAAGCGCCGCCTTCGTCATTCGTTCCAGCCGGTTGATTCCAGCCGCATGAAAAGGATTTTCGATCCTGCGGAGGCGGTCTGATGAGTGCAGCTTCATCGCCGGCGTTCGAAAAAACGACGCGGCGCGTTTTCCCCCGGCACCCGATCAATGTACCCCTGGACTTGATCGCATTGCGATCCGGGGTCCCCGAAAATTTCCCTGGGCGCTGCACCGACCTCAGCGAAGCCGGTGTGGGCGCTGTGGTGGCCGGAGAACTGGCCGCGGGCCAACAAGTGGCAGTCGAACTGCGGCTTCCAGATGTGGGGGTGCCGGTTCGCGCGCGCGCGCTGGTTCGTTATCAGTCACGGCTCCATTGCGGGCTTGAGTTTGTTGGATTGTCGGTGGAGCAGCGGGAGATGATCCGGTATTGGGTTTACCACTCCGCTTCACAGCCGGTGGATTTCAGAGATTCAAAAAAAGAAAAGAAAGTTGCGGCTGCAAAGACGGAAGCGCCCGTGGTCGCCGCGGAACCGGCTGCCAAGCCAAGGCGCAGAATTCGCATTGGGCAGCGCGGATTTTATGTGCTGATCGGTTGCCTGCTAGCTCTGGCCGGTCTGGGATGGTGGCAATGGCAGAGGTCCTGGAACGAACTGGAGAAGCGGGCGCCGGTTGGGGAGTCGGGGCTGCGAGTCTCTCCCGAAACCATCGAAAGGCGGATTGTAACGAAGGTGGAGCCGATGTATCCGGAGGCGGCGCGAACGGCGGGGACCGAAGGGGTGGTGGTGCTGGATGCGGTGATTGCGCCGGATGGCAGCGTGAAACGCTTGCGGCCAGTGTCCGGACCCGACCTGCTGATGCAGTCGGCGACCGAGGCCGTGCGGTCGTGGAAATTTGAGCCGTACCTATCCAGCGGCAAGGCGATTGAGGTTGAGACGACGATTGCGGTCGAGTTCCGGCTGAATTGACTTGGCGCTACTCGAATTTTTCAGCCTGCTGGAAGGGCACACCATGCTGGTCTTTGGCGGAGATGATCGCTTCGCCATCGAGTTGCCACGCGATGTTCAAGGCAGGATCATTCCACGCCACCGTGCGCTCGTGCTCGGGCGCATAAAAGTCCGTCGTCTTATAGAAGACATGGGCGGTCTGGGATACGACCCGGAAGCCGTGAGCAAATCCGCACGGAATCCATAAAATGTGTTTGTTCTCGCCGGAGAGTTTGAAGGATTCCCACTTTCCGAAGGTGGGCGAACTGCGGCGGAGGTCGAGGGCGACATCAAGAATCTCGCCCGTGATGGCGCGCACGAGTTTTCCCTGGGGCTGGCGAATCTGGTAGTGCAAGCCGCGGATGACATTTTTCTCGGAATAGGAATGATTGTCCTGTACGAATGGCTCAGGAATGCCGAGCTCCGCAAACGTGCGCTGGTTGTAGCTCTCCAGAAAAAAGCCGCGGTCGTCGCCGAACACACGCGGTTCCAGGAGAAGGAGGCCAGGCAAACTAGTCGCGATTGTTTTCATCGGAAAGTTTTCATCAATTAGAAGACGCGTTCCCGCAGCAATTGCAGCAGGTAGGCGCCGTATCCATTGTTGCGCATCGGCTGCGCCAGCGCTTCGAGCTGCGCGGCGGTGATGTAGCCGGAGCGATAGGCGATTTCCTCGGGGCAGGCGACCATGAGGCCCTGGCGTTTCTGCAGGGTCTGAATGAATAATGCGGCCTCCATCAAGGCTTCATGCGTGCCCGTGTCGAGCCAGGCCGTGCCTCGGCCCATCACGCAGACGTTGAGTTGATTGCGCTCGAGATAGACGCGGTTGACGTCGGTGATTTCAAGCTCGCCGCGCTTCGAAGGCCTGAGACTCGCGGCAATTTCGACGACCTGCCGATCGTAAAAATAAAGTCCAGTGACAGCGTAACGCGATTTCGGCTGCTTCGGCTTCTCTTCAATGCTGAGCGCCTTTGGCGTCTTTCCATGCGGATCGAACTCGACGACGCCGTAACGCTCGGGGTCGTTGACGGGGTAGGCAAAAACGCGCGCGCCTTTGCGCTGGAGCGTGGCGGCGCGCAATTCTTTGACGAGGTCGTGCCCGTAGAAAATGTTGTCGCCGAGGACGAGCGCGCAACTGCTGGAGCCGATAAATTCCTTGCCGATCAGAAATGCCTGGGCAATGCCTTCGGGCTTTGGTTGCAGCGCGTACTGGAAATTCACGCCGTAGCGGGAGCCATCGCCGAGCAAGTGTTGAAAGCGGGGCAGATCCTCGGGCGTTGAGATGAGCAGAAGGTCGCGGATGCCGGCCAGCATCAGCGTGGAGAGCGGGTAGTACACCATCGGTTTGTCGTACACCGGCAGCAGGCTCTTGGGAAGCACGTGGGTGACGGGGTAGAGGCGCGTGCCCGACCCTCCCGCCAAAATAATGCCTTTGTAATTCGGTTGCGCGGTTTTGGTCATGTCGAGTTTCAGTCTCGGCTTTCCGTCTCAGGTCTCGGTGGCGTAATGTTTCGCCATCCATTGACGATAGCTGCCGCTGGTGACATCGCGGACCCAGTCTTCGTGTTCAAGATACCAGCAAACGGTTTTGCGGATGCCGCTTTCGAATGTCTCCAGCGGGTGCCAGTTCAATTCGTGATCGATTTTGCGCGTGTCCATGGCGTAGCGGCGGTCGTGGCCGGGGCGGTCTTTGACGAAGGTGACGAGCTTGCTGTGGGGAACGGCGGGGTCGTTCGGGCGCAGTTCGTCCAGCAATTCGCAAATGGCGCCGATAATCTCCAAATTCTTTTTTTCGCTTCGCCCACCGATGTTGTAGGTTTCTCCGGCGCGGCCGTGGGAGAGCACGGTGCGAATGGCGCGGCAGTGATCCTCGACGTAGAGCCAGTCGCGAACGTTTTCGCCGTCGCCATACACCGGGAGCGGCTTGCCGGCGCAC
>Ga0316363_10000656_pt1 | contig 40292 bp, 24 predicted proteins | sample Sb_taG_3_FD_200459 | JGI IMG/M metagenome (GOLD analysis project Ga0316363, IMG submission 200459) | Peat soil microbial communities from Weissenstadt, Germany - Sb_50d_a_PC metaG (v2) (version 2) | ecosystem: Environmental > Terrestrial > Soil > Wetlands > Peat | place: Germany: Weissenstadt...
CCCTTGCTGGTGTTGCTGCATGGCGCAGGTGATCAAGCGGGAACATGGAGCAAAGTAGCGCCCGAGCTGAAGCGCCACTTTCAACTGCTGATCCCGGACCTTGCAGGCCATGGCGAGAGCGACCCGGCTGCGGGTGTGCTGAGTCTGGGAACGCTGCTCACCGCACTGGAGCAGGTGCTCGATGCAATTCCATGGCGAGACGCACCGCTGGTGCTCGCAGGTAATTCGCTTGGGGCCTGGATGGCGATGCTCTACGCTCAGAAATATGCTCAGAAATACCCGCAGAAATACCCGCATCGCGTGACGCGGGTTATCCTCATCGATGGCGGCCCCATCAAGAACGTATCGGAGATTGGCATCATGCCAAAGGACCGCGAAGAGGCTAGGCGCGCGCTCGATGCCGTGCTGGATCCTTCCACGCCTCGTCCGCCGAATTTCGTCCTCGATGATCTGGTCCGCATCTCGAATACAGGTCCAATTTCGCGGCTGCTGGCTGCCGGTGAAGAAGATATGTCGAAATACCTGCTCGATGACAAACTGGCAAGTTTCCAGCTGCCGGTCGATCTTATCTGGGGCGCCTCCGATCGCCTCGTCCCGCTGGACTATGCAAAGAAGTTGCAGTCGCAGCTTCCGCGTTGCACGCTTACGGTCGTTGAGCGTTGCGGCCATGCACCTCAATTCGAGCGTCCCCAAGAATTGACGCAAGTCTTGTTGCAAATTCTCGCGTCAGATTCGTCCCGCGCACCCGCCACCGCACCATCTGTTTCCAGACAGTCTGGGGAGAACTCGTGATTACCGGCGACATTCTCGGAGAGCGCGCCCGTCTTAGTCCCGACGCGGTCGCATTGATCCACGTTCCCACGCGCCAGCAGTTCACTTATGCAGAACTAAATCGGCGGGCCTTGCAGTGCGCGCGGGTCTGGACGGATCTCTGCTCTCTCGTCCCAGGGGATCGCGTCTGCATCCTTTCCGAGAACCGGGTTGAATATGTCGATGCCTTTTGGGCAGCGGGTAAGTCGGGGATCATCCTCGTCCCGCTCGGGACACGCAGCACGGCTCACGAGCTGCACCAGATACTCGCGGACTGTGGACCGCGCTGCCTCATGTACTCCGCACGGTACGAGAAACTCGCGAAAGAGCTCCAACAACTCGTGGCCTTCGAGCACTTAATAAGTCTGGATGCGAAGGACAGTGTCCAGAAGCCGCTGAGTTATGCCAAAGCTATAGGCGGGGTTCGTCCAGATCCGCTCTCGACGAGACTCCAGCCCGAGGATATTTTCTGCTTGCTCTACACCAGCGGCACCACCGGACGCCCGAAGGGCGTAATGATTCCACACCGGCAGATCGCATGGAACGCCTACAACACGGTTGTCTCCTGGCAATTGCTGCAGAGCGACCGGGTTCAGGTTTACACGCCCATGTACCACGCCGGCGGCCTTACCGTGTTCATGACCCCGCTGTTCGCCATCGGGGGCAGCGTTGTTTTGCATGACGGCTTCGACGCCGGTGAAGTTTTACGAGCTCTCGGAAACTACGAGTGCACCATTTTTTTCGGCGTACCGACGATCTTCAAAATGCTTCTCGATTCGCCGGAATTCCCAGCGCTCGATTGCAGCCATCTGCGCTGGTGTGCCAGCGGAGGCGCTCCGCTTCCGTTGCAACTTCTCCGTGCCTACCAGGAGCGCGGACTGATTTTTCGCCAAGGCTACGGGCTGACCGAGGTCGGCGTGAACTGCTTTGCCATGAGCGACGAGGACTCCCTGCGCAAGGCTGGTTCTGTTGGTAAGGCGATGATGTTCACGGAGGCGAAGCTCATCGATCTCGAGGGTAATCAGGTCGGAACGAATGAGGTTGGCGAACTCTGCCTGCGAGGACCACACGTTTGCCGGGGCTATTGGAATAATCCAGCCGCCACCGCCCAGGTGCTCGATGCAGAAGGATGGTTTCACACCGGCGACCTGGCGCGGTGCGATGAAGATGGGTTCTTCTACATCGCAGGCCGCTCCAAAGAAATGATCATCAGCGGCGGCGTCAACATTTATCCGGCGGAGATCGAGAAGGAATTACTCGATCATCCGGCCATTGCCGAGGTCTCCGTCATGGGGACGACCGACGAGAAGTGGGGCGAGGTTCCAGTCGCCTTCGTTGCGCTGAAATCAGGCGCGAGCGCCAGCGACCTCGAACTCATCGAGTTCCTTCGTCCCAGAATCAATAAGATCAAACTGCCACGGCAAGTCATCTTTATAGAAGCATTGCCCCGCAACGCTTATGGTAAGGTTCTGAAACTCGAACTCCAGGATCGCTTGAAGAACGACCGGCTGCGGAATTTCAAGTCTGTCGTCGCCGGTGGAAGCGATACTGTCACGCCGGAACGAAAATCATAATAAGAGGTGTTTTAACATCCAGCGATTCCATCTCAAAGCGGGGGCGCGCCAACCTTTTTGAGGATGTTGCAAGAACGCACGCCTTGGCTCTCTACACCGCGCTCCGGGAACTCACGGTTACCGGGCCTCGGTTCAAATGGCTCGGGAAATGATCCACGCGATGCGGTGAAGTAAAAAAAGGCTCTCCCACCTGGTGACCCCCAAGTATGGCGCGCCCGCTTCCGCCCCCCCGCCTGCGATCCAGCACGAGATCGCAGGACAGAGCACTTCCAGATCCCGCTCGCACGCGCCAAATCCGGTAGCCCGGTGCGCCCTCGCGCCCACGCGAAAAACGTTAAAGTGGTTGGAAAATGGATCACGCGCGGATCGTTCGAACAGATCTCGCCCCGCACGCGCGAAAATACGAACCTGGGAACGCGAGAACACGATTCGCGCACCACGCAGTCATGAGAGCGCACAGTTGCACGCTTCGAAAACGCGCCGCGCACCGCTAACCCTCCCCGCTCGCACGCGCCCCGTCCCGCTAGCCCATCCCGCCCCTCGCACGAGCGCGCGGGCCCCGGCCCCCCAAGGGTCCAAGTTCCGTGGTGTGGGGGGTGTAGCAATTTGCCCTCAATGCGTAATACCCCGTCAATCAAAGCGGTGGAGTTGGCGGTGTCTGAAAAGGGTTGTTGACGTAAAATCGCAATTTCGCTTATTGAGCGTGGCGTGAGTGAAACTGCTGGTTGCCACAATCCGCCGACTGTCCGCAACCGGCGACTGGAACTGCTGGGGTCCCCTGTAAGCCAAAGTCGCCGACCTAACCCGAACGCTTCTTTTTTTCCTTGGCCTCTAGGACTTGATTCAGCCTGGGCCAGACCGAGACGTAGGGAAGAGGAAATTTCAATCCGCGGCTTAATTTGGCGTGGGCCCACCGATAGGTTTTCTTCTCGTCTTTGGGTTCGCCCGCAACGACCTCCCCTTCGGCCATTAATCTTGTCACCGTCGTATATACAGAACCCAGTGGATTCTGGTGGTGTTCTATCGGGAACTGTAGCTCCTTGAGAATGTCCAGAATCTCGGAGATCGTGGCGTCCTGGCTTGCGGCCCGCAGTGCCGTGCAGATCGCCTCTTTCAGACCTTCACCAGCAGACAGCAAGTCGTCATGCTTCGAGGACTCATCGGCGTATGCATGAATACCACCAATAAGACGCTTCAACTGTGCGATCTCTCTTTCCGCAGATTCAAGCTGCGCCAGCAGCTCACGGCGTTTTCCGATGGCATTGGCAAGGTCGTTGCGCGCTCTTTTCAGCAGTTCTTGATAGAGCGAGTCAGCCATACACAGAAGACTATACATAATGTCGATAAATTTGGATAGGTGTGAAAACAGGGATCGCGACTTCTGAGAAGCGACTACGACTTTTTCGGATCCGGCAATATCAGCAACGCCGTCACCGTACTGAATGCGGCCCCGATAATGAACGTGTCGTGGAATGACTATCTGCAGTCCTACGTGGCCGTCTACAACGCACCATTCTCCCAGCAGGTCATGATGCGCACGTCGCCGGAGCCAGAAGGCCCATGGTCAGGGGAGATTACGGCCTTTGATGCCCATCCCCCGGCGAATGCTGGAAGCGCGGTCCATGGTGCGCAGGCACATCCTGAATACAACGGCAACACCGGGCAAGTTATGTACGTAACCTACTCACATTCCACGGGGGCTTTCACGAGTGAATTGCGGCTCGTATCGGTGCAACTGAAGGCTGTCAACGCACAGGGCCAGTGAGAGGGGCTTGTGCAACCTTGCTTAGAGATTCCGGTCGGATCACGGGCAATCCTTCCCTAAACCGGTAAGGGAAGGGTGGCCGACAATCCGGAATCCGATCCACCTCGTTCACGGCTGAAACACTAGTCGCGTGCCCTGTTCCGGGCTGTTCCAGAGTGCTTCGATATCGCTGAGTGGTGCCGTCTTCATGTTGAACTGGAACGGCTCCGTCGCGGCGACCTTGAAAAACTCTTCGATCGCTGCCCGGAGCTGATTGAGCGAGGCGCTGCCGAAGCCGCTGCCCAGCAGTTCCAGGCCCGAGCTGCGCAGAGAGGCCGCCCTCAAGCTGATGGTCCCGCCGGCGCTCTCGCCAATCTGAACAAACCGCACCCGCGATGACGCCTTGCGCAGTCCCTTCTGCGAGATGGCCTCCAGCACGCACTCCGCCGGGTGACCCCACAGATAGTCGAGCACCACATCGACGCCTGCTCCTGCGTACTCGCCCCGGAATGCAGCCACCAGAGGATCATGCTCCTGATCGAGCGAGATAACCGCGTCCGCGCCGAGTTCTTTCAACATTTCCAGCGCCTGCGGGTTGCGTCCGACTGCGATCACCCGCCGCGCTCCCAGTCGGCTTGTGATCTGTACCGCAAGCCGCCCGGCGACGCCGGTTGCGCCGAGGATGAGCACACTCTCCCCGGCGACGAACTTCGCTCGCCCCGTCAGCGCAGCCCACGAAGACATTGCAGGATTGGCAATCCCCGCGGCAGTCGCATCATCCAGGCCTTCCGGCAGCGGGATGCACATCCAGTTCGCCGCCAAGGCACGCTCGGCGAAGGTACCGTACGGGCTGCGCGAGATGCCGAAATAGACACGCGAGCCGTCCGCCAGCCGTCCTACCCCATCCACTCCGGGCACCAACGGCAGCTCTCCCGTGCTGCCGTAGTGGGTGCCGTTCGCCAGCGCCTTGACAATGGGGTGAAGACCAGCGGCAGTTACAGTCACCGGCAGCTCCCCTTCTGCCGCTACAGGGTTGGCGAAGGTGGTATAGCGAGGCGGCGCATCGAAGGCATGGACAACGGCGGCATGCATGAGAGTTCTCCTTAAGCTCACTAAGCTGCTATGTCCCTGGGGCTAAGTGGGCCAGCTGGCCTACCTGAGTTTTTTGCGCAGTACAGGTTAACCTCCATGCCTAAAATCTGGCAAGGATGCGGAATTCTTCCTGATTAGCACCCGAATAACGGGCACCCCTTCCCTAATCCGGTAAGGGAGGGGTTGCCGACGACATGTCCGCTGACATGCGGGTCGGGCTTCGCAAAACCCAGGGCAATGGATAACTGAGAATTGTTCCCCAGAGACTCTTGCTTTGCGTCACATCGTCATAATGGCATTAACCCAACGGTGTTCATTTCCGAAATGCTGCCATTTCCGCTGCCATAGCTGCGGCGGACCAGTTGTACCAGCGGAGTTCGGTCCAAAGTACATCGCGGTTCTGACAAACGGGCAGTCTGGCGCTTGTACGCTCGAACATTTTGGAAGCGCACTCCCGAGAGAGGCATCGGCCGTCACATCGCGGTACTTTAATGCAGAGGCTCAAGGGCTGGCTGCTGCGCAAGCCTCGCCAAGCAGAGGATCACTATGCCCGCTTCCAACGGTCACACTGTACGTCGCAGTTCGAGAGTACCGATCCAAGTTCCGATCCGCGTTACCAGCATGGAGCCCGATGGCCAGTTCTCCGAGATCGGTGAGACACTGGTGGTCAGTGCGCATGGTTGTGCGCTCCGCCTCCCCCAGAAGTTGGACACTGGAAGCGCCCTGCGCCTGCACAGCCGAGGAGGCCGGCAGGCCACGGCCTGCGTAGTTTTCTGCCAGCCAATGGGGCCCGACGGACAAGGCTTCCGACTGGGCGCACAGCTCGACCGGCCGGAAAACTTTTGGGGATTGGAATCCTGTCCCGATGATTGGCGGGTAGTCGAAATGCCCACGCCTGCCGCTCAACAACCTCCTCAAGAACTGTCGGCCAAGTCCGCTGTTCTGCACCAACCGCAAACTCTTTCCCGGGCCTCGCGAGACGTTCTCGATAAGGTCAAGGAGCAACTCTCCGAGGACCGTTTGCGAGGCATACTTGCGAAACTCGTTCAGCCCTTGCAGGCGGAAGTCACCGAACTCCGCGAGAAGCTGGCCGTGAATGCCAAGCGCAACCGCTTCGAGGTGTCCCTTGGGTATATTCCGCCTGAGTTGGAGGAGAAGCTATGGGAGCGCCTGCGGCAAGACCTTGGAACACGCGTCCTGCAGCAGGCGCGAGAACAGTCCGCGGAGATGCTCGAATCGGCGAAAACAGCCACCGAGCAAAAGATCAGTGCAGCCCTGACCGAGTTTCGGCACCGTCTTGCCGGTGAACTGCACGCCGTCGAACAACGGGCGCAGGTATTGTCAAAGGAACTCACCACCACGGCGCAACAGCATGTCCGCGCCGGAATCGAGAAACTGCAGCGGCAGGCTTTGGAGACGGGAGCACATCTCGACGCACAAGGCGAAAAACTCTTGTGTTCTTTGCAGGAGCAACTTGCGGAATCACACGAGGTTCATCGCCGTAAGATCGAGCAGGCCCAGGCCGATGCTGCCGCGAAAGCATTCCAACTTCAGTCGGAAGTGTCGGACCTTGGCCGGAGGATGGCAGCGCTGAACGAGTCCGTACGCCGGCTTGAGTCGGATCTTGACGCGCACCTGGAGCGCGTCGCAGCCGAAATCGTCTCCGGTGCGGAAGCTCAAATCGAGAGCGCTGGGGCTCTGGCACTCAAGAACCTGCAAGCACGCGGCTCGAATGAAGTCGAAACCAGGATCAGCGAGATGTGCGGCCACCTGAGAACCATCCAGAACCGTATTGAAGACTCCTTTTCTGCCTCGCTGACAGCCCAGGGCGAGGAAGCTGTGCAGTCGATCGCGCAACAATTCGAGGAACTCGCACAGCAATCCACGGAAAAGTGGCGTCTCGCACTCGCCAGGGACTTGAATTCGGTGGCGAACACTCTGGGCAAACAACTTCGTCAGGAACTCGAACCCGAGGCCGGCCAAAGTTAGATTGCAACGACTCGACAGTCGGCCGAGCGCGAGCCAAACACGCAAGCCGGAGGAGTTAGCTCGCCAACAGCCCCTTTGAGATAGCTCAAGTTCATGGCTTTCATTGACTTGCCGGTTTCGCCGACGTAAGATTTTGCGCGAGTGAACAGGCAAGTCATTTCTCATTACCGTATTGTCGAAAAGCTCGGCGGTGGCGGCATGGGCGTCGTCTACAAGGCCGAGGATACTCGGCTGCATCGCTTCGTCGCTCTGAAGTTTCTGCCCGATGAAGTTGCCGCCGACCCACAAGCTCTAAGCCGCTTCCAGCGCGAAGCCGAAGCTGCCTCAGGCCTCAATCATCCCAACATCTGCACGGTTTATGACATTGGCGAAGAAGGCGGCCGAGCCTTCATTGTTCTGGAGTACCTCGACGGCCAGACGTTGAAGCACGCCATCGGCAATCGGCCGATGGACGTCCACACCATTCTCAGTTTGGCGATCGAAGTAGCCGACGCGCTCGATGCCGCCCATTCCAAGGGCATCGTCCACCGCGACATCAAACCTGCGAACATCTTTGTTACCGACCGCGGCCACGCCAAGGTCCTCGATTTCGGCCTCGCCAAACTAGCCCCGGGGAGCGCTACCGGCGCGCTACTGGATGCCACCCAGACAGGCGGCATCGTCGAACATCTCACCAGCCCGGGCTCCACGGTTGGCACGGTCGCCTATATGTCTCCGGAGCAGGCCCGCGGCAAGCCGCTTGACGCCCGCACCGACCTGTTTTCTCTCGGCACCGTTCTCTACGAAATGGCCACCGGCACGCTCCCGTTCCGAGGGGAAGCGACTGCGGTGGTGTTTGAGGCAATTCTTCAGAAAGACCCGCTGCCTCCGCTTCGGCTGAATCCCGACCTTCCGGCCAAGCTCGAGGACATCATCACGCGCTCGCTGGAAAAAGATCGCGACCTTCGCTATCAGCATGCTTCCGATGTGCGTGCGGAACTGCAGCGCTTGAAGCGCGACCTCGAATCGAAACGATCGGGCGCGCCGGTGTCGGGTACGGCGGCGGCCGGCTACGAGGATTCGGCGCCCTCGGCTTCTACATCGCGGCCGGGATCAACTCCTTCCAACCCCGCCGTCTCACAATCATCGGGCCGGATGGTTGCGACCGGAGTTTCTGCGCAGGGAGATTCGGTAAGCAGCGTTCCCGCAACGACAGGCGGGAAACTCTGGAAGTTTGCCGTGCCCGCAGTCCTCGCCGTGCTGGCGCTGGCCGGCGCGGGCCTCTACTACTACCGCTCACGTCCCGTTGTGACCGCTCCGCTCACCGAGAAAGACTCCATTGTCCTGACCGACTTCGAAAACACCACCGGAGACCCGGTTTTCGACGACGCGCTCAAGCAGGCTCTCGCCGTCGATCTCGGGCAATCTCCATTCCTCAACATCCTGTCGGATCGCCGGGTGGGTGAGACGTTGCAGCTCATGGGCCGCGCCGCGAACGAAAAAGTCACGCCCGACATGGCGCGTGAGATTTGCGTTCGCACCGGCACGAAAGCGGTACTAAAAGGGTCGATCTCCCGCATGGGCACGCAGTATGTCATTGGGTTGGAGGCGGTCAATTGCAACACGGGAGACACGCTTGCCAAACAGCAGGCTGAGGCTTCCGCCAAAGAGAGCGTTTTGAAAACTCTGGACCAGGTCACGTCCTTGATGCGCACGCGGCTGGGGGAATCGCTGGCCTCGGTGCAAAAGTTCGATGTTCCGATTGAGGCCACCACCTCTTCTCTGGAGGCGCTGAAGGCGTTCAGCATGGGCGTGCGTGTAAGCCGGGAGAAAGGACCCGCCGAGGGAATCTCGTTCCACAAGCGCGCCCTCGAACTCGACCCCCAATTCGCCCTGGCTTATGCACTGCTCGGACTCGAATATGCCAATCTTGGTCAGCCCAGCCGAGCCGCGGAAAACCTCAGGAAGGCATACGATCTGCGCGACCGCGTAAGCGAACGCGAAAAGCTTAGAATTTCCGCAAACTATTACTACACCGTTACCGGTGAACTCGAGAAGGAAGCGCAAACCTACCAGCTCTGGGCGCAAAGCTATCCGCAGGACGCCGTGCCTCACGCGAACTTGGGCGCAAACTACTCTTCTTTAGGCCAGTACGATCAGGCGATTCCTGAGACGCAAGAGGCCATGCGCCTCGATCCTTCAGGTGTCATCGTCTATTCCAATCTCGCGCAGACGCAGCTTGCGCTCAACCACATTGACGACGCCAAGGCGAGTCTCGACCAAGCCGCAGCTCGAAAACTGGACGGCGAATTGTTGCATCTGGTCCGCTACTTCATCGCCTTTCTGCAGAACGATAACGCGCTGATGTCGCAACACGTCGCCTGGGGCGCGGGCAAGCCCGGCGACGAAGACCCGCTGCTCTCCGAGCAGTCCGACACTGAAGGCTATTACGGACGCCTCGCTTCGGCGCGAGACTTTGCGCGCCGCGCGGTGGACTCAGCCGTGCGCGCGGATTCCAGAGAGACTGCTGGCCTATGGCAGTCGAATGGAGCGTTGCGTGAGGCAGAGTTCGGCAATTCTGCAGAGGCGCTGCATGAAGCCGCCGCTGCGCTGGCGCTGGCTCCGGGACGAGATGTGAAGGTGCTGGCGGCTCTCGCCATGGCGCGAGCCGGCGATTTGAAGCGCGCCCAGGCGATCGCAGACGGATTGGAGAAAGACTATCCCACCAATACGACGCTGAAGCTGTATTGGTTTCCAACCCTGCGCGCTGCCATTGATCTGGCCGATCACAAACCGGCCGAGGCAGTCGTGGCGCTCGAAGCCGTCGCTCCCTATGAACTCGGTGAGCCTCCACCGTACCAGGTCGGCACGATCTACCCGGCGTATTTGCGAGGAGAGGCATACCTCGCCGCACACGATGGCAACGCCGCCGCCCGCGAATTCCAGAAACTGCTCGACCACCGCGGAATTGTTCTGAATTATCCCCTCGCCGCGCTCGCGCACCTCGGCCTCGGTCGCGCCTACGCGCTCGCCGGCGACACCGCCAGAGCCAAACCCGCCTATCAGGACTTCTTCACCCTCTGGAAAGGCGCCGGCCCCGACATCCCCATCCTGAAAGAAGCCAAGGCAGAGTACGCGAAGCTGCAATAGCGGGAAAGTTCCGCCTGGTAGCTAGCTGTTTACCGATACGAAGTAATGCTGACTCAATGTTTCGTCCCCGCTCACAAGACGTCCCGTTAATCGAAACACCAGATGGGACTGATCCGCAAATTTACCCTTGAACCTTCTCAGAATTCTCCTGCGTCAGCTCAGTGGGCTCGCGACATCGCCGCCTGGAAATCGCCTGCGGTGGTGCGATAACAGGGCAGCACTGCGTTTAGGTCGGAGGAACGCAACGCTGCTGGGAGTTTTGGGTACTCTGTGGCTGGAAGAGTTGGGTCGGTGTGAAACTGCATTATCTGCCCCAATGACTCGTCACAGCTCGGATCTGGTGTTACGCGCAGCTTGATTACCCGCGGCGGCAGGTTGTTGAGATCATATTCAGACAGCCGCCGTTGATAGGGAAGAAATTCATAAACCAGCTTTATGAGTTGCAGTCGGTCCTTGCCGACCCTTCTCTGGGCGACGAAGACTTCGAAATTGGAAAAAAAGGAGGTACCCGGCGCGGCAAAAACCACCCCAAGCAAACCGAGAGGCAACTCTTCGACGGTAGAATTGTTTTGGTTGTTGACGGCCGGTGGGGGCGAAGAGGCGTCGGCCGGCAGGGGATCCATTGGTTCTAACAGTTTTCTCGCGCCAGAGTTGCCCGCACCCTCAACTGATGAAGGAGGCGTCACGATCGGTGAGCCATCTCCGGACCCATTCCCGGACAATGAGCCTAAGCGTCCCCTCGCGCCAGAGTAGCCCGCACCCTCAACTGATGGAGGCGGCGGCACGATCTGCGACCCATCTCCGGACAACGAGCCTAAGCGTCCACCCGCGCCAGAGTGGCCCGCACCCTCAACTGATGGAGGAGGCGGCACGATCTGCGACCCATCTCCGGACAACGAGCCTAAGCGTCCCCTCGCGCCAGAGTGGCCCGCACCCTCAACTGATGGAGGAGGCGGGACGACTTCCGAACCCGCACCGGAAAGCGAGCCCAACCTCGTACCTCCAGCAGGGCCGCCTGAACCCTGAACCGAAGGAGGCGGCGGCACCACTTGCGAACCCGCACCAGCCATCGAACCCAACCGTGCATCTCCAGCAGCATTGCCCGCACCCTGAACCGACGGGGGAGGGGGTACGACATTTGGCTCCGCGCCCGACAACGGACTCAACCGCCCAGCTCTAGCCGAGGTGCCTGCGTTCTGAACTGATGGCGGAGGCGGCACAACTCGCAAGCCACCCGTATTGGGCGCCTTCATAGCCCGCCCTGCGGAAGGCCCCCCAAGCTCGGGCGCAGGAGCAACCGCAGAAGCTTGAGGCAGCGCCAGCCGGCGAGTTGTAGCTTGGTCAACCTGGGGGGGCGGGGCCACCACCCCGGACGGTCCCGCCAACGCGTTCCGCCGCAGGCCCGCGGTGGCTGAGAACGGCACCATAGGTGTAACCGCATGGGAGCCCAGCAAGTTCGGCAGCCTGGCCGTGGCCTGCTTGATGTCAGGTGGTGTGACGAGGCTCGGTTTACGCTCCGGCGTCACTGGCATCGCCGGTTGACGTGCCGGTTGATGCGCCGATGTATGCTTCGCTCGCGACCGCGCCCGAACGCTCGGCGCTCTGCCCTCAACTGCTCGAAACGACCGAGTAGGTGGGTAGTAGGTGATAGACCTGTGGAACGCATCTCGCTGCGGGAGCAGTATTACCGATACCCATACTTTGGATTGGCCCCATACGAACAAAGCCATTAGCAGCAAATGCAATAGCATTGACTCCAGGAACGAGGACCAGGAGGCGCCGGAGGGGACGAAAACGTCGCTCCAGAAAGGTGCAGGCCGTGAGGTGATAGGGATCTGCGGGACTCGCCGCGACAGGAGCAGGTCCGCCAGATTGCGCAAGAACACACGATGGCGCGGTTCCAGTTCGATCAGCAGCCTGAGACGGGGTGCGGGCCCTGAGCGCTGAACTCTCTGGCTTGCGATCAAAACCCCAGGGGCTTTGTCCATGGATACACGCTGGCGGGGGAGAAAAACTAACCCGATTATAGCGCCATTTCACAGCAACCGCCGGGTACCAGGGTCACTGGAGTGGGCCTGGATCTGGGAGATCGATCGAGTTCTGACCCCGCTTCGACCCAGCTCTCACGGTTTGGCACACCGCGCAGGTAGTGAGAGTAAATGAGAGTTGCGATAAGAAAACCCCATCCGTAGCGCCAGGCGACCCCGAACGACTGGCACACGATCCATTGCTCGGCCATGCTTCGGAGAACCGGGAGCTCATCCTCTATCACACCTGCAAATCGCGAGCCTGCCCGAGTTGTGGGACGAGTTGTGCCGCGAGCGGCCAAGAACTTCAACCGGGCTACGGCATCCCGAATCTAAATAGAAGCGCGCTTTTATTCTCTTCCGGCATAATCGTCGTCTGAGTCTTAACAGGATAGAAGTGTTTCCCAAGGAGTGTGTCGTTATGCTCTTCTCAACTTGCCGTTCGAAAGGTCGATTTCGCATTTCGCTTTTTGCTCTTGCTGCGTCGCTTTGCTGCCTGTGGCTTACGGCGCCGAGCTTTGGCCAACAGGTGGCGCCGCAAGCACCGGCCGGCGCCGGCGGTGAAACGGCGAAGCCTGACATTGCCAAAGCCAAGGCAATCGGAACCCGGCCAGCAGAACCGCCAGCAGTGCTGCAGCAACTCAATTCCGCGATCGAGCAGCTTACCGCCAGGATTTCTCCTGCGGTGGTTCAAATTCTGGTCACCGGCTATGGAGCTCTGGAAGAGAACAGTCGCGGTCAAACGGCGCTCATAACCCGCGAGCATGCGATCGGTTCCGGAGTGATCCTGGACCCGGACGGCTACATCATGACCAATGCCCACGTGGTGGAGGGGGCGCAGCGCATCCACGTCACTCTCCCCACGGCTTCGGTGGATTTTCCCGACCAGATTTTGCCCGTGGGCAAACAGCGAATCGTCGAGGCACGACTCATCGGCCTCCACAAGGAGACTGACCTTGCCTTGCTCAAGGTTGAGCAGACTGGCTTACCCACACTTTCGCTGGGCAGCCACCGACCGGTGCATCAGGGACAGTTAGTGTTCGCCCTAGGCAGTCCCGAAGGACTGGAGAACTCGGTGACCATGGGTGTAGTGAGTTCAGTTGCGAGGCAGGCAGATCCGAACCGTCCGATGGTTTACATTCAAACCGACGCTCCGATCAATCCAGGCAATAGCGGCGGCCCGTTGGTGGATACGGACGGCTACGTAGTGGGGATTAACACTTTCATTCTCTCCGCAGCGGGTGGGAGCGAGGGACTCGGGTTCGCCATCCCCGCGCGAATCGTGAGTTTCGTATACCAGAGCCTACGCAAGTATGGGCACGTGCATCGCATCGAGGTCAAGGCGGGCGCTCAGACCATTACTGACACCCTGGCGAAAGGATTGGGGCTCGCGCAAAATTGGGGGGTCGTGATCGACGACGTGATACCGGGAGGTCCCGCTGAGGCAGCTGGCCTGAAGATTGGCGACATTGTAGTAAGAGCTGATGGCCGCCTCATCGGTACGTTGCCGGCGTTCACCGGCGCTCTCTATCTCCATCCATTGGATGAAGTGCTTAAGCTCGAAGTTCTCCGGGGGTCCGAACGGAAAACACTTTTCATCGCGGCGCTGGAGATGAAAGACCCGATGGACGCGCTGCCTGATCTAGCCAATCCACGCGACAACTTGGTTTCCCGGCTGGGGATACTGGCGCTTACCTTGGACGATCAGTTGCGTTCCATGTTGGACACGCTGCGCAATCCCTCCGGCGTCGTCGTCGTGGCACGAGTCGCGAATTTCATGAGTTCTGCGACTGGTCTGCAGACTGGAGATGTTATCCACAGCGTAAACCAGACATCGATCGACTCTTTGAGCTCTCTCCGTGCGGCTCTGAAACAGATCAGGCCGCACGATTCGGTCGTACTGCAGGTGGAGCGCGGAGGGGGATTGCAGTGGCTGGCGTTTGAGATGGAGTAGTTTGTTCAGATGCGATATATAAGGTTAGTGCCGCATGACACGCAAACTGTTCTCCAGGGTGCCCGAAGGCTCAACGATGGATGACCGCACTCCGTATGGGTGCACTGGAGACATGCGCGCCCAGGCCCACCAGAAAGAAGGCTATCTGAAGGTGGAACTCTAGTGGAACTCTTTGAGCGGCTGCCGCCCGATGTTCTGAAGATTGTCCTGGTCTTGTTCTTGTCTTTCCTGATCGGACTGGAGCGGGAAGAGCACAAGGCGGCAGGGGGTTCTTACTCCTTCGGAGGAGTGCGCACATTCCCGCTCATTGGACTGATTGGCTATTCGATCGCTCTTCTTTCGGGCGCACAACTGCTGCCGCTGACGGTCGGCTTTCTGGTAATCGCCGGATTCTTGCTTTTGTCTTACTGGCACAAACTTTCCTCTGCTGAAGCCGCCGGTGTCACCTCAGAAATGTCCGGTCTCACGACATTCCTTGTGGGCGCGCTCGTCTGTTATGGACATTTCTGGATCGCTACCGCGCTCAGCGTTGCCAGCCTGCTATTACTCGATCTCAAGACCGCTCTAGAGAAGCTTGCCGTTCGCATCGCCCCGCAAGAGATTCTTACTTTCGCGAAGTTTCTGCTTTTAACCGCGGTCATTCTGCCCGTGCTGCCAAATCAGGAATTCAGCCGCTTCCACATCAACCCCTTCAAGACTTGGCTCGTCGTGGTTGCGGTCAGCACGATCTCGTACGGCAGTTACGTTCTGCAGAAGGTGACGAAGGGACAGGGCGGGGTCGTACTGGCAGCGTTGCTGGGCGGGGCGTATTCATCGACAGTCACTACGGTCGTTATGGCGCGCCGAGCCGCTCGTGAACGGCATCCCCATCTCTTCGCCGGAGGGATTTTGATCGCCTCCGGCGTCATGTACTTGCGACTGGTCGTGCTTCTGACTCTTTTCAACCGACAACTGATGTCTTTGCTGGTGCTCCCGTTTCTGGTGCTGGCCAGTCTGGCAGTCGGCATCGGTTGGCTTTGGACGCGCCGGGCGGATCCCAGTGCTCAGGCGGTGCAGCGCGAGTTCGAACCCAAGAATCCACTCGAGTTGCTGGCAGCTTTTCTCTTCGCCGTGTTGTTTCTGGCAATGCTGATAGCTACCCAGTTGGCCGTGACTTATCTTGGAAAAGCGGGAGTGAATACTCTAGCCGCCATCATGGGGGTTACCGACGTAGATCCCTTCATTATGGGGATGACCCAGGCAGCGGGTGCACTCACGCCTCTGAAAGTTGCGGCGGGTGCGGTTCTAATCGCCGCCGCCAGCAACAACCTCGTGAAAGGGATTTACGCCTACAGCCTGGCCGACCGGAAGACCGGATTGCAGAGCCTCGCGCTTCTGACAGCTCTTGCCGCGATGGGTCTCGCCCCCTTACTTTGGCTAGGATCGTGAACGAGTCCCATCGCCAAGAGATCCCATGATGCCGGAATTCATCTTTGACCGTGAAGAAGAAAGACAAGGCATCAGGCACCGCCTGGCGAAGAAGCGTCCCTTCCTTATTCATGGACCCGCGGGTGTTGGCAAAACCCTTCTGCTGCGCAGCTTGCTGCCGGAATTTCTGTCGATTCTATACTGTGAGGATTCCGCGACGACACACGTCGTGATCCGCAGTCTCGCCCGTAGCTTGCTAAGGCTGCGCAATCCACGCGCACAGACCGCTTTTCGGAACGAGGAAGCCATCAAGACGAAGTCGGCGGTCTCCTTGAAAGGAATTGTGATGGACGCGTTAAATGAGGGGGAGTACTCGGTTGTACTCGATCACCTGAAGCGTCCCTCGCATTCTCTTGCGGCGGCGGTGCGCGAAATCATGGGATGGGGCTCCACGCCGGTAAGCGCGGTGGCCCGGTCGAGTCACATGGAAGACACCGGCTTTCTTCAGCCGTTTTATTCGGACCGCTCCGAGAAGTATGAGGTCCGCAACTTCGAGACCTCGGTCGCCGATCAATTCGCTCGTGAGCTGGTCAAGCGGGCTGGTCTCTCGGCGCCAAACCTGGGCGAGTTCCTCGACAAGGTTCTGGAGTTCAGCGACGGGAACCCGGGAGCGATTGGGGCCCTGATAGAGATGGCGAACTACCCAAAGTATCGCTCCGATAACCACATCAAGATCACCCCACTCTACATTGACTTTCGCATGAACTGGAAGGTCGCTAGGTGACGAGCTGTACGTGACTTATTGGTCGCCAGTCTAGCGGGCAAAGAAGGTGCGCACTGGGCGAGACCTGTGGGGGACAGGGCGGTACCACGTCTGGCAACCAAATCCTACAAAAAGCCCGCCCAGCGCGGCTTCTCATGTTACTACCGAACAGAACCTAAAGTAAAGAGGGCCTCTAGGGCCGCTCGCAACGCAGTGTTAGGACACCACCGACGGGCTTCAAACGTTGACTTCACCCTTCCTGGTTGGCATAATTTCAGCGGGTGTTGGAGTTCGCCTTTAACCGCCCAACGGGCAGATGACTCCTACGAAGAAAGGAAGTTTCTTGGTAGGGGTATGTGTGCCGTCTCCCCTCAATCCGAGAGGTTTCCTATCTTCAGTTGCGCAAAGCAGTTGCGCAAAATGCAAAGAGGCGCCTGCCGGCGTCTGGGCAAGCAGGTGATGCGACGCGATGCCCGAAGAGTCGGCCAATTCGCTCAACTCGAATCATGAGCGGCGTCTAAGTGTGACCTGCCGCTACATCGACAAACTGCTCGCGGATATGGAGAGCATGTTGAATGTCGCCACGTCCAAGCTGGCCTTCCCGCAGTACACTCCCGATCTCACTTCTGCCCAGAGGCGCGTGGTTGAGGACTACATCAGCCGCATCCGATCGCAGCTGATTCGGGTGCTGGATGGGCAAAACATCGAACGACCGCCGGCCGACATCCCTGTGGCACGGTCACTCCACTCGACGCTTACGTTCGTAGACATCACGGTTGAGGAGTTGAGGCCCGAATACATGCGCGGCTACGGTGAAGTCCCGCCCCAAGCCGCGGTCGAATTGAACCGCATTGCCGGGGAACTCCAGGGCCTGGTGAGACAACTGGATCAGTATCTAATGCGTGGTGCAGGAGAGAACCTGCAGCAGCGGCTGGAGAAGCTGGAGCAAACGGGAGACGAGGCGCCACTTCTCCGAAGGTTGGGAACGATCATCACCGAAGACGAGCGGGTGGAATTTCGGTCCACATTGCCCTTGGCATCCGTAGCTTCCGAAGATCAGCAAGGCTCCCCCGAGAATTCTTACGGAGAGTCAGCACTCTTGCGCCTGGGCGAGTTGGCTGAGGAGTTTGACGCCGAACAAGTTGCCGCCGATGCGCGATCCGTGGCAGAGCGGATATCCGAGGGACGTTTCTACGTCGCTTGTATCGGTCAGTTCAAGCGCGGCAAATCCTCTGTCCTGAATGCGCTGGTGGGCGATAGCCTACTGCCCACTGGAGTCGTGCCGGTCACCACGGTGCCCACCATCGTCCGCTACGGCAGCCATGCGGCCGCTCGCGTACGCTTTGAGGCCGGCGCCGGCGGGTGGACAGATATTCCGGTTAAAACCGTCGATGAGTATGTCTCTGAAGAGAAGAACCCTGAGAACGCCAAGCATGTGGCCGCATTGGAAATCTTTGTGCCCAGTCCCCTGCTTGCGACCGGCATGTGTTTCGTGGACACGCCAGGGTTGGGATCGGTGTTTACCGGCAATACGGCAACAACCCAGGCTTTCATTCCTCATATTGACGCAGCGCTGGTCGTGATCGGGGCGGATCCTCCGCTGGCAGGGGAAGAACTTGTACTGGTTGAGGCAGTCGCGCGCCACGTCCAAGATCTCATTGTTGCTTTGAACAAGGCGGATCGGACCACGGATGCAGAACGAGCCGCAGCCGTGGCCTTCGCGCGACGGCAGCTCGAAAAGCGACTTCAACACCCCGTGGAACCGTTTTTCGAGGTTAGCGCGGCGGAACAACTTGAACATCGCGGCACGGGGCGGGACTGGGACAAGCTGGTCGCGGCGCTTAGACATTTGGTTGAAGGCTCGGGCCGACGTCTGATCCAGGCAGCTTGCGAACGCGGACTTGAGCGGATCAGCGAGCAGCTTCTGGTGATCATCACGGAAGAGCGCGAGGCACTTCAACGACCGATCGAAGAGTCGGAGAGACGTATCACTGCCATGAAGCAGACCATCGCCGACGCAGAGCGTTCGATGCGAGAGCTCGCGTATCTCTTCATGGCCGAGCAGCAGCATCTCTCGGACATGTTTGTCGATCGTCACAAGGCATTTCTCGCACGCGTAATGCCGCAGGCGAGCAAGGAGTTCGACGTTGCACTGCAGTCCATATCTTGCTGGCTCGGCCCATCGTACCGGCGTCGCAGCTTCCGCGAGGCGCAGGAAGTCGCACGACATCACATCGTGCCGTGGTTGAAACCCGAGCAGGAAGAAGCAGAGAAAGAATACCGGCGGGTTGCGTTGCGGTTCGTGGAGATGGCAAACGAGTTTCTGAAGAAACTCGCGAATGCCGGCATTCCCGAGCTGGCGCGGATGCCCCATGCGCTCGATCCGGAAAGCGGATTTCGCGTTCGCTCGGAATTCACTTTTTTGGACTTCATTGAAGTGGCGCAGCCGGCCTCACCGCTGCGCTGGCTGGCTGACCTGATTCTTGGCCTGGTGGGAGCGCGAAGGATCATCAAGAACGATGCCCGAAGGTTTCTCGCCAGGCTGCTCGAATTCAACAGCACCCGTGTGCAGAGCGATATTCTCAACCGGGTTCAGGAGAGCCGAGGGAAGTTAGAAACCGAGATTCGCAAGTTGTTGCACGAAGTCAGCCGCATCGCCGAACAGGCGCTGGCCCGTGCGAAAAGAGTACGTGAAGAGGGTGCGCCGGCAGTCGAAGCGGAATTACGGCGGCTAGACTCCTTGGAACAGGAAGTGCGCGCACTCGGTACGCCTGAAATCTCGGAAAATTGAACGACAGAGTCCGCAAGCCCCTGATGCGGGGATCCTTCTGATATGAGCCATGGTAATGAGCGTGTTTGCTTCAGCCAGGAGATTGGTCGCGCTGCGATCATTCATGCCCGTTACCTCGCCGTCGGATACCAGCCCTCACCGGTGTTATCCTGAAAGCCGCAGGCGCTGTAACCTCTCATGTCCAATCCAATGATGTCCAATCCAACGACGTCCAATCCAAATATGTCGGATCCAAACACGTCCCACGCGGGCACTCCGGAATCCACGCCAGCCAACCAGCCGCCCGAATCATTCCCGGCTGAATCATTCAAGGATATTTTTTCCGAGTACGAGCACAGTCATTCCCGTAAGGGCGAACCCGGCGCTCAGGGCCGCGAAGGAACGGTGATTGCCGTGACCGCCGACTCCATCATTCTCGATATCGGATTCAAGACGGAAGGCGTTCTGCCGCTCTCGGCGTTCCCGGCGGACAAGCCGGCGAAGCCCGGCGACAAAGTGCAAGTCACCATCAAGGGGCGCGATCCGGAAGGCTATTACGAACTGACCCGCGGCAAGGTCGAGCGTCCCACCGACTGGGCGTCGCTGGAGAAGGCCTTTGCGGAGAAGTCGACGATCATCGGCACCGTGACCGGCGTGGTCAAGGGCGGGTTGAGCGTCGATATCGGAGTGCGAGCCTTCATGCCCGCTTCGCGCAGCGGAACCCGCGACGCCTCTGAAATGGAGAAGCTGGTCGAGCAGGAAATCCGCTGCCGCATTATCAAGCTCGACGTGGAAGAAGAAGACGTGGTGGTCGATCGCCGCGCCATTGCGGAAGACGAAGAACGCGCCGGCAAGGAGCGCCGCTTCTCGGAATTCAAAGAAGGCGACACCGTGCACGGCGAGGTTCGCAGCCTGACCGATTACGGCGCGTTCGTCGATATCGGTGGATCGGACGCGCTGCTTCATGTGGGCGAAATTTCATGGCGTCGCATCAACAAGCCCTCTGACGTGCTCTCTACGGGCCAGCAGATCGAAGCCGTCATCATCAAGATCGACTCGGACAAGCACCGCATTGCGATCAGCATGAAGCAGCTCCAGCCGCATCCGTGGGACGCCGTCGCCGAAAAATACAAGGCAGGAGAACGGGTGCGAGGCACGGTTACCCGCATCGCCGATTTCGGCGCATTTGTGGAAATCGAGCCGGGCATCGAAGGTCTGATTCATATTTCCGAAATGTCATGGTCCAAGAGAGTGAGGACTGCGGCGGACGTGGTGAAACCGGGCGAGACCGTGGAAGCCGTGATTCTCGGAGTGAACGCGGCAGAACGCCGCATCTCCCTCGGCCTGAAACAGGCGCTGGGCGATCCCTGGGCCGGGGCGGCACAGAAATTTGCGCCGGGCACGGTGATCGAAGGGCCGGTGACCAGCTTGACGAAGTTCGGCGCCTTCGTGCAGCTCACCGAAGGTGTTGAGGGCATGATTCACGTCAGCGAAATCAGCGCGGAAAAGCGCATCAATCACCCGCAAGAGGTGTTGAAAGCCGGGCAAGTGGTCAAGGCCCAAGTGCTAGCGCTCGACACGGAAAAGCGGCTCATTCGCCTGAGCATGAAACAGCTGGTTCCAACCGGCCTGGATGAATATCTAGCCGAGCATAAAGAAGGAGACATCGTCACCGGCCGCATGGTCGATGTTTCCGAAGGAAGCGCGCGCGTGGAACTTGGCGAAGGCGTACTGGCAGCTTGCCGAATTTCCGAGGAACGTCTAGAGGAACGTGCAGAGGAACGTTCAGCGCGGCCAGCGCAGGAAGATAAGCGCGCTGAACCGGATTCGCCGTCATCGTCAAAACCCGATCTGTCGTCGCTCGGTTCCATGCTGCAGGCACGCTGGAAGAGCGGCGCAGCCGCCGGCGAGACTAAGCCGGAATCCTTGCGGGCAGGGCAGATCCGCAAGTTTCGGATCGCCAAGCTCGACCCCGAGACAAAGAAAATTGAATTGGAATTAAACTAATCCCAAACCTGCTCTCGATTTTCCTGCAGAGACGCGCCTTGCCGCATCTCCGCAGACTGGGCAACAATGAGAAATGCATCGTTCCTAACGACTATCGACCAACGACCAACGACTAACCTCAGCATTTCTTCCGGAGAAGACCATGTCCCAGCCCTTGATTCTCATCGCAACCCCATGCTTTGGTGGCATGGTTTCGCAGAATTACATGTTATCGGTGATACGGCTCCTGAGCTACGCGAAATCCGCCGCGTTCGACGTGTCGCTATCGATGCTGGGCTATGATGCCCTGATCTCACGAGCGCGCAGCACCCTGGTCGCCGCCTTCTTGGATACTCCCGCCGCCACCCATCTGCTGTTCGTCGACGCCGATATCAGCTTCGAGCCGCAGCAGGTCGAGCGGCTGCTGAGGTTCGATAAGGACTTTTCAGGGGCGCTGTACCCACTCAAGTCGATCGATTGGGATTTCATCCCGCAACGCTGTGTCGAGCGCGGCGAGAGCGTACAACAGGCTGCCCTGTCCTATGTCGGGACTTTCTGCCCCGAAGCGGAGCGTAAGCAGGAAGGCGATTTTGTCACGGCAATTTATGCCGGAGGCGGTTTTCAACTGATCCGCCGCAGCGCGTTGGAAGAAATGATTGCCGCTTATCCCGAAACTCATTTCAGCCGCGTGCATAGCCTGCCCATGTCGGGCACGAGGCAGGAGGCGGTGCAGAGTTCAAATCTCTTTGCGCTTTTCGATTGCATCATAGACCCCGAGACCGGCGCCTATCTGAGTGAGGATTATTCCTTTTGTCTGCATTGGCGGCGGATCGGCGGCGAGATATGGATTGATGCCGCGAGCAAATTAACCCACTCCGGTCCCTACGAATTCGTCGGCGACCACGCCTCGCGCTTCTATGGCTTGAAGCCGGGGCCGCAATAGTCTCCCGCCAGATTTCTCCTGCGCTCTTTTCCGAATTAAAATAATCGCCATGCAAAACGCGACGCCGGCGGCCTTTGCGGTGCTTGTGCTGGAGCTCACACCGGCAGCCGTGTTTGGATTTGCCGGGGAGCGGGTTGGCCGGGCATGCGCCCGCTGGCCGTCAAGCCTACGAACCGCCTTACCGGTGCTCTGCGCGCTGCCTTACGTTTTGATTTCCTATTCGCACCAGATGTTTTCATGGCAATGGTGCGCTCTCTACGCGGCTCTGCCCGTGGCCATTGCGTGGTTGCTGGGGCAGGCCGCAATCGCCGATCCCGAACAACGCGGCAACTGGCGGGACGCGATTATTCTCCTCACGCTGGGGCTGGCGGTTGATTTGCGCTGGTTCGAGGGGGCATGGCCGAGCGGGCTTGCGGGCTGGGGGAAACTGCTCCTCGTCGATGCGGGGCTGTATGGATTCGTCGCGATCCGGCGGCTCCGCGGGACCGGCTTTGACTTTCACCTCCGCTGGAGCGATTGGAAAACTGGCCTGCGGGAACTGGCTTTCCTTACGCCATTAGTTGTGGGGCTGGGGCTGGCGCTGGGCTTTCTCCATCCCCATGGCAACGCGCCGAGCTTCTCGATGATTCCCACGTGGATCTATATCTTCATTTTCATTGCTGTTCCCGAAGAACTTTACTTTCGCGCGTGGGTGCAAAATCTGCTCGAGCGGCGGGTGGGACGGCGAGCGGCGCTCGGAATTACGGCGGTGTTGTTTGGGCTCTCACATTTCAACAAACGATCGGCGCACTTCAACTGGCGCTATGTCTTGCTGGCAAGCGTCGCCGGGATCTTCTACGGCCGGGCATGGCGCGAGCAACGGCGAGTGCCGGCCTCGGCGATCACCCACGCCAGCGTGGACGCCATCTGGACGTTCTGGTTTTAGCAAGGGACTTCACTGCGGAGCCAGTCCTTCCGGAATCGCGGCTCCGAAAATGTGAAAGTATAGAGATAGGCAAATGGCAGTTGATTCGAAAACTCTTCCCGCGGTTCCCACTGCCCTCCGCCGGTATTTCGTTTGGGCCCAGATCATCGTCGCGTTTCTGTTCCTGGAGTTTGCGATTTGGGCGCCAACGTCGGAAATCCGGAACCGCTGGGCCGCCATCTCGGCCATCACCATTCTGATCCTCGTCCTTACAGACGTGCTGCTTGACCGTTCGCCGCGGTCGTCGCTTCAGCGCCTCGGCCTCGGATTGCCGAAAATGTTCGGCGCCAGCGTGGTGCTGGGGATCGGTTTGGCAACGATTGTTTGCATGGTGATTGTGGTGAGCTGGGCGGGAGGCCAAATTCCCGCCAATCCGACTTGGTTTCCGAATTTGCAGTCGGCATGGGGGTACGTGATTTGGGCCATGCTTCAGGAATTCCTGCTGCAATCGTTTTTCTTCAACCGCTGGGAAGAGCTGTATGGAAGCTCGGCTGCGGTTTGGATGGCGTCCACGCTTTTTGCCGCCGCCCACCTGCCCAATGCCGTTCTCACTACCGCGGCGCTGATCGGCGCCCTTTTCTTCTGCGAAATGTTCCGCCGCTACCGCAGCATCTATATCCTCGGGATTGTCCACGCGATGCTGGGACTGGCCATTGCCATCCTCATGCCCGACAGCCTGCTGCACCACATGCGAGTGGGGATTGGGTATCTGCGGTACCGGTGAGTGCGCGGCGCTCCTGCAGGCCCAAGCCGTCGTTGGTCGTTGGTCGTTAGTCGTTCGTGATTTGCAGCAGGATATTTAACTGCTCGGCAACGACCAACGACTAACGACCGACGACTTTTTCCCCCGAAAAGTCACAAAACTCTACAGTTCAGGCTGCATGGGCGCGCTATGATCCCAGTAAGACAGCACCGAATGCGCGCGATTCTATGAGGGGTTCCAGTCTTCACTTTCTGGTGATCAAGGGCAGCCTGCGCACGGAGTTCGTCTTTCAGTTCCTCTTCTTGTTGCAGGTTGTCGTGTTTCACCCGCATCTGTTGCGGTGGCAGGCGGCGGCGCCAGCGGCTGGAGGGCGTACCATTCACGGCGTGGTGAAGTCGGGGAATATGCCGATTCCCGGCGCTGGAGTATCCGCAGCGAATGCAGCCACCAAGGAACAAGTCAATACCTCGACGGATGTGGACGGCAGTTACTGGTTACGGATTCCTGCCGATGGGCGCTACACCGTCCGGGTACAGATGGCGGCGTTTGCCGCGGGCGCGCAGGAAGTGGTGTTGGACGCGACCCATCCGGACGCGCAAGCGAATTTTGAACTGGTGCTGCTGTCGCGGGCACGCGAGGCGGGCGCCGATAGAGACCAGCGGCGCGCCAATGCCGGCGGACGCGGCTTCCAGAATCTTTCCGTGTTTCAGAGTGAAGCGGGGCAGGATTCGGGCAGCGGTTCGGGCGGTGGTTCAATGAGCGACGTAGCGCCCGCCGGCATGCCGGTTCCGGGGATTGCGCCGAGTAGTCCGACCGAATCCGTGGCCGTTTCGGGCAACACTTCCAATTCGTTCAACGCCATGAGCGCCGACCAACTGCAGCAGCGCTTCGACGATGCCCGCCAACAGGGCGGAGGATTCGGAGGTGGGGGCGGGTTTGGCGGTCCGGGGGGTGGTCGCGGCGGCGGAGGGTTCGGTGGCGGAGGCCCGATGGGTTTTGGCCGGCGGGGTTTTGACATCAATCGGCCGCATGGGTCGTTATATTACGGCGCGGGCGATTCGGCGCTGAATGCATCGCCGTTCGCGCTCACCGGCGAGCCGGAGGAAAAGCCGGCGTATTTCCAAAACAGCTTCGGCGGCTCCGTGGGCGGACCGCTGAACATTCCTCATATCTACCACGGCGGGAGCAAGACTTTTTATTTCATCAACTTCAACGGCAAGCACGGAGACAATCCTTTCGATCAGTTTTCGACGGTGCCGACGCTGCTGGAGCGGCAGGGAAACTTTTCTCAGACCACATCCCCTTCGGGAGCGGCGGTGCAGATTTTCAATCCTGCGACCAACGCCCCCTTCCCCTGCAGCCCTCCGCTGCAACCCTGCAACACGATTCCGCAGGCTAGCCTCAACTCGGCAGCGCTAGGATTATTGAACTATATTTCGATGCCGAATTTGCCGGGCACTTATCAGAACTTCCACTACGTGACCTCCGCCACGAGCGACAGCGACGATCTGAACATACGTTTGAACCACAGCTTTGGCGCAGCGCCCGCGGGCGGACGCCGGGGTGGAGGCCGTAACGCTCCGCGCAACAGCTTGCAGATCGGCTTCCATTACCATCAGTCGAGCGCCACGCTGACGAATCCGTTCCCGAGCGTTGGCGGCAGCACCACCGTCCGCAGCTTTGACATTCCGGTGTCTTACACGCGCAGCATCGGAAAGCTCACCAACATTGTTCGCGGCGACTTTAACCGCAACCGGACGCGCACACAGAATCTTTACGCTTTCAATAACAACATCACGGGTACGCTGGGAATTACTGGAGTTTCAACGAATCCATTCGACTGGGGACTGCCGAATCTTTCTTTCACAGACATCGCCAATCTTCAGGACACGACTCCGCAGCTTAACCGAAGCCAGACCTATACCTTCTCCGACAATGTGATCTGGAACCATGGCAAGCACACCTGGCGCTGGGGCGGAGACTTTCGGCGCGTGCAAGTGAATACGGAAACTGCCAGCAACCCGCGCGGCTCGTTCGTTTTCACCGGCACCAATACCGCGCAGTTCAATAGTAGCGCAAAGCAGGTGCCCGGGACGGGATACGATTTTGCGGACTTCCTGTTGGGATATGCGCAGCAAACTTCAGTGCAGTTTGGAGGCAGCGACTACTTCCGCGGCAATTACTGGGATTTGTATGCGCAAGATGAATGCAAGATGCGCGCGAACCTGACGCTCAATCTTGGAGTGCGCTACGAATATGTTTCGCCGCTTACGGAAATGAACAATCGCATCGCGAATCTCGACCTGTCCCCTGGGGTGTTGGTGATGAATCCGGCGCTCCCGCCGGCGGTGACGGTGATTCAGCCAGGGCAAGTGGGGCCATACAGCGGCGGCCTGCCGGCGAGCCTGGTGCGGCCGGACCGCAAGAACTTTGCGCCGCGAATCGGATTTGCGTGGAAGCCGTTTTCGAAAACTGTGGTGCGCGGCGGATATGGCATCAACTACAACACCGGCGCGTATCAGGGCATCGCGCAGCAACTCGCCTTGCAGCCGCCGTTCGCTACCGCGGCGACCAACGTTCAGACGGCCCCTGGCGAGCTGACGCTGCAATGTGGATTCCCGACAGCTACTGTCGTCCCCCCGCAATGCGCATATCCCCCTGTGCCTCCCGGCGCCATCACCAACAATTATGCGGTGAATCCGAATTACCGGTTGGGCTATGTGCAGATTCGCAATCTGGACATTCAGCAGCAGATTCGCCCCACCCTGCTGCTGAATCTCGACTACACCGGAACCAAGGGAACGGATCTCGACATTCTGGAAGCGCCCAACCGAACTCCGACCGGGATTCGTATTCCCACGAACGTTCAGGTGGTTGACGCCTTCACCTACGAAAACTCCGTCGCGGATTCGGAGGCCAACGCGGGATCGGTGCGGCTGCGCAAGCGGTTGGCGGGAGGAGTCGCGATCGGCGGCATCTACACCTTTTCCAAGTCGCTGGACGATGCATCTTCCATTGGCGCGGGCGCAACCTCGGTGGCGAGTACTCCTGGACTGGGAGCGGGCGGTACCGGCGCAGGCGGCGGAGGCGCTTCGACGAGCGGAGGTGCGGCCAATGTCGCGCAGAATCCTTTCAATCTGTCTGCGGAGCGCGGGCTCTCCAGCTTCAACCAGACCCATAAGTTCACCGCGGACTATCTGTATGAACTACCCTTTGGCCACGACAAGCGCTGGCTCACGGGAGATGCTCCGCTGCGCGCCATCTTTGGCGACTGGCAATGGAGCGGCGACTGGACGATCGCATCGGGGCTGCCGTTTACGCCGCGACTGCTGGGCGACGTCAATGACGTGAACGCGGGAACCAACGGTACGCTGCGGCCGAACCTGGTTCCCGGGCAGTCGGTGAGCCTGGCGCACCCCTCGATTGCGGAGTGGTTCAATACCGCTGCATTCGCTCGGCCGACTCCCGGCACATACGGCGATGTGCGGCGCAACAGCATCATCGGCCCGGGCAGCAAAGTGTTTGACATGGCGTTCACGAAAATCTTTCCCTTGAAGGAAGCACGCGTGCTGGAGTTTCGGGCTCAGGCCACCAACATTTTCAACAAACCGAATTACTCCTCGATTGATGCGAACCTTAACTCGCTCACCTTTGGCCGGGTTACGGCGGCTGGGGCCATGCGCCAGTTCACCATGACGGCACGCTTTCGTTTCTGATCTCGAAGAGGATCGCCATGACTCTCACACCAAACCGATTCGCCGATAGAGCTGCAGCGGTGCTGTTGGCGCTTGTGCTCTTGTGTGCTGCTTCGCCTTCGCAGCAATCGGACTATGTGTTTCACGCGGAATCCGATCTCGTGCTGGTGAATGTGACGGTGAGGGACAAGAGCGGAAAGTTCGTGCCGGGATTGAAACCGGAAGATTTCACGATTTTCGAGGACTACAAACCGCAGAAGATCGTGTCCTTTGATGTGGAGAACGTCGATGCCGTGCCAGCGTTGGATGTGGCGCAGGCGAAACCTTTGCCGGAGGCGGCGTCTGGGGAGACGAGTCCGGCGGCTTCCGCGGCGGCCCAGTTCGATTCCCAGTTTAAGGATCGGCGTCTTATTGTTTTGTTCTTCGATCTCTCTGCCATGGAACCGGACGAAATCGACCGCGCGGTTACGTCGGCCGAACACTATGTCGATGCGCAAATGGCGCCCGCCGACTTGGTGTCAATTGTTTCGCTCGGAAGGTCTCTGCTGGTGAATCAGGACTTTACAACGGATCACGCGCTGCTGAAAAAACAGTTGGACGCATTCAGCACCGGCAGCGGCCAGGGTTTCGAGGAAGGCACCACGGGCACGACCGAGGGGACGCCCGACACCGGCCAGCCATTTACCGCCGACGATACGGAATACAACATCTTCAATACCGACCGGCGGCTGGAGGCGTTGCGCTCGGTGGCGGAAAAGCTGGCGCACGTTCAGCAGAAGAAATCGCTGATTTATTTTTCCAGCGGCATGGACCGCACCGGCATCGAGAATCAATCGGAACTGCGTGCGGCGGTGAACGCGGCGGTGCGTTCCAACCTGGCCTTTTACACCATGGATATGCGCGGCCTGCAGGCGCTGGTGGCGGGCGGAGAGGCCCAGAACGCCAGCCTGCGCGGCGTTTCGGCGTATTCCGGACAGTCGACTCTCAATGCCTTGAATTCCAATTTCACCACGCAGGAAACCCTGGTGACCCTGGCCAGCGATACCGGCGGGCGCGCTTTTCTCGACTCCAACGACTTCAGCAAGATTTTCAAGGGAGTGCAACAGGACACCTCGACTTACTACCTGCTCGGCTATCACAGCACGAACCCCGCGCGCGACGGGCGTTACCGGCGCATCGTCGTGAAGAGCAACCTGCCGGGAGTGAAGATCGACTACCGGCGCGGCTACTATGCGCCCGCGGATTATCGGCATTCCACGAAGGAGGACAAGGAGCGGCAGCTGGAGGAGGAACTTGCATCTGAGTTGCCGGCCACGGATTTGCCGCTCTATCTGGGCGTCGCCTACTTCCGGCTGGACGGCAACAAGTTTTTCGTTCCCATTTCGCTGGTGGTGCCGGGCTCGCAGATTCCGTTCGTCCGCAGCAGCGACCGCGACCAGGCGACGCTGGATGTGATTGGAATGGTGCTCGATAATGCTCACCACCCCTTGAATAGAATTCGCGACACCGTGAAACTCGCGGTGAGCACATCGGCCGAGGTGCAAAAAAAGAATGTGCAGTATGACACCGGGATGAGCCTGCTGAGCGGCAAGTATCACCTGAAGTTTGTCGTGCGCGAGAATCAGACCGGCCGCATGGGATCGTTCGAAACCGACATCGAGGTGCCGGAGTTAAAGGCACTGCCGCTGAAGATGAGTTCAGTGGTTCTGGCCAGCCAGATTGAAACGGTAAAGAAGGCTGCGAACCTGAACCCGCTCGTGCACGACGGTTCCGAGATTATCCCGAACATCACGCACGTCTTTTCGGCGACGCAGCACCTGCTTCTTTATTATGAGGTGTACGATCCCGCGCGGCCGGCGGTTGCGGATTCCGCAAGAGGCGAAGCCAACAAGCCCAGCATCCGGCTCTTGTCCAACGTCGCCTTCTTCCAGGGTAAAGCCAAAGCCTACGAAAGCTCGTTGGTTGAATTGACGGAATTGAATGCGCGAGAGCGAAAGGCTGCCGTCTTCCAGTTAGACGTGCCGCTGACATCGCTCAAACCTGGTTTTTATACCTGCCAGGTAAATGTAATCGATGACGCCGGGGGCCACTTCCTGTTTCCGCGGCTTGCCTTGTTGATCCGGCCAGAGAGTTCGAGCCCGGCACGCTGAAAGCAAATTCCCCAGTTAGTTTGCATCTTGGCGATCCGGAAAACGGCATCTTCGAGGGCAGACAGTCCACGCGGGCAAGAGCGTCCGCGCCAATTTTTCCTGACAACTTCTTTTCCTGAAGAAATTTCGCGATTACGAGCCCGCCGCGAATCCGCCAAGGTGTGCCACCGTGAGCCGCAGATACTTGTGGGGATTTACCGGAACGTCGTTGATGCGGACTTCGTAGTGCAGGTGCGGCCCAGTGGTGCGTCCGCTTGTACCGACGTAACCGATGGTGTCGCCGCGGTGAACGTATTGTCCGGCGGTGACGGCGAAGCTGGAAAGGTGGCCGTAGCGGGTCGAAATGCCGTGTCCGTGGTCGACCACAATGGCGCGTCCGTAGCCGCCCAGGAAGTCGGCGAAGGTAACGATGCCGTCCGCAGGAGCGATCACCGCCGAACCGACATTGGCGGAGATATCGACACCGGAATGGAACGCGCCTTCTCCGTTAAACGGATCGATGCGCTCGCCGAAGGAAGCGGTGATCTGGCCCTCGACCGGCCAGAGGTTCGGAGCCGAGTTGGCGCGGATCCAGTCGGCCGTGGTGGAGTTCTTGGTGAGGCCAAGCGAGATGCCAACGCTGGCCGCGCCGCTCAGCGCGGTGTGCTTCAGCGCGTAAAGCTGGTCGAGCGACGAGTGCACCTGCGCTTCTTGAATCTGCTCGGTCGAGGCAGCCACCATCGCCGGATTGGACTTGAGGCCGTACAGCGCGGAAACCTCGCTGGCCAGTGAGCCCAGAGAAGCTACCTGAATGTCACGTTCCCTGGCGACCTGTTCCAGACGCGAATAGCGGTCTTTGAGCTGGGCCTGCTCGGTACGGAGCTGGTTATAGTGGGCAACTTTTTGCAGCATCCGGGTATAAGAACTGGCGATTCCCGTGAGGCAGAGCGCACCGATCGCCAACCCCCCCAGAAGAACATACAGATAATGGACGGGAATGGAGATCTTGCGAAGCTGTCCGGCTTCGTCGCGAGCCACGAAAAATATGTAGAAACGTTTACGCAATATGGCTTCTCGTATGAAACATTTTGCTTCGGAATCCTGCCAGAGCGGAACTGTCATGCTCGGGCTCGGAATCCTGATTCCACCAGCCGCGTCAGGAGCAGGCTGGCTCTTTCCAAAACCGCGGAACCAGGCAAGCCGAAATCCAATTTCGCTGCAACTGATTCACGTTGCAGTAGTTGGTTCGGCAAAGTATATGTGAACGGCGAATTAAAAGGTAGCAAACCTGATTCCCCCTGTCAACCTCACTATGCCCTTGTGGGAGGTTACCAAGGCATGGTAATTGGCAGTGCCCATCCGGCCAGATTACCGCCGTGGTGGGGGATCAGGTGCCCGTCATCCGGCGGCTAGCGCAGGCACCCAGGGCCTTGGGAGCCGGGGGTATAGTGATGGGCATGCCGCTTAGCGAAAAGAAACTGATTCAGCAGATCCGCCGAATGGCCCGCGGAGGCGAGTCGGTGCTAACCGGCATCGGCGATGACTGCGCCGTGCTGCGCCTTCCTCCGGGACTCGACCTGCTGGTGACCACCGACTTCACCATCGAGAAGGTGCATTTCCGCCGGGATTGGCACCGTCCCGAGCTGGTGGGACGGCGCTGCTTAACGCGCGGGCTGAGCGACATCGCTGCCATGGGCGGCAAGCCGCAAGCGGCATTTTTGTCGCTGGCTGTCCCCAGCGACCTCCCGCAGAAGTGGGTGGACCGCTTCCTGAAGGGGCTGCTGGATCTGGCGGAAGAATTCAAGCTTCCGCTGGCCGGTGGCGACACGGCGCAGTCGGCAGGCGGGATCCAGGCCGACATCGTGGTGGTGGGCTCGGTGCCCAAGGGAAAAGCGGTGCTGCGGTCGGGGGCGAAGCCGGGCGAGCGGATTTATGTGACCGGGGAGCTGGGCTGGTCCGCGGCGGCACTGGCGCGGCTGGTGGAATCGAAGCCCGTGGGCGCCGAGTATTTCCGCCACTTTCGTCCGCAAGCGCGGGTTGCCGTGGGCCAGAGCCTGCGCCAGCGCGGGGTGGCTTCGGCCATGATTGATTTGAGTGACGGGCTTTCCACTGACCTCGAACACATCTGCAAAGAGAGCCACGTGGGCGCCGAGATTGAGGCGGAGGCCATTCCGCGCGCCCAGGTTGGGGTGGGCAAAAAGCGGGTCGCGCTCGAGTTCGCCTTGCACGGCGGCGACGACTACGAACTGCTGTTTACCTCCGCCGCGGCCGTCCCCTCCCAGGTGGCGGGAGTTCGAGTGACGCGGATCGGCTGGACCACGGAATCCGCAGGGATGCGCCTGATCGGGGCGGATGGGAAACAGCAGCCGCTCCAAGCCGGAGGATGGGAGCACTTCAAGGGCAATTTGTGATTTGGTAATTTATAATTTGCAATTTGTAATTTGTGCGATCCCGACAGCCTGTTCGCGGTAGAGCCAATCCGGGATCCAGCCCTGAAGGGGCAAACCAGCTTAGCCCAGCGCTTCAGCGCTGGGAAAAGTGGAGGAAATGATTCAAGTCCCGGAGGGACGACCCAGCCCTCACCCACACTCTTAGGGGCTTGGCATCCGACATCCGAATGCTTCCGCAACCACGCCGCAGGTGACTTTCGTTACCTGCCCGTGGTGACGGCGAGGGACTAGAGTAGGCCCATGAGAAAAGTATCTTTACTCCTGGCGTTCAGTGTCGCGATCTTGCTTCCCGCTTTCGGGCAGCAGTCGGCGCCTCGCAAGATCGACAACGATTTCGTGCAACAGCAGTTTGGCAACCAGTTCACTCTGGTGCCCGAGGTTGGAGCCGCGTTCGGCGATCTGGACGGCGACGGCGTGGAAGACGTGGCCATCGCTGCCCGCTGCAAGAATCCGATGATCGATCAAGCCGAGCACAATTACACGGTGATGGATCCCTACAACGATTTTTTTGGCTATGGCGATCCCAAGCTGACGACCACGTTCAGCGAGGGCGTTCCCGAACGCCGCGGTCTGGTTGTGCTTATCATCTACGGCGCCGGGCACGACGGCTGGCGCTCGGCAACTCCGAAGGCGAAGTACGTGATTGTGAATCTACCGTATCGCACAATCTCCGTTAGAAAAATGAAGCTGCGAAAGAAAACGATCGAAGCGGTATACATTGAAGAAGCGGGCGACACTGGCGATAGCTCCGCCCTGTTCTTCGACGGCAAGAAGTTCCGTTACGTGCCCATGGGCGGAGAAATGCAGTAGGCGCAAGACTCCAGCGTCCTGAGCTGGAAGCCTGTTCGTCCTTCGATACTTCTTTCATCACCCTCAAAACAAAAGGCCGCTCTTTTCGAGCGACCCTTTTGTATTTCCTAAGCGAAGAGCTAAGAGCCAACCGCCAAGAGCCGGACTCTAGTCTCCCGCCACCGGCTCGCCGATTTCTTCATTTTCTTTCGCGGCGCCGTTCCCATTTGCCGGAGCCATCGCCGAAGCAATCGCGCCCAGCGGAATGAATCCCGCTTCATTCGACGTGGCCGGCTTCTCTTTCAGCACAACTTCCCGATAGAGCTGGGCCATGCGTGCTTCGTAGGCCGCATCGTTCTTGATCTTGTTGTTCTCGGCCTTCTTATCGCGCGCCCGCGCTTTTTCTTCGCGCGCCGTCTTCGCAATGCCCAGCTTGTCGAGATCGTGCTGCACTTCGTGCGTCACGATCTCTTCCCGCAGATAGAGCGCGTGCTCCTCGTCTTCCATCTTGACTTTCTTGCCGCCCGCGAAGATCTCGTGACGTCCGTGCTCTTCGTACCACTTGGTGAGCGTAGATGTCATGTGCATCTTCTCGATGATGTTGCGCCAGCCCACGCCCGTGTTGTAAGCGCAAAAGCTGATCTCGCCTTCCTGCGTCGCATAAGGAATGATGCACTGCTCGGTGCGCCGGAAGTCGTAGTTGAACAGATCCTGGAACCACATCCCGGCGATGAACAGGAAGTTCCACCGGTCCTGCCGCCGCTTCATCACGTCGTCAATCGTCCGGTCCGGACCGACCTTGCCATAGTTCTTGCCCGTAGCGTTGAAGTTCTTGTCGAACTTCTTGAGCAGGTCCATCATCTTGAAGTGCGTAGGCGATTGGAACGAATCGTAGTTCTTCATCAAACAAAGCGCCATCCCAAACGCAGTCCAGAATTTGCTGCGAGCCGCATCGTTAACCTTGGCAATGTCTTTAGCGAGCTGATCGCCCTTCAGGAACGCCGTAACCGGCACCGCTTCCTTAGTCTCCTTATCAATCATAAGAGCCATCCCCGTCCCACAATTCGGATGACACCCGCAGGAGAGTTGGCCCCAGTCGTTGTTGGAATCCTGGGCGTGCATTACGTCGGCCCAATCGGAAAAGGTGCTCATGAAACTTATGGGGAACCAGTCGCGCGTTGGTTCTCCGAAGCCGGTTTGATTTTTTACGTCGTGGGCCAGGTGCGCTAGCGTGTAACGCTGCGCTTGGCGGCGTTCGTCGGTGATGGCTTCGTCTCGGCCGGTGAACGACACCGGTTGGAAGCTGAGGAAGCCGATCTTCTTTGGATTGTCCAGGGCGAACTGGATGATTCTTCCTACCTGCTCGTTGTTGATGCCGTTGATCAGGGTGATGACGGGAACGATTTCGCAGCCGGCGCGATGCAGGTTGTCGATCGCTTTCAGTTTTACATCGAACAGGTTGCCGACGGCGCGATGATCGTTGGCGGCGTTGCCGATCCCGTCGAATTGCAGGTAGGCGTATCGCACGCCGGCTTCAACCGTTTGTTCGCAGAATTCAAAACTCTTGGCGAATTCAATTCCGTTGGTTGCGGCCTGCACGCTGTTGTATCCGACTTTGCGCGCGTAACGAACCGCGTCGAGGAAGTAGGGAGACAGCGTCGGCTCACCACCGGAGAATTGCACCGACATCTGCCGCTTCGGTTTCACCGTGATGGCGTTGTCGAGCACGGTCTTGATTTCTTCCCAGGTGAGTTCGTGGACGAAGCCAACTTGGTTCGCGTCCATGAAACAGGGATCGCACATCATGTTGCAGCGATTGGTGAGATCGACGGTGAGCACCGCGCCGCGTCCGTATTTCACGGTCGAAGATCCATGATGGTGCAGATGTTCGTCGCTGTGGGCGCGGATGTCGCGGCCGGGGAAAACTTCTTCGAGGTGGCGCGTGAATTCCGTGTCGATCGACATCAAGTCTTCGAAGTGCCCGTGCTTGGCGCAGTCCTTGACCATCCAAATTTTGCCGTCGCGCTCGATGATCTGGGCCTTGACCTCGCCCACTTTTTCGTTCATCAACACATCGACCGGCAGATGGCCGTCGAGAATCTGTTGCCGGATTTCCGGCACGCACTTCGGACAAAGCGAATCGGTCGTGCGCGGCCAGCCCAGCGGCGGCTTCGACTTTTCCCAGGATTTGAGCAGGGGCTTGTCGGACCACTTCGGAGTCGGCGACGCATTCGGAGCAACCCGGTTCAGGCGTTCGAAAACTGCCCATGCGCCCGTGGCGGCCACGGTCACGGCCTTCTCGACATATTTAATCGGCTTGTGCATTCTGCTCTCGCTTTCCTCAACTCGGAAGTTAGAACTGTCCCCGTGTTCCCGCGTACGTCCCGCGTACGGGAACCCAGGTACATAGACTTGTCCACGAAGAAACCTGGAAGTTTCAATAGTGGAGTTGGTCACATTGATGCTATTGAATCGGTGACATTTAGGCACGTAGAAGGCAACGAAGGGGAGAAAATCGGGGTTAAGCGGGGAATTGGGGGATTTGATGGTGGTAAGTTGTTGAAAAGGCAGGGACGTGGGGCAGCCTCGTGAGTAAGGAATGGACGCCGCCCTAACCTGGGCCACGCGCCAGGTCGCCCGTGGCGAGGACATAGGTGGTCGTCTTATCGAGCTTGATATTGAAACGCTTGGAAGTTAGGGTGACGGCTCCGTCACTATTGCGCGTGGACTCTACATTTTTCATCAGGACGCGGTGTTTGGAAATGTCTGACGCAGGCGCGGGGCCCGTGTCAGAGCCTGAAAATGGCGGTGAAGTCGGGTTCCTCATGCCGGGGTAGACGCCACCAGTCCGAAGTTTCGGGTTGTTTCCAGCGTCCGGTAGGCCAGAGGAGAGATCCTGATCCGCCGGCGTCGCCACGGGGTAATACCAGGCCGTCAAGTAAACCTTGATGGGCGCTGATCCATTTGTCCACTGCGCGGAGTCCATGCGAATGGCGAGGCGGGATGGGTCAGTTGCAGACTTCGCCACGGACTCGGTAACTTCTCCGGACAAGATGGCGTCCTGCGGAACTACTACGCCACCGACCAGGGTGGCGACTGCAAGTTTGGCCTGGACCTTGGTTCCGACCGGGGTTTTGCCGGCAGCCACGTTTTGCCGCATGATCACAGGAAACTCGAGCCCTGCCGACAAACTGCGCGCCGCGGGCGTCGGTTGACTGAGCAACACGGCGGAGCCCAGAACGACAGTTAACACCGCGTGTCCCACGGGGATCGTTTTGCTAAACGTTCTGCTGAACATCTGTGCGTCCCCTTCGCTGGTTAACGGACCGACCAGCGCCTTAGAGCGCGGAAAAGCATTCCTTAGCAGGCTGCTGAAAAACTCAGGTTGGTATCAGGGTATCGCTTTAGCGATGCCGTAAGCTCTTCGAAATCAGCCGCCCCTTTAGGGGCTGGGCATCGAAAATCGACTTCTTCCACAGTCTGTTAGGGAACTACCGGATTTGATTCATTGTACTTCGTTTACGGCGCGGTTCGAGGCCGCGCCTTCACAAAAACTCGAAGCCTGAGTTTTCCCGCGGCCTGGAAAGCCGTGCCCCTCCACACATCGCTGCGGATACGCGTAGTTTTCCTCTAATGTGAACCGTTGGTTTGAGAATTCCACAGGTTTTCCGAAGGGAATGCCCCCTGCTATATTCCCCTCAGCCCCTTCCACCCTCATAATCACTACGGGACCAGTGTGCGCCCCCAATGACTTCGACTTCTTCCGACAACTTCAAAGAGACCCTCAAGCAGCAGGCGGATATCGTCCGCATTGTCGGCGACTACGTCAAGCTGAAGAAGGCTGGGGCGCAGAACTTCTCCGGGCTGTGTCCGTTTCATGCCGAGAAGACGCCTTCGTTTTCGGTGCATGCCACGCGCCAGTTTTTTCACTGCTTTGGCTGCGGAGAGTCGGGAGATGTCTTCACCTTCATCCAGAAGGTCGAGAACATCACCTTCCCGGAAGCCGTTCGCCTGATTGCACAGAAGCTTGGCGTGCCGATGCCCAAGGTCAGCTTTTCCAGTCCGGCCGAGGCGCGCGACGCTCAGGTCCGTATGGCGCTGCTCGACGTGCATGTGCGCGCCGTCGCGTTTTTCCAGGAATGTCTGCGGCGTCCCGAAGGAGCGAATGCCCGCGAATACCTCAAAGGCCGCGGACTCGATGACGAGACCATCGCCCGCTTTCGCATCGGCTACGCGCCCGATTCCGGCTTCTTGCTGCGCGACGCTTTGCGGCGCGAGTTTGATGAGGAGCTGCTGCGGGAGAGTGGGCTGTTTTCGTGGAAAGAAAGCTCTCAGCGCGGAGCGGTTGCCGAGAGCCGAGAGCTGAGAGCTGAGAGCTCTGACGCAAACAGCGAGAGCTTCTCGCCAGAAGCTAGTAGCCAGAAGCCAGAAGCTGCCGCTCCCGCCATCTACTCCAAATTCCGCAACCGAGTGATGTTCCCGATCTGCAACGACCAGGGAAAAGTGATTGCCTTCACCGGACGCACGCTTTCAACGGATGAGAAGGCTGGGCCGAAATATCTGAATTCTCCGGAGACGCCGATTTACTCGAAGTCGCGGGTGCTGTTCAATCTGGACAACGCGAAAGAAGCGATTCGCAAGCTCGAGTACTCCATTCTGGTTGAAGGGCAGATGGATTGCATTTCGGTGTATGCAGCCGGCTTCCACAATGTGATTGCCAGTTCGGGCACGGCATTCACCGAGCTGCAGGCGAAATTGCTCGGCCGATTCTCAAAGAATGTGGTGGTAAACTTCGATCCCGACACGGCCGGAGCCCGCGCCACTGAGCGGACCCTCGGGTTGCTGGTCGAAGAAGAATTCAACATCAGGGTTCTTACGCTCGAGACTGGATTCGATCCCGATCTCTTCATCCGCCGCAAAGGCAAGGACGCTTACGGCGCGGCGCTCAAGCACTCGCAGAAGTATTTTGACTATCTGATCGATCGGGCGCGCGCCATGTTTCCGGTGCGGAACTCGGAGAGCAAGGTCAAGGCCGTCAACCATCTTCTTCCGCACATTCAGCGGGTGCCAAGCCGCATCGTGCGCGATGAACTGGCGCTGGAAATTTCGCAGAAGCTGGGAATCGATTCCGCCGTGCTGCGCCAGGAATTGAAGCATGCGGCCACCACTCGCTCCGCGACCCAGGTTAAGGCCACGGCTGAGGCGCAAGTCACCGGAGCGGAACGCGTCCTGATCCGGGCGCTGGCTTCGGCGACCGAGATGCAATCTGGCGGAACGCGGAGTTCGGCTCGCGACGGGGCGGAGGAGGAATTCGATCCGGCCCGGCAGGCGCAATATGCGCTGCAATCGGAGCGGCTGTACGAGGGGCTGGCTTCGCAGTCGTTGCTGGAGGCCCTGCTGGAAGCAGGGACGGAGACCGAGACGGCGGACGTCATGGCGCTGCCGAAGACGGAAGAAGACCGGCGGCTGTTGGCCTCGATCCTGATGCACGAGGAGGAAGAGTTGACCCCAGAGACCGTGGAAGGCGCGGTGCGGGCTTTGCGCAGGATTTATCTGCGGCGGCGGCTGGAGGAAGTGCAACTCGCATTGCAGCGTCCGGGGCTCTCGATGGCGGAAAAACAAGCGTTTTTGCAGGAAAAGGTTCGTCTCAAGCGGGCCCTGATGGACCCCGGAATGGGAGAGAAGGCCAGCTAGGCCTGATGGACGGTGGTGAATAAGGTTCGTATCAGGGCACGCCTTCAGGCATGCCATTAAGGGCTGCGTCATGACTACGAGTGCGCCTTCAGGCGCCGAGTCCGGGAGATCGGACTTTCGACGCCTTCCTAATAGATTGGAACGTAGTTTGGAACGAAACCGGGTCGAACGCCATCTAAACAATTAGTGGAAAAAGAGATAGCGGCGGCGGAAGGCAATCGACAGGCTGGCACAGGCTTCTACGAGGGCGGGCGGAAACACTCGTCGGCGTGCTATACTTTTAAGGTTTGTGCGCTTCGCGCACAACTCCCTAATGACTCCCACCGCTGAACGATTTGCCGTCCGCGAACCAGCGGGCGTCTTGAGGATAATCTAGCTTGGCACTTGATGACAAGTACGACGACATAAAAAAGCTGATCGACGCAGGTAAAGAGAAGGGATATCTGACCTATGACCAGGTCAACGACCTTATCCCGCACGATGTGCACTCTCCTGAGGACCTGGAAGATCTGCTAACCACGATCGGGACCCAAGGAATCGATGTGCTCGAAAGCTCGAAAGGGCCGACGACCGATCTGGAAAAAAAATTCGAAGAAGTGGAAGAGGGCTCCGAGGACGTCGAACTCGACCTAACCCCCGGCGCCATGGAAAAAACCAACGACCCCGTCCGCATGTACTTGCGCGAGATGGGAACTGTTCCTTTGCTCACCCGAGAAGGCGAAGTTGAAATCGCTAAGAGGATCGAGCGGGGACAAAACCGGGTTCTGAAGGCGCTTTCGCGCTCGCCGATTGTGATTCGTGAACTCCTCGCTTTGGGCGAGGACCTCGAGAAGGGCGTCCGCTCCATCAAAGAGCTGGTGACGTTCGACGAAGAGGAAATCACGGAAGAGATCGTCGACAACCGCCTGAAAGAATTTCTCGCCAAGATCAACACGCTCGACAAGCTTTACAAGAAGGTGACGCCGCTCCAGGAAAAGCTGGCGGCGGTGAACCTCAAGAAGCGTCCGCGCGACCATCGCCGTTACCGCATCAATCTATCCCGCGCCATCGTGCGCGTGTCGATCGCGGTGCGGCGGTTGGGCTTCACCAACAACGAACGCAAGCGTCTGATTGACCGCGTAAACCGCACGGTCGACGGGATGCGCTCGCTCGACCGCCAGATCCAGAACCTGGAGAAGCGGGCCGAGGCGACGCGCAGCGAAGAACAGCGCAAGGAATATAAGAAGCAGTCGCGCGCGGTCCGCGGAGAGCTGGAAAAGCTCGAAGTGGAAGCGGGCCTGTTGTTCCAGGAGCTCAAGCGCACCCAGCGCGAGATCATCCAGGGCGACATGGACGCCGAGCACGCCAAGCGCGAGCTGATCGAAGCCAACTTGCGCCTGGTGGTCTCGATCGCAAAGAAGTACACCAATCGTGGATTACAGTTCCTCGACCTGATTCAGGAAGGCAACATCGGCCTGATGAAAGCCGTGGACAAGTTCGAATACCGCCGCGGTTATAAGTTCTCAACCTATGCCACGTGGTGGATTCGGCAGGCAATTACTCGCGCCATCGCCGATCAGGCGCGTACGATTCGCATCCCGGTGCACATGATCGAAACCATCAACAAGCTGATCCGCACGTCAAGGCAGCTGGTGCAGGAACTGGGACGCGAACCAACGTCGGAAGAAATCGCCAAGCGCA
>Ga0316363_10000665_pt1 | contig 40123 bp, 24 predicted proteins | sample Sb_taG_3_FD_200459 | JGI IMG/M metagenome (GOLD analysis project Ga0316363, IMG submission 200459) | Peat soil microbial communities from Weissenstadt, Germany - Sb_50d_a_PC metaG (v2) (version 2) | ecosystem: Environmental > Terrestrial > Soil > Wetlands > Peat | place: Germany: Weissenstadt...
TGCGCTTGGCGATTTCTTCCGACGTTGGTTCGCGTCCCAGTTCCTGCACCAGCTGCCTTGACGTGCGGATCAGCTTGTTGATGGTTTCGATCATGTGCACCGGGATGCGAATCGTACGCGCCTGATCCGCAATGGCGCGAGTAATCGCCTGCCGAATCCACCACGTGGCATAAGTCGAGAACTTATAGCCACGGCGATATTCGAACTTATCCACGGCCTTCATCAAGCCGATGTTGCCTTCCTGAATCAGGTCGAGGAATTGCAAGCCGCGATTGGTGTACTTCTTCGCAATCGAGACCACCAGACGCAAGTTGGCTTCGATCAGCTCGCGCTTGGCGTGCTCGGCGTCCATGTCGCCCTGGATGATCTCGCGCTGCGTGCGCTTGAGCTCCTGGAACAACAGGCCCGCTTCCACTTCGAGCTTTTCGAGCTCTCCGCGGACCGCGCGCGACTGCTTCTTGTATTCCTTCTTTTGTTCTTCGCTGCGCGTCGCCTCGGCCCGCTTCTCCAGGTTCTGGATCTGACGGTCGAGCGAGCGCATGCCGTCGACGGTGCGGTTGACGCGGTCGATCAAGCGCTTGCGTTCGTTGTTGGTGAAGCCCAACCGCCGCACCGCGGTCGACACGCGCACGATGGCGCGGGACAGATTGACGCGGTAACGGCGATGGTCGCGCGGACGCTTCTTGAGGTTCACCGCCGCCAACTTTTCCTGGAGCGGCGCCACCTTCTTGTAAAGCTTGTCGAGCGTGTTGATCTTGGCGAGAAATTCTTTCAGGCGGTTGTCGACGATCTCTTCCGTGATTTCCTCTTCGTCGAACGTCACCAGCTCTTTAATCGAGCGGACGCCCTTCTCGAGGTCCTCGCCCAAAGCGAGGAGTTCACGAATCACAATCGGCGAGCGCGAAAGCGCCTTCAGAACGCGGTTTTGCCCCCGCTCGATCCGCTTAGCGATTTCGACTTCGCCTTCGCGCGTGAGCAGGGGAACAGTTCCCATCTCGCGGAGATACATGCGGACGGGGTCATTGGTTTTTTCCAGAGCGCCCGGGGTTAGGTCGAGTTCGACGTCCTCGGAAGCCTCATCTACTTCTTCGAATTTTTTTTCCAGATCGGTCGAAGGCCCTTTCGAGCTTTCGAGTACATCGATTCCCTGGGTCCCGATCGTGGTTAGCAGATCTTCCAGGTCTTCAGGAGAGTGCACATCGTGCGGGATAAGGTCGTTGACCTGATCATAGGTCAGATATCCCTTCTCTTTGCCTGCGTCGATCAGCTTTTTTATGTCGTCGTACTTGTCATCAAGTGCCAAGCTAGATTATCCTCAAGGCGTCCGCTGGTTTCCCACCCATCAAGCCAAAACCGGGCTTGCTGGGGACCCCGGGTTCGCGGACGGCAAATCGTTCAGCGGTGGGAGTCGTTAGGGAGTTGTGCGCGAAGCGCACAAACCTTAAAAGTATAGCACGCCTGGATTGCCGTCAACCGCCTTAACTCTTTTTCCGCTAGTTCTTTAGATGGTGTTCGACCCGGTTTCGTTCCAAAGTTAAAGTGGCGGTGGCGAAACATCAGTCTCTGGTCTGGGCGCCTCAGCCGCTAAAGCTTTTCCCAGCGCCGAAGCGCTGGGCTAAGCTCGCACGCCCCTTCGGGGCTGGATCCTCGGACGTTTGTTCCACTGGATTGCTCGAAAACGAGTTTTCACGCACACACCTACAAGCAGCATCTGATTTCGAAGAACTTGCGGTATCGCTGTAGCGACACCTTGATACGGGTACAAACCGGGCGCATACTTTACGAACCGTACCCTGATACGAACGGTGCTTGCACCGCGGGGTGTCAGGGTGCCCGGCCATCCGCCCCCTCCCCGCTCGGATCCCTCTTGGCCAGCTTCAAGCGAACCTTTTCCTGCAAAAGCGCGTGTTGTTCCTCTTTCGAGAGTCCCGGACGCTCCACGGCTCGCTGCGCTTCCTCCTTCCGTCGCTCCAGATAGCTCCTGCGCAACCCCCGTATCGCGCCTTCCACGGTCTCGGGCGTCAGATCTCCCTCTTCGTGCAGCAGGATCGAGGCGAGCAGCCGCCGGTCCTCTTCCGTTCTCGGCAGCGCCAGAACATCCGCCGTCTCAGTTCCGGCCTCCAGCAGGGATTCCAGCAAGGATTGCGAAGCCAGCCCCTCATACAGATGCTCGGATTGCAGGGCGAATTGCGCCTGCCGTGCGGGATCGAATTCCTCCTCCGCGCCGTCACGAGCCGAGATCCGTGCGCCGGACTGCATCTCGGTCGCCGAAACCAGCGCCCGGATCAGCACGCGCTCCGAATCGGTGACTTGCGTCTCTGCCGGAGCCTTGACCTGCGTGGCCGACCGGTTGGTCACGACATTTTTCAATTCCTGGCGCATCACTTTGGAATCGATGCCCAGCTTCTGCGCAATTTCCAGCGCCAGTTGATCGCGCGTGATGCGGTTCGGCACTCGCTGAATGTGCGGAAGGAGATGGTTGACGGCCTTAATCTTACTTTCCGCGTTCCGCGGCGGAAATTGCACACGCGCCTGATCGATCAGATAGTCAAAATATTTTTGCGAATGCTTGATCGCGGAGCCATAAGCGTCCCTGCCCATGCGCCGGATGAACAGGTCGGGGTCGAAGCCAGTCTCCAGCTTGATGATTTTGATGTTGAATTCTTCTTCGACCAGCAAGCCGAGCGTGCGCTCGGTGGCGCGCGCTCCGGCCGTGTCGGGATCGAAGTTGACCACCACATTCTTTGAGAATCGGCCGAGCAATTTCGCCTGCAGCTCGGTGAACGCCGTGCCCGAGCTCGCAATCACATTGTGGAAGCCGGCGGCGTACACAGAGATGCAATCCATCTGCCCTTCGACCAGGATGGAGTAGTCGAGCTTGCGAATCGCCTCTTTGGCGTTGTCCAGGTTGAACAGCACCCGCGACTTCGAGTAAATCGCCGTCTCCGGAGAGTTCAGATATTTCGGGCCTGCCTTCTCATCGGTGGAAAGCGTGCGGCCGGTGAAGGCAATTACTTTGCCCTGGTCGTTGCAGATCGGGAACATGACGCGGTTGCGGAATTTGGAGTAGATGGCGGCGGGCTGTGAGCTGCGAGCTACGAGCTGCGAGGGATCGCTATTGGCGGTCGGCTGTTCGCCGTTCGCGTTGGAGGTCTCCACCGCATTGTCATCCTGAGCGGAACGAAGGACCTGCTTTTCCTGAGAGCGGCGAGCTGCGAGCTGAGAGCTGGTTTCAGAGCTTTCTTTCCACGAAAACAGCCCGCTCTCGCGCAACAACTCCTCATCGAATTCGCGGCGCAGCGCGTCGCGCAGCAGGAAGCCGGAATCGGGCGCGTAGCCGATGCGAAAGCGAACGATGGTCTCGTCATCGAGTCCACGGCCTTTGAGGTACTCGCGGGCATTCGCGCCTTCGGGACGCCGCAGACATTCCTGGAAAAACGCGGCGGCGCGCACATGCACATCGACGAGCGCCATGCGAACCTGAGCGTCGCGCGCCTCCGCCGGACTGGAGAAAGTGAGCTTGGGCATCGGTATGCCGAGCTTCTGCGCGATCAGGCGAATGGCTTCCGGGAAGGTGATGTTCTCGACCTTCTGGATGAAGGTGAAGACGTCTCCCGACTCTCCGCAGCCAAAGCAGTGAAAAAACTGGCGCGTGGCATGCACTGAAAACGAAGGCGTCTTCTCGGCATGAAACGGACACAGCCCAGAGAAGTTCTGAGCGCCCGCTTTCTTTAGCTTGACGTAATCGCCGACGATGCGGACGATATCCGCCTGCTGCTTGAGGGTCTCTTTGAAGTTGTCGGAAGAAGTCGCGGTCATTGGGGGCGCACACTGGTCCCGTAGTGATTATGAGGGTGGAAGGGGCTGAGGGGAAGATAGCAGGGGCGTTCAGGATACGGAAAAGCTGTGGATATCAGCTGATTGACGTTGACAGGTGAGGAAAAGGGGATGATGAGAGCTATCTGTCCAGTAATCTGCCGCTCCAGGGCGCGTCCGGATCGAAGCTGCGGCGGATTGCCATCACCACTTCACGCATTCGGGTGTTCGTGGCAAAACCCAGGTTTCCGCTTTGGTTTTGAAGGCGCGGCTTTCGAACCGCTCCGAAAAACGAGTACAATGACGTAAATTTGGTAGTTCCGAACAGGCTGCGGAAGAGTCGATTTTCGATTCCCCGCCTCTAAGAGGGGCGGATGATTTCGAAGAGCCGGCATCGCTAAAGCGATGCCCTTGATACGAAACTGGTTTCAGCATCCTGCATTTCAGTAGCTGCTTTTTCAGCAGCCAAGGAATGGTTTTCCGCGCTCTAAAGCGGTGGCCGGTCCGTCAAACGGCAGAGAGGGCGCACAGATGTTCAGCAAACCGTTCAGCAAAGCGATCGCCTTGGGACACGCGGTGTTAACGGTCGTTCTGGGCTCCACATTGTTGCTCAGCCACGTGTTGCTCAGTCAAACGACCCCTGCGGCGCGCAGTCTCCCGGCAGGGCTCGAGTTTCCTGTGAACATGCGGCAAAAAGTGGCTGCCGGTAAAACTGCCGTCGGAACCAAGGTCCAGGCCAAACTTACAGTCGCCACCCTAGTCGGTGGCGTGGTGGTTCCGCAGCACGCCATCTTATCCGGAGAAGTTACCGAGTCAGCGGCGAAGTCTGCAACCAACCCATCCCGCCTTGCCATTCGCATGGACTCGGCGCAGTGGACAAATGGATCAGCGCCGATCAAGGTTTACTTGACGGCTTGGTATTACCCGGTGGCGACGCCGGCGGATCAATATCGCCGGATGATGCCGGGGGATCTGTCGTCTGGCCCACCGGACGACGCTAATGGCAGCGTGCGCCCGTCGAAACGTTGGAATGGGCCCGGCAACTCCCCCGACCCGAGGAAACCGACTTCACCGCCATTTCCAGGCTCTGACACGGGCGCCGCGCCGGCGTCAGACAATTCCAAACACCACGTCTTGATGAAAAATATAGAGTCCACGCGCAATGGTGACGGAGCCGTCACCCTAACTTCCAAGCGCTTCAATATCAAGCTTGATAAGCAGACGACCTACGTCCTCGCCACGGCCGACCTCGCGCGTGGCCCAGGTTAGGGCGGCGTCCATTCCTTACTCACGAGGCTGCGCCACGTCCCTGCCTTTTCAATGACTTACCCCCATAAAATCCCCCAATTCCCCGCTTGACCCCGATTTTCTCCCCTTCATTGCCTTCTGCGTGCCTAAATGGCACGGATTCAATAGCATCAATGTGACCAACTCCACGCATTGAAACTTCCAGGTTTCTTCGTGGACAAGTCTATTTACCTGGGTTCCCGGAAGCGGAACGTACGCGGGACTTACGAGGAACTACGGGGACAGTTCTAACTCCCGAGTTGAGGAAAGCGAGAGCAGAATGCACAAGCCGATTAAATATGTCGAGAAGGCCGTGACCATTGCCGCCACCGGCGCATGGGCAGTTTTTGAACGCCTCAACCGCCTGGCTCCGAACACGTCGCCGACCCCGAAGTGGTCCGACAAACCCCTGCTTAAATCCTGGGAAAAATCGAAGCCGCCGCTGGGCTGGCCGCGCACGACCGATTCGCTTTGTCCGAAGTGCGTGCCGGAAATCCGTCAACAGATTCTCGACGGCCATCTGCCAGTCGATGTGCTGATGAACGAAAAAGTGGGTGAGGTCAAGGCCCAGATCGTCGAACGCGACGGCAAAATTTGGATGGTCAAAGACTGCGCCAAGCACGGGCACTTCGAAGACTTGATGTCGATTGACACGGAATTCACACGCCACCTCGAAGAAGTTTTCCCCGGCCGCGACATCCGCGCGCACAGCGACGAACATCTGCACCATCATGGCTCTTCGACCGTGAAATACGGACGCGGCGCGGTGCTCACCGTCGATCTCACCAATCGCTGCAACATGATGTGCGATCCCTGCTTCATGGACGCGAACCAGGTTGGCTTCGTCCACGAACTCACTTGGGAAGAAATCAAGACGGTGCTCGACAACGCCATAACGGTAAAGCCGAAGCGGCAGATGTCGGTGCAGTTCTCCGGTGGCGAGCCGACGCTGTCGCCGTACTTCCTCGACGCGGTTCGTTACGCGCGCAAAGTTGGATACAACAGCGTGCAAGCCGCAACCAACGGAATTGAATTCGCCAAGAGTTTTGAATTCTGCGAACAAGCGGTTGAAGCCGGCGTGCGTTACGCCTACCTGCAATTTGACGGGATCGGCAACGCCGCCAACGATCATCGCGCCGTCGGCAACCTGTTCGACGTAAAACTGAAAGCGATCGACAACCTGCATCGTGCGGGCTGCGAAATCGTGCCCGTCATCACCCTCATCAACGGCATCAACAACGAGCAGGTAGGAAGAATCATCCAGTTCGCCCTGGACAATCCAAAGAAGATCGGCTTCCTCAGCTTCCAACCCGTGTCGTTCACCGGCCGGGACGAAGCCATCACCGACGAACGCCGCCAAGCGCAGCGCTACACGCTCGCGCACCTGGCCCACGACGTAAAAAATCAAACCGGCTTCGGCGAACCAACGCGCGATTGGTTCCCCATCAGTTTCATGAGCACTTTCTCCGACTGGGCCGATGTTCTGCACTCCCAGGACGCCAATAACGACTGGGGACAACTCTCTTGCGGATGCCATCCCAATTGCGGCACGGGCATGGCCATGATGATCGATAAGGAAACCAAGGAAGCGGTACCCGTGACCGCGTTCTTGAAGGGTGATCAGTTGGCGAAAGACATCGCCAAAGTCAACGACGCAGCCCGTTCGAAATTCTGGACGGCGTTTGGCATGGCGCTGTGCTTGATGAAGAACTACGATTCGTTCCAATCGCCTACCCACTTCAAGATGACGGACCTGCTCAAGAAGTTCGACAAGAACTTCAACGCCACGGGCCGGAACTACGGCAAGGTCGGTCCGGACCGGACGATTGACGACGTGATGAAGCGGCGGCAGGACCGGTGGAACTTCCTGTTCATCGCCGGGATGTGGTTCCAGGATCTGTTCAACTACGACTTCCGGCGCACCGAGCAGTGCATCATTCCTTATGCCACGCAGGAAGGCGAGATCAGCTTTTGCGCTTACAACACGGGCGTGGGCTGGCGCAACATCATCGAGAAGATGCACATGACCTCTACGCTCACCAAGTGGTACGAAGAGCACGGACGTCACGAGATCTTCGCGGGCGGCAAGAAAGTCAAGATGGAAGACGAGAAGCACGCGCTCTACCTGCGGGAAGAGATCGTCACCCACGAAGTACAGCACGATCTCGACAAGCTGGGCATTGCGAAGACGGCGCGCGAAGAAAAAGCGCGGGCGCGCGACAAGAAGGCCGAGAACAACAAGATCAAAAACGATGCGGCCTACGACGCACGCATGGCGCAGCTCTATCGGGAAGTTGTGCTGAAAGAGAAGCCAGCCACGTCGAATGAAGCGGGATTCATTCCGCTGGGCGCGATTGCTTCGGCCATGGCTCCGGCAAATGGGAACGGCGCCGCGAAAAAGAAAGTGCCTGAAGAAGTCGGCGAGCCGGTAGCGGGAGACTAGGGTCCGGCCCTTGGCGGTTAGCTCTTAGCTTTGCGCCTAAGGGATACAAAGCTTAGGGAAACGGTCGCTCGAAAAGAGCGGCCTTTTGTTTTGAGGGTGATGAAAGAAACAGCGAAAGACGAACAGGCTTCCAGCTCAGGACGCTGGAGTCTTGCGCCTACTCCATATCTCCGCCCATGGGCACGTAACGGAACTTTTTTCCATCGAAGAACAGGGCGGAGGTATCGCCAGTGCCGCCCGCTTCTTCAATGTATAGCGCTTCGATCATTTTCTTTCGCATCTTCATTTTTCGAATGGAGATCGTCCGATACGGTAAATTCACAATCACGAACTTCGCTTTCGGAGTTGCCGAGCGCCAGCCATCCTTCCCCGCGCCATGAATAATGAGCACCACCAGACCCCGCCGCTCCGGAACGCCCTCGCTGAACGTGGTCGTCATCTTGGGGTCGCCATAGCCAAAAAAAGCGTTGAGCGGATCTATGACCGTGTAATTGTGCTCGGCTTGATCCATCATCGGATTCTTGCAGCGGGCGGCAATGGCCACATCCTCCACGCCGTCGCCGTCCAGATCGCCGAACGCGACCCCAACCTCGGGCACCAGAGTGAACTGTTTGCCAAACTGCTGTTGCACGAAATCGTTGTCGATCTTGAAAGGGGCCGACTGCCCCTGCCCGAAAGCTGGAAGCAAGATCGCGACACTGAACGCCAGGAGTAAAGATAGTTTTCGCATGGGCCTACTCTAGACCCTCGCCGTCACCACGGGCAGGTAACGAAAGTCACCTGCGGCGTGGTTATATGGTGGAGCGACGGGCGTCTCGCCCGTCCTGCGGTTCGGCGACCGGGCGGGGACGCCCGGCTCTCCATCTGTGGGCTGCGGAAGAATTCCGCCGTCGGATGGGCAGCCCCTGAAGGGGCATCTGTTTTCGAGGAATCTGGCATCGCTAAAGCGATGCGCTGATACGAAACCCGAAATTACAAATCACAAATTGCCTTTGAAGTGTTCCCATCCTCCGGGTTGGAGAGGCTGCTGCTTCCCATCCTCCCCGATCAGGCGCGTCCCTGCGGATTTCGTCGTCCGGCCGATCCGCGTCACTCGAACTCCCGCCACCTTGGAGGGGATGGCTACGGCGGAGGTGAAGAGCAGTTCGTAGTCGTCGCCTCCGTGCAAGGCGAATTCGAGCGCGACCCGTTTTTTCCCCACCCCAACCTGAGCTCGCGGAATCGCCTCCGCCTCGATCTCGGCACCCACGTGGCTTTCCTGGCAGATGTGTTCGAGATCGGTGGAAAGCCCGTCACTCAAGTCAATCATGGCCGAAGCCGCTCCGCGCCGGCGCAGCCTCTGGCCCACGGAAACCCGCGCTCGGGGACGAAAGTGGCGGAAATACTCGGCGCCCACGGGCTTCGATTCCGCCAGCCGCGCCAGCACCGCCGCGGAGCCGCCCAGTTCCCCGGTCACATAAATCCGCTCGCCCGGCTTCGCCCCCGACCGCAGCACCGCTTTTCCCTTGGGCACCGAGCCCACCACCACAATGTCGGCTTGAATCCCGCCTGCCGACTCTGCCGTGTCGCCACCGGCCAGCGGAAGCTTAAATTCTTCCGCCAGATCCAGCAGACCCTTCAGGAAGCGGTCCACCCACTTCTGCGGGAGGTCGCTCGGGACGGCCAGCGACAAAAATGCCGCTTGCGGCTTGCCGCCCATCGCCGCGATGTCGCTCAGTCCGCGCGTCAGGCAGCGCTCCCCAACCATCTCGGGACGGTGCCAATCCCGGCGAAAATGCACCTTTTCGATGGTGAAGTCGGTCGTGACCAGCAGGTCGTTTCCCGGAGGAAAGCGCAGGACGGCGCAGTCATCGCCGATGCCGGTCCGCACTGATTGGCTTCCGCGGGCGCGGGCCATTCGGCGGATTTGGTTAATCAGTTTCTTTTCGCTAAGTGGCATGACCCTCACTATACCTCGACAGCTAACCCCGACATCAAACGGCGATGAACGAAGCTCGGGAATTGACACCTCGCGTAATCTGTCCAGATGGGCACCGCCGATTACGGCGCCTTGGTAACCTTCCAAAGGTCGCAGTGAGGTTGACAGGGGGAATCAAGTTTGCTACCTTTTAATTCGCCGTTCATATACTTTGCCGAGCCAACTACTGCAATGTGAATCAGTTGCGGCGAATTGGACTTCGGCTTGCCTGGTTCCGTGGTTTTGGCAAGGGCCAGCCTGCTCCTGACGCGGCTGGTGGAATCAGGATTCCGAGCCCGAGCATGACAGTTCCGCTCCGGCAGGACTCCGAAGCAATATTTTTTATCCGAAAGTGGCGATATTGCGTAAACGTTTCTACATATTTTTCGTAGCTCGCGACGAAGCCGGACAGCTTCGCAAGATCTCCATTCCCGTCCATTATCTGTATGTTCTTGCGGCGGGGTTGGCGATCGGCGCGCTCTGCCTCACGGGAATCGCCAGTTCGTATACCCGGATGCTGCAGAAAGTTGCCCACTTTAACCAGCTCCGTACCGAGCAGGCCCAGCTCAAGGATCGCTATTCGCGTTTGGAACAGGTCGCTAAGGAACGTGACATTCAGGTGGCTTCTCTGGGTTCGCTGGCCAGCGAGGTTTCCGCGCTGTACGGCCTCAAGTCCGATCCGGCGATGGTGGCTGCCTCGACCGAGCAGATTCAAGAAGCGCAGGTACACTCGTCGCTCGACCAGCTTTACGCGCTGAAGCACACCGCGCTGAGCGGCGCCGCCAGCGTAGGCATCTCACTCGGCCTGACCAAGAACTCGACCACGGCCGACTGGATCCGCGCCAATTCGGCTCCGAACCTCTGGCCAGTCGAGGGCCAGGTCACCGCTTCCTTCGGCGAGCGCATCGATCCGTTTAACGGAGAAGGCGCCTTCCACTCCGGTGTCGATATCTCCGCCAATGTAGGCTCGGCTGTGATTGCTCCCGCGGACGGCTCCATTACTTTCGCCGACTTCCTGGGCGGCTACGGACGCGCCATCATGGTCGACCACGGACACGGCATCAGCACCCGCTACGGCCACCTTTCCAGCTTCGCCGTCACCGCCGGACAATACGTTCACCGCGGCGACACCATCGGCTACGTGGGTACAAGCGGTCGCACTACCGGGCCGCACCTCCACTACGAAGTCCGCATCAACGACGTTCCGGTAAATCCCTACAAGTATCTGCGGCTCACGGTGGCACACCTTGGCGGGTTCGCGGCGGGCTCGTAGTCTCGAGATTTCTCCAGAAAAAAGTTGTCAGAAAAATTGGCGCGGACGTTCTTGTCCGCGCTGACCGTTTGCCATCGTTGACTGCCATCGAGGACTGCCTTGGCGTCGAAGAGTCCGTTTTCCGGATCGCCAAGATGCACACTCACTTGGGAATTTGTTTTCAGCGTGCCGGGGTGGAACTCTCTTGCCGGATCAACAAGGCCAACCGCGGAAACAGGAAGTGGCCGCCGGCGTCATCGATTACATTTATCTGGCAGGTATAGAAACCAGGTTTGAGCGATGTCAGCGGCACGTCTAACTGGAAGACGGCAGCCTTTCGCTCGCGCGCATTCAGTTCCGTCAATTCGACCAACGAGCTTTCGTAGGCTTTGGCTTTACCCTGGAAAAAGGCGACGTTGGACAAGAGCCGGATGCTGGGCTTGTTGGCTTCGCCTCTTGCGGAATCTGTACCTCTTGCGGACTCGGCGGCCGCCGGCCGCGCGGGATCGTACACCTCATAATAAAGAAGCAGGTGCTGCGTAGCCGAAAAGACGTGCGTGATGTTCGGGATAATCTCGGAACCGTCATGCACGAGCGGGTTCAGGTCCGCACTCGTCTTTACTTTTACTTTTACCGGTTGAATCTGGCTGGCCAGCACCACTGAACTCATCTTCAGCGGCAGTGCCTTTAGCTCCGGCACCTCGATGTCGGTTTCGAACGATCCCATGCGGCCGGTCTGATTCTCGCGCACGACAAACTTGAGGTGGTACTTGCCGCTCAGCAGGCTCATCCCGGTGTCATACTGCACATTCTTTTTTTGCACCTCGGCCGATGTGCTCACCGCGAGTTTCACGGTGTCGCGAATTCTATTCAAGGGGTGGTGTGCGTTATCGAGCACCATTCCAATCACGTCCAGCGTCGCCTGGTCGCGGTCGCTGCTGCGGACGAACGGGATCTGCGAGCCCGGCACCACCAGCGAGATGGGAACGAAAAACTTGTTGCCCTCCAGCCGGAAGTAGGCGACGCCCAGATAGAGCGGCAAATCCGTGGCCGGCAACTCAGATGCAAGTTCTTCCTCCAGTTGCCGCTCCTTGTCCTCCTTCGTGGAATGCTTATAATCGGCGGGCGCGTAGTAGCCGCGGCGGTAGTCGATCTTCACATCACGCAGGTTGCTTTTCACGACGATGCGCCGGTAACGCCCGTCGCGCGCGGGGTTCGTGCTGTGATAGCCGAGCAGATAGTAAGTCGAGGTGTCCTGTTGCACTCCCTTGAAAATCTTGCTGAAGTCGTTGGAGTCGAGAAAAGCGCGTCCGCCGGTATCGCTGGCCAGGGTCACCAGGGTTTCCTGCGTCGTGAAATTGGAATTCAAGGCATTGAGGGTCGACTGTCCGGAATACGCGGAAACGCCGCGCAAGCTGGCGTTCTGGGCATCTCCGCCTGCCACCAGCGCCTGCAGGCCGCGCATATCCATGGTGTAAAACGCCATGTTCGAACGCACCGCGGCGTTCACCGCCGCACGCAGTTCCGATTGATTCTCGATGCCGGTGCGGTTCATGCCGCTGGAAAAATAAATCAGCGATTTCTTCTGCTGCACGTGCGCCAGCTTTTCCGCCACCGAGCGCAACGCCTCCAGCCGCCGGTCGGTGTTGAAGATGTTGTATTCCGTATCGTCGGCGGTAAAGGGCTGACCGGTGTCGGGCGTCCCCTCGGTCGTGCCCGTGGTGCCTTCCTCGAAACCCTGGCCGCTGCCCGTGCTGAATCCGTCCAACTGTTTTTTCAGCAGCGCGTGATCCGTTGTAAAGTCCTGATTCACCAGCAGAGAACTTCCGAGCGAAACAATTGACACCAAATCGGCGGGCGCCATTTGTGTGTCGACATAGTGTTCGGCTGACGTAACCGCGCGGTCGATTTCATCGGGCTCCATGGCGGAGAGATCGAAAAACAAAACGATCAGACGCCGGTCTTTAAACTGGGAAGCGTACTGGGCCGCCGCATCTGCCTTGGAAGCCGCCAGACTTGACTCCCCAGAGGCCGATTCCGGCAGCGGCTTCGCTTGCGCCACATCCAACGCTGGCACGGCATCTACGTTCTCCACATCGAAGGAGACGATCTTCTGCGATTTGTTGTCCTCGAAGATCGCGAAATCTTCCGATTTCAATCCCGGCACAAACTTTCCGCTCTTGTCCCTCACCGTCACATTCACCAGCACGAGATCGGATTCCGCGTGAAACACATAGTCCGATTGCTGCGAAGGGGAAGTGGCACAGAAGAGCACAAGCGCCAACAGCACGGCTGCAGCTCTATCGGCGAATCGGGTTGGTGCGATAGTCATGGCGATCCTTTTCGAGCAGGCTGCGCAAAAAAGCTTTTCCCAGCGCTGAGGCGCTGGGCTAAGCTCGGCTGTCCCTCCGGGACTGGAAATCATTTCTTCCGCTTTTCCCAGCGCTGAAGCGCTGGGCTAAGCTGGGTCGCCCCTCCGGGGCTGGATTCTCGAGTTTCTCCGCAGCCCGCAAGAAGTTTCTCCCGCGGCAGCGTGCTCCTCAGAAACGAAAGCGTGCCGTCATGGTGAACTGCCGCATGGCGCCCGCCGCCGTAACCCGGCCAAAGGTGGGCGAGGTCACGTTCGTATCAATCGAGGAGTAATTCGGTTTGTTGAAAATGTTGGTGGCCTGAGCGCGGAACTCCAGCACCCGCGCTCCTTTCATGGGAAAGATTTTTGTGAATGCCATGTCAAACACTTTGCTGCCCGGGCCGATGATGCTGTTGCGGCGCGCATTGCCGTAGGTACATGTTGTCTGCGCAGAGAACGCAGCAGTATTGAACCACTCCCCAATCGAAGGGTTCGGCAGACTCACCGATTGCCCGGGAACCAAATTCGGCCGCAGCGTGCCATTGGTTCCCCCGTTCACGTCACACGTGTTATTGAGCAGTCGCGGCGTAAACGGCAGGCCGGATGCGATCGTCCAGTCGCCGCTCCATTGCCAGCCGCCAAAAACGGCGCGCAACGGGGCCTCTCCCGTTAGCCAACGCTTGTCGTGACCAAAGGGTAGTTCATACAAATAGTCCGCGGTGAATTTATGAGTCTGGTTGAAGCTGGAGAGGCCGCGCTCCGCAGACAGATTGAAAGGATTCTGCGCAACATTGGCTGTACCTCCGCTCGTTGAAGCGCCGCCTCCGCCGGCGCCGGTACCGCCCGCGCCCAATCCGGGAGTACTCGCCACCGAGGTTGCTCCCGCGCCGATGGAAGACGCGTCATCCAGCGACTTGGAAAAGGTGTAGATGCCGCCGATCGCGACTCCTCCCGACAAGCGCTTGCGCAACCGCACCGATCCCGCATTGGCCTCCGAATCCGCCACAGAGTTTTCGTAGGTGAAGGCGTCAACCACCTGAACGTTCGTGGGAATACGAATCCCGGTCGCGGTTCGGTTGGGCGCTTCCAGAATGTCGAGATCCGTTCCCTTGGTTCCCGTGTAGTCGATATTCAGCAACAGGGTGGGGCGAATCTGCTGTTGAATGTCCAGATTGCGGATCTGCACGTAGCCCAGCCGGTAATTTGGATTCACCGCATAATTGTTAGTGATGGTGCCGGGAGCCGGTTGTGGAAATCCACTTTGCAGCGTCAGTTCTCCAGGAGCGCTCTGAACGTTAGTCGCCGCGGTAGCGAACGGCGGCTGCAAGGCAAGTTGCTGCGCGATGCCCTGATAGGCGCCGGTGTTGTAGTTGATGCCATATCCACCGCGCACCACGGTTTTCGAAAACGGCTTCAACGCAAAGCCGATTCGCGGCGCAAAGTTATTGCGGTCCGGCCGCACCAGGCTCGCCGGCAGGCCGCTGTTCGGCCCCGGCTGAATCGGCGTCACCGGCGTTTCGCCCAGCGGCAGTGCCGGATTCAGCACTCCGGGAGAAAGCGCGAGGTTCGCAATGCGATTGCTGATTTCCGTAAGCGGCGAAACGTATTCGTAGCGCACGCCGAGATTGAGCGTCAGGTTCGCGCGCATTTTCCACTCATCTTGCGCATACAAATCCCAGTAATTACCGCGGAAGTGGTTGCCTACTCCAAACTGTTCGGAAGTTTGTTGCGGCAATCCGAGCAGAAAGTCGGCAAAGTCGTATCCAGTCCCGGCCACACGGTTTCCGCTGCTATCTAACTGCGCGGTATTAAGGCCGGTGAAGACGAACGAACCGCGCGGGTTGCTGTCAGTTTCCGTATTCACCTGTACGCGCCGGAAGTCTCCGCCCCAGCGCCAGGTGTGCTTGCCATGATTCCAGATCACATAGTCGGAGAAGGTGTAAGTCTGGCTTCGGTTACGCTGCGGAGTCGTGTCCTGAAGATTGGCGACGTCTGTGAAAGAAAGATTCGGCAATCCCCAGTCGAATGGATTGGTTGAAACTCCCGTGATTCCGAGCGTACCCGTAATGTCGTTATTGAAGCCATATAGATTCTGAGTCCTCGTCCGGTTGCGGTTAAAGTCGGCGCGAACAATGTTGGTCAGCTTTCCGATGCTGCGCGTGTAAGACACAGGAATGTCAAAGCTGCGGACGGTTGTGCTGCCGCCTACGCTCGGGAACGGATTCGTCAGCGTGGCGTTCGATTGATGGTAATGGAAGCCGATCTGCAGGCTGTTGCGCGGAGCGTTGCGGCCTCCGCCGCGGCGTCCGCCCGCGGGCGCTGCGCCAAAGCTGTGGTTCAAACGTATGTTCAGATCGTCGCTGTCGCTGGTGGCGGAGGTCACGTAGTGGAAGTTCTGATAAGTGCCCGGCAAGTTCGGCACCGGAATATAGTTCAATAATCCTAGCGCTGCCGAGTTGAGGCTAGCCTGTGGAATCGTGTTGCAGGGTTGCAGTGGAGGGCTGCAGGGGAAAGGGGCATTGGTCGCAGGATTGAAAATCTGCACCGCCCCTCCCGAAGGGTATGTGGTCTGGGAAAAGTTTCCCTGCCGCTCCAGCAGCGTCGGCACCGTCGAAAACTGATCGAAGGGATTGTCTCCGTGCTTGCCGTTGAAGTTGACGAAATAAAAAGTCTTGCTCCCGCCGTGGTAGATATGAGGAATGTTCAGCGGTCCGCCCACGGAGCCGCCGAAGCTGTTCTGGAAATACGCCGGTTTTTCCTCCGGTTGGCCGGTGAGCGCAAAGGGCGATGCATTCAGCGCCGAATCGCCCGCGCCGTAATATAAGGACCCATGCGGCCGATTGATGTCAAAGCCCCGCCGGCCAAATCCCATCGGGCCTCCGCCACCGAACCCTCCGCCTCCGCGACCGCCGCCCGGACCGCCAAATCCGCCCCCACCTCCGAATCCTCCGCCCTGTTGGCGGGCATCGTCGAAGCGCTGCTGCAGTTGGTCGGCGCTCATGGCATTGAAGGAATTGGAAGTGTTACCCGAAACGGCCACGGATTCCGTCGCGCCGTTCTGTGCGATACCCGGGGCAATGCCCGGAACCGGCATGCCGGAAGGCGCAATGTCGCTCATTGGACTACTGGCCGAACCGCTGCCCGAATCCTGCCCGGCCTCACTCTGAAACACGGAAAGATTCTGGAAGCCGCGTCCGCCCGCATTGGCGCGCCGCTGTTCTCTATTGGCGCCGGCGGCGCGTGCCCGCGACAGCAGCACCAGTTCAAAATTCAACTGCACGTCCTGATGGGTCGCGTCCAACACCACTTCCTGCGCGCTGGCGGCAAAGGCCGCCATCTGCACTCGGACGGTATAGCGTCCATCGGCGGGAATCCGCAACCAGTAACTGCCGTCCACATCCGTCGAGGTATTGAGTTGTTCCTCGGTGGCCGCATTCGCCGCGGATACTCCAGCGCCGGGAATCGGCATATTCCCCGACTTCACTACGCCGTGAATGGTACGCCCTCCAGCCGCTGGAGCAACCGCCTGCCCCCGCAACAGATGCGGGTGAAACACGACAGCCTGAAACAAGAAGAGGAACTGAAAGACGAACTCCGGGCGCAGGCTGCCCTTGATCACCAGAAAGTGAAGACTGGAACCCCTCATAGAATCGCGCGCATTCTGTGCTGTCTAACTGGGATCATAGCGCTCTAACCCGCCCTAGACTGTAGAGTTTTGTGACTTTTCTCCAGTGTTTATCATCGCAATGTTTGTCACCACGAAAGTGTGTACCTCAGAAGGAGCGGATAGCTGCTTGAGCCGGCAGCCGGTCGCTATCGCGTCAGATGGAATGCTTTTGCCCAGGGCACCAGGTTAGGCAGGAGGTCACCGGCAGCGTGTACGATAACCAGCACAGCAAAGTTCTTCGTTCGCATCCACAAAACTCCGAGGAAGAGACCGGCCAGCGAGGTCAGCACGATCGAGTACCCGACGGCCATGAATAGCGACGGATGTGAACCGAGAGCTTCTTGCGTAACCGCCGGACGCAGGTAGAAACCAGGCGCATGTAACAACCCAAAGAGCACCGCTGCCACAACCAGCCCGCCCCACGGCGAACGCAAAGCGGCCGCAAGGCGTTCCTGTAGCAGCACGCGGAAGAAAAATTCCTCGACAACTCCAACCTCAATCATCAACCACATAAAGCTGAGCGGCGTAGCGACCGCCAGTACCCACACGGGCAGATGTGCTTCCCGAATGTCGTGCAGGCCGCGTCCGAGGAATGATTGCACGAGGAGAGCGGCCAACGACATCCACAGTGCTGGACGGAGTTCGCGCCACTTCAGCGAAATCGGCATGAGCTCAGCGATGCTGTAGTGGCCCAACGCCAACATGATCGCTGCGGGAAAGCCGACAACTGTTACGAGCTTCGCGCCCAGCAGCACGACCGAGTGCAACGGCTCAGTCCCAATGTGCGCGATGCGACCGAATCCCGAAACGAGTACCCATGCGATCACCCCCAGATACATCACCAGAACCGCGGTTTCGACCCCGGGCCGGCGTACAACATAGGGTAGTGCTGACACTCTACGGGTGACCAGCAAGGCAAGCGTAGGGAATATCACGCCGAGAAACAACAGTGCGGCGAGCACCTCACCCGCCTCGAACCCCTCAAAGGTTCGCAGCAACATGAGAACCGCCGCCCAGAAAGCGAAGTAAGCGGCCACGTATGTTCTAGCACGGATGGATGAAGCGGAGTTCTCCATACTCCCCATATACGCACACGGCCGCAAGTGGGTTCCATTGGGACACCAGACTGCGAGCCATTCCTTCCAAGCGGAGTTGGGGGCGTCGTTTAACCCCCACACCGCCTGTGACCAGGGCACAATCCTCTAGTACCGCAGATAACCAATCCCCACCCGCATGTGGTGCAGCAGGCTGTCGGGCATGAGGATGGCTAGGGTAAGTCCCAGCATGGCGTGGACAATCCCGAGGACATAGATGCTGCGGTAACGGCGGAACATTTCGCAGAAGAAAAGGGCGCCGATGAGGGCCGCGGTAGTGAGGACGGGGTTGGGCAGGTGAGCGGCGGCAAAAAGCGTGGACGCCATCCAAACGGCAGGCGCGCTTCCATACAGCTCCTCACAGCGGTTGAAGAAAAACGATTGCAGCAGGAATTCCTGAAGCATGGCCCAGATCACGTACCCCCATGCCGACTGCAAATTCGGAAACCAAGTCGGATTGGCGGGAATTTCGCCGCCGGCCCAACTCACCAGAATCACCATACAAACAATCGTTGCCAAGCCGATCCCCAGCACCACGCTGGCGCCCAGCATTTTCGGCAATCCGAGGCCGAGGCGATGGAGAGACGACGCGGACGACCGCGGCGACCACGGCGAACCGTCAAGCAGCACGTCTGTAAGGACGAGGATCAGAATGGTGATGGCCGCGATGGCGGCCCAGCGGTTCCGTATCTCCGGCGTCGGCGCCCAAATCGCAAACTCCAAGAACAGAAACGCGACGATGATCTGGGTCCAAACGAAGCACCGCCGGTAGACGGTCGGGACCGCAGGGCTCCGGACCTTGCCGCCCTCGGGAATCGCGGCCGTTCCTGCAGGAAAGGTTTTCGGCTCAACTGCCATCTTGCCCATCTTTTATGTTCGCACGACCTTGAGATAGAGAAGCAGAATCGCCGCCACCCAGACTAGGCCGAGGGATATCCAGACAAAAATCCGTTTGGGACTTTGACGCAGTTGCTTGTCGAGGCTAACGGAGGCCCATCCCAGCAGTATCAGGGCGATAGTTCCAGCCACCCTTGCAACGCGAGCGTCCTTCGACCACAGCACCAATCCCCAACAGAGGAGGGACGCAACGGTAGGAATGGCCCCCGAGGTAGATCGCCCTTTTGAGACGGAGACCCGACCGTGCTTTGCGAGTTCTGCGCGAAGCGACGCAAATCCCTCAACATCTTTTGGAACTGCAATTTTCCTAGCGGGCTGGACGCTTTCGACGAGGAGCCAATCCCTCGTTTCAAGCAGAGTGCTGATCTCCGAGAAGTCAATCCGTACGTCAGGCCATCCGGCCCTTCTACGAACCACGTCCCTTTCGGTCAACAAAAAGACTGTATCGCGTCGCGACCTTTCTCTGCCTAGGTGGATAGATAAGAAATGACCACCCACAACTGCGCCCGCCACTATCAGGACTGCCAACCACGTGAACGTGGCATACACGTAAGGATGGAAAGATACAGCACCGTAAACACCCAGGACAGTCGCAACCAATAGTACGGGAATCGTGCCCCATATTATTAGCCGAATGATGCCGTCCCGCCGTCGGTTCGCCTCATTGGACACGACTTTGAATTCTCTCATTTACTTCTCCTTCGCCATCATTCCCCAAGCAGCGAGTCAACGACCAACCGACGGTGTTTCGTTATATTTTCGATGCCATCAACGTGGCCTAAAACCAGAACAACCAGATGGCGTCCACGCTGGCGTGGGTGATCGCCGAGGCCGGCACTCGCCGTTGTTCGCGCCATGCCCGGCCGTAGAAGATCCCGGCGACGCTGGCCAGCAAGACGTAGCTCCAGTTGAAGTGCGCCGATCGTTTGTTGAAGTGTGAGAGTCCAAACAACACCGCCGTTATCGCCAGCGCCGCTTGCCGTCCCACCCTCCGTTCCAGAAGGTTCTGCACCCATGCGCGAAAGAAAAGCTCCTCGGGAACCGCAATGAAAATGAAGATATAGATCCAGGTTGGAATCATCGAGAAGCGCGGCGCGTTGCCATGGGGATGGAGAAAGCCCAGCGCCAGCCCCAGCCCCACAACTAATGGCGTTAAGAAAGCCAGTTCCCGCAGGCCAGTTTTCCAGTCGCTCCAATGGAGGTGAAAGTCAAAGCCGGTCCCGCGGAGCCGGCGGATCGCGACGAATCCATACAACGCGGCATCGATGAGGAGCAATTTACCCAGGCCCGTAAGTCCGCTCGGCCATGCCGGCTCGAACCAGCGCAAATCGACCGCCAGCCCCAGCGTGAGGAGAATGATCGCGTCCCGCCAATTCCCGCGTTGTTCGGGATCGGCGATCGCGGCCTGCCCCAGCAGCCACGCGATGGCCACGGGCAACGCCGCGTAGAGAGCACACCATTTCCATGAGAACATGTGTTGCGAACAGGAAAGCAGAACGTAAGGCAGCGCGCAGAGCGCCGGTAAGGCGGTTCGTAGGGTTGAAGGCCAGCAGGCGCATGCCTGGCCAACCCGCTCCGCGGCAAGTCCAAACACGGCTGCCGGTGTGAGCTCCAACACTAGCACCACAATGGCCGCCGGCGTTGCGTTTTGCATGGCGATTATTTTAATTCGGAAGTACGAGTGCGCAATAGATCCAAAAGACCGCACGCCCACTGGTGGCTATACGCGTCATACGATGGAGCGACGGGCGTCTTGCCCGTCCCCAGGCTGCCCATCGTCCGGGCGGGGACGCCCGGCTCTCCACCGGCAAACTCTTATCGCGCTCCCGGCTTCACGCCATAGAAGCGCGAGGCGTGGTCGCCGACGAATTCGTAGGGACCGGAGTGGGTTAGTTTGCTCGCGGCATCAATCCAGATCTCGCCGCCGATGCGCCGCCAACGCAGACAAAACGAATAATCCTCGCTCAGATAGGCGCCAGTTTCGGTGTCGATGATGCAGTCGAAAAGCGCAAAGAGATTTGCACTCTGCACCGCCTCGCGCCGCGTGCCGGATATGGGCAGGCTATGCACGCGGCTGAAATGAGTTTCGGGATAAGCGGCAATCATTTGCTCCAACGCGCTGCGGCGGATCAGCTGAAAACCGCCGCCGGCATAAATTCCCGTGACAAAATCGCCTTCCTGCTTACGCTCCGCTTCGGGGCAAAAGGTTCCGACATAGGACAGGGCAGCTTGTTGTACGCTCTCGCCGCGCTCGACACAGCGTTGCGGGATGAAATCCCAATCGATCGACTTGAGCGGGTACAGCGCCCCGGTAAAATCCTTATCGAACCGCAGCAGGCGCTCGACCTGCTGCGGTTCGAAGCTGATATCGGCATCAACGAACAGCAGATGGGTGGCGGCGGGATTATCCAAAAAAGCGGCGACCAGGGTGCTGCGCGCTCGTGAGATCAGGGCGTCATAGCCCAGCATCGATAGCGACACGTCGAACGCGGTGGATTTCGCGTAGCTCATGAGCCGTATCACCGATAACATGTAATTTTGCGAAACCATGCCACCAAAGCATGGTGTGGCGACGAGGATCAAGGGCTGGGACATGGTCTTCTCCGGAAGAAAGGCTGAGGTTGGTCGTCGGTCGTTAGTCGTCGGTCGTTAGTCGTCAGTCGTCGGTCGTCGGTCGTTAGGAACGACGCATTTCTCATTGTTGCCCAGTCTGCGGAGATGCGGCAAGGTGCGTCTCTACGGGAAAAACGAGAGCAGGTTCGGGATTAGTCTAATTCCAATTCAATTTTCTTTGTCTCGGGGTCGAGCTTGGCGATGCGAAACTTGCGGATCTGCCCTGCCCGCAAGGCTTCCGGCTTGGCCTCACCGGCGGTTGCGCCGCTCTTCCAGCGTGCCTGCAACATGGAACCGAGCGACGATAAATCAGGTTTTGACGATGACGGCGAATCCGGTTCAGGGCGCTTATCCTCCGGCGCTGGACGTTCCTCTGGACGATCCGCTGGACGTTCCTCGGAAATTCGGCAGGTTGCCAGCACGCCTTCGCCAAGTTCCACGCGTGTGCGTCCTTCGGAAACGTCGACCATGCGGCCGGTGACGATGTCTCCTTCTTTATGCTCGGCTAGATATTCATCAAGGCCGGTTGGAACCATCTGTTTCATGCTCAGGCGAATGATCCTCTTTTCCGTGTCGAGCGCCAGCACCTGGGCCTTGACCACTTGCCCGGCTTTCAACACCTCTTGCGGGTGATTGATGCGTTTTTCCGCGCTGATTTCGCTGACGTGAATCATGCCCTCAACACCTTCAGTGAGCTGCACGAAGGCGCCAAACTTCGTCAGGCTGGTCACCGGCCCTTCGATCACAGTGCCCGGCGCGAACTTCTGTGCCGCCCCGGCCCAGGGATCGCCCAGCGCCTGCTTCAGGCCGAGGGAGATGCGGCGTTCTGCCGCGTTCACTCCGAGAATCACGGCTTCCACGGTCTCGCCCGGCTTCACCACGTCCGCCGGAGTTCTCACTCTCTTGGCCCATGACATTTCGGAAATATGAATCAGACCTTCGATGCCCGGCTCGATTTCCACAAAAGCGCCGAAATCGGCGATGCGGGTAACCGTACCTCGCACACGTTCTCCTGGCTTGTATCTTTCGGCGACAGCGTCCCACGGATGCGGCTGGAGATGCTTCATGCTGATCGCAATGCGGTGCTTGTCCGAGTCGATCTTGATGATGACGGCTTCGATCCGCTGTCCCGCAGAGAGCACGTCAGCGGGCTTGTTGATGCGCCGCCATGAAATTTCTCCGACATGAAGCAAGGCATCGGCGCCACCGATATCGACGAACGCGCCGTAATCGGTCAGGCTGCGGACCTCGCCTTGCACGGTGTCGCCTTCTTTGAATTCCGAAAAGCGGCGCTCCTTGCCGGCGCGCTCTTCGTCTTCCGCAATGGCGCGGCGATCGACCACCACGTCTTCCTCTTCGACGTCGAGCTTGATGATGCGGCAGCGGATTTCCTGTTCGACCAGCTTCTCGAGTTCCGAGGCGTCGCGGGTTCCGCTGCGCGACGCGGGCATGAAGGCCCGCACTCCGATATCGACGCTCAAGCCGCCCTTGACCACGCCGGTTACGGTGCCGATGATGGTCGACTTCTCGGCGAAAGCTTTTTCCAGTGACGCCCAATCGGTGGGACGCTCGACCTTGCCGCGGGTCAGTTCGTAGTAGCCTTCCGGATCGCGGCCCTTGATGGTGACCTGCACTTTGTCGCCGGGCTTCGCCGGCTTGTCCGCCGGGAACGCCGAGAGCGGGAGAACGCCTTCCGTCTTGAATCCGATATCGAGAACGACGGAGTCGGCGGTCACGGCGATCACCGTTCCTTCGCGGCCCTGAGCGCCGGGTTCGCGCTTGCGGGAATGACTGTGCTCGTACTCGGAAAAAATATCCTTGAATGATTCGGCCGGGACTGATTCGGCCGGCTCACTGGCTGGCGCGGATTCCGGAGTGCCCGCGTTGGACGTGTTTGGATCCGACATGTTTGGATCGGACGTCATTGGATTGGACATCATTTGGATTGGACATGGGAGGTTACAGCGCCTGCGACATGATCCGTGTTTCAGGATAACACCGGAGAGCAGTCCATCATGCTCTCGAACCGGATGGCCGCTCACGCAGAATACGGCGCGTGATGACTACCTCAAGCAGCTTGATGTCTATTAAAGATGACTACCTCAAGCTCGTATCGGCTCTTCGACCCTACTTGCACCAGATAACGGGAGCCGTGTGGGCTGTATCGTGGAGACGGGATGTCCGCAAGGGGATATTCCATGACTTTCTGTCCCCTATCCTGGCAGGCGGGACAGAGAACGTTTCGTTCCAGAAGCCAGCAAGCTTTGGCTTTTGGCCTGTGGCGCGCAGCGATTGCCTGGGCAACCTGCTCCTCGCCGTTCAGCCACCCGCTCAGTTCCTCGGTTCCGTCCCCGCAGATAATTCTGATCTGATATTCACTACCGTGGTTGTGCGCCATATGTTTTCTCCCTAGCGCTACCCCAGCGTTGTGCTGTGTTCATCTTCGAGAATTCCACCATTAGTATTCTGGCAGGATCGTGAGGACGAAAAATGTTCACTTTTGCTCACTCGCTGATGATGAGGATTTTGGGCAGCTTTGACCGGCGCCGATGAGAAATCGTATGTCAGTTGTCGGTTTGCCCGTGACTCGGGCGAATTCCGTCCTGGGGGTAAGCCGGCACGGATACGTTGCGGAGTCCGCATGTACTTCAGAAGCCTGCCGCCGCTGCCGCGGCCGTGGGGTGTAGTCCGACAATCTGATCTACGCTTGTCATCTTCAATACTTCTTCCACATGCGCGGTGGCGCCCGCTACTCGCAGCTCGCCTGCTGCCTTCTTCATTTTGCCGGCAGACATCACGATAATCCCAATCCCGGTGCTGTCAACGAAGGTTACGCCGGACAGGTCGAAAATAACTTTCTTCCGTCCCTCACCCACGAGGTTTTCGATGGCCCATTCCAGTTGCTTGCACTCCCTGCCGAGCGTGATTCTTCCCGCAATTTCCAGGACAACAATGTCAGGGTCCACGTGCTTGGTCTGAATCTCCAGCATAAGCGAGGCTCCTTTCCAGGCTCGTTCCGAGCTATGAACTGCTATGAAGGACGGCTGCAAGGATGACGAGGAATTGGGCCAACCATTTAATGACTGGCCTCATGTCAATCTACATTCCCATCGAATCGGAAGTGTTGGAGTCGGAATTTCCTTTCCGGCTTCGAAAACAGCACTGATTATATACTCGGTTCGCCTGCACGCTGCGTTGTGCCGCTAATCCACCCAAAGAAATCATCTCCGCATATTTCCGCGATACGCCAGTACTAGCCCAGAGCTGTTACAATTCACGCCGGGTCAGCCGAACCAACGGAAAGTCAAAATGAAAGCGCTGGTAAAAAGTAAGCCGAGTTGTGGCCTTTGGCTCGAAGAGGTTCCCGAACCGGAGTTTGGCATCAATGACGTCAAAGTCCGCGTTCTTCGGACTGGGATTTGCGGCACCGACCTTCATATTTACGAGTGGGATGACTGGGCCCAATCCACCATTCGGGTCCCGATGGTCATCGGCCACGAATTTGTAGGCGAGATCGTCGCGGTGGGCTCGAATGTAGCCGACTTCCGGGTCGGAGAACTAGTCAGCGGCGAGGGTCATGTGGTGTGCGGCCGCTGCCGCAACTGCCTGGCGGGACGGCGCCACCTTTGTGCTCACACCCAGGGCATCGGCGTAAACCGCTGCGGAGCGTTTGCGGAATACATCGTGCTCCCGATGTCGAACATCTGGAAGCACAACGAGGGAATCGATCTTGACATTGCCGCCATATTCGATCCGTTCGGCAACGCCGTTCATACTGCTCTTACCTTTCCCGTGCTTGGGGAAGATGTGCTAGTCACTGGCGCGGGGCCCATAGGAATCATGGGAGCTGCGGTTGCCAAACACGCGGGAGCGCGCTACGTGGTCATTACCGACGTGAATCCGTATCGGCTGGAATTGGCCGCGAAGGTTGGCGTCACCATGGCCATCGACCCACGAAAGACAAGCCTTCAGGAAGTCCAAAAGAAGCTCGGGATGCGAGAGGGATTTGATGTAGGTCTCGAAATGTCAGGGAACGCATCCGCCTTCCGAGACATGCTTGCGAACATGAGCCATGGGGGCAAAATCGCGCTGCTGGGCATACCTGCGGGAGAGATGTCGATCGACTGGCATCACATCATCTTCAACATGCTGACCGTCAAAGGCATCTATGGCCGCGAGATGTACGAAACCTGGTACAAGATGACCGTAATGCTGCAGAGTGGCCTCAATATCGCGCCGGTCATTACGCATCACTTCTCCTGGCGGGAACATGAGCAGGCATTCGCCGTTATGCGTACGGGCAACGCCGGTAAGGTCATTCTGGACTGGCGGGATGCCGGCGCACATCATCCACAATAGAGCCGATCGTTGATAGGCCGATCGTTAATAGGCCGATCTTTGAAATAGAGCCGATCTTTACGGTACCGCCCCGGCATCGCCGATCTCAGGCAGGTGCACGCCTTGCCCTAACGCCGCCGACCTGCGTATTGTTACGGAGTGAAATTTCCGCGATGTAGTGGAATTCTGCTCCACTTCACTTCTCTGCCCGGCCGCCAGGGCATTGGTGATCTCGGTCCGTCCGCCTACGAGTTTGCGGACTTCCTCTCGGCCGCGGGACAGAAGTTGTGGCAAGTGCTGCCGCTAAATCCTACGGGATACGCCGATTCTCCGTACCAATGCTTCTCCGCTTTTGCCGGCAACCCGCTGTTGGTCAGTGTTGAGCGTCTACGCGATCAGGGCTTAATCCAGGCGTCCGACTTGGACATGACTCAGGCTCCGCCTTTTCCCGAAGACTTCGTCGACTATGGACCGGTGATCGAATTCAAGATGGCGGCTTTGCGCCGGGCAGCCCAGGTTTTCTTTGCCGACGGTTCCCGCGCCGATCATGCCGCCTTCGACCGCTTTTGTGAAAGCGCCCGTCCGTGGCTCGATGATTATGCGCTGTTCATGGCCTGCAAAGACGCTCACCAAGGAATCACGTGGACCTCATGGGATCCACAGATTCGCAAGCGAGATCCGCAGGCCGTGAGCGAATGGTCAAGAAAACTAGAGCCGGAACTCATGGCCTACAAGTATTGGCAATTCGAATTCTTCCGGCAGTGGGAGCATCTTAAGGCCTATTGCCAACAGCGCGAAATCCGCTTCATGGGCGACCTGCCGATCTATGTCGCGCATGACAGCGCGGACGTCTGGGCTCATCCCGATTTTTTCTGTCTCGACGATCAGGGTCGCCCCACAGTAGTCTCCGGCGTACCACCGGATTATTTCAGCGCCACGGGACAGCTTTGGGGGAATCCGATTTACCGCTGGGACTTGCTGGCTTCGACCGGATACAAGTGGTGGATCGAGCGCTTCCGAGCCTCGCTCGCGCTTTTCGATATGGTGCGCTTCGACCATTTCCGCGGCTTTGAATCTTACTGGGAGGTTCCCGCCGGCGAAACGACCGCCATTCACGGGCGCTGGGTCAAAGGGCCGGGAGAAGATTTTCTGACGGCGATGCAGAACGCATTTGGCGAACTGCCGATTGTGGCGGAGAACCTGGGCGTCATTACTCCGCCGGTGGAGAAGTTACGTCGGCAATTCGGTCTGCCGGGCATGAGCCTTTTGCAGTTCGCCTTTGGCAACGATCCCCAGGGACCGTCGTTTCGTCCGCACAACTACAGCCGCGACCTGGTCGCCTACACTGGCGGACACGACAATGACACGACTCTAGGATGGTGGACGAGTTCCGGCGCCAGCGACAGCACGCGCACTCCGGAAGATGTTCGCAAGGAGCACGACTTCGCTCGCGCGTATCTCAACTTTTACGACGATTCAGAAATCAACTGGGTCATGATCCGCGCGGTGCTGGCCTCGGTCGCTGACGTGGCGATTGTTCCGTTGCAGGATGTGCTGGGCCTGGGGAGCGCGGCGCGGATGAATCTTCCCGGCTCGGTCAGCGGAAACTGGAAATGGCGTTATCGTCCGGGTGCATTAAGCAACGAGTTGAGCGCGAGACTTCGATCTTTCGTCAACCTTTATGATCGATAGGCAGAATCCTCGAACCGGTCCTGCTTGTGGATGACGACGATGATGCCGTTCCCCGCACGATGAACGATGAATAGGACACTCGAATGCCGCTAAACCGGGATGTGCTTTGGTACAAGGACGCGATCATTTACCAAGTCCACGTCCGCACTTTCCACGACAGCAATGGGGATGGCATCGGTGATTTTCAAGGGCTGGAAGGGAAGCTCGACTACCTTCAGAAACTGGGGATCAACGCGATCTGGCTCATGCCCTTCTTCCCCTCGCCTCTGCGCGACGATGGCTACGACATCTCGGACTACACCGCGGTCCATTCCAGCTACGGGACATTGGAGGATTTCCAGAAGTTTTTGGGGTCGGCCCACGACCGAGGAATCCGGGTCATCATCGAATTAGTGTTGAATCACACCTCGGATCAGCACCCCTGGTTTCAAGAGTCGCGAAGTTCGCAGGACAATCCACGCCGCGATTGGTATGTCTGGAGCGACACCGACAGCCGGTACAAGGGCGCCCGCATCATCTTTCTTGATACAGAAACGTCCAACTGGGCGTGGGACCCGATTTCAAAATCCTTCTATTGGCATCGCTTCTTCAGTCACCAGCCCGATCTCAACTACGACAATCCTGAGGTGCGGGAACAGATGTGGAAGGTGATGAAGTTCTGGCTTGAAATGGGGGTTGACGCCTTCCGGGTCGACGCGGTGCCGTACCTGGTGGAACGGGAGGGCACTAATTGTGAGAACCTGCCAGAGACTCACGCTGTCCTGAAGGAATTGCGGCGAAAACTCGATGAAAACTTTTCCGGCAGGGTGCTCCTGGCCGAGGCCAATCAGTGGCCCGTGGACCTTCGCCCCTATTTCGGTGACGGTGATGAACTCCACATGGCGTTTCATTTTCCGTTGATGCCCAGGATGTTCATGGGGCTAAAGTTGGAAGACCGCAAGCCCATCACGGAAATCCTGCAGCAAACCCCGGAAATCCCGCCCTCATGCCAGTGGTCCCTGTTCCTGCGCAACCATGATGAGTTGACGCTGGAAATGGTAACGGACCTGGAACGCGACTACATGTATGACACGTATGCGGCCAGCAAGACGATGCGGCTGAACCTCGGAATTCGGAGGCGGCTCGCTCCTTTGCTGGACAATGACCGCAGGCGGATCGAGTTGATGAATGGAATGCTGATGTCATTACCCGGCACTCCCATCATTTATTACGGCGATGAAATTGGAATGGGCGACAACATCAATTTAGGCGACCGCAATGGAGTACGGACTCCGATGCAGTGGAATGGGGAGACGAATGGCGGCTTCTCTACTGCGGCCCCGGAGCGTCTGTATGCCCCCCTGATTCAGGATCCTGTGTATGGTTATCCGGCCGTGAACGTCTTGCGGCAAAAAGCGAGCGAACATTCGCTCCTCAATTGGATGCAACTCATCATAACGGTCCGCACATCGACCGCGGTGTTCGGCAGGGGATCGATTGAGTTTCTCTACCCTGCCAATCACAGAATCCTGGCCTATGTGCGGCGACTGGGCAACGAGGCGGTCCTGGTGGTCAACAATCTTTCGAGCAGCGCGCAAGCTGTCGAACTCGATCTGCGGCGATACAAGGGGGGTATTCCGATTGAGATGTTTGGCAAGAATATGTTTCCTCGGGTGGGCGACCTTCCTTATTTACTAACGCTGGGGCCCTATCAGTTTTACTGGTTTCGGCTGCGCCGAATCTAGGCGAATGCAGGAAGTAAAGACGTTCCCATGACGCGCGTCCATATCAGGGAGCGCGGCAGTACTTCGAACGGAGATGAAATTGGCAGAGGAGAGCTTTCTTACAGATGATTTTCTTCGCCAACTGATGAACGTCGGCGAAGTAGACATTCTGGTGGGCTTGCCCACTTACAATAACGCCAAGACTGTTGGGTCGATCGTCCAAACCATTCAGAGCGGCATCCTGCGCGGATTTCCCCGAGAGCGAGCCGCGATCATTAATGTCGATGGAGGGTCGCGTGACGGCACTCCCGAACTGGTTAGGGGCGTCTCTATCGATGACGCACGCCCAGCCTCCAATCTGTCTGCGCTCCGCACGCTGCACTCAATAAGCACGAAATATGCCAGCAGCCCGGCGAGCGCAGTGGCGTTCCGCACGATTCTGGCTGCCGCCGAACTGCTCCGCGCCAAGGCCTGCGTGGTCATGTCCCCTGAGTCCGCAAACATTAAACCCGACTGGCTCTCCAAGTTTCTACGCCCGATTTATCAGGACAGTTTCGATCTTGTGACTCCCACGTATGGCAGACATAAGTTTGAAGGGCTGCTCATAACGAATTTGCTCTACCCCATGACCCGCGCACTTTACGGGCTAAGAATCCGTGAGGCGTATTCGCCGGAGTTCGGGTTCTCCGGCCATCTCGGAACTCAATTCCTTGGACAAAATGTCTGGACTGATGGGACCGACGGGGCCGGCGTTGAACTCCGCTTCACCCTGGCTGCGATCACGGGAAATTGCCGTATCTGCCAATCCTTCCTGGGAGAAAAAATTCACATCGAGCGACGCTCGGCTGACCTGGTGCCGGCGCTACGGCAAACCGTCGGGGCTCTGTTTTCAGCCTTGGAGCCGGACTTTCCCGTTTGGAGTATCGTGGCCGGGTCCGAGCCGGTTCCTACTACCGGAGCCGACCAGGAAGTGCTTGTGGAACCACTGCGAGTAAACCGGAAACGATTGCGAGAGATGTTCTCGACCGGAGTTGCCGAATTGGAGTCCGTCTTTCAGTCGATTCTTTCCCCCTCCACTCTGGCAGAACTTCAGCGCATCGCCCACCTGGGAGAAGAGGACTTTCACTACCCCGCGGAATTGTGGGTGAGGACGGTTTACGAGTTTGCCGCCTCGTATCGGAAATCTGTGATCAGCCGGGATCACATCATCCAGGCCCTGGCGCCGCTGTTCCGCGGCAGAGCGTTCACCTTCGTGATCGAGAATCGCAACGCTTCCGCGGACGGCGTCGAGAACAATATCGAAGCTTTATGCCTTGAGTTTGAGCGATTGAAACCTTATCTGCTGGAGCTGTGGAAATCGAGAGAGTGAGGCAAACTATGCGGGAAATGATTATCGGCGAACTAAGTCAGGCGTTGCACGAGATGGCCAGAGATTTCGCACACTTTCTTCCTCGTGTCATCGTGATGCTGATCCTGGCGCTGGTGGGCTGGGTGATCGCGTACGTGGTAAAAGTGGTGCTGCGCAGCTTTCTCAGACTGGTCAAGTTCGACAAACTTTCAGAAAACGCCGGCGCCTCCCAACTGCTCAGCAAGGCCGCGCTGCCTGCAGCGACGGAAATGGTGAGCCGGTTTGTCTTCTGGCTGGCGTGGCTGGGCTTCATTCTGCTGGGTGTGAGCGTGCTTGGGATCCTGGGCCTGCAGGAGCAAATCGCGAGATTTTTTCTTTTCTTGCCGCGTCTATTCGTAGCGCTGTTAGTCCTGTTTTTCGGACTGCTGGCAGCCAGCTTCTTTTCCCGCGCTGCTCTGCTGGCGGCGGTGAATGCGAATATGCCTTCGCCCCGGGTTTTGAGTCTCGCTGTCCGCACCATCATCATTGTTTTCGTGTTGTCGGTCGCTTTTGAAGAGCTGGGGTTGGCGGAAACGACCATGCTGGTCGCCTTCGGTCTTGCCTTCGGAGCCCTAATGCTGGGCTTGGCGATCGCATTCGGCATCGGAGGCAGAGATTTGGCCCGACGTTTCCTGGAGAAGAAGATTTTTCGGGAGAAGAAGCAGGAGAACGAAGACGAACTGTCGCCCCTGTAGCAAGTTAGTGAAAGAGTGTAATCGCTGATTGCAACAGTTATCCTTTTTTCCTTGACAACGAAATGGCGCAGCACGAGAATCCTTCGAAAGTTGGTACGTCTTTTTTCGCCCCTTTTCTACCTCCTCTAACTGGGGCGCTTTAATCGAGTCTTTCTTCCCTTCAGGATCAGGCCCTTCTCAACCAAGGAGAAGAATTATGAAACGCATCGGTTTTCTGATGTTCGTCCTTTTGACCTGCCTCATAAGTGGCTGCGGGAACGGCACGACCACAAATGTCGCCGCTCCGCAGATCACCACTTTCGACGCTCCGGGCGCAGGCACGAGCGCGGGGCAAGGTACCCTCCCTGAGCAAAACAACCAGTCTGGCATGATCGCCGGAATCTCCAACGACGCGAACGGCGTGGCGCACGGCTTCGTGCGCGATGCTCAGGGCAGATTTACCACGTTTGACGCCCCGGGCGCGGGCACCGTCTCCGGCGAGGGCACTTACGCCTTCGGCATCAACGATGCAGGTACAGTTGTCGGGCTTTATGGCGACAATCTTGGTACTGATCACGGCTTCCTGCGTACTTCCGACGGCACGATAACCACCTTCGATGCTCCGGGCGCAGGCGGCCCCTGCGGGACCGGCTGCCATCAAGGTACCCGTCCCGCAGCCATCAATCTGGCTGGCGAAATCTCGGGGTACATCATTGACGCGAGCGGCGGGGGGCACGGTTTTCTGCTCGCTCCCGACGGAACGTACACCTTCTTCGACCCGTCAGGCAGCGTCTTTACGGATGCAGATACCGTGGGCATCGATCCGGCGGGCACCATCACAGGTCCGTACTTCGATGCAAACGGAGCGCTTCACGGCTACGTGCGCGACCCTGACGGCACACTTACCAACTTCGATGCGCCGGGCGCGGGGACCGGTCCCGCCCAGGGTACTATTCCTAACACGATCGGCCCGACGGGCACCATCCCTGGAACCATCATAGATGCCAGCGGTGTCTTTCACGGCTTCCTGCGCGCCCCCGATGGCACTTTCACCACGTTTGACGTCCCGGGCGCGGGGAGCAGTCATACCACCCAACCGCCGAGTTCCAGCCGTCCCCGGCCCTTTTTTCGAATACCGGGCCAGGGTACTCAGGCCGTCGCAACCAATCAGGCGGGCATCACGGAAGGAAATTTTATCGATGCCAGTTTTGTGGCGCATGGCTTCATACGCACTCCCGACGGCACGATCACCACATTTGATCCTCCGGGCGCGGGGACAGGAGCTGGCCAAGGCACTATAGGTCCTTCGAGCATTAACGTGTCGGGCGCGGTAACGGGATTCTACGTTGACGCGAGCGGCGTGTATCACGGCTTCGTGCGGACCCCGTAGGCGAATCTTCCGCTCCGTTTGGCTGACCTAGCGGCCACAGACCATCCGCACGCCTGGTTGTTTGGCGATAAATCGCGGTTACACTCAATGACCGCAACGGTCAAAACATGCAATCTGATTTCAACAATTAGAATCCCTGCGCCCGCCCTTGAGACTCTTCAATATTCGTATGATCGCAATTATTGTGTTCCAATTCCGAGTCGTAGCTGGCACTCCGTAAAGTTTGTCGATCTGGCCAAGATAGCCGATTGTCTTCATGTGACGACGGTACACTCCGAACACGAACTGCCCTTCGGACGCAATCACCCGCACCAACCACTCCCCATCTGAGGGAAACGTGACTGGAAGCGACGCCCGGACACCCCCGGCTTTCGACAGGATACTCACGAACCGGACCACGTCCGGGGGTGATGGCGGAGTTCCAAACGGGTTCTCCGTCTCCAGTCGCATAAGATCGCGGCCTTCGCACAGCACAATTTGCGCTTCGAACGGCAGCTTGCGAAGCAATGCAGTGCGGAATTTTGCTCGGGATCCAGGTTTACGAACAACAAAGGTGCCCGCGGCGCCCACGTTCAGGACATCATAGCGACTCAGTTGTTGCGCGAGGATGCTTGGGCGAAACGTTCTGTGTCCGCCAACATTGACACCCCGGAGGAAGACAACAAGGGCCATACCCCGAATTATGAAGAAAAAAGCTAAGGTGTGCTATAGCAGCTTACGTTTGCGCCTACCAAATATTTGAGCGCATCGTGTCTGTAGTTGGCGATAAATCCCCATATCACGCATTGACGGGTCCGTCCTCTTCTTCCACCCGCCGCCTTGATTGACTTGCACGTTTCACCCACGTAAGATTTGCCCCTGATGATCGGCCGGACCATCTCGCACTACCGCATCGTCGAGAAGCTCGGCGGTGGCGGGATGGGCGTTGTCTACAAGGCTGAGGACGTAAAGCTGCATCGCTTTGTCGCCCTCAAGTTCCTGCCTGACGAGATTGCTAAAGATGCCCAGGCGCTAGCGCGCTTCCAACGCGAAGCGCAGGCCGCCTCCGCTCTGAACCATCCGAACATCTGCACCATCTACGAAATTGACGAACAGCACGGCGAAGCGTTCATCGCCATGGAATTTCTGGACGGGCTGACGCTGAAGCACCGCATCGCCGGGCGTCCGCTGGAAACGGACGTTCTTCTCCCCATCGCCATCGACATCGCCGACGCACTCGACGCCGCTCACGCTGCCGGCATCGTCCACCGGGATATCAAGCCTGCGAACATCTTCGTGACCAAGCGCGGGCACGCCAAGGTTCTGGATTTCGGGCTGGCAAAGGTCACTGCCGCGACCAGTGCGTCGGGCAAAGTTGCGGCAGCCAACACGATGACCGGCACGATTGACGATCAGCACCTTACCAGCCCGGGTTCCGCGCTTGGCACCATCGCCTACATGTCGCCGGAGCAGGCGCGCGCGAAAGAGCTGGATGCGCGCAGCGATTTGTTCTCTTTCGGCGCTGTGCTGTACGAAATGGCAACCGGCGCATTGCCCTTCCGGGGCGATAGTTCTGCGGTCATCTTCAACGCCATTCTCGAACGCGACCCAGTTCCCGCGGTGCGGCTGAATCCCGACCTTCCGCCCAAGCTGGAAGAGATCATCAACAAGGCGTTGGAGAAAGATCGAGACATGCGCTACCAGCACGCTGCGGATATGCGAACCGATTTGAAGCGGCTGAAACGGGAGATGGAGTCGCGGCACGGCGCACCGGCTAGTTCGGGGTCAGTGGCGGTCGTACAGGAGTCCGTCTCTCAGCTCGCCCAACCGCCGTCGTCAGCATCCGGTTCCTCCCCGGCGCTTGCTCCATCTTCGTCATCGAGCGCAGCGCAAGTTGCCGAAAAGGTTGCCGAAGCTCCTGTCGCGGGCAGAAAACTCTGGAAGGTTCTGGTTCCCGCCGCTGTAATCCTTGTCGCTGCCGCCATCGGGGGAGCCTTCTACTTGCGCTCGCGGCCGGCGACGCCGGTGACGAAGGCTACACCCCTCACGGAGAAAGACACTGTCGTCCTCGCCGACTTCACCAACTCCACCGGCGACCCGGTCTTCGACGGCACCCTCAAGCAGGCCCTAGCCGTCGATCTTGAACAGTCTCCGTTTCTCAACATTCTTTCCGACCGCAGAGTCAGCGAGACGCTGAAGCTGATGGGCCGCGCGCCCACCGAGCACGTCACCGCGGACGTTGCCCGGGAACTCTGCCTCCGCACCGGCAGCAAGGCCGTTCTCGGCGGATCCATCTCCAACCTCGGCAGCCAATACATCGTCGGCCTCGATGCGGTCGCCTGCAATACCGGCGACAATCTGGCCAAAGAGCAGGCGGAAGCCCCCAGCAAAGAAGGAGTGCTCAAGGCGCTCACCACCGCGGCCACTGCCATCCGTACGCGCCTGGGTGAATCGCTCGCCTCGGTGCAGAAATTCGACGTGCCCGTGGAAGCTACCACGCCCTCGCTCGAAGCCCTGAAGGCTTACAGCATGGGCATCACAACCGGCCGTACCAAGGGCGACGCCGAAGCCATTCCCTTCACCAAGCGGGCCATCGAACTCGACCCCAACTTCGCTATGGCCTATGTCGGTTTGGCCGTCCACTATTCGAATCTTGGACAGGCAAGTCTGGCGGCGGAGAATGCCAAAAAGGCCTACGACCTCCGCGACCGGGTCAGTGACCGCGAGAAGTACCGCATCTCGGCCTTCTACTTTCAGTACGTCACGGGCGAAGTCGAGAAGGCCACCGAAGCCTACGAACTCTGGGCGAAGAGCTATCCGCGGGACTTGGTACCTCACACGAATCTGGGTTTTATCTACGGCGCGCTGGGCCAATACGACAAAGCGATCGCGGAGACTGAAGCGTCCCTTCGGCTGGAACCCACCATCACCGGCTATGGGAACCAGGCAGGCAACTACATCAACGTCAGTCGGCTCAAGGACGCCCGGCAGACGCTCCAGGAAGCGCAGCAGAAGAACTTCGATGGCTTTACCCTTCGGGGCGATCTGTACAGCTTGGCATTTCTCTCCGGGGATACCGCCGAAATGGAGCGCCAGGTTGCATGGGCGGCGGGCCGTCCCGGTGAAGAAGATCAGATGCTCAACATCCACGCCGATACCCAGGCCTTCTATGGCCGCCTGGAAAAAGCCCGCGACCTCGCCCGGCGCGCCGTCGATGCGGCCGTGCGGGCCGATGCCAAAGAAACCGCCGCCCAGTGGCTCGCCTACCAAGCGCTCCGCGAGGCTGAACTCGGCAATGTCACTGCTGCCCGGCAAGCCGTCGCCCGCGCCTTAGCGCTCGCTCCCGGGCGTGATGTCAAAGTCTTGGCCGCTTTGGCGCTGGCTCGCACCGGCGAGACTACTCCATCCAGATCCATCCTTGAGGCGCTCCAAAAGTCCGAGCCCACCAACACTTATCTCAAGGTGTACTGGTTCCCGGTGATCGAGGCATCCAGTGCGATGGCGCAACAAGCGCCCGATCGGGCGATCATCGCGCTCGAGCCCTCCCTACCCTACGAACTCGGGAGCCCTCCTCCCGGAACCACAATGTATCCCGCGTACCTTCGCGGCTTGGCATATCTCGCTCAGAAGAATGGTCCCGCTGCGGCCGCCGAATTCCAGAAGTTCCTCGACCACACCGGAATCGTGCAGAACTTCCTGCTCGGCTCGCTCGCCCACCTGCAACTCGCCCGCGCCTATGCGATGGCAGGCGACACTGCCAAAGCGAAGAGTGCCTACCAGGACTTCTTCGTCCTCTGGAAAGACTCCGACTCCGACATCCCCATCCTGAAAGAAGCCAAGGCGGAGTACGCGAAGCTGCAATAACCTCTTCATGCACTTGCGGCTGCTGCGGAAAAGACCCTGCTCAATGCGGCCTCCTGCCACCACATTTCTCGTTGCCGACAACACAACCTCCATCTCGCGGTGGAGCTAGCTTCATTGGGTGTCCCGATTCTCGACGGTTGCGATCCCTATTTCCACCACCAACTGGCTCGCGCTCGGCATTCCAAAAAGCAGACGCTGCCTTCCATAATTCATAGCCGACATTCCGAATCCTCTCTATAATTATGGAAGTCGCTCTAAGTAAGCGACTTATAGGACTGGACGAGATTAGAGGGTGGCAGTGAAGTTGCTTGTATCAGATGGGGGTCGAAGGTCTGGCAGCGTCGCCGCCACGGCCGTCCCAGTCCATGAATCGCGAACCATGAACCGCGAATTTGAGGCCCGGTTTACCGCCATCCTGTTGACTCTGCTCACAGCAGCCGCAGTACTGTTCGCTGGTTTCAACTACAAGATCGAGCACCAGTTTGCGGTTCCCGACGACGGCGCGTGGTGGATGGAGAAGAACGGGCGCCTAGTGGCCGACCGACTGGAGCCGAACGGTCCGGCAGAGCGGGCCGGAATCCGGCGGGGGGACAATGTAGTCAGCGTCAACGGGCACGCGGTTGACACATCCGCGTCGGTGACACGGCAGATCTACTATTCCGGCGTCTGGTCGAAGGCAACCTACTCGCTGATCCGCGGCGCGGTTCCGCTGGATGTGGTAGTGGTGCTGGTTCCATCCGAACGCTCGATGAACGATTGGCTGCGGCTGATCGCGCTCATTTACCTGGGCATTGGTCTTTATGTGCTGCTGCGGCGCTGGACGGCGGTCGGTTCCACGCATTTTTATATTTTCTGCCTGGTATCGTTCGTTTTCTACGCGCTGCACTACACCGGCAAGTTCAACGCGTTTGACTGGATCGTCCTGTGGGCCAATGAAGTTGCGTGGCTGCTGCAGCCGGCGCTGTTTCTGCACTTCACGTTGACCTTCCCGGAACGGCGAGAGATCGTCAGCAAGCATCGCTGGTCGATTCCGCTGCTCTACCTGCCGGGAGCGGTACTGCTCGGAATCCAGTTACTTGTTTTCGAGTATTTGAAAGCTAGCAACTCGCTGCTCTTTGATCTGAACCGGGTGCACTGGGCCTATCTGACGATTTTCTTCTTCTCCGCGGCGGGGATTCTGTTTAAAAACTATCGCCAGGCCACCACTCCGATCCTGCGGCAGCAACTCAAGTGGATCACGCGCGGCACCATCCTTGCCATAACGCCGTTTACGCTTTTCTATGTTCTGCCGTATCTGCTCGGAGTCATGCCCTCACCCCTTATGAAGGTGTCGGTGCTGTCGCTTGGATTACTGCCGCTGACTTTTGGCTACGCCATTTTCCGCTACCGGTTGATGGACGTGGATCTGATCTTCAAGCGCGGCATGGCGTATACGCTGGCGGCGGCGGCCATTGTGGGAGTTTACTTCGCCGGCGTCGCGGCGGTGGCAGAGCTGGTGCATACGCGCGTGCCCAGTTCCGGACCTTACGGGTTGATATTGGCCGTCGTGGTCACCGCGTTGCTGTTTGATCCGGTGCGGAAATGGATTCAAGAGAAGCTTGACCAGTTCTTCTTCCGCACAGGCTACGACTACCGGCGCACGCTGATCGAATTTGGACGCGAGTTGAGTTCGGAGACCGACCTCGACAAGATGCTTTCCTCGCTGGTCGACCGGGTGGCACGGACACTGCTGGTGGACCGCATCGCTATCTTCCTCGGCAACAGCGACTCTTCGCGCTTTGAACTGTCGAAGTCGTTTGGCATCGCGCACGTCACCGGCCTCGACTTGTCGTTCCTCGCGAAGCCGCGAATCGAGGACGCTGCCGGGCATATCTTCTTCGAAAATACGCACCAGTTGCCGCGTGAAAATGCCGCCGCGCAAGAAGCCATCGCACGCCTGGATCTGAACTACTACATTCCCTGCCACGCGCGGCAAAAAACCATCGCCTTCCTCGGACTGGGCAAGACGATGCAAGGCGATTTCCTCTCCAGCGAAGATGTGGAGTTGCTGCAGGCGCTGGCGGGATACATCGGCATCGCCATCCAGAACGGGCGGCTCTATGCCTCGCTCGAGCAAAAGGTCAGCGAGTACGAGCGGCTCAAGGATTTCAACGAGAATATTGTTGAATCCATCAACGTCGGCGTGATGGCCGTGGATTTGCAAGACCGCATCGAGTCCTGGAACTCGCAGATGGAAGTCATGTACGCCCAGCCGCGTTGGCAGGTGGTGGGGCGTTCCTTGAGCGAGGTTTTTCCGGCGGCCTTCGTCGAGGAGTTCTACCGCGTTCGGCAGAATCCGGGCATCCACAATCTTTATAAGTTCCGGCTGGCGACTCCCACCGGCGAATCGCGCATTGTGAATGTTGCGATGGCGCCGCTCGTAACCCGCAAGTTCAACGTGGTGGGGCGGCTGGTGATCATGGACGACATCACGGAACGGATCGAACTGGAAGTCCAGCTCACCCAGGCCGACAAGCTCTCTTCGATCGGACTGCTGGCCGCCGGCGTGGCGCACGAAGTGAATACGCCGTTAGCGGTGATCTCCTCCTACACCCAGATGCTGGCGAAGCAGTTGCAGTCGGATCCGCAGAAAGCGGGGGTGCTCGAGAAAATCACCAAGCAGACGTTCCGCGCTTCGGAGATTGTCAATAATCTGCTGAACTTCTCCCGCACCACGGGCACGGAATTGACGGAAGTCAGTCTGAACAAGGTGATCGCAGATACGCTGGCTTTGCTCGAGCACCAGCTCAAGGTGGCTCACATCAAGGTGCAGACCGAGCTCTGTGAGAACCTTCCTTTGATTCAGGGCAACGCCGGGCGCCTGCAACAAGTGTTTCTGAATTTGTTCTTGAATGCCAAGGACGCGATGGCCGGGGGCGGAGTCCTGAACGTATCCACGCTGAACGGCGAATTCGTGAGCGTGCGCGTCTCTGATACCGGTTCTGGCATTGCGCAGGAACACATTCACCGCATCTACGATCCATTTTTCACCACCAAGACGTCGCCCGCGGACGGCCAGAATCGCGGTACCGGTCTTGGGCTTTCGGTCACCTACGGCATCATCCAGGAACACGCGGGCAATATCCGCGTGGAGAGCCGCCCGGGCGAAGGCACCACCTTCACCCTGGATTTTCCGTTGATATCGACCAGGAAGGCAATCCATGTCTGAAGTAACGACGCCTGAAGTTGCCATGTCTGAAGCCGCGGCTGTGTCGCGCCGGAACCCACCGCAAAGCACACCGCCAAGCGCGGGCAGAATCCTCATCATTGACGACGAAGCGGAAATTCGGGAATCGCTGGAGACCCTTCTTCAACTCGAAGGCTACACCGTCGTGGTTGCGGGAAGCGGAGGGGAAGGTCTGGCGCACATTGGACAGCGCGCTTTTGACGTGGTTTTGCTCGACCTGGCGCTGCCCGACAAGAATGGGATGGATGTGCTCTCGGAGATTCGCCTGCTGCATCCGCAGCAGGCGGTGATCATGATCACCGCCTACGGAACGGTGGAGAACGCGGTCCGTGCCATGCAATCCGGCGCCACCAACTTCATCCAGAAACCGTGGGACAACGAGAAACTGCTGGCCGACGTGCGCGCCGCTGTCGCCCGCCAGAAGGCGGAAGAAGAAAACATTCAACTGAAGCGCGCTCTTAAGCAACGCTACAACTTTGAAAACATCGTGGGCA
>Ga0316363_10000666_pt1 | contig 40120 bp, 50 predicted proteins | sample Sb_taG_3_FD_200459 | JGI IMG/M metagenome (GOLD analysis project Ga0316363, IMG submission 200459) | Peat soil microbial communities from Weissenstadt, Germany - Sb_50d_a_PC metaG (v2) (version 2) | ecosystem: Environmental > Terrestrial > Soil > Wetlands > Peat | place: Germany: Weissenstadt...
CGGTGTTACCGCAGATTTTTCGACTGCTGAAAATGGAAACCGAAGCGGCAAAGTGGGAAGCAATGGAAGAATTTACTTCTTCAAGCGCCCTCGCCCGCGACCGCGCCCGCGCCCGCGACCGCGACCTCGCCCGCGCCCGCGACCTCGCCCTCGCCCTCGCCCGCGACCGCGCCCTCGAGCTCGAGCTCGCCCTCGCCCGCGCCCTCGCCCGCGAACTCGCCCTCGCCCGCGACCGCGCCCTCGCCCGCGACCGCGCCCTCGCCCGCGACCTCGCCCTCGCCCGCGACCGCGAACTCGCCCTCGACCTCGCCCGTGCCCGCGCCGGTGGCTTTACGAAAGAGGAAATTAAAGATTTCCAAGACAAGTGGGATTACTCTTTCCTGGCGCTGGTAGGGCGAATGATCGAGTTGAAGCCGTGATTTCTCTGAACTTGATTTTTGAACAAAGGAAGGGGAATTATATAGTTAACTCCCTTCGAGGTTAGAAATGCCAGTTCCTATCGAACGCCCGATACGTCGCAGGCCAGCCAAGGAAGCCAAGGTCTGTGAGGAGCACGGCTGTGAGTTGATGTGGGCCAACTGCGGCAACTGTTTCGAGGGATTCACGGGCCATGACTGCGGCGAAGATTGCTGCTGCTGTCTGTACCCGGAGGACAATGTGACGTGCGACATCTGTTACGGAGCAGGCGGATTTTTCCTCTGCCCGGTGTGTTCGCCGAACGCCGATTTTTGAGGAAATGGCAATGAGCGAAGTCGAAGCGGTTCCTGATCTTTACCGATTGGCCTACATGCCGGGGCAGTTCCGTTGCCCACAGTGCGCCTTTCAGTGGTCAATTCAGACCATCAACGTTGCGCGTGGGGAGATCGGCACAACCGAAGCAGATCGCCAGACGCCGGACTGTCCGAACGATGGAACGCGCATGGTGCTGGTCACCTACCGGGAGCAACTTGAGGCTTATGCAGAGCGGCTCAAAGAAGAATTCGACCGGCGGGATGTGCTGCTAGATGCGCTACGCACGGCCAAGCCCTATATCGAGTTTTACGCCGAACGCGAAATGAACTCCCCGTCTAACAATCAACAGGCGGTCATCGAAACACGGGAGATGCTGGCAAAAGTTCGCAAAGTGTTGGAAGAAAACAAGGTAGGGAGTTAAGTATATAGTTCCCAAAGGAAGGGGTTGAGGAGATGGCTGAATCAGAACTGAGAATCGCTGCCAGGGTACATGGTGACCGACTCAAGCAAATAGAGTCTCTTTCGTTGAAATCTGGCAGCCACACGCCGGATTCAACCTTCTGTGTGATGGAAGCTGCGGCCTATGTAGCGGGTGAGCCGTGGTCTGACCATCCCGCATGTGTAGATGCCGTGATCTCTGATCTCCTGATTCGCGTCAACGATTCACTCCCGACTGACCAGGAACGTGATCGACTGCTGAAACCTTTAATTCCGCGAATCATCGGGACCAGCAGCGGTGGTGAGATCTCAGAACGGCGAGCATGGATGGTAATCGACTGGTCACTGCGAACGGTGTTACCGCAGATTTTTCGACTGCTGAAAATGGAAACCGAAGCGGCAAAGTGGGAAGCAATGGAAGAATTTACTTCTTCAAGCGCCCTCGCCCGCGCCCGCGACCTCGCCCGCGACCTCGCCCTCGCCCGCGACCGCGACCTCGACCGCGCCCTCGCCCTCGACCTCGCCCGCGACCTCGCCCTCGCCCGCGACCTCGCCCGCGCCCGCGCCCTCGCCCGCGAACTCGCCCTCGCCCGCGCCGGCGAACTCGCCTGCGCCCGCGCCCGCGCCCTTGGCTTTACGAAAGAGGAAATTAAAGATTTCCAAGACAAGTGGGATTACTCTTTCCTGGCGCTGGTAGGGCGAATGATTGAGTTGAAGCCGTGATTTCTCTGGGGTTCGAACTGATCACCGGAAACCCTGTGCGCATCCCCCGCGGCCACATGGTGATCGTGGGACAGACCCAGCGCGCGGGGAAAACCACGGCGCTGGAAGCGTGCGCCATGCGTTCCGGTTATAGCTCGGTCGCCTTTCTTACAAAGCGCGGGGAAGGTTCTTTCCGCGTCGCGCATGAGATCCCGCCCTATTATGAAGATCACATTGACTGGCGCACCATCCGCGCGCTGTGCGAAGCGCTCACAGAGGAAAAATGGGACAAGTTCCAGCGCCAGTGCCTGCGCTCCGTTTGCCGGGCTGGGCAGTCGGGCCGCGGGAAAAGTTTCGTGGAATGGCCCAAACCGGAAAACCTGGCCGATGTCCGCAAAAATGTGGACCTGGCGCTTACTAAGGCCACGGGCCAGAGGGAACTTATTTTTGGCGAGATCCAGGACGATCTGCACACCGTAGCCGACGAAGTTCTAAAGCTGAAAGAGAAAACCGGATCCATCGAGATGCATCCAGGCCTGAACGTGATAGATCTGGAGCGTTACGAGTTCCACATAAAGAGCCTGATCATCCGTTCTGTGATCCGCTGGGTGCACCAGCACGCAGAGAAAACCATCGTGGCCATCCCAGAGGCTTGGCTATTCGCACCGTCCCAACGCCGTTCCCCGGTGCGGGACGCAGCTGAAGATTTCATCCGCCAGGGTGCCGCGCTGGAAAACTTTCTCTGGATCGACTCCCAGAATATTTCCGGAGTGAGTGCCGTGCTGCTGAGTCAATGCCGGGTGTGGCTGTTCGGGGTGCAGCGCCTGCGTTCTGAGATCGAAAAGACGCTGGACGCGATCCCTGACAACATCTATCCGCGGCCGAAGGCCAGCGAGATCGCCACCCTGGGCAAAGGCGAATTTATTGTATGCTTCGATCAGGAAATGTATCGTTGTTACGTTTGGCCGGCCTGGATGCAGTCCGCAATCCATGCCCAGGCCATCGCGCGCGGGGAAGAGTCCGTAGAAAGTGCGCGGGAGATCGTCAGGGAATTCGATGAGGAAACCGCATGACCATACCGAATAAGTACTCATCGCAAACGAACGTTCTACCGCCCCGCTGCCCGCACTGTAAAGCTGATTTGGCCGAAGTGAATACCTACCAGTGGACAAAGCAGATTGCCGGCGGGCAAGGCCTATCGATGATGATGGCGATCTTCTGCGTAAACCCAGAGTGTCGTGCACTGCTGCACACTCAGATCTTCATCGTGGCGAATGCCCAGGAACAGAGCCCGATCGTGGGCCCGCACTAGCTAGTGCGCTGTCCAGTTCGTCCCATTACAGTAGGCCAGCACTTTGTTCGCACCGCCGCCGGCGCTGATCGTCGCGTTATAGGTGCCAGTGTTGGCATCTGAGATCGGGATCGTCTCACCGCTCGTGTTCGCTCCGCAGCTGGGCAGTCCCGAAAATGCGATCACCGTCTGCTGGATCCCGCCGGCCACTACCGTGATGCCATGCGGATCCGTGCCACCGCCCACGGTGGGATCCTGCACGTAAAGCCCATAGACGTGAGTACCGGCGCTGACAGGAGAAAGGGCCAGCAGCGCTGCACAGAACGGCTGTGATGCCGTCGCTGCCGTATTGTTGCAAAGTCCTGCGACTCCAAACCCGGTGGTGATCGTTGTACCAGGTGAGCCGTATTCCTGAAAGGCTTCACCCAGCACACCACCGAAGTTGGTGATTGTTCCCCCCGGGCCGCCCGTGTTGAGTGCGATGCCCGTGGTGCCGATGTGCCATGGCACGGTGCCGGCGCTTTCGTTGCTAGTGGCTGTCCCTTGCAGTGCCGAGTAACCCAAGGGGCTGCTGGTCAGACCGCCTGGCGCGGTTAGTTGCGCCTCAAAGCCAATGTTGTACCCAGTCTGATCGGTGGGGAAGTGCGCCGAGATCAAACCGCCGCGGCAGTTTGAGACGTCCGGGAAGGATCCCGTCCCGCACTGCACACTGCCCGTTGGATAGGTCACATTGCCGAAAAATGCGCCGTTCGTGTTCCCCGTGAGGCTGGAAGGCTGGGATTTCAGGGCGATAGTGAACGTCAGGAGATCCGTGCCATTAAAGCTAGTAGAGGATAGACCACCGATCGAACCGGCACCGGTCCAGATGGCCAGCTGATTTGCTGCTCCTGAGCCCGTGACCGTTCCGGTTCCGGCCGGCGCGTTGCCGATCGTGCTTACATTCCAGTTCGTACCGTCGAAACAGGTAACGATCGGCCGATTGGCGGGGATATCTCCCGCGGCGAGTGCAGTGCCCAGCCACTTCTGGACGGGATCCGCTGCGGAACTGTTCACGTTGATAGTCAATGCGCCGCTGTTTGGTGTCGTCGTCGTATACACAATGCAACTGCTGGCAGTTGGCGTAAAGCTGGGGCTGGTGGTGCAGCTTTGCGCCGTGGAGGATCCGGAAGTGTCAGCGCAGATCAGCAGCGCACCCGTGGCGGAAGTGAACGTGAAGGTAAGCGCCGTGGCTGATGCGCGCAGCGTCGCACCGATGTCCTGCGAGGATCCGGAGATTGTGACACCGGTGACGGTGAAACACTGGGAACCCTTGCCGAAGTCAGGCTGCACCGTCCCGATCGCGGAACACACCGTGAATGTGTATGTGCTGCTGGCTGGGGTGAGTAGCGTGTTATCTGCCAGGGTCAGAATGAAGTGGCCACTGGAATCGAGCCCGCTGGCCTGGGTGGGCTGAAAGTACGGCTGTCCCGTGCTGGTAAACTTCGGCGTTCCCGTGGCCACGATCTTGGTGGCGATCGTGCCGAAGGCATAGGGCAGTCCGTTCGGATCCGTCACCGTGCCGCTGACCGTGGTGAACTGGGCCAGCGCCAGGACGGGACAGAAGAGCAGGAACAGCAAAAGTTTTTTCAGCATGATCATTCCTTTTTCGGGTCGTTTTTCTTGGCAGCCTGGACCGCCGGCGGGCCGTAGTCAAGCGTTTCACGGTTGAGCACCCAGTTTTTTGGATCCACACCCTGACTCATTCTCTCGATTGCTTTATCCAGTTCGGCTGTGGCCTGTTGCTGCTCTTTCACGTAGACATCCATCTGCTGCTGTGCCTGTTTCTGTACCCGCTCAAAGTTGAGATTAAGCGCAGTGATGTCCTTTTCAGTCTTGTCTAGCTTTCGCTGGATTTCTCTCAGCTGCAGCTTTTGCTGGTCGGTGAGCCGTGGCGGATCCGACGGCGCCGGCGAATTCTGGGTGATGCCGATGGCGGTGAACAGGATCACGATCGAGAGTATGGAACTTACGCGTTTCATGGTGTTTCGCTCCTATTGTGCGGTGTTGGTCAGGGCGGTGACGGCTGCCACATTCGCGCCGATGTCCAGACCGTCCGATCCAGCATTATGATACGGGCTCGCACCAGCGCACGGCGCCGCGGGAGTGTTCACCCCGGTGCACAGTCGGTAATCGCCACCTTGGCCGGCAGCCATAGCAGCTGCAGCGAGAAAAGCGATTAGGATGAGAATCTTTCTCATAGTCAATTCAAATTCACGTCCATCGCAAATACCGGCGTGCCGCTGGGGAAAGTCGCGGTTTTGCCCACGTTCTCCGTCTGCAGCACCACCAGGCCTGTCTGTTTTGAGATTGGATCCGTGATGGTCGGAATTGCCAGCGTGTAATAGTGCGTCCCGTTGGCGAGCGTTACGCGCGTCCACTGCGCGTCTGAGGTCGTGCCACTGAAAACGGTGCTGCCGTTGACGTTCACAATGCACGTACCGCCAGCACCGAAGGTTCCCCCGATGTTGATCGATCCCGATGCAAGTGTGCCAGTCTGCAGAGATACAGAACCCGTAGCAGCCACACCATTCAGGAAAAGAACAGGCGCCGTGGGAACGATCAGTGTGGATGAGAGTGCAGAGATCGCGCCACCCTTCGCAGTCACGTCACCGATGATTTGCGCAAATGCAAGGATGGAACACAGGAACAGCATGGCCAGTATTTTCGTTTTCATATTTTTCTTCAATTCATCTGCCGCATTTCGCAGTCGGTGCGGCCTGACACCGTGATGCTGTTCGTGCCGTTGGCCACGGTCCCCAGCGTGATGGTTTGAATGTTCGCGCTGTTGATAATGCTGGCTTCTAAGTGGATCCGGCGCGCAGCTGCACCTGGTGCACCGGACGCGCCAGAGTTCGTGCTGCCCGAAACCCAGGTGGTCTGCCCTAGAAAATCCACGAACTGAGGGACGCCGGCAGCGCCCGTGTTCCCAGAAAACGACAGATCGTAAGAACTGGGATTCGATGTTCCGGTGAATCCAAACGCGATGGTGGCTGTGGCCGCGAAGGTCACCGGAATCTCACAGCGCAGTTTGTAATATTTGCTGGCCAGCAACGGAAAACTTATGCCGAAATACCATGATTGACCGCTGGCGCTCGAGGTTGCTGCCGTGGACAGGGTTACACTGGTGCCGCTCTGTACTGATGCGATCTGGGTAATCAGATCCGCGCCGGCAGCGCCGCACGCCACGCACACAAACCAGCTGTTAACGTCGCCCTGGGTGAAGGCTGCCGTTGCAGAAGTCAGGGTAGTGGTGCCATTGGTTACGGCATCCGTTCCTTTACGCCCGGTGCTCAGCGGGTGCTGCGCCGTCGACGTTTGAGCGGACATGGCCGCGGCCAGCGTAACGCCCTGCGGACGGCTGCTGCCACAGGCATTGATTGCTGCTTGCGCCGTGCCGATGAAGTTCGGTCCAGTGCCCTGCCGTTCGTAGCGAGTCAGATAGCCATCACCACCGGTGCCGATAATGGTGCATCCCCGCAGATTATCCACCAGGGTGTTGGTGACACCAGCAAATTGCAGGTTAGCTAAACTGACAGAGGTTGTGCCCGCCGGATTGCCGCTTCCGATCACGATGCCGTTTGTGTAGTTGCCCGGAATGGTCACGGTGTCGATCGAGACTCCCCCAGAAAAATTAGTGACTTCTGGGCACGCGATGGGGCAGGTGGTAATAGGCACCGCGCCAGCGTTCTGGCCGATGCTAATAAAGGTGTTTGGATTCGAGTTAGCCTGATTATCTTCGGCGTGGATGTTTGTGATCTTCGTTCCGGGCCCACCTTCGATGTCTGCGCCCAAGTCGGCGCAGTTGGCGCGATCTAAGCTAAAAGTTACGTCGTCAAATTCGTGTGGAGCACCGCCTGGCGCTCTGAGGATCAAAGCAACTGTGGTGTGGGTGCAGGAGGTTGGCTCATTCAAGATCAGGCCCGTGAATGGCCCACCGTTGTAAACCAGTCCCTCAAAATCAACAGCTGAATTGGGCCAGTCCGCCGCAGTCACCTGCGAGAGCGTGAAGTTTTCCTGCATGCTATAGTTGGCGAAAACGGCGTTACATCCCGATTGATTCCCGCACGAATAAGTCCCACCTTCGATTCCGCTGAAAGAACCGCCCACGTCGCTTCCAGTCTGATTGAACGTCCCGGCCGGAAACAGATCGCCCTTGATCACGAAGTTGACTTGACTCGCATTCGCCTGTCCGTGATGGCCGGCGGCAGACGTGTCATTCGTTCCCACTGTCAGGGATGTGTCGCTGTTCACAGCGAGCACCATGCCGTATATCTGATTCCCGCATAGGGTGCCGCACGTCGTTGTGCCGTTCCCTTGACACGCGGGCCCATTGTTCCCGGCCGTGCCGCACACCATGATCAGTTCATAAGGCTGGACGCAAGGTCCACCGCTGCATCCCGTGGCAAAGTGTGTGCCCGTTCCGGTGACGGTCAGTTGATATTGAGCAGTCCCGCCAGCGACCAGCGTTGCCGCGCTGTTGGTGATCGTGCCGGTGTTGTAGACGGCTGGGAATGATGTCGATGCGATCAGCGTTTTTGCCGTCGCGCGCTTCCCTTTCACTCGCCAGAACCAGCACGCTGGTAAGGGCATGGGGCCATTGATCGCAATGGTTTGGCCGCCGCTCACCCAGATCTCACCGCACTTCTGCACTCCGGTAAAGTTCGTGGTTCCGTTGGAGACGATCGCTGCGAAAGGATAGGTGGAGAACACTGAACTTTGTGGCAGGTTCATCAAATTGATGATTCCGTAGCCACCTGTTCCCGATTGAGCATTCCCTGGAATCGCGGCGATTGCGTTCGCAAGTAGAACGTCTTCGTGGCCTGCGGTGTACCCACTGGTGAATTTTGAGGCGTCTATGGGGACGCTGGTGCTCCACAGCACTGCACTTCCGATGCCGCTGGTCAATACCTGGCTTGCGGTTCCCAGGGATCCAGTATTGTCCGTTAAAGTTCCGTTCGATCCGCCGCCCGTGGGGAAAATTGCGCCAGTCTTGCCAACCTGGAAGACGCTGCCGTTGTCGTCTTGGAAATCGTGGATCAGGAACGTCGTGCCCAGAAAGTTCGCAAATCCCCCGCCCGCTGTGGCGCTGTCCACAAATCCAGTGAAATTTCCGCTGGCCGAACCGGTCTGATCCACGTTCGTATACGAGCCAGCTCCGATTGCGTTGGTCGAGCCAGAAGAGGCAGCGAAACTGATCGGAACCGCGAAGGAACCAAAAGCAGCGCCCGGCACGTTGCTCGCGGTGCCCGGCACTCCAGTCAGCGAAGCGCCCAGGGATGCAGCTTGGAATGTGATCGGGTTTCCTGCCAATTCGATGTTTAATAGAGTGCCAAAGACGTTTGCAAAATTGACATTCAGAAAGGAGTCATTCGCTACAAAGGCAACACTCCCGCTGTGTCCACCCGTTTGAGTGAATGTCAGGGTGCTGGTGTCGGCTGCCGGTGTCGTTCCCGTCTCAATATTTTGGATTGCCCAGGGGACAGTAATCGAGGCTGATCCATTCCAGACGTTCCCGGCCAGATTCAGGATGGGGCTGTTCTGATCGACCAAGGAAGTCGCTGCCGTGGTATTCGCCCACGTCCAAGGCGCGGCGCTGGTTTGGTTGAACGTACTGCTAAAACCCGCATTGCTCAGGGTGAGATTTGCACCCGCACTAGTCAAACCGCTCCACACTCCAGACCCGCCGGTATTGCAGCTTGGGCAGCTGAGGACACCAGCAGTCAGCACAATAGGACTGGTCACGGAAGAGGGAATAGCCACCCATCCGCCGCCGTTCGTATTGATTGAAGGGACGCACCCGGCAGCAAGGCCGAATCCACCAGACCCCGCGGAGAGTGTGGGAAGTGTTCCGCATCCCGGGCCGGTCAGAGAAAGAGCACCAGCACCGCTGAGAGTTACGGAAGGGGTTGAGATCGGTTCGGTGCTCGAGACAGTTGTACCGTTATCCGATAGTGGACCGTTTCCCAGCGCGCTGGCACCACTCCACTTGGCGAAAAATGTGATAGTCCCACCGCCGGTGAGTGTCCCGCTGCCAGGGTTGAAACTGAGTGCCAGCGCTACCGCGTCAAGCTGTGCCGTGATGCTCTGGGTGCTTCCGGAAATCGTGATGGGGGCGGCGAGAGAGAAGCAGACCGGGCCCTTACCGCCGGATGGCTGAATCGATCCGCCGTTAGAGCACACCTGGAAGTTCCACTGTGTTCCACCTGGGGTGAGCGCGGTGTTATCCGCCAGTTGCATCACAAAGCTGCCGTTGATGTCCAGGCCCACCGATTGCGATGGTGGGGAATAGGGCTGGCCCGTCGCGGTGAAAATAGGAGTGCCGGCAGAAATCAGGCTGGGTGTGATCGCGCCGAAGGCGTAGGGCAGCCCATTCGGATCTGTGACCGTGCCGCTGACCGTAGTGAACTGAGCGAGCGCCAGGACAGGGCAGAAGAGCAAGAGCAATGCCAGTGCTGAAATTCGTTTCATAACGCGCGCCTTTCTCCGAAGGCTTTCATCTGTGTCCGGTGCTTTCCGGACGTTTCAGATCAGATCAAAAATTGTGTACAGTGTCAGCGCTGCCGCGGCAGCGATTCCAAGGATCTCGGCAGTGCTGGGCCCGCTTCCGTCTACGGCGCTGACAGGCACAGTACCTGTGTCCCCGGATCCATCTGCACCCGTAGAATCTGCCGGCGGTGGTGCCTGGGAATCCACGGTAGCCACCAGGCCAGCCAGGGCAGCGAGTGTGGTGCTGGGATCCACACCCAGAGCGCTCGCCACAAAGGATGCGTAAGTGAAAGCGTTGCCCTGGGAATTCGTGGTAGGTGTGGGCTGGCCCAGATAGTGCGCCATGATCTGCAAGAGGCTGAACCCGGGGAATTCACTCACATAGGCTGAAAGCTGGTTATAGAGCGCCTGCCAGCCGGCCGCGGTAGATGGGAAGATCGCAAAGCCGCTGCTGTCCTGGCCGGTTGCCCCTGCCTGGCCAGCGAATTTCAGGTTACCTGGATTGTTGTTACGCGCTGCCACCGTCCCCGCAGTGTTGAACCCTTCAAACTGCGCGATCGCTTGGGCCCAGGTCTGGATGAATTCTGGCACCTTATCCCGCCTCTTCCTCTTCTTCGAAGTCATCCGGATCGGGAAGCTCATCAGCGTCGATCTGGTTCACTTCTTCGATCACCCTGCCTTCATTTTCAGCCGCGCGGAAATATTCACAGGATGAAAGATGCTCCCGGTAGTAGGTACGTGCTTCCTTCTCGTTGACTCCCCAAAACTGGTGAGTCACCTTGATGGTGTTGTCTCCAGGATCCACAATGTGCACTTCGATTACACAGGCCATATAAGTCCCCCCATTACGGCATCACGGCCGGCGATTGCTGCAGCGAGTGCACGCCGGCGCAGATCTGGCCGGCATCTTTCACATAACCAGGCATCACAGAAACTGCAGTAGCTGCACGGTTTCGTGGTTTCGTCCCCGTCTACCAGAAAACACACGTCGCAGATGTGCCACATCAGATTCATCGAACGAACCCCGCGGCGATACTTCCCAGCTTTGCGCCCACGTCAAGGATGGCCATGCCGATCCGCTTGGCCAGCGATGGGGGACGGGTGAGCCGGTGCACCGCCTGTTCGATGTCGGCCGTAGCTTTTTCCAGGTGATCACTGGTCTGCGTCAAAGTGGCTGCACTCTGGTCCAGGTTCTTCGCCAGATCTGCGATCGCGGGATCGTCCAGCTGAAAGGCCAGCACGTCCCCTGCGTGGCCGAAGGCTGCTAGGCTCAGTTGCGCCTGGTCGGACGTGAGCGTTAACTGGCGATCGAGATCCGGCAGTACGAAAGAATTCACGGTTTCGTCGCTGTGTTTCACGAACAGGCCGAACCGGTCAATGGTCAGGCGTAGCGCCTTTACCGTTTTGTCTGAGTCTGCGCTGGTCTTCTGCCAGTAGGCGCGCTGTTCAGCAGCTGCAGAATTTAACTGGCCGGCGGTGGAGTCGACGCTGGCCAGCACCTGCTCGAGCCGCTGCGCATCGATCGAGAAATTTGCGCTCTGCACTTTCAATACACTGTCCAGATCCTGCAGCGTCACATTCGCCTGGTGCGCGATCTGGTGAGTGTCGTAGCACAAGAGGGCCGTACTCGTTCCCAGGGACAGAAGAGCGAGCACGGCCGCGATCTGTAGAACTGTTTTCACTTGCCAGCAGTCGGTTCTGCCGGCGCTTCTGTCGGTGCCGGCGGTTCTGTCGGTGCAGCCTTTCCCGGCATCTCTCCCAGGATTGCATCGATCTCTTCGATCACCGTATTAACGATGGCCGAAACTTTCGCCTGCGTTTCAGGATCCTTCACGTCGGCAGCTGTCAGCAGACTGGAAAGATTCGCTTTCACCCCTGCCAGGAGGTTCTCCAATTCTGCGGCCGCTCCTTCATTCGTACCGGATTGCACGGATGACACAATGCGCGCCGCCGCTTCCAGATCACTCTGGACGGTTGACACCACTCTGCTCACCAGGGCCGCAGCCGGCGCGCCGGCGGTGAGCGTTATGAGCGTGGTGAGTAACGGACTCACCACATTCAGAGTGTTGATGGCCACTCGCTCCCAGTTGGTGGAGCCCAGTAACTTCTCAAAAAAACTCTTGATGTGAGAGAAAAGCGATTTCATTTTGTCTGCTCCTGTCGTGGTGGTGGATCCTGTTTGGGTGGTGCGAGTTCTGCCACTTCAGTTCGAAGTCCTGGAATCAGGCCGAAGATCTGGTACAGCATGCCGTTCGCGCAGAAACCGCCGAATCCAGCAACCATGTAACTGGTCACCGGGAAGCCAGCTGCCTGCAATTTCACTGTGGCCGTGTGTACGATGAATCCATAGAACAGGCCTGAGAAGAAAGCACGCTGCGCTAGGTTCACCAGGTGGAAGTGAAGCCAGGCCTGCAGTCCCGTGAATCCGCCCGGCAGCCCGTTGGTTTTGGAACGAATGGAGTTCTGCGCCTGACCCGCCACAAACAGCACCCAGCCCATCCCGTAAAGCACGATGTTTGCCACGTGCAGCATCAGTCTGATCCCTCTGCGTCTGAAATGTGGCTGTAATCCCTATAGATCGAAATCACTTTCTTGCCGCGTTCCGGATCCGTTGACCAGGTTTTGGAAACTTCCGTCACATACAATTCTGGATCCGTCGCTGCTAGTGCTGCCTTGTAATGAGGGTACGCATTAGAAAGTCTTTCCAGTGTGGCCATCCGATCCGCAAAGCAACTGCACCAGTCGGGATAGACCACCCAGCTGGCGAGTACGCGGGTCCATTCCCCATTTTCGAATTCGCGCGTGGGTAGGTTCGCCGTCCCGTACACAGGATGGGCATGCTGCTTTATTCCGAACAGGTTGAAATCTTCCCGCGCCAGCGCGCTGAGTCCATAATTTGACTCTAGCGCCGCTTCACAGGCTGCCATGACGGGAAATGGGTGATTCGCGCGGCTGGCTTCAGCAGTGGCCTTTTCGATGAATTCTCGCTGCAGGGAGTTCATTTACTCTTCTCATCGATCTCTTGATGGCGTTTGACTTCGAGACGCCAGCCGTCTTTCTTCGCCCACTCTTTCAGCTTTTCCAAAAACTTTTCATCGTGGGTTGACACCACCGCAATGTTACTTTTCCCCTGCCACAAGGACACCACGAAGCTGATCACGGTTCCCTTACTGCGATGACACAGTGAAGTCCATCGCCACCGATGCCTTGACACAGATACCAGTGAGAAAATTCACGTCAAACGTGAACGTTTGCAGCGTCGTTGCCGTGGCCGTGATCACTGCCACGGTGTTCGTGGACGGGGTAGCGGTGCAGCTGGCTGCCGGCAGATCGAAAAGTGAGATCGTTCCCGCTGCACCGGTGTTCACCGTCAATGTGTGGAGAAAGCCAAACGTTCCCTTTACCGCAGTGGCAGTGGTGGTGGTGACGTGGGTGTAACTCTCGGCCGGCGCATTCGCTCCAGGCTGTGTAAAGAGATACTCCGCGAAGATTGTCCCCACCACGCTGTTTGTTGTGTACTGCAGGATCAGATTCTGGCAGGAGAACGGCGGAATGATGAACGTCTGCAGCGCCGTGGTGTTGGCCAGAGTCGTGTTATAGACGGTGACCGTTTGCAGTCCGGCCGTTTCACACTCCACCTGCAGGGATCCGCCGGCGCCGGCCACGCTATATTGAAAATCGACCTGGCCGGCAGCTGAGGAAAATGGCGTCTGAAACTGGAAAGCACTGCTGCTGCCCTCACCGTTATTGTTGAAAACAATCTTGTCAGTCTGGGCCAGCGCATACGCTGCGGTGGGAGAATCGTAAGTTCCCCAGGCGCCGGAATATGTGGCTGTGTAGGTCCCAGATACACAGAAAACTTTGATCTGGATCTTTGGATAGTACCCACTGCCCTTTACCGTACCCATGGCCATGAGTGGGTCCGAGATGCTGAAAACGTTCCCCAGAACGTCGACACCCTGGATGGTGGCCTGGAATTCGACGGCGCCCGAGATAGCGGACACGGTGAGATAGTGCTGGGTCTGTCCCAGGTTCTGAATTGCGTAGAACTGGGAAGCGCCATTGCACGCCACATTTTGCGCCAGCACCTGCTGTTCCGTCTGGGGTGCCACGTAGCCGATGAACTGCGCACGCGCCAGCAGCGCCGGAAGAAAAATCATTCCAGCGAGAATGGCGAAGATTCTCCGGATCCTTTTCATCCCAGCCATGATGATTCGCTCTCCATTTCACGGGGATAGAGATACCCAATGAGTCGGCCTCCGGACAGTTGGCCGGCAGCAACGACCGCGACATTCTTCACCACCAGGGTTAGAACCTGGTTTTCCACGATGCGAAAGCCGGCGATCTCTACCGGATTTGCTGGTGAGCCCAGGCTGGCCAGGATCAGATCGTAATTCACGGATCCCGGCGGTGGTGCACCGTCCACCAGTATCTGCCAGATGACTTGGCCAGATCCTTCCACCCATCCGCCGCCCACGAAGTTGTTTGCAACTTTCTTGATGATCCCGTTATGCCCGATGGGAACCTGGAATTTAATCACGTTCGCCTGGGCGCCCATCGCGGGCAAATTCACGTAATTCACCAGATCCACGTTTTCCCACTGGTCCGGTGGATCGATCCAGATCGGCCGGCGAACCGGTTGCACCCGAAGGCCTGCACCTTCCTGTTCGCTCATCGATGTGCGCCCACCAGCGTGGCGGCGCGGCAGTGGTCTAGTACTCATTGCTGAGCGTCCCCTGGAATGGTGCGGCGAGCCCGTAGAGCACCAGCTGCACTGTGTTTGGGTTGGGTTCCATGTTCTGCAGGATGACCAGCGCTTGCGGTTGCGGAAGATCGAAGGCGTAGGGCTCACGAAGGAAAAACGGCGCGCCGGCGCTGCCGGCAAGATTAGGGAATTGGATGCCGCGATCTCCACCGATCTGCTGATTCCTGGTTTTGTCGTAAAGGAACACGCGAAATCCGCCCACCGTGTTGACCGTAGCGCCGCATAGAATGGCCAGCAACTGAAAGTCGGTCATCAGATCCACTTTCACCTGCAGCTGCTGCTGTGCACCCAGGACCGCGTTTACCACTTCCCAGCGTGGCTGGTACCCCTCTAGCCCAGGCGGTGATTTTTCCGCCATGCGGTACACCTGTTCCTGGTAGCGGAACAGGGGCAGCATGCGCGCCAGGGGATGCGTAAACTCCTGGCGCAGCGATCTGAGACTGGCCTGATGCATCGTCCCTTCTTTCTAGTGACCAGCGTTGCCAGCTGCCGGCGTCGCGGTGTTCTTCTGCCAGAGTTTGAAGCCAGAGAACACCAGTTCCACCGTCTGCTGCGCACCGGATGAATCGGTGAAATAAACTGTGTAGCTTCGTGATGCTGGCATCACGAAGGGCACCGCCAGCGGGAACATCGCAGAAGCCGATGCGAGCCCACAGAGCAAGTTGAAGTTGATCCCGTTGAAAGAACCGGCGCCAGAGACTGCCGACGCGGTGGTGCCGATGAAATCCCGGCCAGTCGCCGCTTCCTTGATCAGAACCTTCAGGCTTGCGGCAACGGTAGCCGATCCGACCAGCCACCACCATTCGAAATCTGCGTCCGTCTGAATCTGCAGATTTGTCGGGCTCTGCACCGCGTTCGCGGCCACTACGGGATCGATCACGTAGGAGTACCATTGCCGCTCAAAATTGTCGTCCGTCTGGGACTGTTGCGCCTGCGTCATAAGCAGCGCCTCTCTCTCTTTTGAAAGTCTGAGCCGGGCCGCCCGCTCCCGGCTCGCTTGATCTTGCAACGGCGAGCGCGTTGGTTGATGGCTACAGCACCGCGCGCATCAGCACCCCTTCGAGGTACACATGCGCGTTGATGCCCGTTCCCACGAACTGCGTGGCCGGCGCTGCTGCGAGCGTCGTGAACGCGGCCGAACCGGTTAGGGTCGGGTCGAGTGTCACGAAAAAGTTCTGTTGCTGCTCGATCAGCTGGCCCAGGATGGGATCCATTGCTGGAAGCCCAGGAACCTGGGGCATGTCGTCGGTGATGGTGTTCGTGTTCAAAGCATGCGGGTACCCGTTCGATCCGCCGTTGGCCATGGTGCCGCCAGCAGCAAGCGTCTGGGTAGAGATGTAGAACCCGAACGTACCACCACCCGCCGGGCACTTCTGCGCCAGTCCGGTCCAGTAGTCTTTTCCGGAGATCTGGAGTTGCAGCAGTGTCTGTCCGATGAACGAAGCCAGATCCTGCGGTGCGACATCGTTGCGCAGAATCAGTGCGATCGCCTTGACCAGCATCTTTTTTGGTGCGTCCAGCATGCCGGGCTGCACCAGGTTGGTGTGGTACAAGGTTTTCACCAGGGCCGCGCCGCCGGCCGGCGTATAGTTCGCGCCGATCGGTTGGGCAAAAAGGCTCTGTTTCGTCACCGCCGTGGCAACCGCGACACCATAGAAGTCGTAAATGGGTTGGACCAGGTATTCGAGCTGGCCGGCAATGATGGGGTTCTTGCGCAGCATCTCGGTCCTGGGCCGGCCCACTTCGTGTTCCGTGATGGCGCGGCAACGGGTGAAACGTGACTGAAATCTTGAGTTGACCATTTGTTATCCGCCTCCCTTCTGGTCTGGATCGTGTTGCACTTGTGTTACATGGTCAAAAACTTGTTGCCCAGTTAGAACCGGGTTTGATAGCGCGAACGATAGCGCTGGTAACCCATTCCACTGGTGCCTTTCCCACCCGCTTGCGCGGATGGTGCCGGCAGCATGATCGTGGGTGCAGTGGCGCGGCCGTAGGCGTCTGAAGTCGTCGGTGCCGAGAAATAGCTGGGAACGTACAGTCCCAGTCCGGGCACAGTGACCCCCAGCTGCCTTGCAGCTTGAATGAAGCTCATAAGCAGCCCGCCCTTCAGCAGTTCTTCAGATTCAGCTGCGCCTACCACTGACTTTCCCGCGAACATGAGACCGACCGCGGCAGCGATAGTTGCGCCAACATTTAGCCAACCTGACTGCCCGAGAAAGCCAGCAATATAAGCGCTCCCCGCCGCTCCGATGCCGTTGTACATGACATCCTTCACGACAGAACCGCTGATCCCGAAAGGATTGTGCCGGCGTGCATAACGCCGGTGGTGTCTGTGATGCGCCATAGTGCTTTTATCTCCTCTCTCGCCTTCCCGCGCGAAGTGACTTCGCGCGGTATAGGACGGATTGAACACCCTGATTTCCGCCAAAACTTTTATCCTCCCAGCTGAAACCGCCCGCCCACGAAGTAACCCTGCATGCGTTCTGGGTTTGAATCGTCCAGAAGCAAGCTGAGCGTGGTGCCATCTGTGGGATTGGTTCTCCCGCGGATCTTTCCGAAACCTTGCGTGCCGGCGCCCATCACCATCAGCGCGATTTCCATGATGGGGTGAATGACTCCGTAAGTTCGGCCGGTGCGATCCGTAATCTTGTCGCTCACGCGATCGCCCACCACCGGGCAGCCCACCAGCAGCTGGGGCATCCTGGGCGGGACGCATCCCTTACAGCCCGTCTTTGTTGACTTGGGACAGGAGTGCTGCGCGTGCGCTGGCACCCAGCGAGGATCCGGAATCTTGGGAAGCGCCGGCAAACCGAACGGCAGCAGTAGATCTTGGTGATCTCTCGATACCGCCAGGACAGGGGAATCATCGTTCGTGAGCCAATCGAGCGTGATGCCAGCCCACAGCACCGCCTGCGACTCCGAGAAAGGATGCAGACCGGGCTGATCTTTCAGCGCCTTCGACTGGTACGAGTTATTCCAGCGTGGACGCGACTGGGAAAATCCGGAGATCGATCGCTGTTTTTCAAACACCAGCGCAGTCAGGCGTCCCGCAATGATGTAATTCTTGTTGCGGATGCACTCCTGCTGGATGCCGATGCGATCGGCCAGCTTGAACGTCGACGGGATGATCAGATTCGCGGATGATCGAACTGCTGTTGCGCTTGCCATTTGTAAAATTCGCCCTCTCTCGGAGCGTCTGTTCTGTGTCCGGTAAGGCCCGTCAGCTACGCATACAACACGCTCAGGAGTGCCGGACGTAAAACTTTAGTTCACAATTCCTTCCTGCCTGATCACGTACTCGCCACCTTCCAACAAAAGCCGTTTGTTGCGCGCGTCGAACAGCATCACCGGTCGTACCCCAGTCTCTTCTCCGAAACTGTGACGCCACGCATCCTGGTCAGGATGTTCCACGTGTTCCTTGCGCTGCCGGTAATCGATGCGAGTGGCCTGGCCCAGTTCATAAATGCCCGGCCGGATCTCGATCGCACCGAAAACGCTCAGGCCTGCACTCACGTCCTGATCCCCGCCCACGAAATAAATCTGCCGCGCCGTCTGGTCAGCAACTGCGATCACACCGTGCAGTGTGATCGTCTGGACCTGGCCACCAGTCCTGGGTTTCACGTAGAGCGTGAGCACTTTGCCCAGCATGGCGTAATCGCCCGCCGGCATGTGTGGCTCATCGTAGATCTTGACTCTGCCCACCGGCGTACCGGTGAACGATTCGCGCAGTGCTTCGGCCGAAGGATTCCCGCGGGGTTGCCAGTGGTGCGGCAGCCTGGTGCGCGTGCGCATCGTGGCACCCTGGGGAAGATGGGGCCCGCGGTGTCTTGGTTTGCGCGTGCACCGTTCTCCACCGATCATCGCGCCGCACACCGGCACCGGGTTGATCGGCATTCCGTGCGCATCGTAAAGCTGTTCCCCGTATAGCTCATGGAAAACTTTCGATGTCTTCGTCTTGCGCTGTGATGCGCGTCCCGCTCTCGCCAGGCGCTGCAATTCGCTGCGATCTTCCTTGACCCTTTGGCTGCGCCGCGCGCGGAATTCACGGCGTGACTGCGACAGTTCTTTCTTCGTGGGTTTCGATGGACTGAAACCGAAAAAGCTGGCCAGCGAGTTCGGCCGTGCGTCCGCGGGATTGTTCCGGATCACCAGCCGCGCGCCAGGCTGCAGCACAATCTCCTGCACGTTCTCATGCGGGTTCGCACCCATCACCAGCAGTTCGCTGGGATTGTTTCGATTTTCAGGATGCCGCAATCCCCGGAACACATCGCGGAGATTTTTCGCTGCTTCTTTACGCGTGAAGCCAGTCGCAAACTGATTACCGAATCGTGGATCATACTTCGTGGCCATGTATTTCTGGACAGACTTGTCAAACGTCACGCGCATGCGATCACTAGACACCGGAGCCAGACCGCCCAGCGCATTTGTCCTGCGCTTGATCGGATTGGTGCGCGGTGTCATCACCACGTAGCGGTAACCGTGGCGTGTGGGCATGCCTTTGATGAAAGAGCCTTTCCGCTCTTTCTCTTTTTTCACGGCGTCTTTTTTCTCGGAGAAGGCACCCGAGAACATGAAGCCGTACCCTTCGCCCGCGTTTTTGCGTCGCTTGCTCATTGCACCTGGTTCACCAGCCGGTCCAGTTCTCCGATCGTGTAATCTTCGATGTCTCTGCCCGTGCCCACCAGAATCCCCTTCTGGATCGCTTTTTCGATCAGGTCACAGATCTGATCATCGTCGTAAATCTGTTCCCGCATTGCGCTCGGCGCTTTCATCGCATCAGCCTTGGCACCAGGACAATCGCACCGATACCCAGGCCGATCCACAGCGCATTTTGTTCAAGCCACGATGTGATGCTCTGACTAGGTGCTGCCGGCGGTACGCCAGCTGCACCTGCGACACCGGGCAACTGCTGCACTGTCGTGCTCGAGGATGTTGGCATCTTTCCGGTGACGGTATAGAAAGCATGGTCGACAATCGAGCCCGCATCAGATGGCTGCGCGAAGCCGGTTCCCGTCACAAGAATCTGCAGCTGCACCTGGAAACTCTGGATCCCGGCGCTGGCCAGCACCGATGACGGCGTGACGGAAGAGCACGCGGGACAATTCACGTTGCCCACCTGCAGCCCGTAACCCGCGATGGCCGCGCGCACCGCGGCAATGATGGAATTCATGCTCTGCGTGAGCGTCACTGACCAGTTACCGGTGTAAAGCAAGTACGAACCAGTGGGTGCTCCTGCGGGAGTGCTGGGGCCCGCCGGCGCCGGCGCGATCACCGTGGGCGAGGGGGTAGCTGGAACACCGGCGCCACCGGTCGGTGCCGGTAAACCTTCCGCCGCGGCGATCGCGGCAGCGCTCGCGGGCCCGCCGATCTTTGCACCGCCGAAACTTTGCACATAGCCGGTGATGTCGTTGCCCTGGGAGTCGTAATAGGTGCCATCAGCCGGATCGAAAAATCCCGTGGTGCCGTCCGCATACGTGACGCTGAGCAGACCAGCCGGCAGCATCGGCGTGCCCTGGCCCAGTCCACGAAGGCCGGCCAGTGGCTTCGGATTCGTCCAGGGCCGAAAGCCTTGCGTCTCGCGTGCGTAGGTAACGGTTGGCATCTATCTCCTGCGACTCACCCTGTACCGCCCACCGCCGAACGCCAGCAATAGAACTGCCGGCACACCCACGAACAGCGCCCAGTTTGGAACGCCTGCGATTAGCGTGGAGTTCTCAAGAAACATTCCGAAACTCGCCGTGCTCAGGGGAACACTCACCACCGGGGAAGGCCGCGGCACGATCTGTGTAGCCGGCGCTGCCACCGTTCCCGCGGTTATCGGGATAGCCGGCACCGTGATCCTGGTTTTCCCTGGCGCTGGCATGGTGCCACTGGGGAGACAATCCCCGTATGTGCAATTCGGATCGATGCACAGCACCTGGTTCTGCGACTGGTCCAGGCACCCGCCGCTGGCAACCGGGCCCGATGGCGCACCGCAGTCCCCATACGTGCAATTTGGATCCTGGCAGTCGACGGTGTTCTGATTCTGATCCAGGCAGATCGCGGGATTCGCCTGGCCTAGCCCGTGCATACTGCGCCAGTGATGGAGAATCACGCGACTCATCGAAGCACCAGAAAGGCTGTGATCGCCAAAGCTGCGAGCGGAAGAAAGCTGGATCCACCGGTCAGTGAACTGAAAGCGCTCGAGAGCTCGCCCGTGGCTGAGATCTTCGGGGGGTTGTACGTGAACGTCTGCCCGCTGACTCCTGTTAGGCCGTACTTCGACTGCACCACGGCGCACTGCTGGACGGTTCCACCGCCGGCCTGGAACACGGCCATACACTGCAGCATCACGGGGTAAAGATCCTGGCACCCTACGCAGCACGTGGCGGTGCAAGACTTGTCGCAGAAGTGGCCGCTCGGCGTGCCTTTGCATGGCCCGGCCGGATTCAGCGTGCCATTCCCGCAATTCGTTCCACCATTCGAAGCATCGGCCCGGCCGGGGCCCTTGGTGTACGGTCCCATCTGCGCCCAAAACTGGGCCCACAGCGTCTGCACTTGCTGCATGGCCTGCGCACCGGTGAGGTACTTCGCGGGATCGCTCGAGTTGGCCGCGTCGAAGATGGCAGCGAGTCCGGTTTCCCAGGACTGCACCGCGGAATTCAGCACCTGGTTTTCTGTTTTCGCTCCCTTTATTCGCGCTTCGTGTGCTCCCCAGATCGCGGTGAAAATCAAACCGATGGCCGCGATGCCGGCGCCAATGATCGGGATGGCTGCCGCGGACAGGGAAAGCGCGCTGGAAATCGCCGGCGCCGCCACTTTCGAAGCGATCCCGGTGGCGATCGAGACTCCTGCGCCTACTTCGGAACCCTGGCCCAGCCCGCCCATATACATCGGCGTCTTCGATGCCTGCACCATCTGCGCAAAGCGCCGGCGGTGCTGCACGGGTGCGTAACCCTGCAGGTAAAGCGGCTGCTCGCGCAGCAGAATCTGGTAATGGCCTTTCCCTTCCGTCCGTTCCACGATCTCCGTGTAACGGCGCCACCGGCCAGGGACGGGAATGAAGGGGGATGCACTCATCGGCGTTTCCCCATGAGCACGTAAAGCAGCAGCGCGCCACCGCCGGCAACTGCCCAGTTGGGCAGAGACGAAATCAGCGTCGACTCACTGAGCCATGCACCGATACCGGCGCTGGCCGCGCCACCAATTCCCATATCGTTCCACACCACGCTGCCGTCAGTGGTGTTCCCGCCGGCGTCACTGAAATTCGGCATTGATGGGCCCGAAGTTCCTGCGACCAGCACCTGCTGGGTGTGGCCGTAGCCGTCCACGATCGCCTGACCGACCGCATAAGACTGGTTTGGGGCCCACGCGCCAGGGCTTGAGCCGGTGCTGCTCAGAGTTGTCCCTGGCGTCGTAAGGCTCGGCGCCGTTTGACTGCTCGGCACCTGAACGGTGGGGGATGGGGCAGGGGAAATCGGCACCGGTGCGGGATTCGCCACCACAGAACCTGGTGCTTGTCCTGGGGGTGGCTGAGGGACGGAGTACGGAACCTGCCAGGGAGAAAACCACGGCAATGGTTCAACCGGTTCCGGGCCGACTGGCCCGCATCCGAAAGCTGGGCAGGATCGCTCCCCTGTGACGATCGGCCTGACTCCCCAGGGAGATCGTGAGACGGCCGGCGAAATGGTCGGGCCCGATGACGTAGCGCCCAGCGTGATCGTGTTCTGCCGTCCGGACGCATTCACCCGGGGGATCTCACCGGTGGAACGATAGATCAGGCGGGGCGGGTTCATCGTTTGATCACCGCGAAAGCCACCACCCCGATCAGAAGCCAGGGCAGCGCTGAGGAAAAAATGGAACTGGAAACCATACTGGTGGCAGCCAGCGCACCATAGCCGGCAGATGGTGCGCCGTAACCTGGTGTGTACGGTGTCGCAAAGGAGGAGTAAGGGCTGCCGGTCTGAACCGTGGCACCGCTGGGAGTTCGCGCCGATGTCGGCGCACCCTGTGCCACCGCGATGATCTGGGGAGTCTCCGAGATGATCTGCGACGTGATCTGACTCCAATCGATGCCGCTGCCATCATCCTGGCCCAGCCCGCGGAGTCGCGCGTACCCTGAGAGTCTTCCGACTCTAGTGCGGGATCGCGTGTACCCACCGAGATCGGTGTACGTGTTATCCGTGAGTGACCAGGCGCGTTTGCGGAAATAGACTTCTGGCGAGCGGCCGAAGAAAGCGCCAGGGCGAGCCGCATCGAGCGCCACCCACGCACCGCTGCCCGGTGGCACTTCCACTTCCAGGTACACATGGGAAAATTCGCCTGGTGCATCCGGTGCAGCAGCGACGGTGACCGCGCGCGCGGGATAGCCCAGCGCGATCGCCAGCGCTCCCAGCAGCGTCGTCATATCGTCACAATCGCCGGCGCGTATCTTGAGCAGTTCCTGCGGTGGGTAAAGTTTTTCTTTTGTAACAGGATCCTTCGTATACCTGATGTTTTGCTCTACCCACGAAAACAGTGCGCCCACTTCGCCCGCTTCGTCGTGAGCGGGGATTCCGCGGACCAGATCAATGGCGAACCGGATGAAAGAGGGATCGTTTAGCGCCTGGTCGATCAGCCGGCGCATCACCACGATGGTTTGCTCGATTCCGTTGTCCCCCGGCATGAGGGGGACGCGGTAGCCTAGGAGATTTCCCGAATCAGCGACGGCGACGCGCAAGCGAAAACGCTCCGAAGGGTCGAGAGAAAAGGGGCGCCCGCCGCGGTTCCGTGAGCACAGTTTGTGCTAGATCTGCGCCACGGCGGGACTGGAATTCAATGGGGTACAGATCGCGCTCACAATGCCATGCCTTTCTGGGGGATTGCAAGGATCCTGGTGTATACACCACCGACCGACACTAGTGTTAACACTAGGTGTCGACACCGTGACACCACCCCAACACCAGGCAACACCAAAGTTGTTTTCCTGTGGAAATCATGGTAAAACTGGGTGGATTCTGGCAGCCAACCGTGGGCAGCCGGTGAAAAGGCGAACCGTGAAGCCTGAAACCGCGCCCGAAATTGGCCAAGTCGTACAAACTACTACCACAAAGCGGATTCTCGCCGCTTCTCCCATCGCAACCGAACCCAGAACCCCAGAACTGTGGGAATACCTGGCCGAAGTCGATCGAACGGCCGACTGGGAACGCCATATCATCTACGTGCACCGGGTGGATCCCACCCCCAGCGTCCCTGTGCAAAAGTGTCAGCAGTACTTCTGGTGTCCCGATAACCAGCGCGTCCCGATCTGCGACCAGCAAGAGATGGAATTCGCGCTGCAGCGGTACTTCGGCGGGAAAAAGTTTCGCCTGATGGTGAAACGTGGTGCCCAGCTGATCACAAAGGGCGAAATCTACGTCGACGCGCCACCCCGATCGTTCCCCAGCCCGCCCGATGTCACGCCGCTGCCGAACCCGGTGGCGCCCATGGGAAGTACGCTGGGCAGCAGCACAAATTCCGACATGGCGAACGTGGCAAATAAGGCGATCGATACGATTGCCGGCCAGGAGCATCACTCGCTGGCGATCGCAGTCAACGCGCTGGGTGCCACCGCGAACATGGTGGAACGGCTGGCCAAGGGTGGAGGCCAGGGCGGGGATCCCCTGCAGCAGCAATTTATGGCCGCGATGATCGCGCGCATGGCTGAGGATCCGCTGGAAAAGATTGTGAAACTGTTCGCGGTGATGCGCGAACTAAATGCGATGGCCGGCGGTGGACCGGCAGCAGCTGCAGCGATCCCCGGACTCCCGCCTGAATTCGCGCAGCAGTTGCTGAAAGCGATGTTTGACAAGTTTATGAATCCCACTCCCGCCGGCGCGCCGGTGTCCGCATCGGCCGAACTGATGCGCCAGCTTCCTCAGTTGGGCAACACGGTTGCAGAATCACTGGCAGCTTTTGCGCGTGCTCGAGAGGCAGAAGCATCGATTGTGGCCATGCAGCGCGGCCAGCCGGCGCGGCCGGTAGCACCTGGCGCACCTGCCGCACCGAATCCGCAAGTCATCCCGCCCGCAATGCCGTCACTTGTGCAACCGCCGGCGGGGAATGGAGCGCCCACCATGGAATTTGTAGAGCGCAAGATTGTTGAGATGCTGCAGCAGCCGGTGAGCGCAGAACAGGCCGCGGATGATGTCCTGGCGTTTCTCAGCCCGCTGGATGAGGGAAAAGCCGTGGAACAGCTGGCCATGCTGGGAAGAGATGGTCTGATCAAACTGTTCACCACCCGGCCGAATCTCAGGCCTGCCACCGCGAACATGGGGCGCCTGGTGGAATTCATAGACGCATTTTTGAAGATGTACGCGGAAGATCTCGCAGCTGCGCATGCTGCCGCACCGCCCGCAACAGCAGCACCTGGTGGAAAGCCACCGCTGCCGAATTGAGAAGGAAATCCGGATGAACGTAAAAGTTGGGATGTTGTTTGACTTTACGAAAGCAGCGCGGGAACGCGGTGAAAGTGTCTGCGATCTATGTAAGAAACAGATCACTGAAACTGATGATTTTGTGCTGCACATCCCTCTCCCATTGACTTCAGTTAAGGAAGTCACCATTGCCCATGCTTCGTGTTGGGAGAAAAAAGAGGGAACTATCCATTTAACTACCTAAGCCCTTAGAACTGTAGAACATGCTGACCAAGCCTCTTAGCCGCGATTTCGATGTATTCGGGGTTCAATTCCACGCCGATGCAGCGACATCCGTTTGCCCGTGCGACCAGCCCCGTCGTGCCGCTCCCAAGGAATGGATCGAGTACTGTTCCTCCGCCCGGGCAGCCTGCCAAAATGCAGGGCTTTATCAGGTCTTCGGGGAAGGTCGCAAAGTGCGCCTCAGCGAACGGCTGGGTGGTAACCTGCCAGACCGAACGCTTGTTCCGTTTGTCCGGCATGATCGCCATAGCCGCGTCGAAACTTTCATTGTTCTTCGTCCCGCTCCCTGCAGCGGCCAGTTTCCGCATCTTGTCGGCATAGGCGACCAGCCCAGCCTTCGTCCGATGCTCCGTCGCACCGTTCTCATAAGCCGTGGTGCCCTTGTGCGTGCGATTACCGGGCAGATGACGGCCCACGGCCTTCATGTTCCCATTAGTTTTTCCTCCCGCGTGATCTCGCTCGGAGCCGATCTGATTCTGGACGTCCTGCGAGAGTCGGTCATGGGTTCCGGGACTGACGGGTTCCAGGATTGCCTCTTGGTCGAAGTAGTACCGCTCGCTCTTGGAGAGCAGAAACAGGTACTCGTGAGACTTCGTACAGCGGTCGGTCACGCTCTCAGGCATCGGGTTAGGCTTAGACCAGATGATGTCCTGCCGCAAGTACCAGCCATCGGCGCGGAGCGCGAAGGCCAACATCCAAGGGATGCCCACCAAGTCTTTAGGCTTGAGGCCGTCGACGCAGCGGCTAGGGCATTCGGTAGAGCCGCGCTTGGTCTGCTGTTTCTCTCCCGCCTTGTCCGTCTCCTTGCGCTGCCCACGGTGAGCCGAATAACTGTCTCCGATGTTGAGCCACAGGGTTCCGTCATCTCGCAGCACGCGCCTGACTTCGCGAAAAATGTGTACGCCGTGCTCCACGTAGAGTTCGGGGTTTGGTTCCAATCCAAAGCAGCCGAGCCACGCTCCACAGCGGCAGAACTGGCCGTGTTCGATGGTTTCCCGTTTCCATCCGACGCGCTTTTCCGGGGGCTGTTCTTCGTCGCGTCCATTGCGCGTGTGCTGCCAGCGGCGCTTATCAACATAGTTCGTTTCGGACGTTGGCGCTCCGAACTCGAAACGATGCTCACAGGCTGGATCGCCGTCCCATATCGAAGGCAAGATGCCGTAATTTCGCAAGCCCCAATAGGGCGGGCTGGTAACGGTACAGTGGATGGATTCGGAAGGCAGCGCGGGGAGAATGTCGCGCACGTCTCCGGCGTAGATGGTGACGCCGTTTTCCTCGAAGCAGGGATCAGGCACGTTTCACTCGCTTCTTGCGCTTGCGCGGTTTGGGCTGCTTCGACTTCGGGCGGTAGTTCAGAACGACATCGGCGATCTGCTCAAGGGCTTTGGGCGCTTTCATGCCGTCAACCCCGCGTAGGTCAGGCGCTTCCCGCTGACCGCTTCGATCATCGAATCCAACCGCTCAAGCGAGTGCCGCTTTACGTTGCCTTCGTTCAGCCGGAAGGTGAACTCGTCCAGATAGCGGCGAAGGTGCTTGCCGCTCATGCTGTGGTAAACGCCATAGTAGCCGCGTTTCAGAACGGCCCAGACGCTCTCGATGCTGTTCGTGTGGGCAAGGCCAGCCGCGTATTCGCCAGCCGAATGATTCACCGTATCGTGACGGAAAAACAGACCGTCGAGGTCAGAGAACATCAAGTGCTCATCGGTGTAGAGTTGGGAGCCGAGTTCGATGTTGTCATGGATGCGCTGCGTAGCTTCTTGCAAGCTCCGCTCTGGCATGGTTGCGGCGAAGGTTCGGCCCGTGCCACGCTCCCGCATTCCCAGGACCGCAGTCTTTCCGACCGACCCGCGTCCGGCTTTGAGCTTCTTGTGCTCGTGTTTGTTGCGCTCCTTGCCTCCGATGAAACACTCGTCCAGTTCCACGATGCCCTTGAGTTTGGTAAGTTTCGGCCCACCGCAAGCCTCTCTCAGCCTGTGCAGCATGAACCATGCGGACGATTGCCGGATGCCGATCTCCTTCGCCAGTTGCATGGAAGAGATTCCCTTCCGAGCCGTCACGAGCAGGTACATGGCGTAGAGCCACTTGTGCAGCGGGATATGCGACCGCTCGAACACCGTCCCTGTACGGATGGTGAAATCCAGTTTGCAGGGGTTGCAGCGGTAGAAGCCGCCCTTGCGCGTGGTGATGTTCCCCGAGGCTTTGCAGGCGGGACAGATCACGCCGTCCGGCCAAAGGCGCGACTCCAAAAACAGCCGCGCAGACTCGGCATCGGGGAACATCTCGAACAGTTGAAACGTGCTAATTGTGCTTCTGCTCATGTACGTAGTCTAGTTAACTCCCTTGCGTTTGTCAAGGGAATTAAATGGATAGTTCCCAAAAAAGAGCCAGGGGATTTATGCGCTATGCGCTCGCTGTCGGAGTGAAACTGCAGCTGCCGCACCTGGCGGAAAGCCACCGCTGCCAAACTTGAGCCATGGATAGCCCGAAGACTTTCGAAGAGTGGGCCCAGCAGAATCCATGGATCCCGTGCGAACTGACGCCGCTAGTTTCGGAAGGCTACCGAGCCCATCTGCAAAATTGCTGGAATGCCGCACTGGACGCGGCACACCGGCGCTTTGTGCAGCATCTGGGCGAGCACTTCGTGGTGAGTGATGAAGAGAACAATTTTATCGGCCGAATCCTGACCGAAGTGCGAGTGAGCCCGGAAGAGGAAAAGCGATTAAATACGCGCTCGCTGTCGAAGTGAAACTGCAGCAACTGCCGGACGATGAGCCACTGCCCGAACCGCGCCCAGGGGATGATCCAATGGCAGCGCTGGGTAGCACCATCACCGCCGTTCTGAGGGGTCCGATGGTCCACGCTCGCATGCCGCAGGCGTTCATGGGCTCACCGGCCGGTTTCGAATTCAGAAAGCAGGTGGAGATCACAGTGTCTGATTTTCATGGTTTGGCTGGCGTCATAGCCAAGTTTGACAATTTGGTTTCAGACATCGAAACCGAAAAACTTGCATCTCATTCTTAACCTGTTACTTTAAGTTATAGAGAGTGGAGAACGCACACCCCATGACGGCGCCAGCACGACAGAGCAGGGAAGATGCAAAGGCCTACACAAACCAGACTATTCCTTGCGTCGACTGCGGCACAGATTTCACCTGGACCGCAGACGAACAGGCTTACTACGCCCAGCAGCGATTCCAGCATCCGCCAAAACGATGCCGAGAGTGCCGGAAGAAAAAACGCGGCCAGCGCTGAGATCCAGCGCGCGCGTGACATCTTGCGGGATGTGCTGCTGCGCGAAGATGAAACCGAAGAGATCGTGCTGCTGGGGAAAGTCTCCCAGTCCCTAAACGAGATGGCTTGCACTCTCGACTCCCTGGCCGGCCTGCAAATGATGTTCGAGAATTGGGGATCGTGACTTTCGTAACTGTTACTTCAGGTAATCGCCCGATTCCTTTGGAACTGCAGATGCATCAGAATGGGTGGCATGACTCCCCCAATCCGTAAGTCGGAAACTTTCATCGAGTGGATGCTGCGCTGGTTAGAATTGAACCGCGCGCGTCTACAGGCTCGCCAGGTTCAAACTTCACAGCGCAAAAGCGCGTGAGAAAGGGGGTCCGCGGAGATCGCCAGAGCTTAGAGCCCAGCGTGGGGAACGCTGGGCTTTTTACTGCCTGGCCTGTGAACGCCTTCGGAAAAGTAGTCTTACACTTGTAAGTATATGACCGGCTAGGAGATTGTTACCCTAATTTTTCCCTTGACACGGAGTCATGCTACGAAATACATTGCATGACATGAAGAAGGCACCACAGGCTGTAACCATCAGGCCCACGGCAGAGGACAATCGGATTCTGCGCGATCTCTGTAAGAAGCTGGGCGGGACCGCTACCTCCGTGATCCGCCATGCGTTGCGCGTTCTGGCAGCCAAGGAGGGTGTTTCTACCCCGTGACCACCCTGCGCCAACGTCCGATAACAGGCCGGATCTTTGCCACCAGCGACGGCAGCCGCATGGAATCAGACGGCGATTTTCTGCGCGCGCTGCGCATCAGCGAGAAAGGCCAGGCGATTGTGGAATTTGCCGTGATGCTGCCCATCTTCGTGCTGATCGCCATGGGCCTGATCGATCTGCAGTGGATGCTGAAAGATGCGGCCGACATCGATTACATCGTGACCGAATCGGCACGCTGTGAGGCTTCCCAGCTGGCCATCTGCGCTGCACCCAATTCCGCCCAGGGATATGCGCTCAGCATGGCTAGCAGTCTGCGTCTGGACACGGCCACGATGCAACTGACCACCCCGCCCTGCGTCCAGATCTGCAGCGTGAGTATCGCGTATCCGTACAAGGCGCTGGGAGCGTGGTTTCCAGCGCTCACGATCCGACGAACCGGCATGGCCGCCGTGACGCCACCGCCAGGGAGTTGAAGCCGATGGATGACACGAAGTACTTCGAGCAGGCAGTGACGGAGTTCTGTTTACAGCGCTCCATGCGGATCAAAGTGGCGGATCTGTCTATGGGCGAACTGTCACTGCTGCTGCGCCGTGCCCAAGAATTGAAAGAGTCGGATTTGCGGAGCGTCCAGAGATTTTCCGCAGCTGATCCACAGGAAGTTCTTTCCCGCAAGTGATTCGCGGGTTGAGAGTTTATGTACAGTGAGCAGCTTTTTCACAGCACCTACTGCTACTGGTTTATGTACTTGGTTGTAAGTACAGTCTTTTGACTTTTGCTCATGGTTAGATTTTTGGTACTTACCAACAATCGCGCGCGCGAGGAAAAAATGACGGACAAACTTCTGACTCAGCGGGAAGTGGCGGTGATGCTGGGAGTGTCGATCAAGACGCTCCAGATCCTGCGCCGCACTCGCAAAATCGGATTCGCCCGCTTTGGCTACCGCACGATCCGGTTCCGCGAATCACAAGTTTATGAATTCTTGAAACGGCGGGAACAGGCAGTGATCTCCGCTGAGTCGATCGGTGGAGTCTGCTGCCGATGAAGTTCAAAACGACAGCCAGCGATGTACTGTGGGCCCTTGTCGGACTGGCGATATTACTGATCGGAATCTTCTGGACCTGGTGGGCAAAATGACCGTCGACACTCGCAAGTTCACGCACACGTTCACCACGGGTGAGCGAAATCTGATCATCTTCGCGCTGGGGCTCATCTATCCCGGCCTGATCCGCACGGAGACGATGCAGCTGGTGAGTCCGTTGCAGTATCTCGATCTGGCCAGCCGCCTGATCGATCAGCCCGCGGATTCGCCGGCGAAGTCTGGCACCGCCCAGGCGCAGATGATTCTCTCTGCCCCACAAGTTTCAGCGGATTCGCCTACGGTGAGCGACAAGCCAGTAATGGGAAGTCGTACCCAGCAAGTGGCGAGCACTGGCGAGTGTTCCGGAAAGACGCAACCGGTATCCGCTGAAAACTCATTGCGTGACCGCTGGGCCCATGGCAGGAACGGGAATGCGATCACAGAGATCCCCAAGGGTGCGGAAACATTCACGGTGGACCTGCAGACGGTGAAAGACAAACCGACGAACGGCAAGGACCGAAAAATTGTCAGCTTCACGAACCCCGATGGCCGTGGCTGGCTGGAAGCATCTGCCTGGGATCCCGAGCTTTTCCCGTACCTGGCCAATCGCATCGGCCAGCGCACCACGCTGTACATCACCCGCAAGGAAAAGTATCTCAACATCGTGGGCTTGCGCGCATGAGCGAAAACTATTCATTCGCATGAAATTCGAACACTCAACGCGCGGCATTTTAGACGTTCGCTCAATCATTCTGGACGAACATCCAGAACCTTTACAGCAGCGTGAATGCCGTCAGTGTGGCAGCACAATTTTTTATGCTGTGCGCGTCGCGCACGTGGTGGACGATACCACGATCGTGGAACACATGGCCATGTGCGAAGGGTGTAACAGAATTGTCGATCTGCAATGAATTCAGACCGCAACAAGCCGATGCAGAGGATCACAATGCAGGATCTCGATAATTCCATTACCCAGGCACAGCGCACCACCTGCCTGAATCAGCGCCGGCAGATTAAGTGCCCGATCTGCGAAGCGCCGAAGGCCTACGGCCACTGTCTCTGCCAGCGTTGTTTCCATTCGCTCCCAGAGAGCATACGCGGTGGCCTGTATCTGCTGGCGCTGGCCAGCGTCGACGCGCTGGACAAGTGGATCCAGAATTTTCTGGCCGCGAAAGACTATCTGCGCCAGATGGGAATGGGGGAAACCGCGTGAACCTGGTAGAGCAACACAAGCGAGTAGTTAACGATTGGTTTGTAATCGAGTCCGGTCAAGACGGAGCGAAAGCTGTGATCGTTCACGGGATCCAAACTGCAGCCGATGAGTTACACCGGCAAATGTGCGATTGCGGTGGTTTACGCTGGATCGACTGCGAAACGCCTGGACTAAAGAAAGATGTCGAGACGCTGTTTGATTCCGCTGACTGGACCGATTCAAATGATGGGTTGCCGTTCCGGTGGCAACTTAATTTTGAGGATGGCTATGTGCGGGTGGTACGCATCACTGATCAGGTCACAGCGCGCGCACTGCTACATGGCCAGAATCTCAAACATCTCGAATTATCTTTCTCCGTTCCCCTGATCCCGCCATCCGTGAATCACTACAAGGCGCCCAAGGCCCGCGGTGGGTACTACGTGACGCCAGAGGCGAAAGCGTTCATCGATGCCGTTCCTGTTTTCGCCCGTCCCGCCGCACCACGCACCTGGCCCTGGTTTGGCACCGATTCCAAAACTGGCCACGGCAAACCGGCGCGCATTTTCTATGAAGTGGAATTGATGTTCCACATCCACCGCCCGCGCTTTCTCGCCGGCGATTCCGACAACCTGGAAAAAGTGGCGTTTGATGCGCTCACCACCTGTGGTGCGATCACAGATGACCGTTATGTGAAGTATCACAGTAACCGAGCGCTGCCGGTGGATTCGCCGGGCGATCAGCGCACGGAATACAGCATTCGAATCGTGGGAGAACCTTAGATGAAGCACCATCGCAAAAAGAAAGAGAAACCGGATGACGCACCGAAGCGCCACGTGGACACGATGGAATTCCTGCCCGTGGCTTACACCCCAGCGCAGCTGCTCGAGATGGGAACCCGCCTGGCCCGCACCACCCAGGAGAAAGAGCAGGTAGAAGAGCGGTTCGAATCGCTGAAAGCTGATCACAAGGCCACCACTGAATCACTGGACAAAAGCCTGCGCCAGCTGACCCGGCAGATCAACGTGGGGACGCATTACGAAAACGTTGACTGTGCTTGGATCCTGGAGATGCCCACCCACCACGAAAAGCAGCTGGTGAGGAAAGACACGGGCGAGATCGTGCGCACCGTGCCGATGGAGCGCGGCGATTACCAGGAAGTGCTGATTCCGGCAGCGATCAAGTCTGATGTCCCCCTGGTCGCAACTGGCACCGCGGTGACGCTACCGCCGGCCAAGGATGGGAAAGCTGCAGCTGCGAAAGATTCCCCAGAGCAGGGAGCGCTCCTATCGTGAAGATCCTGCTACTGCTGGGAAGCGCGTTTGTGTTCGGCGCCGTGATCTGGCTGGTGAGCAGCGCTCTATCGGTGGCTGGCTGGGCTGCCCTGGAAGTGCTGGGGATCATGGCGCCGTACACGCGCGCGTTCTGGATCCTTCTGGGGATCGCGTTCTTCTGGTACGGCTGGTATTTCCATTGCCTCTGGTGCTTTCACCGCTGGGACACGAAACGGAACCAGGTGACTGATCGGTGCGTGCGGTGCGGTTCGATCCGATTCAAATGAGCACCAAATGAAAAACTACTTCCCCAGGCGCCGGCAGAAAGATCCCATCGGAGCGGTGCCGTGCGAGTAGGTAGCCTGTTCACCGGGATCGGCGGATTCGACAAAGCGGCAGAGGAGTGTGGATGCACGATCATCTGGCAGAGCGAAGTAGAGCCGTTCTGTATCGCGGTACTCAAGACGCGGTTTCCGAAGGCGCAGCGGGCGGGCGATATACGCGATTGCCGTGGGTTGACCTCATCTGTGCCGGTGTTCCGTGCCAGGACGTTTCCGTCGCCGGCAAACGGGCAGGGCTCAAAGGGGAACGCACTGGATTGTTTTATGAGTTTGCGCGGATCCTTAGAGAGCTTCGACCCACTTGGTTTCTCTTCGAAAATGTTCCCGGACTTCTCAGTTCAAACGGTGGAAGAGACTTTGCAGAAGTCCAGCGTGTTCTCATGGTCGAGTGCGGGTATGGGATTTGCTGGCGTGTGCTCAACAGCCAATTTTTCGGAGTCGCCCAACGCCGCCGCCGTCTCTTCGTTGTCGGACGTTTTGGAAAGCCATGTCCCGCAGAGATTCTTTTTGAGCTCGCGAGCGGCAGCGGGAGTGCTTCGCAGAGCAACCAAACGTGGTCGGATATTGCCAACACGCTTACAGAAGGCACTGGAAGAGTTGGCAGCAAGGGATGCGACGATGGGGCGAATCTGTCCATCACCTTTGACTCCAAATCTGGTGGAGACTTCCGACCATCAATCAGCGACAAAGCCCACTGCACCAGACAGCCACGAACAGCAGTCCTCGTACTGGGACGAGACGCAAATAACGGACACTCTGGATTCCAGCATGCTGGCAAAAGGTCAGATGATGCCAGAGAAACGGCGTTTTCCCTGCGTTCTGACCCCGGAGGGATCGGTCAGGGCCACAACACAACATTCGCGATCACCGAAAACATGCGGAACCGATCTCAGGGCCCAGCCAACTATGTCAGTGCGCCGTCTGACGCCAACGGAGTGCGAGATTTTGCAGGGCTTCCCGAAGGCATGGACAGTGCCAGATACCGAGCACTGGGGAACGCCGTCACGGTCCCCACGGTGCGCTGGATCATCGAAAGGATAAAGCGCTGCGCATGAGGATCTACATCTACGCTCGAGTGTCCACTAAGGACAAAGGCCAGGACGTGGAGAATCAACTGCGCCAGTTGCGTGAATTCGCTATTACTCAGGGCTGGGACATCGTACACGTGTTTGTGGATCACGAAACCGGTTCGATTTCCGACCGCAAGGAATTCCAAGCCATGATGCTGGGCTGTAGTCAAAGGAAAGCGGACCTGGTGCTGTTCTGGGCCCTGGACCGGTTCACGCGCGAAGGCGCGCTGCCCACCCTGCAGCATCTCAATACGCTGACATCCTACGGTGTGGGGTTCAAGAGTTTCACCGAGCAGTACCTGGACAGTTGCGGGATCTTCAAAGATGCGGTGATATCCATTCTGGCCACGATCGCCAAGCAGGAACGGCAAAGGATCCGGGAAAGAGTGCTGGCCGGCCTGGAGCGTGCCAGGGCAAACGGCGCCCGGCTGGGACGGCCAAGGGTTGCGGTGAACATCGACAGGATTGCCCACTGCCGCGCCGCCGGAGACTCCTGGCGAACGATCGCGTACAAGATGGGGATTTCCACCGGAACTGCGCACCGCGCCTTAAAAACGCGTGCCAAAAACCCTGTGAAAAACCGTCGAGCTAAGTAGCCTGTTTATGCGGGGTTAGAAGCCGTTCATTATACGTTCCAGAAAGACTTGTTTTTTGAACACGATGCTGCGAGACCAGCGAGTGCGAAATATCCGGATATGGAGTTGTGGTGGCTGCTGGCCATGTTGCGTTTGCGGGAAGGATACGGCGAAACGCCGCGTAGAAGCGCCGCCAGCTCCAATCGTGCTGTGGCTGCGGTTGACTTACTTCGCGGACACGAAGTATCCAAATCCGCCGACAGTCGGTGGCTCGTTGTGTCTGGGCTGCGCCAAGCGCATTTCTTCGCGGCTCGACGCCGTGATCGAGCAGATCGAGAGTAAGTACAAAAAGGATTGGAGGACAGAAAATGGCGGAAGCCGAGTTGAGAATCGCCCCCAGGGTCCATAGCGATCGACTTGCAGAGATAGCGTCTCTTTCATTGAAATCTGGTAGTCACACGCCGGATTCAACCTTCTGTGTGATGGAAGCTGCGGCCTATGTAGCGGGTGAGCCGTGGTCTGACCATCCCGCATGTGTAGATGCCGTGATCTCTGATCTCCTGATTCGCGTCAACGATTCACTCCCGACTGACCAGGAACGTGATCGACTGCTGAAACCTTTAATTCCGCGAATCATCGGGACCAGCAGCGGTGGTGAGATCTCAGAACGGCGAGCATGGATGGTAATCGACTGGTCACTGCGAACGGTGTTACCGCAGATTTTTCGACTGCTGAAAATGGAAACCGAAGCGGCAAAGTGGGAAGCAATGGAAGAATTTACTTCTTCAAGCGCCCTCGCCCGCGCCCGCGACCTCGCCCGCGACCTCGCCCTCGCCCGCGACCGCGACCTCGACCGCGCCCTCGCCCTCGACCTCGCCCGCGACCTCGCCCTCGCCCGCGACCTCGCCCGCGCCCGCGCCCTCGCCCGCGAACTCGCCCTCGCCCGCGCCGGCGAACTCGCCTGCGCCCGCGCCCGCGCCCTTGGCTTTACGAAAGAGGAAATTAAAGATTTCCAAGACAAGTGGGATTACTCTTTCCTGGCGCTGGTAGGGCGAATGATTGAGTTGAAGCCGTGATTTCTCTGGGGTTCGAACTGATCACCGGAAACCCTGTGCGCATCCCCCGCGGCCACATGGTGATCGTGGGACAGACCCAGCGCGCGGGGAAAACCACGGCGCTGGAAGCGTGCGCCATGCGTTCCGGTTATAGCTCGGTCGCCTTTCTTACAAAGCGCGGGGAAGGTTCTTTCCGCGTCGCGCATGAGATCCCGCCCTATTATGAAGATCACATTGACTGGCGCACCATCCGCGCGCTGTGCGAAGCGCTCACAGAGGAAAAATGGGACAAGTTCCAGCGCCAGTGCCTGCGCTCCGTTTGCCGGGCTGGGCAGTCGGGCCGCGGGAAAAGTTTCGTGGAATGGCCCAAACCGGAAAACCTGGCCGATGTCCGCAAAAATGTGGACCTGGCGCTTACTAAGGCCACGGGCCAGAGGGAACTTATTTTTGGCGAGATCCAGGACGATCTGCACACCGTAGCCGACGAAGTTCTAAAGCTGAAAGAGAAAACCGGATCCATCGAGATGCATCCAGGCCTGAACGTGATAGATCTGGAGCGTTACGAGTTCCACATAAAGAGCCTGATCATCCGTTCTGTGATCCGCTGGGTGCACCAGCACGCAGAGAAAACCATCGTGGCCATCCCAGAGGCTTGGCTATTCGCACCGTCCCAACGCCGTTCCCCGGTGCGGGACGCAGCTGAAGATTTCATCCGCCAGGGTGCCGCGCTGGAAAACTTTCTCTGGATCGACTCCCAGAATATTTCCGGAGTGAGTGCCGTGCTGCTGAGTCAATGCCGGGTGTGGCTGTTCGGGGTGCAGCGCCTGCGTTCTGAGATCGAAAAGACGCTGGACGCGATCCCTGACAACATCTATCCGCGGCCGAAGGCCAGCGAGATCGCCACCCTGGGCAAAGGCGAATTTATTGTATGCTTCGATCAGGAAATGTATCGTTGTTACGTTTGGCCGGCCTGGATGCAGTCCGCAATCCATGCCCAGGCCATCGCGCGCGGGGAAGAGTCCGTAGAAAGTGCGCGGGAGATCGTCAGGGAATTCGATGAGGAAACCGCATGACCATACCGAATAAGTACTCATCGCAAACGAACGTTCTACCGCCCCGCTGCCCGCACTGTAAAGCTGATTTGGCCGAAGTGAATACCTACCAGTGGACAAAGCAGATTGCCGGCGGGCAAGGCCTATCGATGATGATGGCGATCTTCTGCGTAAACCCAGAGTGTCGTGCACTGCTGCACACTCAGATCTTCATCGTGGCGAATGCCCAGGAACAGAGCCCGATCGTGGGCCCGCACTAGCTAGTGCGCTGTCCAGTTCGTCCCATTACAGTAGGCCAGCACTTTGTTCGCACCGCCGCCGGCGCTGATCGTCGCGTTATAGGTGCCAGTGTTGGCATCTGAGATCGGGATCGTCTCACCGCTCGTGTTCGCTCCGCAGCTGGGCAGTCCCGAAAATGCGATCACCGTCTGCTGGATCCCGCCGGCCACTACCGTGATGCCATGCGGATCCGTGCCACCGCCCACGGTGGGATCCTGCACGTAAAGCCCATAGACGTGAGTACCGGCGCTGACAGGAGAAAGGGCCAGCAGCGCTGCACAGAACGGCTGTGATGCCGTCGCTGCCGTATTGTTGCAAAGTCCTGCGACTCCAAACCCGGTGGTGATCGTTGTACCAGGTGAGCCGTATTCCTGAAAGGCTTCACCCAGCACACCACCGAAGTTGGTGATTGTTCCCCCCGGGCCGCCCGTGTTGAGTGCGATGCCCGTGGTGCCGATGTGCCATGGCACGGTGCCGGCGCTTTCGTTGCTAGTGGCTGTCCCTTGCAGTGCCGAGTAACCCAAGGGGCTGCTGGTCAGACCGCCTGGCGCGGTTAGTTGCGCCTCAAAGCCAATGTTGTACCCAGTCTGATCGGTGGGGAAGTGCGCCGAGATCAAACCGCCGCGGCAGTTTGAGACGTCCGGGAAGGATCCCGTCCCGCACTGCACACTGCCCGTTGGATAGGTCACATTGCCGAAAAATGCGCCGTTCGTGTTCCCCGTGAGGCTGGAAGGCTGGGATTTCAGGGCGATAGTGAACGTCAGGAGATCCGTGCCATTAAAGCTAGTAGAGGATAGACCACCGATCGAACCGGCACCGGTCCAGATGGCCAGCTGATTTGCTGCTCCTGAGCCCGTGACCGTTCCGGTTCCGGCCGGCGCGTTGCCGATCGTGCTTACATTCCAGTTCGTACCGTCGAAACAGGTAACGATCGGCCGATTGGCGGGGATATCTCCCGCGGCGAGTGCAGTGCCCAGCCACTTCTGGACGGGATCCGCTGCGGAACTGTTCACGTTGATAGTCAATGCGCCGCTGTTTGGTGTCGTCGTCGTATACACAATGCAACTGCTGGCAGTTGGCGTAAAGCTGGGGCTGGTGGTGCAGCTTTGCGCCGTGGAGGATCCGGAAGTGTCAGCGCAGATCAGCAGCGCACCCGTGGCGGAAGTGAACGTGAAGGTAAGCGCCGTGGCTGATGCGCGCAGCGTCGCACCGATGTCCTGCGAGGATCCGGAGATTGTGACACCGGTGACGGTGAAACACTGGGAACCCTTGCCGAAGTCAGGCTGCACCGTCCCGATCGCGGAACACACCGTGAATGTGTATGTGCTGCTGGCTGGGGTGAGTAGCGTGTTATCTGCCAGGGTCAGAATGAAGTGGCCACTGGAATCGAGCCCGCTGGCCTGGGTGGGCTGAAAGTACGGCTGTCCCGTGCTGGTAAACTTCGGCGTTCCCGTGGCCACGATCTTGGTGGCGATCGTGCCGAAGGCATAGGGCAGTCCGTTCGGATCCGTCACCGTGCCGCTGACCGTGGTGAACTGGGCCAGCGCCAGGACGGGACAGAAGAGCAGGAACAGCAAAAGTTTTTTCAGCATGATCATTCCTTTTTCGGGTCGTTTTTCTTGGCAGCCTGGACCGCCGGCGGGCCGTAGTCAAGCGTTTCACGGTTGAGCACCCAGTTTTTTGGATCCACACCCTGACTCATTCTCTCGATTGCTTTATCCAGTTCGGCTGTGGCCTGTTGCTGCTCTTTCACGTAGACATCCATCTGCTGCTGTGCCTGTTTCTGTACCCGCTCAAAGTTGAGATTAAGCGCAGTGATGTCCTTTTCAGTCTTGTCTAGCTTTCGCTGGATTTCTCTCAGCTGCAGCTTTTGCTGGTCGGTGAGCCGTGGCGGATCCGACGGCGCCGGCGAATTCTGGGTGATGCCGATGGCGGTGAACAGGATCACGATCGAGAGTATGGAACTTACGCGTTTCATGGTGTTTCGCTCCTATTGTGCGGTGTTGGTCAGGGCGGTGACGGCTGCCACATTCGCGCCGATGTCCAGACCGTCCGATCCAGCATTATGATACGGGCTCGCACCAGCGCACGGCGCCGCGGGAGTGTTCACCCCGGTGCACAGTCGGTAATCGCCACCTTGGCCGGCAGCCATAGCAGCTGCAGCGAGAAAAGCGATTAGGATGAGAATCTTTCTCATAGTCAATTCAAATTCACGTCCATCGCAAATACCGGCGTGCCGCTGGGGAAAGTCGCGGTTTTGCCCACGTTCTCCGTCTGCAGCACCACCAGGCCTGTCTGTTTTGAGATTGGATCCGTGATGGTCGGAATTGCCAGCGTGTAATAGTGCGTCCCGTTGGCGAGCGTTACGCGCGTCCACTGCGCGTCTGAGGTCGTGCCACTGAAAACGGTGCTGCCGTTGACGTTCACAATGCACGTACCGCCAGCACCGAAGGTTCCCCCGATGTTGATCGATCCCGATGCAAGTGTGCCAGTCTGCAGAGATACAGAACCCGTAGCAGCCACACCATTCAGGAAAAGAACAGGCGCCGTGGGAACGATCAGTGTGGATGAGAGTGCAGAGATCGCGCCACCCTTCGCAGTCACGTCACCGATGATTTGCGCAAATGCAAGGATGGAACACAGGAACAGCATGGCCAGTATTTTCGTTTTCATATTTTTCTTCAATTCATCTGCCGCATTTCGCAGTCGGTGCGGCCTGACACCGTGATGCTGTTCGTGCCGTTGGCCACGGTCCCCAGCGTGATGGTTTGAATGTTCGCGCTGTTGATAATGCTGGCTTCTAAGTGGATCCGGCGCGCAGCTGCACCTGGTGCACCGGACGCGCCAGAGTTCGTGCTGCCCGAAACCCAGGTGGTCTGCCCTAGAAAATCCACGAACTGAGGGACGCCGGCAGCGCCCGTGTTCCCAGAAAACGACAGATCGTAAGAACTGGGATTCGATGTTCCGGTGAATCCAAACGCGATGGTGGCTGTGGCCGCGAAGGTCACCGGAATCTCACAGCGCAGTTTGTAATATTTGCTGGCCAGCAACGGAAAACTTATGCCGAAATACCATGATTGACCGCTGGCGCTCGAGGTTGCTGCCGTGGACAGGGTTACACTGGTGCCGCTCTGTACACGGCAGCAACCTCGA
>Ga0316363_10000669_pt1 | contig 40037 bp, 37 predicted proteins | sample Sb_taG_3_FD_200459 | JGI IMG/M metagenome (GOLD analysis project Ga0316363, IMG submission 200459) | Peat soil microbial communities from Weissenstadt, Germany - Sb_50d_a_PC metaG (v2) (version 2) | ecosystem: Environmental > Terrestrial > Soil > Wetlands > Peat | place: Germany: Weissenstadt...
CCCTGAGGGCCGGACAGCCCGCTCGGAGAACCATTTATGAGACCGGTTGGTTATAATTCTCGCGCTAGCCTGTTCGGAGGTGCGGCATCGGAGTCTTTGGCCTCATTGCCAATATCGCCAGCATCTTAGGCCTCTTCGCCAGCATTGCCGCTTGGAAAGCGGCAGGACAGGCCAAACGTGCGGCGGCCGATGCCAAGCGGGCAATCAGACGTTTAGATGCCGTGGAGAGACTGAACAGTCTCGGCGCAAGGGCGACGGAACTGCTCGCACTTGTGGAAGGCAGCGATCCCGCAGGTGCAAGTCTGCGGGGACGGGACTTGACCTCAGAGCTTGTGCGTGTCCGTCTTCGGTGGGACAGATTCTTGTCAGCCGAATCGAAGACCGCTTTGGCACAAGCTGTCGTTCAAGTTCAGGACATTTCCCTGCAGCTTGCTACAAAGGGCATTCCTGACGCTCCGCAGGACAAAAAGAGACTCTTGAAATTCTGTCACTCGGTCAACCAATCACTAAACGCCGAATCTGCACGGATGCTTGCCGAAATAGAGAGCAAGGAGGAATTGAGTGCCTGAGCCTATCAACTACGACGAGATAATTGATCGCCTTACCGAGAAGACCGACGAGGGGAAGGTTAACTGGGAGCAGGTTTATTCTCTTAACAAGTTTAGCTGCACGGTGGATGGTGAATTCACGTTTAGTATCGAAAAATCTGGGCGGTTCGGACAAGAAGGCACGTTTATGCGGTTGTCCATGACTGACAAAGAGAACAATGAGATCTTTCAAGTCGAGCACGATGTCGAATATCCACTTGGTAGGAAATTGGGCGACCTCCATGAAGCGGCACGACGACGAGCACTAAATGTCGAAGACAAAATCAAGGCTGTGAAGAACATCCTGAATCGAATCTAAAGAGCCGGGCTGAGTCCCACGTTTGCAAGTGCAGCAAACGTGGTACCGGCGCGCAGCGCCTAGGCTGCCTTCGGGCCTTTTGTCTTCAGATCGCGGAGCAACCGTTCAAATGCACTCTTCAGCGAATGGTGGTCTTTCCATTCGCGAAAGTTCCCGATGTGTCTGGTTCGTCGAATGTCTGCCGCCCAGGCCCGGTTGGACTGCATCACCGCATCATCCAGCCGAATCGGGAAGAGCATGGTGTCTCCAGGCGAGCGGCGCTCCTTCTCCATCGCCGCCTGAACTTCCCGCTCGACCCAATCGCTATTGACGGAGTTTTCGGACAGAATGATCAGCAGCTTTTCATATAGCCGAATGCTCTGCTCAATCTCTTCTTGGAATCTATCGCCGATCTTTAGGTCGTGTGGCGCGAACCAGCAGCGGACGCCTTTGTTCTGCAAATCGGCATGCAGACGGGCGGCGAATTTCTGATCTTTGGTGGAATAGCTGATGAAGCAGGAATAGAACTCAAGGGCCTTCCCGGTGAGGGACCCCATGTATTCAATAAAGTTGTCGGGAACTCCGGCCCCGCGCAAGAATGCCAGCGGAATTTTTCCATGGGAGCGGTAGATGGTGTCGATGCCGATCGTCGACGGACCGCCATGCTGCAGGGTATCGAGGCCCTTCACGTCGCTCAGGTCGTTGTCTCCGAAAGTCGTATGGCCAATGGACGCCTCGGTGAGGTCCGCCCCGCTGAAGTCCGCCCCGGTGAGGTTCGCCCCGAAGAGGTCCGCGCTGCTGAGGATCGCCCCGCAGATTTCCGCCCTGCTGAGGTTCGCCCCGGTGAGGTCCGACCCGGTGAGGTCCGACCCCCGGAGGAACGCGTAGTCGAGGTCCGCCCCGGTGAGGTCCGCCCCGCTGATGTTCGCCCCGCTGAGGTTCGCATGGACGAGGTTTGCCCCCTTGAGGTTCGCCTTTCTGAGGTTCGCGCCTATGAGGATCGCCCCGTAGAGCACCGGGACCACTCCAGGGTTTGCCTTTCTCCAGTCATTCCAAGCCCTTACACTTTCCAGGATTTTTGCGAGATGTTCACGGTTCGCCATGGCGCCAGCCTTTCATTGGCGCTCATCATATCCTGCCGTGGCGAAGGCGGTAAACGAGTTAGGAGAAACGTTATGCGTTGCTGGCAAGTTAGCAGGCTTTCGGGACGAATCTGTATCTCGAAACACTTCTGCTGCGAAGTCTTGGAGCAGCCGGCTGCCCCCACTGGGTACTGGGTACTGGCCACTGGGTACTGATTTTTCATCACACTCCGATTGTGACGGCCATCGCAGACCGTCACTCCGCGCATGATAAAATACAAATCTGATTGGGGCAGTTTCGAAGCGCATCCGTCAAAAAGAGACGGCCTTCGAAGCTGCCCCAAAGCCATTTTCAGCGTTCTTTTGGAGCTAAGTCCTTATTTTTGAATACTTTGAAGTTAAGTCCTTATTCCTGAATACTTTAGCGGAAAAGGGGGGGAGGGGGGAGGGGGTACAAAAACCTGCTACAGCCGGGGTAAGCCCTTCCGTCTGCGCGAGATGCTCGGCTTTCTATCGGCAGTTTGTTTGCCGATGCAAATTTTCTTTTTGATTGCCTCACCATTTGAAATACCGTGTTCTTGCGGAACGTCTGGCAGTGTGCCGGCTTGCCTCCGATGCCCGCATTCCCGCCTGGGCGTTTGAAGACGAAAGCAAATTCTTCTGCGTGGTGCGCACAGGCGATGAACTCTCCATCGTTTGTGCCGAAGATCGCATTCCAGATGGAGTACGCGCCGAGCGCGGTTGGCTGGCGCTGAAGTTGGAAGGGCCGTTTCCGTTTGTGATGATCGGTGTGCTGGCGTCGTTCCTGCAACCGCTTGCGGAAGCGGAGATTCCCATCTTCGCGATCTCGACCTTTGATACCGATTATGTGCTGATCAAGCCTGAGCACCTGGAGGCTGCGGTCGAGGCGCTGGGCGCGGCGGGACACGAAAAAGTTGACGAGCCAGCCGATTGATCTGCGAGTCGCGCGAATTGCCATTCGACCCCGCTTTTCCGCCGAACGCTGTGCTCGGCTGCGCATTTCGCGGAGCAGTGTGGTGAAATAAGAGTCGGTCCATATCAGATGACAACCAGGTCAGCGGCATTGCGCCGCAAACTTAAGGCGATCGAACGGGACGCTCATGGATTGTGGCAAATCCTGAAGGCCCTGGTGTCGACGGACCATCCTCTGCTGGCGCACCTGATCCCGATCCGGCGCTGCAATCTGGCCTGCACCTACTGCAACGAGTTCGACGATTTTTCCAAGCCGGTGCCGGCGGAGCAGATGTTGCGACGGGTGGATCTACTGGGCAATCTCGGCACTTCGGTGATCACGATCAGCGGCGGCGAACCGATGCTGCATCCGCAACTGGATGACATTATTCACCGCATGCGGCAACGCCGGATCGTGTCGGGGCTGATCACCAACGGTTATCTGCTGACGGCGGACCGCATCCAGCGGCTGAACCGGGCGGGGCTGGAGTGGCTGCAGATTTCGATCGATAACGTGAATCCCGACGAAGTTTCCAAGAAGAGCCTGAAGGTGCTCGACCGGAAGCTGCAACTGCTGGCCGAGCACGCGGAATTTCACGTGAATATTAATTCCGTGGTGGGCGGCGGGGTGAGCCATCCGCAGGACGCGCTCACCATCGGCAAGCGCGCGCTGGAGCTGGGGTTTAGCTCGACCGTCGGAATCATTCACGACGGCTCGGGGCAGGTGCAGCCCTTGAACGACGAAGAACGGCGCGTGTACCACGAGATGAAGGGACTGGAGAAACGCAGCTTCACGCGCGTGAATGCGTTTCAGGATAACATCGCGCTGGGGCGCCCGAATCAGTGGCGCTGTCGCGCCGGGGCGCGCTACCTCTATATTTGCGAGGACGGGCTGGTCCATTACTGCTCGCAGCAGCGAGGGTATCCGGCCATTCCGCTGGAGAAATACACGATTGCCGATATGCGCCGCGAGTTCCATACCGAGAAGCCGTGCGCGCCCCATTGCACGGTATCGTGCGTACACCAGGTATCGGTCCTGGATGCGTGGCGCGCACCACAATGGCCGGCTGCGGCATCCGAGCCGGCCAGCGGACTGGTGCACATTGAGTAGCACTTAGCACTTGGGGATTGTCTGATTAAGTCCTCGTTGGCGGGACTGGATGCTCCGAAAGGACGACCCTCGGCGGCTAAAGCCGCTTGGGTGGCGGGTTCTAACGGCATGGCTGAAGCCATGCCCTTTCAAGGCTATCCCCGAACGAACTTGATCAGAGTTTCCTTAGTCTAGCTTTCCCGAAGAACCTGCCGTTGAGCAACAGCAACCCCTGAGAGACGACACGCCGTTCGGAATTCCGCTTTGGCTGAATGCTGGTGCCAAAAGCCAATAGCCAAGAGCTGCTCTTAGAACGTCGTGGCCACGGAGAAGCGGAACGTTTTTCGCGGTTCCAGGAGAGTGTATTTGGAGCCGAGGGTCGCGAGCGTGGTCTGGTAAGTGTAGAGGCCGGCGGCGCTGTTCGGGAACATGCCGCGGATGATGGGCACGGGCGGCGTTGCGCTGCTGTCGAGGCGCAGGGCGTTGTAGGCATAGTAAATGCGGAAGGGCGCATTGACGACTGGAAGCATGGTCTGCAATTCGAGGCCGGTGGACATTCGCGGAACCCAGTTGGTGCCCGGAACCGGGTTGAGGTTTCGTGAGGGGAGGGGAAGGCCGTTGGTGCCAAGCTTTTGCCCGCCGGAACAGGCGTACGCCGAATTCAGTTGTGGACAGCCGAACAGAGTGCTCACCAGGGTGTCGTACTGGGTCAAGTTGGTCTGCAACTGCGAGGTACGCAGGATCGGATCGGTGCCCATGTCGACAAAGGGCGCGATAGCGACTGGCCCGGCGATGGTGATGCGGTATTCAAGGTTGCCGTTCAGACTGATGTCGCCGCCGGGAGTCACGAGTTGCTGAAACGGAACCGGGATATTCCAGCAGTTACTGACGCATGCTCCGGTGGAGTTTGTCGCCACGGGAAACCGGGGGTTGGCAGGAACGAAACTTGAATCGGGGTTCCTGAGGGCCACGGTCTGGGCGCTGGGCAGGTAGGCGATGGGAGAGACGCTGCGGATGTCGAAACCGCGGATATCATTTTCGCCACCCATGTAGAATCGTTCAAATGGGGGCGCAACGATCCCGCCGAACCCGGTGATAAACGAAGCCTGAACGTTGTAGCCGAGCGCATTGCGGCGCTTTTGCATGGGGAAAAACTGTTTGTACTGGACGATGGGCCGGATGGTGTGAACCGTGCCGCCGAGGCCAGCGAACTCCCCGCCGATGAACAGGCTCTTGCCATGGTGGGGTGCGTAGGCCGCATCGAGCGTGTTCATGGTGAAGCTGGGGGTGATCTTGCTGGTGATGATGCCGTTGAGCGCGTTGGGGCCGGTGATACCGCTAAAGTTGAGATTCGCGAACAACAGCTTGGAAGAGTTACTGAGCGCGACCAGCGAAGAGCGGTCGAATGAGTAGCTGATGCCAAGGCGCTTGAAGGAACGGCGCAAGGGATAGCTTAAGGTCAGGCTAAAGCCGGTGCTGGATTGCGAATAGTTCTGTAGGTTCTGCAGATAGGCCGAGGGCAGGTTCAAATTCTGTCCGGTTAGAATGGAATACTGCCGAGCCTGGTCATAGTTGAGCTTCCGGGTGTAGACGTTGAAGCCGGCCTGGATGGGGCGGTCAAACAAGTAGGGCTCGGTGAATCCGAATACCAAGTCGCGCTGCAAGGTGCCGAGGCTGGCCTGGACGGAAAGCGTCTCGCCCAATCCCAGAAAGTTGTTGGTGCTGTAATTGATGCCAACAAAGGCGCCGGCCAGACCGCTGACGCCGCCTTGCAATCCGATGCTGTTCTTACCTTTCTCATGCACTTTCAGGGTGAGATCGACGGTGCCGGCCTTTTCGTCGAGGTGGCGTTCGGTGGTATTGGGATCGTCGGGCTTGAGTTGGTCGAAATAGCCGAGCTGGTTCAGGCGCAGCAGGCTGAGCTCCCAGTAACGCGAGTTGTAAATCTGGCCTTCTTCCAGTGCGATTTCGCGGCGGATGACTTTGTCCCGGGTGGTGGTGTTGCCCTGGAACTCGATGCGGCGCACGTAGAACTGCTTGCCTTCGTCGACGTCGACTTCCAGATTCACGGTCTTCTTCTCGTCGTCGAACTTGGTGTCGGGGACGGAAGTGAAGTTAATGTAACCCGCCTCGCCGTAGGCTTTGCGCAGGTTCTCGAGACCCTTGGCGATTTTTTCGCGGCTGAAAATGTCGCCGTCCTTCATGGGGAAAAGGCTGCGCAAGGCGGCGGTGTTCGGGATGGCTTTGTTGTTCTTGAAGGTGATGGTGCCGAGGTGGTAGCGCTCGCCCTCCTCGATGGGCATGGTGATATCGACGGCTTTTCCCAGCCCTGGCTGGATCCACGGGACGTGGAAGCCCGTGTGTCCGGTGTCGTGGATCTCGGTTTTAGGGTCGTCGACCAGCACCTTGAAGTAGCCGCGGTTCTGGAACTCGGCGCGGACGCGTTCGGTATCTTCTTCGAGTTTGGTGGCGTCGTAGGTCTTGGCGAAGAGGTTTTCAAGGAAGATGGAGTGCGGGATGCCGATGGGCTTGAGGTTCTTCATGGCCGCACGCAGCGTGCGGTCATTGACGTGTTTGTTGCCCCGGAAGCGGATGTGCCCAACCTTAACCTTGGGCCCCTCGCGGATGACGAAAGTGATGCCGACGGCGGCGGGCGGAATCGGGCGGACTTCGGTGCGGATGGTGGCGAACTGACGCCCGTGCTCGGCGAGCAGTTGTTTCAGGGTAACTTCGGCCTTCTTGATCTTCGTGGGATCGTATTGGTTCTCCACCGAGAGTCCGACCTTGCGCTCCTTGAAGCGGTCGAGCACGTCGCTGGTGGAGACCGCACTGAGGCCGGTGTAGTTGATCTCGCGGATAGTGGGCCGCTCTTTGAGGTAGATGTGAAGGATCCAACCTTTGGCGCTCTGTTCACGCTCAAAGCGGATGTCCTCAAAGTAGCCCGTGTTCCACAGGGCGTTGAAGTCGCGCTCGATGGCGGCGGTGTCGTAGACGTCGCCGACCTTGGTGAAGATGCGGGCCTTGACCGTGTCGGCCGGAATGCGGCGGTTGCCGTGGACGGTGATGCCGACGATGAGGTCCTGCTGGCCAACAACCGGGACGGCCAGCAGCAGAAGCGCCAACCAACCGAGGAGGCGACTCCAGACAGAACTGTGCTTCCAAACTCTTGTGGTGAAAGAAGATGGAGACCGCGAAGGGTCTCTCTGCGGGCCCGTGTCGTGGCCGAGTCGCGGGGCCCACACAGGGATAGCCTGATGACGGCGATGAATCGCAACTACCTCGAAAAACTAGAGTTAGGAAAACCGCAATTATACGGTAGAGAGTGAGAAGCGTCCAAGGCAGGCACGAATTTACTCCCTCAAGTCACGCCCGAAAAAGTTCTACCTCAACACAGACGGAATAGAACGTCGCCGCGTTGCCCATGTCAGTAAGTTTTTCTGAGGTAAGCACATTGATATTGCCGCCGCCGGGGCTGAATCGTGCCCAATCGAGCCGGGCGGCGACCACCCCGGGCGGCACCGAACCATCGACTCGCGAACCAACGACCCGGGCCTGGAGGAGGATCTCACCGCGGGGGTTGAAGGCGCGAATGCGGTCGCCATCGCGGATGCCGCGCGCTTCGGCATCGGTGGGATGCATCTCGAGATCCCCGATCCACGGCTCCAGTTCGCGGACGGATGGAAGGTTGGCGAATGATGAGTTGAGATGGTTGTCAGGCTTGCGGGCGAGAAGCTCAAGCGGGAATCCATCAGCCTTCGATCCGTGGCGCGATTCGTCAGGTGGCGTGAAGGCGACGACCGGGTCGAGCCCCTGACGCTTCAGAATTTCGCTGTAGAACTCAGCTTTACCGCTGGGCGTAGGGAAGTTGCCCTGGGCGAAAGGGAGGAAAGGTGCGACACTCTCTGCCGAGCGTCGCTCGGCTGGACGGCCGGGGGCGGCCGTCCCTACGTGGTTCGTGGTGCTTTCAAAATTCAGGCGGATACGATGCTCGCGCTCCAACCGATCGCGGGTAATCCCTTTGAGCCACGGATTGGGCGACTCAAGGGCGCGGTCGATCATGGAATCCACGGTTTCGCGGAAACAGTCGTCTTCAAAACCCATGCGCTCGGCGAGCGCGCGGAACAACTCGACATTGGACCGGCATTCGCCGACCGGATCCATCGCCTGATTGGAAACCTGGAGATAGTAGTGGCCATAAGCCGTTTGCAGATCTTTGTGTTCGAAAAAAGTGGTGGCGGGCAGTACGATGTCGGCGTAGTCGGCAGTGTCGGTGAAGAACTGCTCGTGGACCACGGTGAAAAGGTCGGGGCGCTCTAATCCGCGAACGACTTCGTTGTGGTTGGGGCAGACCGCCGCGGGATTCGAGTTGTACACGAACAGCGCCTGGATGGGCGGCGCGGTCAGCGAGTTCAGCACGCTGCCAAGTTGCACCATGTTGACGATACGAGCGGGGCGTCCCAGGGCTTTCTGCATCAACTCGGGCATTTCGAGCGCTTCGCGATTCAGCCCGAAAGAACCGCTGAGCGAGAGCTGGAGTCCGCCACCGAGTTCTTTCCACGACCCGATCAAGCAAGGCAGCATGGTGACCGCGCGCATGGACATGCCGCCGCGCTCGGAGCGCTGGATGCCGTAGTTGACGCGGATCACGGACGGGCGCTCGGTGGCGTACTCGCGGGCGAGCTTGCGAATGTCGTCGGCGGAAATGCCGGTCCAGTGGGCAACCTCTTCCGGCGGATACTGTTGCGCGCGAGCCTTCAGGTCCTCGAACCCCACGGTATAGCGCGAGACGTAGTCGGCGTCGAAAAGATTTTCGTTAATGATGACGTGCATCAGGCCGAGAGCGAGCGCGGCATCGGTGCCGGGATGGATTGGCAGGTACCAGTCGGCGCACTTCGCGGTGCGCGTGCGATACGGATCGATGACGACCAGCTTCGCGCCTTGGCGGCGAGCTTCTTCGATGAAGGGCCAGAGGTGAACGTTGTTGCCGTGAATATTCGAGCCCCAGGCGATGATGTAACGCGAATGCGCAAACTGTTCCGGCTCGGTGCCGAGCTTGATGCCAATCACCGATTTCAGGCCTTCTTCGCCAGCGGTGGAGCAGATGCTGCGCTCCAGTTGCGAAGCGCCCAGGCGATGGAAGAAACGGCGGTCCATGGAAGCGCCGTTGAGCGCGCCGAGCGTGCCTCCGTAGGAGTAGGGCAGGATGGATTCGCAGCCGTATTCGGCAACGATGCGGCGCAAGCGATGCGTAATCTCTTCGAGAGCCTCGTCCCAGGAAATGCGCTCAAAAGCCGCGTCACTCGGCCCTTTCGGCTTCACCCTTTTCATGGGATAGAGCACGCGGCCGGGCGAGTACACGCGGTCGAGATACTTGGCCACTTTGGCACAAAGGAATCCGCGGGTGACGGGGTGCTCGGGATCGCCTTGAATTCTGGTGGCGCGGCCGTCTTCAATGGTGATCAGGACGCCGCAGGCATCAGGGCAGTCGTGCGGGCAGGCGGCATGGACGACGCGCTTCATCCCCAGATTATAAGGTCAACTCCGCCCTGGAGAAATCCATCGGTTCTTCCACCTGCAGAGACGGGGCACGCCCCCGTCTCTACAGGAAATACGGCCGCTACTTGAACTCCAAGACTTCCTTTTCTTTGGCTTTGCTCATCTCTTCCATCTTCTTGATTTCGTCGTCGGTGAGCTTCTGGATTTCGTCGAGCGCGCGCTTCTCGTCGTCCTCGGTAATTTTCTTGTCTTTCAGAGTCTTCTTGATGGCGTCGTTGCCGTCGCGGCGGATATTGCGCACCGCGGTGCGGTGCTCTTCGAGAATCCGATGCAGGTGCTTGACCATCTCCTTACGGCGCTCTTCGGTGAGTGCGGGCACGGGCACACGCACAAGTTTGCCGTCGTTCATCGGGTTGAGGCCGAGGTCGGCGCTGCGAATGGCTTTTTCGATCGCCGCCAGTTGCGACGGATCGAACGGCTGCACCGTGATCATTTGCGGCTCGGGCGCGTGAATCTGGGAGACCTGGTTGAGCGGCATCTGCTCTCCGTAGTAGTCGACCGAAACCGTGTCGAGCATGTGAATGTTCGCTCGCCCGGTGCGCGTGGCGGCCATTTCGCGGCGGAAGTCCTCCACCGCTTTATCCATACGCGTCTTGAGTGTGGCGTAGACTTCTTTCAGGGCGGGATGAGCCATCTCTCTCAGCTCCCAAACATAGCGATAGCAGAACCGTGAATTATAAATCAGGTCTCAGGTGTTAGGTCTCAGGTCTTAGGAAACCCGGGTTCTGAGACCTAAGACCTGAGACCTGAACTACGCGCTGACCAGCGAGCCGATCTTTTCGCCGAGCACGACTCGGCGGATATTGCCGCGCTGGTTCAGGTTGAAAACGATGATGGGCAGATTGTTGTCCTTGCACAGCGAGATGGCGGTCGAGTCCATCACCTTGAGGCCCAGCTTCAGAACGTCCATGTAGGTAAGGTGCGAAAACTTCTTGGCATCTTTCACTTTCATCGGGTCGGCGTCGTAGATCCCGTCCACTTTGGTGGCTTTGAGGATGGCATCGGCTTTGATTTCCATGGCGCGCAGCGAGGCGGCCGTGTCGGTCGAGAAATAGGGGTTACCGGTGCCACCGGCGAAGATGACGACGCGTCCTTTTTCAAGATGCCGGATGGCACGGCGCCGGATGAAGGGCTCGGCAACCTGGTTCATCTCAATCGCCGTCTGCACGCGGGTGAAGACGTTCTGTTTTTCGAGAGCGTCCTGCAGTGCGAGCGAGTTGATGACGGTGGCCAGCATGCCCATGTGATCGGCGGAGACGCGATCCATGTCCTTGGCCTGGTCGGCAACCCCGCGGAAGAAATTGCCACCGCCTACGACGATGGCCATCTGGATGTCGAGACTGTGTACATCGGCAAGTTCAGCCGCGATTTCATGAATGCGGAGGGTGTCGACGCCGAAGCCTTGCGTGGCGGCAAGGGCTTCGCCGGAGATTTTTAAAAGAATTCGTTTGAAGATGGGAGTCGGCATGAAAATCCAGTGTAGCACCGCAATCGGCGGCACCAACTACCCCGCCGGGCCTACTTCCAGGACGTTGGGCAGTCGAGCTTAGAGCCATCGGTCAAAACGATCTGATCGTCGAAACGGCTTGAAATCAGATGGTGGAGCTTCATGCGGTGATGGAAATCCGTCTGTTGTTTCAAGTCTTCCGAAGCACGCCCTATCGGAATCACCACCCCAACTTTCTTGGCCGGGAAAGTCTTCTGAACCGCCTTCACGGCAGGAATCATGTCCGTATCCCCTGAAACGAGGATTGCCTTGTCGTACTTGCCTTGAACGGCCAGTTCAAAAAGCCGCAAGGCGATATTCACATCCGTTTGCTTTTCCTCGAACGTTCTTATCAACTTTGAACATTCGGAACATTTTCGCTGCTTGCGTTTGAACTCTCCGTAGGTAACTTTGACGCCTTCGGTCTCATTGGCCTTGATGAACAACCTGTGACGAGCGACTTTCGCTGGGTCCCAAGTGGCAAGGGTAGTGAAGTACTCAACCCCCTCCAAGTGGTCGCTGCCAAGGATAAAACTCTCAGAAAGCTTGGTGAGGCTGAGCCCTTGAAGCGATGATAGATCGGGTTGGTATCGAGGGCGTGGTAGAGGTTAAAGCCGTCTACCAAGACGTAAACTTTCGCCATAAAAACAAAACCCAGCTCCACGGGGATGCTGGGGCCAGCGGCATGACTGGATCATTACCACTGGGATGATGACTTGTGATCCCACCGTGGGATCATCGCCGTCAAGCACTTTTTGAAGGCGCAGACTTCGGTTCCTAAGTTCTTTGTTTACTCCGCCTTCAGATCCGCATCCGGCTTGGTGCTGACGAAGGCGACGGTAGCGGTCACGTCGCCGACTTTGAAGCGAGCGAAGCGGCGGACGGCGATGTTCTCGCCGAGTTTGCCCACCTTGGCGGCGATAAGCTGCGAGATGCTGAGGGTCTGGTCTTTGATGAAGGGCTGCTCGAGCAGGCAGACCTCTTCGTAGAACTTTTCCATCTTGCCGGCAACGATTTTTTCGACCACGGGAGCGGGCTTGCCGGTGGCAGCGGCCTGGGCGCGATAAATGTCTTTCTCGCGCTCGAAGGCATCCGGCGTGACGTCTTCTTTCCGGACGAACTTCGGATCGCTCGCCGCAATGTGCATGGCGATGTCGTGGACCAGCTCTTTGAAGTCTTCGGTGCGCGCGACGAAATCGCTTTCGCAGTTGACCTCGACCAGTACGCCAATCTTGCCCCCGGCGTGAATGTAGCTGGCGATGGAGCCTTCACTGGTGACGCGCGCCGCTTTCTTCGCAGCCACGGACACCCCCCTCTTGCGCAAGAGGATGATCGCCTGCTCCAGGTCGCCTTTCGCTTCGGTCAGGGCCTGTTTGCAATCCATCATAGGCGCGCCGGTTTTGTCGCGAAGTTCTTTGACCTTCGCGGCGGAAATGTTCGGACCCTTGTTGTCGTCAGGTCCGGGACTTACTGTGGTAGCCATTATTTTTGAGTTCCTTTGCTTCTATAAAACTCGACCCGCGCACAGTCGAGCTGCGCGGGTCAGATCTGGTGCTTGCGAGTAGCCAGCAGCTAGAAGCTGGTAGCCAATGCTAGAAGGTGCTAGAACCGGCGCGTCTCTGCCTGTAGCTCGTCGACGTCTTCCGTGGCGGCTGACGGACGCTTGCGCGTGCCCTTGCCCAGCACGTCTTCCATACGGATCTCTTCACCTTCCGGTCCCGCAGTAGGAGCGGCAGTTGCGCCTTCGGCCGCGACTTCGGCAAACACGATTTCGGCGTCCGGAGATGCGACCGCCGGTTCGGGCTCTGCCACCGCCTGAATGTCCGCCATCTGCTTGTCGTCCCTGGCATGGACGCCCTCGGCAATCGACTCCGAGATCTTCGAGGTGAACAGCCGGATCGCCCGCAGTGCATCGTCGTTGCCCGGTATCACGTAATCCACTTCGCTCGGGTCACAATTCGTGTCGACCACGGCGACCACGGGAATGCCCAGCTTGCGCGATTCGCGCACCGCGATCTGCTCTTTATTCGAATCGATCACGAAGATCGCATCCGGCAACCGCGTCATGTTTTTGATGCCGGCCAAGTTGGCCTGCAGATGTTTGCGCTCGCGTTCGAGCTTGATCACTTCCTTCTTCGGAAGCAGATCATAACGGCCATCGGTGGCCATTTCGTCGAGTTCCTTGAGCCGCTTCACGGATTTCTGTACGGTGACCCAGTTGGTCAGCAGGCCACCCAGCCAGCGCTGGTTCACGTAGAACATCGAGCAGCGCTGCGCCTCTTCGGCAATGGCGTCCTGCGCCTGGCGCTTGGTGCCCACGAAGAGGATGATTCTGCCCTCAGCGGCCAGGTCCTGCACGAATTTCGACGCTTCTTTGAACATCTTCAGCGTCTTCTGCAGATCAATAATGTAGATACCATTGCGCTCACCAAAGATGTACTCCTTCATCTTGGGGTTCCACCGCTTCGTCTGGTGCCCGAAGTGAACGCCTGCTTCGAGCAACTCCTTCATAGTGATGTTGGCCAATCAACCTCCTCAGTTGGTCTGCATCCGGACACTAAAAGGCCCCGGATTGCCATTCCCGTCCACCCCGCCTCAGTGGAGGTGGGGGATGAATTTAACGCCTATAAATCAGTCGTTCGTCGTTGGTCGCTAGTCGTTTGCGAACGACCATCGACTAGCGACCATCGACTATCTCTTCGAGAACTGGAACCGTTTCCTTGCGCCCTTCTGTCCATACTTCTTGCGCTCTTTGGCGCGTGGATCGCGAGTAACCATGCCTTCGGCCTTGAGCTTCTTGCGCAGTTCAGCGTTGAACTCCATGAGCGCGCGGGTAATGCCCAGACGCACTGCATCGGCTTGTCCAGCGACTCCGCCGCCGCACACGTTCGCCAGCACGTTGAAGTTGGCCGTGGTCTCGGTCGAGACCAGCGGCGACTTCGCGCTGATGCGCTGCGAGGGCGTCACAAAGTATTCATCGAACGCTTTGCCGTTGACCTTGAACTCGCCGCTGCCAGGACGAAGAAAAACGCGCGCGATCGCCGCCTTGCGGCGCCCGGTTCCGTAGTATTGCACCAGTTCTGCCATTGTTAGCTTCGAGCCGCGAGCTTCGAGCTTCGAGCACCCGCGTGCGCGAAGAATGAAACGTTTGGCTTATCGACCTTTCCAAGAAATCTAAAATTCGCTTTGCTTGCTCGCAGCCCGCGGCTCGAAGCGACTTTACGCAAACACCTTCACTTCCGGCTTCTGAGCCTCGTGCGGGTGCTTGTCGCCTCGGTAAACCTTCAGCTTCGTAAACATTTGCTTGCCCAGCTTGTTCTTGGGAAGCATGCGCGACACGGCGTCTTCAATCACCAGCTCCGGCTTGCGGACCATGCGCTTCTTCAGTTCTTCCGAGCGCAGTCCGCCGGGATACCCGGTGTAGCGCTGATAGACCTTCTGATCCGCCTTCATGCCGGTGATCTTGATCTTTTCGGCGTTGATGATGACCACGTGGTCGCCGGTGTCGATAAACGGTGTGTACTTGGGGTTCTCTTTGCCGATCAGAATGCGGGCTACGCGCGAGGCGAGGCGGCCGAGCGGTAGCCCGGTTGCGTCCACCACAAACCACTTACGCGCGATATCCCCCTCTTTCGGGAAATAGGTTGACATCGGAAATCTCCCAGAAAATTAAAGAGCGCTATGAAGACCGCTGAGTGCCCTAATCAATCCACGCAGAACGCGCGCTAGGTGTTCCAGGCGGGCAGCCGCAGGACTTCCACTTCACTTCCAAAGACATCTAGAATAGCCCAGCACCGACAAGCTTGTCAACGAAGAGGTTCAGGAACAAGGGTTTACCGGGCACCAGCTTGCGTAGGGACGGGCACGCTCGCTCGTCCAAGCCGGGCGCAACTCGGCAGCTGCGTGCGGCCAAAGCAACTTATGGATTCAACATAGGCTCGGCTTACTTCCCACCGACCGACTGCAGGCAACGGCCGTAGAGTTCCAGCAGATGAGCAGCGTAATCCTCGGGCTTGTCGGCCGAACCGCCGCCCTGGAAGCCGACTCCGGTCCCAGTGGTCTTGCCGTAGCCGGTTGTCATGGCGATGAATTTCATGAGATCGAGCGCGATGTCTTCATTGCGGCGGGAGCCCAGTGGAAGAGCGGGCATTTCCATGATGAAAACTCCTGGTGAAGGGTGTAGTCCGCCGGTTTTCCCGGCCCTGCCGCGATCATAGCAGAACCATCGCAGAACCATCGCGGATGGAGCCAGGTGAGTGGCGCGTTCCGCTGGCATCAACGATCCGCGCTGTTCCTTAAACGGGTGACCCGGATTCCGTAATTAAATGTCTCCAGCCTGCCGACCGAGCGTAGAGTCGAGCCGTGAGGCGCTTGTTTCAGACGCGGCGGAGACGCATACCAACTGGTGCTCTTCCAAGTCGCTCTTAGCGCGCTCCATATCGACGTTCTTGTAGGCCGCGAGCTCGGTGCTGACCCGATAATACGCAGCGGAACGGGCCTCGATGTACTGGTTACGCCTATATTCAAAAGCTCGTTCCAGATCCTTGCACATTAAGCAATCCACGGCTATCCCTCCAGCTTTGCTGCAGACTCACGGGTGGCGCTGGATGTGGTCCATTTACCGCTCCCGTTTGAGGATCTCCTGCTCGGCGCGGAACCAGTCCTGTTCGTCCTGGCCGGCTTCACGACCACGGCTTTCATACAGCGCGTAGGCCCGCTCTCTTATCCTGTCTTGTGATGGGATCGTGTCTAACATCCTCGCCACCTTGCCCGGAGAGCTTTTCGGGCCGACGACAATCTTGGGCTTCGGTTGTTTTTGAGTCTTGGAATCGATCATGGGGAATCCTTCTGGGTACTGTGGACTAAGAGGAAAGTACTTCAGATGAACTGACTTAGTTCAGGGGACCTGAAAGAGGAGAGGAACTGCTCACTCAGTTACAAGACTACGCTGAATCCTCTCGCTTGTCTAATTTGGAGGTGACCGCTTGCGCAACTCTCGATGCCATTTTTGTTGGCGAAGAATCGCCGTTGCGCCATTAACGCTCAAACTGGCCTCCTTAGATGAGTTCTACCCCACCTCAACCAGTCCGTAACTGAGCGCCCAGCGCGACCGCATTTCCTTGAGGGCCCGATCGATCTCTCCTTTCGATATTTCAGGATTCGGCCCGGAGATCACGAAGGCAGCCTCGCGTTTGGCGGCTTCAAGCAGTTGGCGGTCGCGGATGAGGTTGGCGACGCGGAAGCTCGGGATGCCCGCCTGCTTGGTCCCGAAAAATTCGCCCGGGCCGCGCAGTTCGAGATCAAGTTCCGCGATCTGGAAGCCGTCATTGGTGCGCACCATGGCGTCGAGACGGCGTTCGCCTTCTTCGGAAACCTTCCCTCCGCGCATCAGCACACAGTAGGATTTCGCCGCGCCGCGGCCGATGCGTCCGCGCAACTGGTGGAGCTGCGCCAAACCAAAGCGATCGGCGTGTTCGATCACCATGACGGTCGCGTTGGGGACGTCGACGCCGACTTCGATCACCGTCGTAGCGACAAGAATTTCGATCTTGCCTTGTTGAAATTCGCGCATTACATGCTCTTTTTCGTCGGCATCAAGACGGCCATGCAGCAAACCCACATGCAGGTTGGGAAAAATCTTATCTCGCAATTGGCGATGCATCTGCTGCGCGGCTTTCAGTTCGCGCTCTTCGTTCTCCTCGATCACCGGATAAACGACGTAGGCCTGATGTCCGGCGCCGATCTGCTTGCGGACGAAGTCCCAGACTTCGGGCGCGCGCTCGTCGGGCAGGGAGCGGGTGATAACCGGCGTGCGTCCCGGCGGAAGTTCGTCGAGCACCGAGAGGTCAAGGTCGCCGTAGAGAGTGAGCGCGAGCGTGCGCGGGATGGGCGTCGCCGTCATCACCAGCACGTCGGGCTCGGGCGTTGGCGAGCTACGCTCGCCTGGGCGGCCGAGGGCGGCCGCCACTACGTGATTCTTGGCGGGCGCCGCACCTTCTTTCTTCATCAGCTTCAACCGTTGCATCACGCCGAAGCGGTGTTGCTCGTCCACGACAACCAAGCCGAGTTTTTCAAATTCGACGCGATCCTGAATCAGCGCGTGCGTTCCGATGACGAGTTGCGCGTTGCCTTGCGCGATGTGGCGGCGCACGTCGCGTTTGCGGTCCTGTTCGAGCGAGCCGGTCAGCAGAACGATGCGGTATCCGGCTCGTTCGAGAATCCGGCGGGCCGAAAAATAATGTTGCTGCGCCAGAATTTCCGTGGGCGCCATCAACGCGACCTGGTAGCCGTTTTCAATGGCGATGATCGCGGCCTGAAAGGCCACGATCGTTTTGCCCGATCCGACGTCGCCCTGCAGCAGCCGCCGCATGGGGCAAGGCGTCTGCATGTCGGTGGCGATTTCTTTCAGCACTCGCTTTTGCGCAGCGGTCGGATGAAACGGCAGTATCTTCTTAATCGCCTCGCGAACGCCGGCGTCCAGCTGAAAGGCGATTCCGGTTTGCGCTTTCTGCTCGCGGCGCTTGAGCTCCAGTCCGAGCTCGATGAAAAAAAGTTCATCGAAGATCATCCGGATGTGGGCCGCCGTGCGCGACGATTGCAGATCGGCAAAGCTTTCGCCCGCATCGGGCCAGTGAACCTTCCACAACGCTTCGCGCGGAGACACCAGGCTCAGATGCGCGCGCACCGCAGCCGGGATTGGATCGGGAAGATTGGGATTCAAATTTTCCAGCGTCCATCGGATAATGCGCCGGAACCAGCGCGGCGTGAGTTTGCCCTGGCCGGTCGATTCATAGATCGGAACAATCCGTCCGATCTCGAGCGAGGCGGCTGCTTTCTTTTCGGCCTCGTCGGCGCCGCCCTCTTCGTTGATGTCGCCAAGAATCTCGAATTGCGGCTGCACGATCTGCAGTTGGCCGTCGCGGTCCTCTTCGACCTTGCCGTAGAGCGCCACCATCTGTCCGGCCTGGAAGCGGCCCTGAAGATACGCGGCGTTGAACCATATACACTTCAACCGGGTGCGGCCCTGGCCGACCGTGAGTTGGAAGATGGGCATGCGGCGCGTGCGAAACAGTCCCGAGTTGCGGACTTCGGCAATCACCGTCGCCATCTCTCCCGCGCGCAGTTCGGCGACCGAACGCGGGTTCAGCCGGTCTTCGTAGCGGAAGGGCAGGTAGTGCAGCAGGTCGTCGACGGTTGCCATGCCCTTGGCGCCAAGGATTTCGGCTAGGCGCGGGCCGACGCCTTTCAGATACTGCACTGGAGTGGACGGTTCCAGCATCTTAAGCGATGTTAGCAGGAGCGGAGGCCGTTTTGGGCAAGAGCCCGATCAGGAGTCCGGCGGTCAAGAGGACGACGATGAAGAATTTTCTCGAAGCGCTCGTGGCCGTGCTCGCCGGCAATGCGATTTACTTTCTGCTCATGCCACATCTGCCGGCGGTGGCGCGGCACGCGCTTTTCAAGGAAGACTGGGGCCTGCTGGTGGATTTCTCGATCTGCACGGTGATCTTTGCGGCGGTGAAGTATGCGAGGCGGCACGAAGGATGATTGGTAGAGACGCGGCAAGCCGTCTACATCAAGGACTAAGAATGACCAACCGAAGCAAGTTGCTCGACCGCGATCTGCTGCTCTGTCGTGAACTCATCAAGTAAACTCATCGCGTGATGTTTACGTTCATCCCATGCTGAAGCCGCGGAAATTGGTTGCCGGGTTGAGTCCGTACCGCTCGCCCGTGGTAAGCCGCGACGGCCTGAGTCTCGATCTCAATGAGAGCATGGCCGGATGCTCGCCGCGCGTGCTGTCGCGCCTCCGCTCGCTCTCGGCGGCGGACGTGTCGCTGTATCCGCAGCGCGAAATCGGTGAGCGGCTTATCGCGCATTTCCTGGGCATCGCGCCCGAGCAGGTGTTGCTCACCAACGGAATCGACGAGGCGTTGTCGCTGCTCTTTACAACTTACCTTGGACCAAGCGACGAACTTCTGTTTGCCGACCCGACCTTCGTGATGTATCCGATGCTGGGCGAGGCGCTGGGGGCGCAAGTGGTGCGCCTGCAGTCGGGAGAAGACCTGGCGCTTCCCGTTGCCGATTTGCTGGCTCGGATTTCGCCACGCACCCGGGTGATCGCGATCGCGAATCCCAACAATCCCACCGGCCTAGCGGCGGCGCGCGAGGATTTGCTAAGGATTGCAGAAGCGGCGCCCGACGCGGCGGTGCTGGTCGACGAAGCTTATTTCGAGTTTTGCGGCGAGACGCTCATGCCGGACCTGGCGCATCATCCGAACCTGTTCGTTGCGCGCACGTTTTCCAAAGCCTACGGACTCGCCGGCCTGCGCCTGGGGGTGCTGATCGGTGCCGCGGAGCAGATCAGCTACCTGCGCCGGTTCAGCCTGCCATTCAATGTCAATTCCGTTGTGCTCACTTGTCTCGAAGAGGCGCTGGCGGACCAGGCGTTCGTGAGCGATCACGTCGCGCAGGTGAAGCAGGGCCGCGAGCGTCTGGCGCAGTTGTTCGACGAACTGGGCCTGCGCTTCTGGCCGAGTCAGACGAACTTCGTTCTTGTGCGAGTAGGTGCGCCCGCGCAAACATTCGTGGAGTCGATGCAGCGGTGCGGCGTTCTGGTCCGCGATTCATCGGCAAACCCGGGCTGCGAGGGATGTGTTCGCATCACCGTCGGGACGGCCAAACAGATGGATGGAGTGTTGCAGGCCATTCGCGAGGCCATCGCGGAAAGCGCGTGAGATTCGTATCAGGTCATCGCTTTAGCGATAAGGCTGACGCCCGCAAGAACAGAGCGCCTTCAGGCGCTGCGATTGCGTATCGATTACCCGCAACCACAGCCTCTAGAGCCGTTTCCAGAAGGCTTTCGGCGTCGCTAAAGCGATGCCCTGATACGAATCTCACTTCTGCCACGGGTCATTTTCAAAAAGTGGTGAGGCAAGCAGGCCATCGATCGGCGCGATGGCGATGCGCCGCCGATCCTGATTCCGCGTATCATAGAGAGTTTCCCCAGGAGGCTGATTCCCAATGCTAATCTTCCGCAAGCCTCTTCCTACCGTCGAGCACCCTGAGATGCCAGCCGATGTCGTCATCGTCGGCGGCGGGCCCGCGGGCATGGCCTGCGCGCTGCGGCTTTCGCAGTTGATCGACGATCACAACGCGCGCCATCCCGAATCCCCGCTCAGCAAAGAAAATATCTACGTGCTCGAAAAAGCGCGCGAAGCCGGACAGCATTGTCTTTCCGGCGCGCTCCTCGATCCGCGCTCCATGAAGGAACTGCTGCCGGGATTCGAAAGCGAAGCCCCGCTCGACGCCAAAGTGCACAAGGAAGGCGTTTATTTCCTGACGCGCCAGGGCCATTACCAGCTTCCCATCACGCCTCCCCCGCTGCAGGATCACGGCAACTACGTCATCTCGATCAACCGCTTCGTGAAGTGGCTGGCGGGCAAAGTCGAAGAGGCGGGGATCACGATTTTCACGGGCTTTGCCGGGTCGGAACTGCTCTACGACGGCGATCGAGTCACCGGCGTGCGCACCGACGACAAGGGTGTCGACAAACAGAACCAGCAGAAATCAAATTTCGAGCCGGGCTACGACGTGAAGGCAAAGGTCGTCGTGCTCGCCGAAGGCACCCGCGGATCGCTCACCAAGCAACTTGTCCAGAAGTTTGACCTGATGAAAGACCGCAACCCGCAGACGTATGGCGCGGGAGTGAAAGAGCTGTGGGAAGTGCCGTCGGGCCGCATCAAGGCGGGCGAAGTCCTCTACACGATGGGTTATCCGCTAACCACGAAAGAATACGGCGGTGCGTGGATCTACGGCTCGAAAGACAACATCGTCTCGCTCGGCTTCGTCACCGGCCTCGATTATCGAGACCCGCGCCTCGATCCGCAGCATGTTCTCCAGGCGTTCAAGAAGCATCCTTTTATTGCCGGGTTGCTCGCCGGCGGCAAGATGATCCGCTACGGCGCCAAGTCGCTTCCCTATGGGGGATGGTGGTCGCTGCCGCCGCTCGGCGGAGAGGGATGGATGATCGTCGGCGACTCCGCCGGCTTTCTGAATTCCGCGCGCCTGAAAGGGATTCATCTCGCGATCAAAAGCGGCATGCTGGCGGCCGAGACAGCATTCGAAGCGCTGGTGAAACCGGACGCGTCGGCGGCGACATCATCAGAAATTCTCGGCAAGTTCCAGCGGCGCGTCGAAACCAGTTGGATTCACGATGAACTGTGGCCGGTGCGCAACTTCCACCAGGGATTCAAGAAGGGCATGGTCGCCGGCATGTTCAACACCGTGCTGCAGGAAATTTTCGACGGCGGCCTCCGCAACCGCGTGCCCTCGCATGCGGGGTACGAGAACTTGGAGGCAGTCGCCAATCTGCCCCCCGACGGAGGCCCGGAAGCACACATGCTTGGCCCCGCGAAGGGCGATGGCAAGCTCACCTTCGACAAACTCACCGACCTCTATCATTCCGGTACCAAGCACGAAGAGGATCAGCCGGCACATTTGCTGATTCAAGACACAAACATATGCAACGAGCGTTGCGTGAAAGAGTTCGGCAGCCCGTGCCAGAACTTCTGCCCCGCGAACGTCTACGAGATGGTGGACGACGGTACCGCCCCCCATGGCAAGCGCATCAGCCTGAATCCCGCCAACTGCGTGCACTGCAAGACCTGCGACATTCAGGACCCCTATCAGATCATTACCTGGGTTCCACCCGAGGGCGGCGGCGGCCCGAATTACGACGGGATGTGAAGAGGCCCTTAGCAGCCTGTGGTGAAACTCCAGCGCCCAAAACCAGCGCCTAAAGGCGCTTTCATAACACGGCACTTACGGTATGCCTAAAGGCATACCCTGATACAAATCGTACTTGCACCACGGGCTGTTAGCCATTAGCCGTTAGCACTTGGCTAATTCGCCGGACCGTCAGGAATCTCCCTTGCGCCGCGGTGGAAGCCGCGTCCTTGAGTGCCAAGAGCTAAAGGCTAAAGGCTAAAAGCTAGAGGCTGGTTCCCCTTGTCAGCCGGGTATATACTGCTCCCGTACTTTTGCGGCAACCGGGCTATGAACCGGGCACGGGGCACATTCTCATTTTCCTACAGCTCCGTGAATAGAACGCTGGCGCGGGGATCTTAATATCATTCGCCCTGGACGACCGGCGGGGGCGGGAATCGCTCGAGCGGTGCCTTCCCCGAGAGAGGTCTTCCTCGTGGACGTCGTACTTATACGCCTTTTGTTTGTCCTCATCGTCGGTGTCATCTGCTTTCTCATTCATCCGTTTAACCTGCCCTCCAACCTTGCTGCCGCCGTCGGTCTCTTGATCGGCGCTGCCATCATCGTGTTCGAGTGGCGGTTGCGCGCGATGAGCTTGAAGCGCCTGATTGGGGCCGCCATCGGCAGCGTGCTCGGCATCTTCGGCGCTTATCTTTTCGCGCTCGTCATTCGCAATAGCATCCCTCCGAGCCCCACCCAAAGTTTCCTGCAGATCATGGTTATGATGGTCATGGCCTACGTGGGATTGGCGGTCGGCGCCAACAAAGGCGACCTGCTCAATCTGGCGGCGCTCGGCGGCATCTTCGGCGGCGAAAAGTCGGGCAAGAAGAGTTACAAGATCCTGGACACCAGCGTCATTATTGACGGCCGCATCGCCGACATCGCCGAGACCGGTTTCCTCGACGGCCTGATTGTGATCCCGCAGTTCGTGCTCCGCGAATTGCAACTGGTGGCCGATTCCGCCGACTCCCTCAAACGCAATCGCGGCCGCCGCGGCCTCGACATCTTGCAGCGTCTGCAGAAAACGGCTTCGGTCCAGATCCAGATCGTGGAAGACGACTTCCCCAGCGTCCGCGAAGTCGATATGAAGCTCATCGAACTGGCCAAGCTGTTTGAAGGCAAGATCATCACCAACGACTTCAATCTCAACAAAGTCGCCCAGTTGCAGGGCGTGGCCGTGCTCAACATCAACGAACTGGCCAACTCGCTCAAGCCGATCGTTCTCCCCGGCGAAGTGATGCGGGTATTCATCCTGAAGGAAGGAAAAGAGTACAACCAGGGCGTCGCCTATCTCGATGACGGTACCATGGTGGTCATCGATAACGCGCGCAAGATGATCGGCAAGACCATCGACATCTCGGTGACCTCGGTCTTGCAGACCACCGCGGGCAAGATGATCTTTGGCAAGTGGGATGAGCGCGCAACGGGCCGCCACGACTCCAAAGGAGCCTCGTCGCCACCGCTGACTGTACCTCCGGCGACCGTCCCTCCGGCGACAGGAAGCACAGGACCGGCCTCCGATGCGGCAAAAAAGCCCACGTCGGCGGTGGCGGATCGGGCGGTCGACTAAGCTGAGCTTGGTGGGGACTGCGGATGTTTGGAAAATGCTTGCTCAGGAGAATTTTGGATCTGGAAAATCTTGCCATTCGTATCACGGCATCGCTTTAGCGATGCCGTAAATTCCTCGGAATCCAATGCCCCTTCAGGGGCTGAGTGCTGCCAGGCGTTAGTCCTAAGACTGGGTCCTGTACTATACTGATCGCCCCTATGAAGGTGTTCGTCATTGTTCCCGCGGCCGGACTGGGCACGCGCATGGCTCCGCCCTCAGCCGCGAAGTCCAAGAAAAAAGCGCCGAGCAAACAGTTCAAAGAACTGGGCGGCGTGCCGATTCTGGTCCACACGCTGCGCAAATTCGCCGCCGCCCCGGCCGTCTACGAAATCATCGTTGCTTTGCGCAAGGACGAAATTGCCGGCTTTCGCAGCCAGGTCGAAAAGCAGTACCCGGAAATCCTGAGCAAGCGCCTGCAGATGGCCGAAGGCGGCGAGCATCGTCAGGACTCGGTGGCCAGCGCTCTGGCCCGCACCGCGGCCGATCCGGAAGACATCGTCCTGGTGCACGATGCCGTTCGCCCGTTTGTCACGCCCGAAATCATTGGCAATGTGATCGAGGCCGCGCGCAAACATGGAGCCGCCATCGCGGGCTGGCCCGCCGTGGACACGGTGAAACAGGTGGAACGAACGGCGGACGGCGCGCTCATCAAGGCCACCATCCCGCGCGCGAGCATCGTGATGGCGCAGACTCCGCAAGGCTTTCGCTACGACATCCTGAAGAGAGCCTTTGATGACTCCGTCGCCGACGGCTTCCTCGGTACCGACGAAGCTTCACTGATCGAGCGCGCCGGCCTACCGGTCGTAGTCGTAATGGGCTCGCCGCGCAATATAAAGATCACGACACCCGCCGATATGGAGCTGGCAGAGTTCTATCTGAAAACCGGGACCTAGTAGCGAGCCATTTGTTTCGTATCAGGGCATCGCTTTAGCGATGCCATAAGTTCGAAAATCACACGCGCCTTTAGGGGCTGACCGGGATCAAATCTTGAAACCTGAAATGCGCATCGGCTATGGCTGGGACTCGCACGAATTCAAGCCCGGCATTCCGCTCAAAATCGGTGGTGTGACTCTGCCACACGACCTAGGTCTCGGCGGCCATTCCGACGGCGACGTCCTGCTGCACGCGATCACCGACGCGCTGCTCGGCGCCATCGCCAGCCCCGACATTGGATCGCTGTTTCCGCCTTCCGATCCGCAGTGGAAGAACGCCGACTCCGCCTTGTTTCTGCGAGAGGCGTTGCAGCGCGTCAAGACCGCGGGCTACGAACTCGTCAACCTGGATTCCACGCTGATCCTGTCCGCCCCCAAAATCGGCGCGCATGCGGACGCGATTCGCCAACACGTCGCCGAGTTGTGCGGGATTCCCGTGGACTGCGTCGGCATCAAAGCCAAAACGCCGGAAGGCATGGGCACCGAAAACGCCGCGATTGCGAATGTCGCGGTTTTGCTGAAACGCAGTTAGTTACTGGCTGCTGGCAGACTCAAACTCTCTCCCCAACGCCGCGTGCTTGGCTCGCGCCGCCTCAACAAAAGCGCGGAAAATCGCGTGCGCGGACTCCGCCACCTCCGGCCCATCGTTCACACTCCGCTCCGGATGCCACTGCACTGCCAGCACAAAATGTTCAGGAGCAGTTCCTTCCAGCGCCTCGATGATCCCGTCTTCCGCGGAACGCGCCACCACGCGCAACCCATCGCCGGCTACGTCCGCGGACTGATGATGCGAAGAATTAACGGCCACCGAGTTGCTCGCGCCCACAATTTCCGCCAGCCGCGATTTCGGCTCGATCGTTACCGTGTGAGCCTTCGCCACCGCCCGCCCCGCGCTGTGGTTGATCGCCGACTCGATGTGCTGCACCAGCGATCCCGACCGGTACACATTCAACGACTGCAGTCCGTAGCAGATGCCGAGCACGGGCTTGTGCAGATTGTAGGCATCCTGCAGCAGCAACTCGTCCACTATGTCTCGTTTGGCGTCAGCGGGCGCCGTCTTCTCGTGGCGATCCGCGCCGTACTTTTGCGGATCGACATCCGCCCGGCTGCCGGGCAGCAGAACGGCGTCGCAGCGCTCGATCTGTTTCATCACCTGAACCGGCGTCTGATCCAGTTCGATGCGCACCGGTTCTCCACCTGCTCCGCGCACGGCTTCTTCATACGGCGGCAGCGCGCGCTCGGCGTACTCGCGATCGCCGGAATGCGGCACGGGCATGGCAATCTGCGGCGCATTTCTTTTCGATTCAGACATCTTCAACTTACCCGCTCGATCCCTTCCAGCGTCTTCCGCTGCCGGTAGTTCCGAATTTCCATCACCAGCGACAGCACCAGCACGATCGCACCCGCGGTGATCGCGCACGGAAATGCGATGTGCCGGTAAGCGAACGTCAGATTGGGTGCAACGTGCTTCACCTGCGAGTACACCACGGTCCCCATAATGCTCAGCAGAAGCGCAACCGCGAACGACAGTAGGGTGAACAGAAACGTCATCGCGAATACGCGCACAGGAATTCCGATCCAGCGCGGGCCGTCCGAATTCGTTTTGCCCATGCTCCTAAGCTACACCATCGGTTAGCCCGTCGCGACTGGCCACGCCAGCGGAACAGTGGTTACCCAGTGCCCATACGCTACAATACTGCCATGTCGCAACCCGCTTCCGCGATCACCCGCAGCCCGGCGGAGATCGTGCAAAGCAGCCCGGTTTCACAAGCGCCGAATGGCATCTGCTATGCCCGCTCGGGCGAGATTACCATTGCCGACAACGATCTCGACCGCATGATTGCCGCGGTGCCCGTGCCAGTGGCAGGCGCGCTCAGCCGCAAGGCGTACTATTTCGTGCCGCTCACCGTGACTCAGGGCGAGGAGACCGTGATTGCTGACCGCTACGACGTTGCGCTCAGTGACAACGCGGTTTGCCATCGCAACCTGAATCTCGGCGACTCGCAGTGCGTCTTCATCTCGACCCGCTTGATGGACGACAAATTTTCGGTAGCGTTCGAGTTCTACATCAATGTCGGGCACGCGCTCGTTGAACGCGCAGGCGTATCCCAGAATTTCGCCGACCTGGCCTGGCAGCAAGTGGAGTCCGGGGTGCGCGGCGAAACTTCGCTCGACGCATGGGAGGCGCGCAAGTTCGCGACCGCCCACGGTCCGGACGCGGAGAAATTCAAGAACGAGTATCTTGCCGCCAGCTTCGCGGATGCGATTTCGATCTATCTGCTCTCGCTCTACCTCGACGTCGACTACTACGATCTGCGCGAGCGCGATTATCCGCTGCTGGCCCCAACTCCGATGGCCGAACGGCTGCGCAAGATCGCCGAAATCTTTCCACCTAACCCCGGATTCGAATTCAACATCTACTATCGCCGCCGCGCCTAGCCCGGCTCGCGTCCTTACTTGCCCGAGAGCACGAACTGGTTGCCGTCGGCATCCTTGAAGATGGAAGTCGTGCCCCACGGTTCCTTCTTCGGCTCGACCGCAAACTCCACTCCCTTGGACTTCAGCGTCTTGGCGGTGGCAAGCACGTCATCGGTCCAGAACGTGACCGGCTGAAATCCGCCGATGCGGTCTTCATGCCCTTCCGGGGTAAACAGAACGAGCTGCGATTCGGCGCCAGGAATGCCCAATTCAATCCAGCGCTGCGCTCCAAAGGGCTGGTCCGTCATTACGCGGAAGCCGAGTTTTTCGGTGTAGAACTTCAAAGCCCGGTCCTGATCGCGAACCGGAACGCACGCAAACTTGATACCACGAATCATTTTCAGTCTCCTTAGGTAGCGAAGTCGTACGAGGATAAAAAAGAGCGCTCGGGGATGCAATCGCCTATTCAATGCTATATTTAACGCCGGTATAGCATGATTCAGCTCGACGACTACGTGATCGACGTCCTGATGCGCGACCTCGTCGGCCACGACCGGCGCGTGGTGAGCTTCCTGGTGTATCTGTGGTTTGCCGGGGAGCAGCGAAAAGGAAATGTCGTCGAGGCCAGCTATCGGCAGATTGCCGAGTGCATCGGAGTGTCAAAAAGTTCGGCGCAGGCTGCCGTCGCCTGGCTCATCAAGAGAAAGTTGCTGGCTTCGACCAAGAAAACCGTTACGGCCACCGCGCTACAAAGTGCTGGCTCCCTGGCGAGACTACGAAAGCCGCACGCGAAGCCGCCCTTAGCGGGACTTACGCTGCGCTTCTCTGGGCACCGGCCTTCTCCAGCACTTCCAGAAACGCCGCCAGCCAGGCAGGATGCGCCGGCCATGCCGGAGCAGTTACCAGGTTTCCGTCCACACAAGCTTTGTCGATGGGGATATCCGCATAGGTTCCACCCGCGGCCACGACCTCGGGACCGACGGCGGGATAGCAACTGCAGCGGCGCCCTTTGAGCACTCCGGCGGCGGCCAGCAGTTGCGCCGCGTGGCAGATCGCCGCGATCGGCTTGTTTGTCTCGGCAAAGTGGCGGACGATTTCGAGCACCCGCGGGTTTACCCGCAGATATTCGGGCGCACGCCCTCCGGGCACGACCAGCGCGTCGTAGCTCTCCGGATGCACTTCATCAAAGGTCGCATTGAGGGTGAAGTTGTGCCCGCGCTTCTCGCTGTAGGTCTGGTCGCCCTCGAAATCGTGGATCGCGGTGCGCACCGACTCGCCCGTCTTCTTGCCGGGACATACCGCCTCGACCCGGTGTCCGACCATTTGCAGGGCCTGGAACGGCACCATGACTTCGTAATCTTCGACGTAATCGCCAACCAGTATGAGGATTCGCTGTTGCGACATAAGGACCTCCGGCAATATTGTGACAGAAGCGACGGCGGGCGTGCGGCCGGAAAGCCTGGCTGGAGCGGTTTCGCGGAAAGTGTAGTCCGGTTTACCCGGAGCGGGTCGCAGTAGATGAGAAAAGGCCGAACCACAGGGGGCGCAGAGGAACACAGGGGAAAGAACACAGGGGAAACTCTAGATGCGAAGTGCTGGGTTTGGATCGACGTTCCGCCTCGAGGCAAAGTCAGTTTACGCTATGAAAAACAACTCAGGGGCCGGGTGTGGGACCGGCCCCTGTTCCACGAACTCCACTCGTCATTTCGGCGCCGTTAGCCCGTATAGTCACCCACGACTTTGGCGTCGTATGACGCGCTGAGCTCGTTGAAGCCGGTTCCAGCGACCCCAATCTGTCCCTGGCTGAAAACGACAAATCTAGACTGCGGCCCCTGGCGAGTTGTCAAAGAACTGTCACTTTCTTGTCAAATCTTAATGAGGAGGGATGTCGCGGCGAAAGGGTAAAGCACAAGTGGATAGTGGATAGTGAATGGACGCTTCGGCCACTATCCACTATCCATTATCCACTGGGCTCGAACATTCTTGCGCACCTTACCTTGGTGCCCTTGGCGGTCAGAGAGGTTACAGCTTATGCTGAAAGTAGTCCGAAAGGCTCAGGTTCCGTTTGCAAATGATTTCGCTTCGTCTCTACACCCTTGTGCTGGGCACGATTGGCTTGGCCGCCGCCAGCTACGCCCTGCTGCGTCGCAAACCCAAGAACGCACACGACGTCGAGCACGAACGCCGCACCTGGCTGAATACGGTTGGGCGCATCACCGATGGCACGGTGATTGATGTCCAGGAAATCGCGATGGACACGAACCGCCCCGCTACCATGCTGATCTACCAGTATGACGTTGCCGGCGTTTCCTATGAGGCATCCCAGGACGTCACCTATCTTCGGCAGTGGATCAATCTGCATTCCTGCCGGCTCGGCTTGCCGACCTCAGTGAAGTACGATTCTCGCAACCCCGGAAATTCCATGGTGATTGCCGAAGGCTGGATGGGCTTGAGACAGTGAGCGATTCGATCCAAGCTTGCTGGTGGAGAGCCAAGACGGGCGTCCCGCCCGGCTGGACGGGCGAGGGCGCCAGTTACTACACGAGCTAAGCTTTCAAACCTATCCGGAACCGATTTAATCAGAGTTTCCCGAACGCCATCGCGGCCATGTAGAGAATCTGTGCGGTCGCCAGCCCGATCCAGATTCGCTGGCGAATGCGCGAGCGGCGTAGGTCGCGCAGCAGGTCGGCGGCGGTGGGTTCAATGACCACAGCTTCGCGCTTTTCTGCCGACAACGCCGCCGGTTGCAGATTGACTGACCTCGCAGCATCGGCCGGTTTCGGCTTGTCGGGATAAAACACCTTCGGCGTGTCCACGACTTCCGACCACAACGGCAGCAGGATCCATGATTTCGGAATGATGTCCAGAATCGGCTTGGCCGTCAGATGGAGAACCGGCTGCGTTTCCGGCGCGACGCGATCGGCCAGGTTCCGCAGCAGCGAGCCCCACCAGAAATGGCTGAGCTGATCGGTGATGAGCTCACCGACATCAACCGGCCGCGTTTCAAGTTCAAGCGGCGGCAGTGTTTCGGGCGAGATCACGTCTCCGATGTTGGTGAACACCGTGCGATACCAGGGGAGGCGCAGACGATCCCCAAGCAGCAGGCCGACATTTACCGGCCGTGAAGTGAGTTCGAGCGGCGGTAGTTTCGTGGGCGCGAGTGTGTCGCGGAGATTGCCGACCAGCGACCTCCAGAGCGGCTGCGTCAGGCTCGGCGGCGGGAGCAAATCCAGCGGAATCTCCGGCTGTGCCGCCGTGGACTGCGGGTCGGAATACCAGGCTTCGGCGGCATTTGAGCGGTGAGACATAAGAATTCAGATTACCCCAAGCACGGCTCCGTCAGCGCTATCCTCAGAAGCCCACTACTGATGTTAGACGCCGCACCGAGCATCTGTCACGCGTCTTTACGCAGCTTTACGCATGAACCCCGGCCAAATACCGTGCAAATGCCGCCCTCGAAAACTGAAAAGAGATGCGCAGTCGCGGCAATGCGGCGGCCACTCTCCTCTCGCGGACGCTCATTTCGTTGGTACATGCACTTTGATGCCGTTGAGGGCAGCCCTTGCGCTCAAGCACAATCGCAAGGGCGAGCTTGGGAAGGGAAATCTGAAATGGAGACGCTGGATTGAGCGACCACCCACAAGTGACATCCAAAGCTCAACGGCGGCTGCGGCGTTTCTCCCGATATCGTTTTGACGTGCGCATTCAGTTGTCGGTGTTTCGCGAAGGCCTGACAACCACCTGCTGGGGCCGAACCAGTGAACTCGGCCTAGACGGCATCGGGGCGACTCTCAGCGGTGAGTTGCAGGCCGGCGAAGTGGTTTCCCTGGAGTTTCCCATTCCGCTCCCGCCTCACGTCATTAAGGTGCGAGCGGTGGTGCGTTATAGCGAAGGCTTGCGCTGCGGATTCGAGTTTCTGGTCGTGACCGACGAGCAGAAGCTGATACTGCGCCAGGTCTGCGTGGTGTTGGCGAATGCTTCCTGAGCCTTTCTGTTTTTCCCCATTTGAAACCTCCATTACTGCGGTAACTATCGGCGGATAACCCGGCCCGCTTACCATCGCTCTATCGTCAGTGCACACTGGGAAAGGACCGCATGGGTGAGAAAATCACCCCGGCAGCAACTTCGACCGAACTGCCGCGGGTTGAGGTGCTGCGCAATGCTCCTGAGCACGATGCGGCGCCGATCCCTACCCAAATCTCCGATCCAGACCTGCGCACTTCGCCCACGAACGGCAATACCGCCGAAGTCCCGTTCACAGTGGAGAAAGCCCACCTTGAACAGATCATCGAGAATGCGCCGGAAGCGATCAGCATTGTCGACCAGGAACTGCGCATTCTGCGTATCAACGGGGAGTTCACCCGCCTGTTCGGGTTTACCGCGGCTGAGGCTGCAGGAAAACGGCTCGACCTGCTCATCGTGCCGCCCGATCGCTATGCGGAAACCGCGTGGATCACAGAGACCATCAAGACTCAAAACAAACTCTCGCTGGAGACTCGCCGCCAGCGAAAAGATCGCTCACTGGTCGAGGTGCTGCTCTCAACCTCGCCCGTGACCGTGAACGGCAAAAGGGCTGGATCCTACGCCTCCTATCGCGACATCACCGAGCAGAAGCGTACGGAGGAGTTGAATGCCGCCTTGTACGCCATCGCAGCGCGCAGCCAGTCGGCCGAAGACCTGCAACAGTTTTTCGCCGGCATCCACAACATCGTCGGGCAGTTGATGAATGCGCGCAACTTCTACATCTCCCTCTACGATCCTCAGTCTCAGTTGTTGAGCTTTCCCTACTTCGTCGATGAACAGGACTCTACCCCGACCCCCAAGCCTCTGGGCCGCGGTCTGACGGAGTACGTCCTGCGATCCGGCGAGCCCCTGCTGGCGACACCGGCAGTCTTTGAGGAACTGGTGCGACGCGGCGAAGTGGAATTGATTGGCGCTCCGTCGTTGGACTGGCTGGGTGTTCCGCTGAAGAGCGGCACGACCTGCATTGGAGCCCTGGTCGTCCAGAGCTACAACGAAAACACCCGCTTCGGAGAACGCGACCGCGAGATTCTGAAATTTGTTTCGCAGCAGTTGGCCGCCACCATCGAGCACAAGCGCTATGAAGAAGCGCTCCGCCGCTCCGAAGCCCGCTCCCGCTCTCTGATTTTGAGCGCAGCCTTCGGCATTTGCCGCTGCACCCTCGGCGGAAAATTCTTGGACGTGAATCCGGCGCTCATTACCATGCTCGGGCATGGATCGGTCGAAGATCTTCTCCAACTGGATGTGAGGCGCGAAGTCTTCGTCAATCCCCAGGAGTTGGACCGACTGGCCGAGGACTATCGCCGCACCGGAAGTCTGAAGGGCGTGGAACTTCAGTGGAAACGCAAAGACGGCCGCGTCATCATCGTGCGGCTCAGTGGCAGCGCATCCACTAGCACCGATGAACCCGAAGAAGTATTGGAACTAATCGCCGAAGATATCACCGACCGGCGTCAGCTCGAAGAGCAGCTTCGCCAGGCGCAAAAAATGGATGCCGTCGGCCGCCTTGCCGGCGGCGTCGCCCACGACTTCAACAATCTGCTGATGGTGATTAACGGATACACCGAGGTGTTGCTGGAGCAATTGGAAAAGGGCAGCGCCATGCACCATAAGGTCCAGTCCATCCAGCAGGCAGCCGACCGCGCCGCTACCCTCACCCGCCAGTTGCTGGCGTTCAGCCGAAAGCAGCTCCTCGAACTCAAGGTGGTCGATGTCAACAGCGTCGTAGGCGACATGGAGCGCCTGCTGCGGCCGCTGATCGGCGAAAATATCGAGTTGGTCACGCGGCTCTCCACCGAAACCGGACACACCCGAGCTGACGCTGGCCAGCTCGAGCAGGTCATCATGAACCTGGTCGTCAATGCCAAAGATGCCATGCCCGAAGGCGGCAAGCTCACTGTGAAGAGCTCCGACGTCACCGTGCGCCACGACAGCGAACACCGTTTTATCCATCCCGGACGCTATGCCGTGATCTCGGTTGCCGATACCGGCCACGGCATGGACAAGGAAACCCAGTCCCGCATCTTCGAGCCGTTCTTTACCACCAAGGAAAAAGGAAAAGGCACCGGGCTCGGCCTCTCGACCGTGTACGGCATCGTCAAGCAGAGCAATGGATACGTGTTCGCCGAAAGCGAGCCCGGAACGGGCACAACTTTCTACGTTTATTTGCCGCGCGTGGAAGATTCCGCCGAAGAGCTGAGCCCGGCCAAATCTCAACAGAACGAAGCAGGCGGTTGCGAAACCGTCTTGCTGGTGGAAGACGAAGAATCCGTGCGCGAACTGGTGCGTGTGACCCTCACCTCTCGCGGCTACAGCGTCCTCGAAGCCGAAAATGGCGAGTGCGGTCTGCGCATCGCCGAGGCCTTCAAAGAACACATCGATATTCTTATTACCGACGTTGTCATGCCCGGCATTGGCGGCCGCGAACTGGCCAAAAAGCTGGTCTCGCTGCGTCCTGGCATCAGCGTGCTCTATCTTTCGGGCTACACGGAAGATGCCGTCGTCGCCCCGGGCGCGCTTGGTCCCGGCACTGCGTTCCTGCAAAAACCCTTCACCCTTCAGAATCTCGCCAAGAAAGTCCGCGAAGTTCTGCGCTCCAAGCCTGCCCTCAAGTCAATGACGACATCGGCTTCGAACTGACCTCGCCCTGGTGTTTGCAACTTTTTCCCCGTCCCCGCGTCCTATAGTGAAGTGCAAGTAATGAAGCGTGGGCTTTCGGCATCCGACACATCCATGTCTGCCTGCCGTGCGTACTTCATTGGGGTGAGCAATGCTGATCGGGAAACCGGCTGCGATTTCTTCTTCTGAAATTACTCCCAAAGCGACCTATCTGAACCGGCGCAACTTCCTCGCTGGCGCAGCAATCGCCGGCGCGGCCGCTGCCACCGGTATCGCCTTCCGTGATCTTGCTGCGCCCTCGCTCACCGCCCACGCCAACACCAAAATTGACGGGCTGCAGAAAAGCCCCTTCAGCACTACCGAAAAACAAACGCCCTACAAGGATGTGACCAACTACAACAATTTCTACGAATTCTCCACCGACAAATACGAGCCTGCCGACCTGGCAAAGAATTTCAAGACCCGTCCCTGGACGGTGACCATCGACGGCGAGGTCAAGAAAAAGCAAGTGCTCGACGTCGACGCGATCCTCAAAATGGCTGCTCCCGAAGAGCGCATCTACCGTCATCGCTGTGTCGAGGGCTGGTCGATCGTCGTGCCCTGGGTCGGATTTTCCCTGAGCGAACTGATCAAGCACGCCGATCCTCTGCCCAAAGCAAAGTTTGTCGAGTTCACCACCTTGTACGATCCCAAACAAATGCCCGGCCAGCGCACCAGCGTGTTGAAGTGGCCTTACGTCGAGGGTCTCCGCATGGACGAGGCCATGCACCCGCTCGCCCTGCTCTGCTTCGGTATGTACGGCGAGGTGCTCCCGAATCAGGACGGCGCCCCACTTCGCATCGTGATTCCATGGAAATACGGATTCAAAAGCGCCAAGTCGATCGTCCGCATCCGTTTCACCGTCGACCAGCCCATGAACACCTGGCAACAGGCCGCCTCCAGCGAATACGGCTTCTATTCGAACGTGAATCCCACCGTCGACCATCCGCGCTGGAGCCAAGCCAAGGAACGCCGCCTGGGTGAATTCCTCAAGCGGCCGACCCTGATGTTCAATGGTTACGATCAGGTGGCGAGCCTCTATTCCGGCATGGACCTGAGGAAGAACTTCTAGAAATTGATAATTTGTAATCTCGTAATTTTGTAATTTGAAGGCCCGATGTTTCTGCACCAAGGGCAAAGGTCGAATTTCCAAAATTGCAAATTACAAATGACTCTTCGTTTCACAAAAATCGCGATTTTCCTGGCGGCGCTCGTCCCCCTCGGGCGCCTGGCGTGGAAGGCTTTTCATGACGGCCTGGGCGCCAATCCCATCGAGGTCATCACGCACTCGACCGGCGACTGGACGCTGATCCTTGTTCTCACCACGCTCTCGATCACGCCTCTCCGCCGGATCACCCGCCAATACTGGCTGATCGGCGTCCGCCGCATGATCGGACTGTTCGCATTCTTCTACGGAACGCTGCACTTCCTGACCTACATCTGGCTCGATAAGTTCTTCGACATCCATGAAATGTTGAAAGACATCGCCAAGCGCCGATTCATCACCGTAGGATTCTCCGCCTTCGTCCTGCTGATTCCCCTGGCGTTGACGTCGACCGCATGGTCGATTCGTCGCCTGGGCGGCAAGAACTGGCAGCGTCTGCACCGCCTGATTTATTTCACGGGAATCCTGGCGGTGGTGCATTACGCCTGGCTCGTGAAGGCCGATCTCCGCAAACCCATCGAGTACGGCGTCGTGCTCAGCCTTCTGCTGCTCTACCGCGTGGGAGTCTGGGTTTCGGAAAAGCGCAAGCAGCCCGCCATTCCAGCCCCGGCCCGGAGTCCGGCAGAAGTCACCAAGACCTGAGGGTGACGCGCTTAAGGAAACAACTCAGCCAAGTTTTTTCACCGAAACTTATTTCTTCAACCCGGGTTAGCGCATCATAAGAATTAAAGACAGGAGTGTCTTATGTATCCCCTTGCCTCCACGAGGTGTGCCCGTCGTATGCTCATGGTTCTGGCGGCGGTAATCAGCATTCTTTTCGCAGCCGGCTGTGGGTCCAGTGGTAGGCCGGCCCCGGCCAATCCCGTGGGCTTCAGTTCCAGTAGCCTGAGTGGCACCTACGTTTTTTCGTATTCCGGCGAAGATGCCAATGGAGCCTTCTTGGCCGTGGCCGGCGCTCTAGTAGCCAATGGAAGCGGCGGTATTACGGGCGGCACGATGGATGTCGTCAATCAAGAGTTCACTCCGCCGTCGCCGATCGCCCAGGCAATTACCGGTGGTTCCTACAGTGTCGGAAGCGACGGCCGAGGAAAGGCCACGCTCAACAGTTCGGTGGGAAGCGTTACCGTGGATTTTGTTCTGACCTCGAGCTCGCACGGGCTAGTCAGTGAATTCGACAGCAATGCTACCGGCAGTGGCACCCTCGACATACAGACTGCAGTCCCAAGTCTGAGTCAGCTCGCCGGTCCCTACGCATTCAGTCTTGCCGGTATCGACGCTAACGGCTATCCCTTCGCCACGGCGGGTTCGTTCACGCTCAATTCCAGCGGCAGCACCACCGCAGGCGTCCAGGACTTCAATGACGCCGGGATCCCTTATGCCGCTCAGACCCTCACGGGCACCGCAACCTCGGGTTCAGGGACCGGCCCTGGAGCAATCGCCCTGAGCAGCACATTCGGCACGCTCAAGTTTGACTTCTACCCGATTGACTCCACGCACTTGAAGTTCATTGAAACCGACTACACCACCGCGATCCTTGCCGGCGATGTCTTCTCCCAGACAAGCGCTTCGATCCCCAAGGGCGCCATGGTGTTCACAATGGCGGGCGGCGTTAGTGCTCCCATTGCCGTCGGCGGCCTTATGACCTCTGACGGAACCGGCAACTTCACCGGCGGCCTTGAGGACGTCAATAACAATGGTGCGGTTTCCGTGGCGCAGGTGCCATTCACCGGCAGCGCTGCCGCGGGCGGTTCGGTCGGCGGCCGCGTTATTGTTAATCTCAGTGGCTTCGTTCCCGCCACACAGTGGGTCATCTATCCCTCCAGCGGCGGACTTCTGATGCTAGAAACGGATTCGGCAACCGTGACCCTCGGCACCGCATACGCTCAGACCAGTGTGGCGTTGGCGGCTTCTCAAAACTATGGATTGAATCTCAGCGCCTTCAACACTAGCGGCGGTTTCGAGGAAGATGACATCGCCCAGTTCACCACAACCAGCACCGGCTTCACCGGAGTCGTCGACATCAACGATGACGCTTCGCTATCCCCCGGACAGGCGCTAAGCGGCAGCTACACTCCTCCGGACACCACCGGCCGGGGCGCAGCCACGACCACCGCCAACAATAGCGCCTTTGTCAGCTTTGTCTTCTACGTCGTAAACAGCTCAACTGTCCTCCTTGTTGAAACCGATACTAATCAGATCGGGGCGGGGACATTCGAGCTGCAGAATGTACCCGGGTCCGGGGGAGCGGCGCAGTCGCGCATCTCAATCGTGCGCCCAGCAGTCCGGCCACACGCGGCCTTGCGGAGCAGATAGACTCCGACGGATCGCGCAAATGACCAAGGGCGCGGCTCCAAGGCCGCGCCCTTTTTTCTGCCAACGTCTTCGGCACTCCGCTCCACTGACCAAGTTACTTGATTGCTTCCGCCGCGATCCTCTCCGTCACAAACGCCTCGATCACGTCACCAGCTTTGATGTCGCCGTAGTTCGAGATTGAGATACCGCACTCCATACCGCTGCGCACTTCGGACGCATCGTCCTTGAAGCGCCGCAGCGACCCGACTTTTCCTTTGAACACGACCACGTTATCGCGCAGCAGCCGCACTTCGGAATCGCGCTTGATCAGTCCATCATTCACGCGGCAACCGGCGATCGTTCCCACCTTCGGAATGCGGAATGTCTCCAGCACATCGGCGCGACCCTGGTACGTTTCCTTGATCGTCGGCTCGAGCAGCCCGGTCATGGCGCGCTTGATCTCGTCCTGCAGTTCATAAATGATCGAGTGCAGCCGTATGTCAACTTTCTCTTGATCGGCCAATTCCTGCGCCTTGCGCTCCGGACGCACGTTGAATCCAATGATGATGGCATTCGACGCCGAGGCCAGCAGCACATCGGTCTCCGTGATCGCGCCTATGCCCGACCGCAACAGCTTCAACCGCACTTTGTCGTTCGACAGTCTGCCTAGCAAATCGCCCAGCACTTCCACCGAACCCTGCACGTCGGCTTTCAGAATGACGTTCAGTTCCTTCATGCCCGCCGTCTTCAACTGTTCAGCCAGGCCTTCGAGCGAGACTCGTGAACTCTTGGCGAGGGTGGCTTCGCGCGCTTTCTGCTCGCGGTACTCCGAGATATCGCGCGCCTTCTCGCGGTCGGTGACCACCACGAACTGATCGCCCGCCTGCGGCAGCCCTTCCAAACCGATGATTTCCACCGGCGTCGAGGGCGGCGCTTCCTTCAGTGGTTTTCCGCGATCGTCGAACATCGCCCTGACTTTTCCGTAGACGTTCCCGACCACGAAGTTGTCGCCCGCGTGGAGCGTGCCGTTCTGCACCAGGATCGTCCCCACCGGACCGCGTCCCCGATCCAGTTTCGCTTCCAGCACTACGCCGCTCGCCGCGCGTCCCGGAGTCGCTTTCAACTCCTGCAGGTCCGCCGTCAAGCAGATCATTTCCATCAGCAGATTCAGATTCGTTTTTTGCTTAGCGGAAACGTCGACGAACACCGTCTTGCCGCCCCACGCTTCCGGCATCAGCCCGCGATCCGCGAGTTGTTTCTTGACCCGCTCCGGCAGCGCGCCCGGCTTATCGATCTTGTTGACCGCGACAATGATAGGAACTTCGGCAGCGTGCGCGTGGTCGATCGCTTCAATCGTCTGCGGCATAACGCCGTCATCCGCCGCGGTGACCAGCACCACAATGTCGGTCGCCTTCGCTCCGCGCGCGCGCATGCGCGTAAACGCTTCGTGACCCGGCGTATCCAGGAACACGATCTCGCGACCGTAGGCCGGAGACGCCGTGTCCGTGATGGAAACCTTATACGCGCCGATATGCTGCGTAATGCCACCCGCCTCGCCTCCGGCCACATTGGTCGAGCGTATCGAATCGAGCAGCGTCGTTTTGCCATGGTCCACGTGGCCCATGATCGTGACCACCGGCGGACGCGGTACGGTTTCCGCGCCTTCCTCGCTGCTCTCTGTGGCTTCGGTCGTTTCCTTCGCAGCTTGTTCTTCGAAGGTGATCACTTCCGTATCCGCCCCGAAGAAGCGCGCCATTTCAGTGGCCAGTTCCGCGTCGAGCGTTTGATTGATGGTGGCGAACACGCCGCGCACCACCAGCCGCGCAATCACATCTTTGGCGCGAATGCCCAGCTTCTCGGCCAGGTCTTTCACCGAGATTCCCTCTGTAATTGTGATGTTCCGCGTGATCGGCGCCGGCTCGTTGCTAATGCTCATCCGCGGCGGCGGAGTGTAGCCCTTCATCGGGCCTTCCTTCACTCCTCGCGGTACATACCTCTGTCCCGGCCGCCGCGCCGGACCCCCTGGACGGCTTCCCGGACGCGTTGGTCCCGGCGGCGGCAGCCCCGCTCCCGGACCTACACCCAGCGGACGCGATCCCGCTGGCGCCACTCGCGTCGGATGCATCGGTCGCCGTTCACCCGGACGAAGCGGCGGACGCGATCCCGGCGCTTGCGGCCGTGCCGTGCGCTGAAAAATTGGCTGCCCCGGTACCGGTCGTCCCGGAGCCGGCCGCGAAGCTGCACCCGGCGAGGTTGCACCCGGCGGAGGCAATGGCGCCTTGTACACCGGGCGCGGGCCGGTCTGAGGCATGATCATTCGCGGCGGTGGCGCAATCGGAGCCGCTGGCTTCGCGGGTGCCGCAGCGTGCATTTGCGTAACGTTATTCTGCGCCGGAGGCTGCGCCGCTGGCGGAGCACTACCCGCCTGCGCTGCAGGAGTCGTAACCCGCGGCGGAACGGCGATCACAGGCGGTGCTGCACTCGTGGCGGCGGCAGCCGGTGGGGTCGCGGCGGGTGGGGTCACGGGAACTTTGGGCGGAATCACGACCACTGTCGGCGGTCGATACCCGGCAGCTACCGAAGCCGGCGTCACCATTCTCGCTACCGGCGGCGCAGGCGCGGGAACTTCGCCCGCGGGCTTGGGCGGCACCGCCATCGGCGGCGCCACGGGAGCCACCGGAGCTTCTACCTTCGCTTCTACCATTGGCGTGGTAACCGCCGGCTTGATTACTCGATGCGCCGCAGGATGCTCAATTGCTTCCTTTTGCTGCGTGATGGCGCGCAGGACGTCCCCAGGTCGCGAAATATGCGAGAGGTCGATCTTGGTCTTGATGCCTTCTTCGCCGTGGGCGGCACGCGAAGTCTTCGCCGAACCGGGCGCCCCCTCGGAGCGCCCACGGAGATGTTTCCGCACCAGTTCCGCTTCGTGCTCTTCCAGAGAACTGGAGTGCGTCTTCTTCTCCGTAACGCCCACCGTGGTCAGCACGTCAAGAATTTCTTTGCTCTTGACTTCCAGCTCACGGGCCAGATCGTTGATTCGAATCTTACTCATCCGCCGTCGTTTCCTCTTCTTGCGCCGCTAATCTCGCGTGTCTAAGCTCGCATATCT
>Ga0316363_10000670_pt1 | contig 40006 bp, 29 predicted proteins | sample Sb_taG_3_FD_200459 | JGI IMG/M metagenome (GOLD analysis project Ga0316363, IMG submission 200459) | Peat soil microbial communities from Weissenstadt, Germany - Sb_50d_a_PC metaG (v2) (version 2) | ecosystem: Environmental > Terrestrial > Soil > Wetlands > Peat | place: Germany: Weissenstadt...
AACAGGTCAGCGGAATCGTGCGATTTAGAGGGGATACGGCCTTATGACCGTGCGTCTGACTGCGGCTCAAGCCACCATCGCCTACCTGAAGAATCAATTCTCCGAGCGAGATGGAAAACAATATCAGTTCTTCGCAGGATGCTTTGGAATTTTCGGGCACGGAAATGTTGCGGGCATCGGACAGGCGCTCGAGCAAGATCCTGGATTGCGGTACTACCTGGTTCGCAACGAACAAGCGATGGTTCATGCGGCCACGGCGTTTGCTAAAGCAAACTTCCGAATGCGGGCGATGGTGTGCACGTCTTCTATTGGACCCGGAGCGACGAACATGGTTACCGGGGCGGCGACGGCGACCATCAATCGATTGCCCGTGCTGTTGATTCCTGGCGATATTTTTGCGCGACGCAATGTTGCTCCAGTGTTGCAGCAGCTGGAATCCGCGGCGACGCAGGACATTTCTGTAAATGATTGCTTCAAGCCAGTTTCGCGATACTGGGATCGGATCGAACGCGCAGAGCAATTGCTGACATCGCTTCCCGAAGCGATGCGCGTGCTGACCTCCCCAGCAGAGACCGGAGCGGTCACAATCGCGTTTCCTCAAGATGTGCAGGCGGAGGCTTTTGAGTTCCCTGAGGAATTTTTGAAGAAGAAAGTGTGGCTGATTCCGCGGAACCGGTGCGACCGGGATCAGCTGCAACGCGCTGCCGAATGGGTTCGCGGCGCGAAGAGACCGTTGATTGTGGCCGGTGGAGGCGTGTTGTATTCGGAGGCTTCGGAGGAGCTCGCGAAGTTTGCTGAAGCGACAGGGATTCCAGTGTGCGAGACGCAGGCGGGCAAAGGAGCACTGCCTTACGATCATGCGCAGCAACTCGGGGCGGTGGGAGTGACGGGCACGCCCGGAGCGAATATCGCGGCGCGGGGAGCGGACTTAATTCTGGGAATCGGGACGCGCTACAGCGATTTCACCAGCGCTTCGAAAACTGCGTTTCAGAATCCGTCGGTGCGATTCATAAATATAAATGTGGCGGAATTTGACGCGTACAAGCACGCGGCGCTGCCGTTGATGGGCGATGGGCGGACCACGATTGCGGAATTGCGAGGCGCGGCGGATGGCTACCGAGTTGAAGAAAGCTATCGCGGCGAGATTCGGAATTTCCGCGAGCGATGGGAAAAGGAAGTGGACCGCATTTATGCGCGTCGCGGGAAGCAGCCGATTACGCAGGGAGAAGCCATTGGCGCGGTGAATAATTTTGCAAAGGCTACGGCGATTATGGTGTGCGCGGCGGGCAGCTTGCCGGGAGACCTGCATAAACTTTGGCGGACCAGGCAGCCCGGCGGCTACCACCTGGAATACGGGTATTCGTGCATGGGGTACGAGATTGCGGGGGGGCTGGGCGTGAAAATGGCGCGGCCGGAGCGAGACGTGTTCGTGCTTATCGGCGATGGATCTTACTTGATGATGGCGCAGGAAATCGTGACGTCAATTCAGGAAGGGATCAAGCTGAACATCGTGCTGCTGGACAATCATGGATTTTCGAGTATTGGCGGGCTGAGCCGCGCCTGCGGCAATGAAGGGATGGGTACGAATTACCGTTACCGGCGCGGAGAAAAATACGACGGCGAAAATTTGCCGGTGGATTTTGTGGCCAACGCGGAGAGTTTGGGGGCTTGGGCAGTGCGGGCGAATACGATCGAGGAGTTTGAGGCGGCGCTTGATGCGGGGCGGAAACAGACGCGAACATCCGTTGTGGTTATCGAGACATCGTACGACGAACGAGTTCCCGGGTACGAATCGTGGTGGGACGTGGCTATCGCGGAAGTATCGGAGCGGGAATCGGTGAAGGCCGCGCGGATGGAGTACGAACAGGCGCGGAAGAAGGAACGATTGTTTTTCTAGCCTGGACAGGCGCGATATTAATGCGCGGCGAATTTGAAATTGTGCACGATGGCGTCAAGAAAGAGGTACGGTGGAAACGACCGCTGCGAGTGGATCGTCGGGGGCGCCTTCACAAGGTCATCTTAAGCGGGTCCTGAGTCTCTGGGATCTGATCTACTACGGAATCATTCTGACATCGCCGATTGCCGCGGTGCCGCTGTTTGGCGAAGCGCAAGTGCTGTCGCACGGGCACGCGGTGACTACGCTGCTTTTGGCGATGGTGGCGATGTCGGTGACGGCGGTGAGTTTCGGGCGCATGGCGTCCGTTTATCCTTCGGCGGGATCTGTTTATACCTACATCAGCCGTGGGTTGAATCCGAATTTGGGATTCATCGTCGGGTGGGCGATGTTTCTCGAGTACCTGTTTCAGCCGATCCAGAATGCGCTTTATGCGGTGCTGACGGTGCAGCGATTGATGCCGCGGGTTCCCTTCCCTGCGCTGGCGGCGATCGCGATTGGGCTGATTACCATCGTCACGGTGCAAGGAATCAAGTTCACGGCGCGGACGGACGAAGCTCTGCTCGGATTTATGGTGCTGGTGACCTTGGTGTTTCTGGTGGAGGCTTTCCGTTATATCGTGCTGCACGATCATTTCTCTGGGCTTTTTTCGATGCGGCCGGTGTACAACCCCGATACTTGGAGTCTGCGTGCGGTGGCTTCGGGGACTTCGCTCGCGGCGCTGGTGTTTATTGGATTTGACGGCGTATCGATTCTTGCTGAGGAAGTGCACAATCCGAAACGAAATGTTTTGCTGGCTTCGGTGCTGGTGTGCGTATTCACCGGGCTGTTCAGCGGGCTGCAAGTTTATTTGGCGCAGCGGGTGTTGCCGGATTACTTGACGCTGCAAAATCCGGAGACGGCGTTCATGGACGTGGCGCGCGTGGCCAGCGGACAGTTCTTGTTTGCGGCTTATGGAGTGATGCTGCTGATTTCGAGCATCGCTTGCGGACTTGCCGGGCACGTGGGGGCGGCGCGATTGCTTTACAGCATGGGCCGCGACGACGTGTTACCCAAAAAAATTTTCGGGCATCTGAGCATGAAGAAAGGCAATCCGAATTACAACATTTGGATCGTGGGTGGATTGGCGTACGTGGGAGTGCTGACGATACCGTGGGAACATGCTGCGGAAATCGTTACGTTCGGGGCGTTGCTGGCATTTATGGGCGTGAATATTTCGTCGCTGCGGCATTTTTGGTTTTCGCGGGAGGCGGTGGGGCATAGGAACTTCTTCGTGGATGCGTTTGTGCCGGGGTTTGGGTTTGTGTTTTGCGGCGTCTTGCTGATTAGCCTGCAGACTTGGACGAAATATGCTGGGTTGGCTTGGCTGACTGCGGGATTCTTGTACAACGCTTACAAGACGAGGGGATTTACGCGGCGGCCGCAATTGATCGATTTTAACGGGCCGTAGCGGCGACGGTTTACGACACGCTCGACTTGAGTTTTGGTTTTCAGTCCGGCTGCAGAGGATACGCGTGCGCGGTGTACAAGAAAAATCAAAACCCAATGCCACCCCGGGGGCGTGGTAAACCCGCCCCCCTACATCGGAATGACGGCGTTCCGTATTGTTATTGCATATCCTGAATTTGGTTTCCGGGGCTGACGGGGCCGGAGACCTGGTTTTCTGCGCGTGATGTGCGACGGGCGAAGCCGCAGGATTCGCGAATGCGAAGTTCTGGTTGCAGCTTCAGCACTGCGGCCTTGGTGGTGTCGCCGGAGATGCGGCGGATGAGAAGTTCGGCGGCGTCGATGCCGAGCTGGCGTTTGGGCAATTCTACGGTCGTCAGCTTGGGGCGGAAAACTCCCAGCCAGGGATAATCGTCAAAACTGATCAATCCGAAATCATCGGGGCACTTCAATCCCATCTCTTCAGCGGCCTTCAGCAATCCGACGGTCATCAGATGATTTGCCACGTAGATGCCGTCGGGTTGGTGCGAGAGCAAGGCATGTCCTGCGCGATAACCGGAATCGATGCGGTAGTCACCTTCTACGACTAATTCGGGATCGAGAGGAAGACCTGAGGCTTTTAGCGCATCGTGGAAACCACGCCAGCGCGCCAGGGCGTTGCTCACTTTTCGCGGACCACCAATCAGAGCGATGCGTTGCCTGCCCGAACGAGCGAGGTGACAGACGGCTTCGTATGCGCCGCGGTAATCGTCGGTGATGACGGCATCTTTGGTCAGCTTCGGATAGGTGCGCATCACCAGCACAAACGGGACGGCCACTTGTTTGATCATCTGCCGGAGGCCGGGCCGGAAATCTCCGCCGGCCTTGGTGAGCAAGACTCCATCCACGCGTTTGGCGAGAAGCAGCTCTACCGCGGTCTCTTCTTTGTCGAGACTGTCGTCGCTGTTGCAGAGCAACAGGTTGTAGCCGTGGCGCTGAGCGGCATCTTCCGCGCCGCGAACCACGACTGGGAAAAAAGGGTTGGCGATATCCGGCACGATCATGCCGATGGTGTGAGTGCGCTGGTTGGCGAGGCTGCGGGCAATGAGGTTGGGCCGATAGTTGAGTGCGCGAATGGCGGTCTCGACGCGCTTGCGTAGCTTTTCTCTTACGTGGCTTTTGTGATTAACCACAGCGGAGACGGTGAAAACGGAGACGCGAGCTTCGCGAGCAACGTCGTAGATGCTTGCGGATTTGACCGACTTTTTGGAACCGTGTTTCTTCACAAAGGATATCCGCCGTTTATGCGCCCGAAAGCGGCCCGCGAATGTTTCGGACCGCGGTCAATTTCGTGCGCGCTTTGCCGCACTGTAGTCTATGACAAGATTTCGCCCGTTTCTCGCTGCGTTGTAGATTGCTTCGAGAACAATCATGTCGCGGAGACCTTGCACGCCGTCACATTCGACCGGGACATTCTTCTGGATTGCGGCGGCAAATGCGTCCAGTTCCGGGCCAAATTCGTCTTGAACGGGAAACTTCCGCTCAATCCAGCGCTTACCGATCTTTGCTACTAGCCGCCGCTCTTCGCTGAAGTCAAAGGCGGGCGCCAGTGAGGCCCATCCTTTGGTGCCCTGAACGAATACGACTGACGACAGAGCTGCACCGTAGGATGAGCTGCCCTGTAGAATCAGGCCGCTGGGAAACTGCAAGCGGAAGGAGATGCTCTGCTCCACGTCGCGGAACGTCGCTGTGTCGCGAGTCCAGGTTTGGGCGCTGACTTCAGCCGGATCTTCGTTGACGAGCCAGCGAGTGGTGTTCACGCAGTAGACGCCCAAATCCATGAGCGGTCCGCCGCCCGCGAGCGTTGGATCGACGAGCCAGGCCAATGAGCGGCCCGGCGTGTAGAGTTCGCTGAATGCGGCATGGATCACGTCAATGCGGCCCAGATCTCCATTCTGAATTAATCGCTTCAAGTAAAGACAGCTGGGCTCGAAGTACTTCCGATATGCGGTCATTAACAGGACGCCGTTGCGAGCGCAAGCGTCGACTATCTGCGCGGCCTGTTCGACATTGGCCGCGAGAGGTTTCTCGGACAAAACGTGCTTTCCGGCCGACGCTGCCTGCACCGCATAAGAGGCGTGCGCGCCGGGCGGAGTTGCGATATAGATGGCGGATATTTCAGGGTTCGCCAGACATTTTGAGAAATCTGCGGCGGTGTAGTACGAGGGAGCGCGGAACTTTCGGGCTACGGTGGCGGCCTCATTCTTATCCCGGCTGACGACTGCGACCAGTTTCGCTTTTTTTGATCGTGCGAAGGCCGGCAGTACGGCTCCGCGCGCGATTGCGCCGAGACCTACGACGGCAAAACCGACCTTTTTCTGCGCGCGCATGTGTCTTCTTAGCTTTCGCGGTCGGCGCGGCCGAGCCTCTGATTGCGGATGGCCTTATGATCGAGGCCGCGCAGTTCTTCGCCGGACGCGAGGACTTTGAGTATGGCGTCGGCGATGCTGTCCGCGTCCGCAGTGCCGCCAAGGAAGAGATAGTGAGGGAACCAGACGGCTTCGTGATAGGCGGCGCGTTCGGACTCGGGACACGAATACATATTGCGAAGATCGAGAGGCTTTTCGCGGCCCCAGCTCAAAGCCGGGAAATCATGCGGATTGAGCGGAAATAAGGAGCTCTTGTACACCGGCTCGTAAAACAGGCCGTCGCAGGGGATCTCTTCGAGTTGCAGCGCGGCGACGAATGCGGCGCGCGGGATGTCTTTGGCTTCCTTCTCGAGATATTTGAAGACGTAACCGTAGGGCGCGAGGCGCGTGATTCGCGGATCGGGTTTCAGCAGCCGGATCGCGAGCGTGGTTTGCAATCGCGATTCGAAATGCTTTACGTTTTTTTCGCGCAGCGCGGCTTGCTGCGGAAGCCGGTCGAGTTGCGGTTCGAGGACGGCGGCTTGAAGTTCGCTGAGGCGATGATTGTAGCCGATGATGCGGTGGTGATATTGGTCCGTCAGACTGGCGCGGCCCGCGTTGATATAGCTTTGGACCAGCTCCATACATTCGAGCGTATTGGTTATGACGGCTCCGCCTTCGCCGGAGGTGATTAGTTTGCTCGACTGAAAGCTGAAGGCGCCCAAATCGCCCATCGAACCGGCGCCGTGGCCTTTCCACATCGCGCCATGCGCGTGGGCGCAATCTTCGATCACTTTCAAATTGTGTTTCTTGGCGATGCGCAAAATTTCGTCCATGTCCGAGAAGCGCATACCCAGATGAACGGGGAGAATTGCTTTCGTCTTCGGAGTGATGGCCTGTTCGATCAGCTTGGCATCGAGACAGTAGGTTTCCGGGTCGACGTCCACGAAAACCGGAACGGCATTGAGAAGAAGCACCGGTCCGACGGTTCCTTCCCAGGTGTAGGCAGGAACGATCACTTCATCGCCGGGCTTGATCTGAATCGCTTTCAAACATGCTTCGATGGCCACCGTTCCAGTGCTGACGCACTGGCCGTATTTCGCGGTTTGGAATGCCGCGAATTTTTTGGCGAATGATTCGGCGTACTTGCCGGGGAATGGCTGGCCTCCCCATTTCAGGCTGGTCAGGACGTCCTCGATGTTTCGGGATTCTTCCTTGGCCAGGATGGGCCACGGTGTGAAGGGTGTTTTTCGAACGGGTTCGCCACCCGTAATCGCCAGTTTTCCCAAGAGCAAGCCTCCTAAGTCGAAGTTGGATGGTGTTTCAGGCCACGTCCGGATTGGGAATCAAAATGTCGCGGACGACTGCATCCAGATCGTGGCAGGCAGTAATGAACTGGCGCAGCGTGCGCCGGGTTGGCGCGAAGGAATCGAATTCCTCGATGGAGAGCCCGTTTTCCGCATACGCGCGGCGGAAGTCCGCGAATTTTCTGGAGAGTTCGTCCACGATTTCCGCGCGCACAGGATCGTCAATTCGTGAACGGACTTCGATGTCGCTGGCATTGAAGCGCACCTGCCATGAGTGCGGCGGCGAAATGACCATGTCGCCGCCGATGAATTCGCTCCAGTGCATGTGGTTGCGGAAGGCTGCGGAAAGCAGGCGGATGCGATAGCCTTTTTCCTGGAAAATTCGATACGCTTTTTTCAATACCGCCACGCCGGCCCATTCGAGATATCCCGGATCGATGGCGATATTTTCCTTTTCCATGATGACCTTGAGCCAATCATCGAGACGCCCGACCATAAGCGTGCAAACCGGGCCCATGGTGGCGATTTCTTTGCCATCTTTTTCGCGGCGACGCAGGCCGCGCTCGACTGCTTCGGCGACGGCGAGGCACTGCGGCAAGGAAAAGGAAACCGTGGCGTTAATGCTGACGCCGCGATAGGTGGCCTCTTCGATGGCCGGAATTCCGGCGCGGGTTACGGGGATTTTAACGATCATGTTTGGCGCCAGGCGGCTGAATTCCACGGCCTGTTCGAGAATTGCGTTAGTATCGCGGAAGAATCGTGGGTCTGTCTGAATCGAGAGCCTGCCGTTTTTGTCGTGCCGCGCGTGGAAAACCGGCTCTAGCAATTTGGCAGCGCGGATGGACACTTCGCGAACGAGTTGCCAGGCGATTTGGTCTTCGGTGGCCGTGGGAAGCTCTTCGATCAATTTCTGAATGCGGCCTTTCCAGAAATTCATTTCTTTTTTCAGGACGGCGTGGACGATCACGGGATTGCAGGTTGCGCCCACGGCGCCGTGCTCGATGGAATAGGACAATTCGTCGAGGGAGGCTGAGTCGTTCCACAAGCACGTCGGCGTCGTCTGGGTCATTTTGTGAAGCGGACTTTTGAAAGTGGTGCTGATTGCTTGAGCCATGGATGCTTGACCTCAGCGGCTAAAGCCGCGTTAATTTTGCGGCGCTTGCGGCACGGCTGAAGCCGTGCCCTGACAAAACTCTAACGCCGTTTCAGGCGGACGCTTTCGCGCCTGCCAGGGCCACCTCGATCGTTTTCGATTGCAGATAGGATTCTTCGGCCGCTACGGTGGTGGCTAGGGCTTTCAGGCCGTCTTCACCGGTCACTTTTAGCGGGCGATCGTGCAAAATGTTGTGAACGAAATCGCGCACTTCGGCGAGGTACGCATCGGCGAAACGGGTCAGGAAATGATCGCTGAGGGCGCGTTCCCCGCCCTTGCCAGTGAGAAATACCGCGGAATGCTGCTGCAGGCTTCCGATTAGGATGCTGCCAAGCGATCCGACGACCTCTGTGCGCACGTCATATCCGTAAACGGCCTGCGCGTAGGATTCAAGGTTGCCAATGGCGCCGCGCTGATATTGCAAGTTGACGACGCCCGCGACGATGTCGCCATACTGCGCGACTTCGGGGCGGATGGCGGTGGTGGCGAAAGTGCTGACACGAGCGACTTCATCCTGCATCATCCATCGCGCGAGGTCGAAATCGTGAACGGTGCTGGCGTAGAACAACATTCCGTTTAGGTTTGCTTGATAGGCGGCGAGGGGCGGGCCGAATTGATCGCGTCCCACCGATTTGAAAATTACGGGAACTCCAATTTCACCGGCTTCGATGCGTTTCATGGCCGCAGCGTAAGCAGGATCGTAGCGGCGCATGAAGCCGACCTGCAAACGGCGGCCGGATTTGGCAACGGCGGAGAGGGCGGCGCGTGCATCGGCAAGATTGAGGGCCAGAGGTTTCTCACAGAGAATGTCTTTGCCGGCGTTCGCAGCGGTGATTACGTTCTGGGCGTGAAACTTGTCTGGAGTGGCGATCAAAACTGCGTCGAGATCCTTGCGCTCGAGCATCGCGTCCAGATTGGCGTAGTAATTCTCGATTTCGAGTTCGTCCGCGACTTGGCGAGCGCGTTCGGCGGAGAAATCCGCGATTCCGACCAGACGCGCTTCGGGAACCAGCCTGCGGAGGTTCTCCGCGTGGCGCTTACCCATTTCTCCGACACCGAGCACGCCAATCCCGAGCTTACTCATGCGATCCCCTTGAGAAATTGAACCGCTCTACAGCAACTCACGAATAGAAGAGCAGATCGCCGGCCGCGCGCTTAATCCGCGCCCGCCGCTCGATCGAGATCTTTCACCACTCCGCGCAGGTATTTCAGGCTTGCTGCGATGCTTTGCGCCGGGGGGATCGGCATGGCGCCGAATTTCACGTCCTGCTCGACTACCGACCAGCCCGAATAGCCATTCTTCACCAGCGTGCGGAAGAAGGCCGGGAAATCGATGTTGCCCTGCCCGATTACGGTGAAGACTTTGTGTTCGATGGCTTCTTCGAAATTCCACTTGTTGCGACGAGCCTGATCCAGAACTTTGGAATCGCAATCCTTGATGTGCACGTAGCGCAGCTTGCTTTTGTATTTCTCCGCTTCTTTCACCGAGTCGCCGTGACCATAGACGCAGTGGCCTGTATCTAGGCACAGGCCGACATTCGTGTGCGACGTCGCGTCATAGAAGCGCTCACATTCTTCGGGCGTTTCGACGTAGGTGGCTACGTGCGGATGAAAGACTAAGTCGAGACCGAACTCATTGGCCACTTTTTCGGCCTGGGCGACGATTTTTCCGACGTGCTTCCATTGCTCGGCATTGAGAGTGGGGCAATCTTTGTCATAGGTGCGTCCCGAAAACGCATTGCGCTCAGGGGATTGATCATCCGCCATGACGAGAAATGGCGCTTTCAAAGTGGCGAGAAGATTTCCGACCTTGCGGATTCTTTCGATAACCGCCTGCTCAGCCGCGGGATCGGTCATTCTCACGGGCACAAAGGAAGCGAGTAATTTTAATTTTCGTTTCTCGAGCTGCGGCTGAAGAATTTTTGGATCGGTGGGGAAAAAACCATAGGGTCCCAGCTCCGATCCCTGGTATCCGGCTTCCACCATTTCATCCAACATCGTTTCGTAGGATTGCTCCCAGGAAGGTCCTGGATAATCGAGAACGCCCCAGCTATCGGGAGCGGAAGCGAATAGAAATCTCTGGCCGTTTGCAGTCATTTTCGAGTATCTCCCCCAAAATCGAAGTTCCCTGCAATGCTTGTCGCGGCTATTGCCAGGGTTCCAGCACAACTTTCATGGATTCCGATTCCATGGATTTGCGCATGGCGGCTTCCACGTCGCGCAATCCGAAACGATGGGTGACGAATTCGCGCAGCGGGTAGTTCTTCATGTACCGCGCCATCTGGCGCATGCCCGGGCCGTAGGCTGCCGATTCTTCGCCGCCGACTCCCAGGATACGCGCATTCTTCGCGCAAATGTGGCGGTGCGGGCTGAGCGAAACTTCGCCCAAATCCGAAAAATTGCCGGCCTCCACCAGAAGACCGCCGATGCGCAACAGCTCGAGAGCTTCGGGGACCGCTTGCGGCACTCCGGCGCATTCGATGGCCACGTCTGCGCCGCGGCCGTGGGTCATGTCCTTTACCAGTTGCAAGCGATCGGCTTGCGAAGTAGTTCCGGCATTGATGCTGAAGTCCGCGCCCAGCCGTTTCGCAAAATTCAAGCGATACTCCGACTTATCGATCGCGATGATTGTTCCGGCACCCATCATGCGAGCTTTCATGAGGAAGCACATGCCCAGTGGACCTACACCGAAAACCACGACGGTGTCGTCGAAGCGGAATGACTCGCTCGGAAAAACGGACATCTGTTTCGCGCGATCTAGTCCCACCGTGACCGCGAAAATTTCCGTGAGCACGGCGACTTCCGACGGCAGATGATCCGGCACCTTCACCAGAAAACTTCCCGGAACGACGTAAATGTATTGAGACCATCCACCAAAAAGATGCGGCGGATTTTTGGCGCTCAAGTTATTGCCGTAATCCGTGGTGTTCTCGCAGCAATAGTAGGGAAAATCGTGGGTGCAGTAATAGCAGCGGCCGCACGACACATTGGCGCCCACGACGACGCGGTCGCCCACGGCGAGCGCTTCTCCCTCGAAATCCGTGAATTTGCCAGAACCTCCGATGGCCGCGATGGTGCCGACGTTTTCGTGTCCCTGGATGATCGGAAATTCGAGTTTTCGGCCGCCGTATTGCGTGGTGTAGCCCTGATAGGTGTGCTTGTCCGTTCCGCAAATGCCGGACATTTCCATGCGCACGAGGACACAGCCGGGAGCCGGTTCGGGCAGAGGATATTCGCGAATCTCGTACTCTCCGGGTCTGACCAAAGTTGCGGCAAGAACTCCTGGGGCCGGCATGGATGTGTACCCATCGTAGAACTGCGCTGCTATTGCGCCAACCGGGATCTTCGTAAAGAAACCCCGCGTGGGGCCGGAATGCGATCGCCGTCCCCGGCAGGATCATTCTTTCACACGCTTCGAGCTTCCCCTGCTGCCCTACTAGAAGTTCAATTTCAAGGACAGCTGGCCGATACGCGGATCGCGGGCGCCCGGTACTTGACCGAACGCACCCGAAGTCGCCAAGCCAGACGAGAAGGTGGTGACTCCGCTGGGCGTAAAGAATTGCGCGTGATTGAAAATGTTGAAGAACTCCGCCCGGAATTGCAGACCCACGCGTTCCGTAATCGCAGTGTCCTTCAGCAGCGCCATGTCCCAGTTGTTGAGCCCCGGCCCGTGAAACCACCGCCGCGCGGAATTGCCCTCCTGCCCCAGCGGAGACGGTCCGAATGCCGCCGGACTGAAGAATTGGTGGCCCGTGGCCGTCTTCCGCGGATTGGTCTTGTTGAGCGGCCCTGTGATTTCCGGAGTATCGACGCTGAGCGGAATGGGGCCACCGAACGTGGTGCCGAGCAGTGATTGATCATCATTTTCTACAAGCGTGACCGGAAGGCCAGTCGAGAAGCGCGTGATTCCGCTAATGGCCCATCCGTTGGTAAGCCGCTTTGGACCTCCCAGCAAATCGAAGGGCAGCAAGTAGGAATAGCTGACGACAAAATTGTTGGTCGAGTCGAAGGCCGAGAGCCCACGACTCAGCCGTGGGTTGATGGGATTGAACTGCTCGCCGTACCCGGACGAGTCGTCAAGCGACTTGCTATAAGTGTAGCCAAGCAGGGTTTGCAGGCGCCGGCTGGTATGGCGGTAATTGAGTTGCAGCGAGTTGTAGGATGACGCGCCGGCGGTGATGAAATAAGAATCGTTGCCAATCGTAACGGCCGGCGTACCGCCCGGGAGAATGACGCCGGGGAACGTCAGCCGCGTCCCAACTTGCAGCGCTCCACTCGGCAGCTGATAGACATTGTTTTCTCCACCAGGACCGCACGGCTGCGGCGGGCTGCTGCCTTGAACCACCGCGCCCTCGGCTATCAGTTGCAGGCAAAGCTGCGGACTGCCGGGGTTCGCGGATTCGGAAGAAAGTAGCCGATGCCCTTGCGTTCCCACATAACTCACGGTCACCAGATCATTGTGCGTAACCTGGTGCTCGATCGAAAGCTCATACTCCTCGGCGTACGGCAATCGATTTTTGTTATAGAAAGCCGGCGAGCTTCCGATCGTACCAAACGCGTTAAAGAACTCGCTCAAAGTGTCATAAGGCGGCCCGGACGCAGGATGCGAAGCCGTCGGGTGCGCCGGCGGTTGCGGCGCAGGGAAAAGTTGGGAGTTAACCACTCCGGTAGATCGGGTGATGAACGGCGAGGCAAATGTCGATCCAAACTGGCCGGTGTAGTTTCCGAACGGAGCATCGCCGATTTCATTGAAATCCGTGGCTCCCTCGAAGCCCGTATAGAAAATCCCGTAGCCTACCCGGATGCTGGTGCTTCCGCTCGGCCCGAGGATTTTGCCAAGTACGCCGTCATGATCGCCAAACGAATACGCCAGTCCTAGCCGTGGAGAGAAGTTGTTCCAACGCGTAGGCGCCAGCGTCGACGGAACGTGCGGATCGGTGGGAAAGAGCCAACCGAGCGGCGATCCTGGAAACACCGCGGATGGCTCGCCGGGAATCAAGGTCTGAATCTGGTTGTACTTTTCTTTCCACGGCGCGCTGACGTCGTACCGCAATCCGTAATTGAAGGTCAAATTGTGTTTCACGCGCCAGCTATCTTGCGCGAACAATCCCAAATAGTAGTTGATACCATAGGAAGGATACGACTGCCCCTGGACATACGAGCTCGGCGCGCCCAACAGGAAATCGACGAAATCGACGCCGGTTTCGCTGTTTCCGCCGTTGATGTTCGTCCCGAAGAAAAAGTTGCCGTTCGAAACGTTATCGAGCAAATCCTCTTCCAATTGGTTGTAATGATACTGGCCGCCGAACTTGATGCTATGCGTCCCGATGATTTTGCTGAAGTTGTCCACCACCTGGTAGATGTTTTCCGTAAGTCCGTTCGGACGGCTTGGCACTCCAATCACGAAGTTATTGAAGTCAATTTCAGGAACTCCCTCGAATTGCGGAGCGACCGGGAAGATTCCCGGCGCGCCGCCGGCGCCGGAAGCAAATCCCAGATCGGAAAGTTTCACGTTCGTCCCGCCATTTGGCTGGTTGAATCTCGTATAGAGCCGGAAATAACCGAGACGAAATTCGTTCACAGCAGACGAGCTGAACGTCTTGGTGTCGCCTAGATTGATGTTATCCGTATGACCGAAGCTCTTCACCGTGAATCCGGGGTAAAGCGGCTCATTTCCAAGCCAATAGGGGTCGACCCGGTTGTATTTGTCAAAATAATAGTAGGCCGTGAGCAACCCGAACGGGGAGTTACCGTCAACGCGTCCACTGAACTTGTTGTCCGTCAAGTTCGTCGCTTCCGAGCTGTTCGTGTATGTGCCGGTTCCCAGTGCGCCGATGGTCCCTGGCGCTGCCGGCAAAATGTATTGCAGCAGCTTTTGCGAGATTGGATTGAAGCTGGTCGTCGGCAATTGCGCGTTCGGGAAAACACAAGCGCTCGCGCTCGTACACCCAGGCGTGTAGTAAGGCTCGCCGGCAACAACACTCTGGCTGAGCTGAGAACTCAACTGCGTGGCCCATGCTGTGCCATTCACAGTGGTGGGGTTGCCTTTGGCGTCAACGAATTGTCCCGCCAGGCCCAAAAAATCCCCTCCTTCGGCCGCCGCACTCGGCGCCCCGTTGATAATTTCCGTCACGCCTTGAGTGAACCGGTTGCCTTGATAGTCTGCGAAGAAGAAGATCTTGTCGCGAACGATGGGGCCGCCGAAGGTGCCGCCAAATTGGTTCTGGTGATAAACACCGCGTGAGCCGGCAGCGTAAAAATTCGCGGCGTCGAAATCTGTGTTACGCAAAAATTCAAATACATTGCCGTGCCACTGGTTGGTTCCGGATTTCGTTACGACATTGATCTGCCCGCCGGCGTAGTTTCCATATTCCGCATCGAAATTGTTGGTAAGAATGCGGAATTCCGCGAGCGAATCGAGATTGGGAATCATCCCCGATCCTGAGAATCCGGTTTCCTGTACTAAGACGCCATTCAATATAAAACCATTGGCCGCCTCGCGCATGCCATTCACAGACTGCGCGCCGGCATTCAAGCTGCCCGAAACCAGCGGTGCAGGAAATCCTGCAGACTGAAACGATCCCGCGAAGGCTCCACTCATCCCGGAAGCTGTCGCAGTAACGCCAGGTTGCAAAGCCAGCAAGTCGGTGTAGCTGCGGGTTTCTAAAGGCACGTCGTTCATTTCCTTGCCGGTAATGACTTCTCCCATTTGAGTGGCTTCGGTGTCGACGTGCAGGGCCGAACTCGAGACCTCAATCTTCTCTGTCGAGGCACCGACTTGCAGTTTCACATCCACGACGAGCGCCGAGTTCACATCCAGCACGAGTCCGGTCTGTGTGTAAGTCTTGAATCCGGTCTGCTGCACACCGATCGTGTATTTCCCTAGAGGAAGGGACTGGAAAGAGTAAAACCCCTGCCCGTTGGTCGTCTGCGTGGTCACGATGCCCGTATCCACGTTGGTCGCGGATACCGTGGCACCTGTGACGACGGCACCGCTGGCGTCTGTCACCGTGCCGGAAATGCTGGCGGTCACGCCGGCCAGTAACTGCCGGCCCGTGAACAGCGCGAGTGCAAGAACCAAAAGGCCCCAATACTTGCCGAGTTTTGTGATTTGCATTCCGACCCCTCCGAAATTTTCAGCGGCTCGTACAAGAGTTCTGTCGCCACGCAACGCGATTTCAGTTCGCGGCATTGCCGTCCATTTTGATTCGCCGAAGGATAATTTCAAAATCGTCTAACCGGTTATTCTAATTCGACAGGCTTATAATGTAGCCCCTGTACGTTGTCAAGATGTTTCAAGGAAGGGTCAGCCCGGCAGCTTAGGTTTGCGAAACTATTGACAGCTTATAGAGGCGATGCAACTGGGTCGAAATGATTACTTGACGATCGGAAGAGCGGATTCAAGCGCGCGAATATAACCGATTAGATGAGCAAAGCAGCATTGAAGCGCGCGGCGGCGAGGAGAGAGTCAACAACGAAAAAACAGGAGAGCGGTTTTGGTGCCCGGGGTGGGGGTCGAACCCACACGTCCTGTGAAGGACAGGGGATTTTAAGTCCCCCGCGTATGCCATTCCGCCACCCGGGCTTTTTGGTGAGATTAGCGTTAGAGCGGGATGGGTGCAATAGGCGAAAGGGACAGGAGGGGATTGGCGGCGAGACGTGCGAGGGTGCGGGATGGAGGGGCTGATCGAGAAGTCGTAGGAGAAGTGGTCCGCGCAGTATTCTCCACTTTTGGCGATTTGGAAGGTCGTAAGATGCCGGCAGGGACGCCGGCGCTATTCAGGCTTCGGAGGCGGCGGCGATTTCGGCAATCCAGCGGTTGAGGATGGCTTGCTGCGTGGGCTTGGTGTCCACGAAACGGATTCCGAGGCCCATGCCGGGATGATTGTAGACGACCTTAGCGGTCGTTTCGAAGACGCCGTTGTCGCGGGAAATCTTGACGACGATATCGGTGCCGTCAGGGATGGGATTCAAGAAATCGAGATAGCAGCCGCTAATGCTGAGTTCGGAAATGCGGACTTTGAATTCGGTGCCGGAGCCGATGTCGGTGACGCGAGCTTCGGCGATCAGCGGATAGCGCGGATCGCGGCGGCGTTCGCGGCCGCTAGCGGCCGGGGCCTGCGTCCCAGCGGGCTGGTTGAATGGGTCGGAAGGCATAAGTGTCCCGTTATCTGCCTAAATTATCCTAGCGATTCTTGGTATCCCAAGCAAGATCGCTGGGCGTTCCGTTACTCAAAAAGTGACTGGCCGTACGACCTTGCATCATCCGGGCCGCGTGCGATCTTTACGACGACGTCACGATGGTGCGTCCGCGCTTGCGGCTGCGCTTCTCGGGCGACGCTGCGGTCAAAATCTTGCCGATTTGAACGAGTAGGCGGCGGAGCTTGGCGCGGTCTTCGAGGTCCATGTCCACGACTTCGAAGGCGCGCGCCTGCGTATTGGCATCACGCACGATGGCCTGCGCCTTTACCGGCTTTTGATTCGCGGGATTGAGGCGCAGAGCGACGATGGTGCCAGGATGCAGGCTCTGCTCGCTGAGAGTGACGCCGCCACCGAGATTCATCTCCGGGATCTGGATTTCGCAATTCTCCTTGAGGTTCATGGTTTCGCCGGTCAGCGAATGATCGAGCTTCATGCGCGGGTAGCGGCGCTGGCGAATGCAGTTCGAGCTGGCGTCAATATCGAGAGGCTGAATGGCGAGTTCAGCGACGCTCAGGCCGCTCTTGGGCAAGTAGTCCTTGGCCCAATCGGGATCGATTTTCTCGAGGGCTTGCGCGGCGACGATGCGAAGCTCGGCGGGAAATTGCCAGCGCCAGACTTGCTTGCCTTCGACGATGCGGCGAAGAGTTTTCTGCGCGGAGGAAGTGCGCAGGCGGCCGAGGGCTTCGATGGCTTTGAGCTGCAAATAGGCGGTGGTGCCCGGCGGCAGATCGCCTTCGGCGATGCGCAAAAGTCGCGATTCGGCTTCGTGCTCGCCGGAGAGACCGATTTCGTCGAGGGCCAGCGGCTGGACGAGAGGATCGAGCGAATCGAGAGTGCTGAGCATGAGGCGGCCGCGTTCCGGTGCGCCGCTCGCGGCGAGCTGGCGGATCACGCGATCGTGCGTGGAGCGCTTCCATTCCTTCATGCGGCTCGGGAGCATGATCTCGAGAGCGGCGAGATCGAGGCGCGCGAGAGCGGCTACGGTGTCCACGGCTTGCGCCGCGGGAGCGTTGTGCAGCGTCTCGCGGAGATGATTTACGGCTTCGGGGCCGAGAGTTTTCAGCGCGCCGAGGAGTAGCTCGGAATCTTCGCGGAAGCCGCTGCGGCTGAAACGGCCGGCGAGAACTTCGGCAGCTTCGCCGGGAATGCGGCGCATGAAAGCGGTGAGACCATTGGGGACATTGCCGGTCTTAACGGCTTCATCCACGAATTCGGCTAGCCGATTTTCGACTTCGATGCGCGGGCGGATATTTTTGCCGACGGATTTGCGCTCGCCTTCGATGTAATCCACCATCTCGACGGCGCGCTGCATGGCGGTGTAGGAACGGCGCTGGCCGGCTTCCTGCGCGAGACGCACGAAGGCGGCGCCAACTAGGCTTTGCAACTCGGGATTCTTCTCTTCGCTGAGTTGGAGGCCTACTTCACGAATGACGCCGAGGAAGACGCGCTCTTCGCAATCGCCGTAGTGGCCGGCAAGTTCGACGATGCCCATGGCTATGGCGCGGCGAGCTTCGGGTTTCTCGTTGCGAATGCACTTGGCGTAGTTCTCGAGAATTTCCTGCGCTTGAGCCTTCTCGCCTTTGCTGATCAGCTCTTCCACCGACTGGCTTACATTGGCGACGGGAATGCACCAGGCTTCGGGGGAGAGCAGGACCTTCATGCGCCGCTCGTGCGGAACTTCGGACCAGAATTGCCGGGTGAGAACTTCAGTGTGCGTCTCGAAATTAACGCCGGCGCGCAGGAGTTTGTCTTCGTGCTTCGATAGAACTTTGCGCAGTCCGTCAATTTCGCGGCCCATGCTATCGAGCATTTGGCGGACGGAGTCGACATGCGTGTCGCCGCGCTCGTAGCTTTCCATGGCGAAGCGAATGGCGATGTGCTCAGCCAAGCGGAGAAGCGTGGATTGATCGGCGCCTTCGGCCGGGACTTGCTGGGCGATGGCGGCGAGAGCCTGCGTGAGGCTGAAACGCGCGCGTCGCGGCAAGGTCGAAATGCGCGATTGAAATGCCGTGGACGCCGTGTCTGCGTCGGTTTCTCCGCCGATGGAGGCGATTTGCGAGAGCATCTTGAGGATGCCGCGCAGCTCGTCTTCCTGAAGGCCGACCAGGCCGGATTCGACGAGCACTGTGCCGGAGCCGCCGCGAGCGCCGCGCCCGCCGCCTCTGCCCGGACCGGGGCCTAAGCCTGGTCCGAGACCCGGACCGAGACCCGGGCCTGACCCGCCGCCCGAGCCACTGCCTGAACCGCTACCGGTGCCGCTTCCAGCGCCGCCTCCCGAGCCAACGGGGCCGATCCAGCCCGAATCTTCACCCGACGATCCCGCGCCGCCTGCCTGGCCTGGGAAACCGCCTGGAAAACCTCCGCCGCCGTGGCCACCTGGGCCCGAGGAAGACGCGCCACCCGATTCGAGCCACGAAAGCCCGAAGCTGGGCGCTCCGGGAACTACGACGCCATTGCCGCCGACACCGGAACCTCCGCCATCGCCAAAGCCACCACCTCCGGATCCAAAGCCGGAGCCGCCGCCGCTGTCTTCTCCGCCGTATCCGGAGCCAGAACCGCCGGAACCTGAACCGCCGGAGCCCGAGCCACCGGAACCGGAGCCGCCGGAACCGGAACCACTTGGGCCGCGTGAGCCTTCTGCCGCGGTGATCAGTTGCAGGAGCTTTTGCGGGTCATTGAAAAGCTCGTTGTACTTCCCGGCTTCCATGCCGAGAGTGTGCGCGGCAAGTGTCGCGGCAACAGTGCCCTTGGCGACTGCGGAGTCGGCCGGGACGTAGCAAATTTCGTTGATAGTGATGGAAGTGTCGCCTTCGAGCGCTGCTTTCAATTGTTCGGCAAGTGCGGTGGGCTTTGCGCCGACGCCGGTGGGGAAGGCTTTCACCATGCGGGCGAGAGAGGCCTGCGTGACCTTGGGCGAAAAATGAATACTGGCGATGCCTGCGGCGGAGAGAAGCCGGGCGAAGCTTTTTTCTGCGGCCGCGGATTCCAGGGCGACGCCGTCGAGGAGCAATTGATCGCCGGAAACGGAGAGCAGGAGACCCGCTTCGTCATCATGGCCGAGAGCGGTTTTCAGCTCGGTCCATGCAGTCGCATACTGCGCTTTCGTACGCGGATGGCTGAAATCGTACATGCGCGAGAATTTGAGCAGAATATTGAGACTGCGCACGAAGGCGCGAGCGGCCGTTGATCGTGTGCTCGTAGGCATAGAACTATCCCAAAAAAGCTATTCTGAGCTTCAGTCGTCCTGCTATGAAGTGAAGTTTGGCGGGAACGCACTAAAGTGACAATGGTACGGTCGTACTTACGTGCTCAAAGTAGGCAACTTACAGGATTGGGGAGGAAGTTGGGCTAATAGGCCTGGGCTGTACAAGATCGCGAAAGATGCTGGCCGAAAAGGACAGAGATACACAAGGCCGGAGTAGTTTGCGAGGGCGAGGCTGGCGAAGAATATGAGATCAGCGATGGCGATTGTTTCTCGCGAGCCAGGACTCGAGTTGGCGGACGTTGCCGAGGATTGTGTGCGCGCCGAGTTCCTCGAGGCTTGCGGCGCGGTGGCGGCGGGCTTCGCTGCGATAGGGGAGAACGCCGATGAAGGGAACACGGGCGGCTTGGGAGGCGCGAGCGTCATCGATATTGTCGCCGAGATAGATGGCGCCGGCGGGATCGCGGCCGTCGAGGATGTTGTGCAGACCGTCGGGATCGGGTTTGCCGTGCTGGACGTTTTCAACGGTGACAATCGTCTTGAAAAATGAGCGAAGCTTGTTTCGATCGAGAGTGTAATCGAGTTCCTGGCGGACTCGGCCGGTGAAGATGGCGAGTTCTGAGTTTTTGGCTAGACGTTTGAGTGCGGGCTTTGGCAGCAACCAGCGCTCGCGCTTGACGTTGCCGGAGCGGCCGTCGCCCCAGTAGATCTCCTGAAATTTTTGCTTCACTTCGTCGTAGGAATTTTGAAAGCCGAGCGATTGAATCCAGGCGTGGGAGAGTTTCCAATCGTCGTTGAAGCCGCCGCAATTTTTCCAGGCGTGGACTTCGGCGGAAGTTACCCGCTTGCCGGTGAAATGGCGGAGCGTTTCGATGAGCGTGCGATGGAATGAGCCGCGGACGTCAACGAGGACGCCATCGACGTCGAAGATGATAATGCTTGGTAGCGCCGGCGTCCCTGCCGGCATCTTTCGATCACGAATCCTGCCATGGGCTGCAGTCACGCGCGGACCACGCAGTCGAACTCACTCAAGCTATTTTGCATCAACTTCCGCGCACGATTGCGCCCTTTGCCAAAATTTGTGGTCGTAAGATGCCGGCGGGGACGCCGGCGATACGGAGCGCTTCAGGAATGCGATTCCTCGGAGCCGTTGGACGAACCTTCGGCGGGATTCACATCTTCGAAGGATTCCGACGGTTCGTTGGACTCGGCTTCGCGGGCTTCCTCAGCGGTCTGCGCTTCGGGAGTTTCGGTTTCGGATTCCAGCGAATCGGACGTCCAGGCTTCGCCCGGCGCGAAGGAGGCGGCGACGCCGCGCACATCGGGAGCAGGAGCGGCTGGTTCTTCTTCGCGCTCATGCTCGCGCGGCGATGCTGCGCCGACGGCTGCAGCGGCGGCTACGGGTTCGCTGGCGGGCTTGGCGAGTGCTTGGCGGCGAAGCGCGAGCACTGACGTCAGAAGTTCGATGATTTGCTTGGCGCCACTCGAGTCGGGATCTTTTTCGGGATTGTAGGCGGCAACGGTGATGGCTACAAGGCGCGGTTCGACGATGAAGACTTCGAGGGCTGCGCGCACGTCATCAAGAGTGAGGCCGCCCGAGCCGGGATAATTCGTAGCCTGAAAATTCTCGATCACGTCCACATCGAAGTGCAGGATGAATTCGTTGCGATTGGCGTGGACGCGATCGAGCGCGGTGCGAGCCGCGGCGGCTGCGCCTTGGCGGCGAATGTCCGCGGCGGAGAAGACGCGGATCGGGGCGCGGCGCAGGAATTCTTCTTCGGGAGGATCGAGGCGATCCACGCCGAACAGGGCGATATCGGGATCGCGGACGAGGGGCGGCTCGGTCCAAAATCGAATGAGTTCAGCGGCGCCGCGGCCGGTGAGATGCGCGACGACCATGCCGTCCACGCAGCCGGAAGGCGTGGTGGCCGGAACATTCAGATCGGCGTCGCGATCCATGTAAATCATGCTGACATTGTGAAAGTAGCGGCGGACGCCGGCGACGGTGGCGAGCGCGATGGTGCAATCGCCGGTGAGGATGATCGGAAGAGCACCGGATTTCACGGCGATTTCGACGCGCGGACGCAGGGCTTCGAGTGATTTCACCACGCGCGGAAGATTTCTGGCGCGCGGGCTTTCTTCATCGGGCTGGGAAAGCTGAACGGGATCATCGCCGTGATCGATGACTTCGAATCCGGCGGCGCGGAGTTGATCGCTGAGGCCTGCGGCGCGAAGAGCTGCTGGTGCGCGTTCGTTTCCGGGCCACAACCCGGCGGCGCTTGTCGGCGCCCCGAGAAGGGCAATCTTATCCGGCTGGCGAGTGACCTTGACGGCCACGTGGAGGCTCCTATGGGACCGTGTGTCCGGCCGCGCGCGTTACTTCGTTGGCGCCTTCCCGCGCGACTTAGCGGGCCGTTCCCTGCCGCACTGTCAGCTCCGGAGGCAGGGTAAAGCGAACATCTTCTCGAATCAGATCGAGATCGCGCTGATTGGTGTAGCCGAGACTTGCCAGCCGCTGGCTTACCTGCTCGACTAGAACTTCGGGAGCGGAAGCGCCGGCCGTGAGACCCAGGTCGGTGACACCATCGAGCCATTCGGGCTGGATGTCATTCGCGTCTTCGATCAGGCGCGCGGCGACTCCGGCGCGCTTGGCAACTTCTACGAGGCGATTCGAATTCGAGCTGTTGGCCGAGCCGACCACCAGGATCAGGCCGACTTCGCGCGTGAGGGCTTCTACGGCTTCCTGGCGATTCTGCGTGGCGTAGCAGATGTCATCGGAAGCGGGCCCGGCGATTGTCGGGAAGCGCTCGCGGAGGCGCGCGACGATTTCTTGCGTGTCATAGAGCGAAAGTGTCGTTTGGGTGAGAAATGCCAGCCGGTCAGGGTCAGGGACTTGGAGGATATCTACTTCTTCGACGCTGCCTACTACGAGGGTTTGCTCGGGGGCTTCGCCCGACGTGCCGACAATTTCCTGGTGATCTTTGTGGCCGATGAGGATCAGAGTGCGGCCTTCGCGCGCAAATTTCAGAGCTTCGAGGTGAACTTTGGTGACTAGCGGGCAGGTGGCATCGATGACGCGAAGCTGCCGCTCCTTGGCCTCATCGCGAACCCGCGGCGGGACGCCGTGGGCGCTGAACACCAGAACTGCGCCGACCGGGACTTCTTCGATGGACTCGACGAAGATTGCACCGCGGCGGCGGAGCTGGTCCACTACGTAGCGATTGTGGACGATTTCGTGGTGGACGTAGACCGGGGCGCCGTAGGCTTCGAGAGCGAGTTCGACGATGTCCACGGCGCGAACTACGCCGGCGCAGAACCCGCGCGGGCGTACCCGTACCAGCGTCTTCGCGCCGTTGGTGGTGCCATGAATTTGCGTCAGGCCCAAGCCTAACCCCCTGAATCCAATATCTTAACTGATGATGGCGATTATCGCCACCGGGTTTTCCGGGTCAAGTCCGCCCAATTGTCATTCGATGCTATTCTTCGTGTTCGCGTGCGTTTGGATAGGAGAGAACGATGCGATTGGCTGGGCGAGTGGCGATTGTTACCGGTAGCGGGCGCGGGATTGGGCGGGCTATTGCACGGCGGTTTGCTGAAGAGGGCGCGTCAGTGCTTGTTACGGCGCGGACGGAATCTGAGATCTGCGCGGTGGCTGAGGAAATCGCGCGATCTGGCGGTCAGGCTGCGCACGTGGCGGCGGACGTTTCTACCGAACGCGGATGCGAGGCGATTGCGCGCGAGGCGCGGGAGAAATTGGGCAGCGTGCAGATTCTCGTGAATAACGCGGGCATTTATGGGCCGGTTAAGGCACTGGAGGAGATTTCGCCGACGGAATGGGATGAAACGGTGGCCGCGAATTTGCGCTCGGCGTTTTTGATGTCGCGGCTGGTTTTGCCGGAGATGTATGCGCGGGGGTCCGGGGCGATTTTGAACATTTCTAGCGTGGCGGGCAAGGCAGCGTTTGGCTTGAATGCGCCTTACGCGGCGTCGAAGGCGGGATTGAATGGATTGACGCGGACACTTGCGGCGGAAGCGGCGCGGAAAGGCGTGCGCGTGAATGGCATCAGCCCGGGGCCCGTGCCGGAGACGAAATTGTCGCAGGAGTTGGGACAGGCGTTGGCGGAACGATTCCACGCGGACCGCGATGCGATGTTCAAGCAGATGCTCGAGGGGATATTACAAGGACGGCCGCAGACGGCGGGAGAGATCGCCGCTGCGGCCGTGTTCCTCGTATCCGAAGAGTCGAGTGCGATTACTGGGCAGATTCTGAACGTAGATGGCGGAATGTCCTTCTACTGATCTCTTGCACCGCGCCCAACCCCCGCCGGGTTGAATGTGCCAGCGCGCGAGTGCCAGATTCCGCCCAACTGAATCCACGCTCACCGGCTCGCCCGATCATATAAACAACGAAGCCGATGGTGAACAGCACTGCGAACAGCATTCCGAACAGGAGTTCTGCCGCCAGCAGTTCCCGCACGAAATACAACTGTAAAACGAAGATAATGCCGAGCGCCCACCACATGGCGCGCTTTAGATTTTGCTTCTTGGCTGGTTCAATTGGAAACATCCCCGAAATCAGGCGCATAGTTCCTTTTCTATCCTCACTTGAATAGATGCACGCGCAGGCCCAAAAGTAGCATGTGCAAGTTATTGCAAATACAGGCCCGGTTTGTCGCAGTCTATTGGATATTGGAGGAGTTCAATGAAAAGGATTTCCGAGGCGGGATACGCACGTGCCGCGAATCGGTTTTAGTACGAAAGTTGTAGGACTACGCTTTTGAAACAGAACGGAGCGATTGCGAACGCTCCGAGCGCGATTGTTTCGGGTTGAACCGCGTAAAACGAATATCAGCGGCCCTCAAAGGGATAGCGATCCTGCGCTAGGACGGCGTCGGCGACGCGGCGGCGCATCGCGATTACGTCCACGGGCTCGCGCTTCGAGAAGCGCTTGAGGACGGCGAGCTGCGTGCGCAGCATGTCGCCTTCGAGCGTGGCGACGAGCGCGGTGCGGGCTTCTTTCTCGACGCGGTCGCCGGCGCTGTAAATGAAAGCGCGGGCGGCGTCGGCCATCACGGCTGTCGCTGCTTCGCCGCGAGCGGCTGCGGCTTTCTGCGTGCGCCGAAGCACCGACTCCATCCCGTAGATTTCCATGACGACGTTGGAAAGCGATGCGACGATTTCTTGCTCTTCGGCTAGCTTTTCGCGGAACTTCTGCACGGCGGTTCCAGCGGCGAGTAGAAATGTCTTCTTCGCCTGTGCGAGAGCGCGCTCTTCATCCGCGAAGGGGCCAGTCGGTCCTTCTTCGAGCGATGGTCCGGCGAGGACTTCGTCGGCGAGTTTCATCGCCGCGGGAATCAGCGGCAGCGCGCCGCCCATGGCGCGCTTCATGAGCATCTGGATGATGAGCATGCGATTGATTTCGTTGGTGCCTTCGAAGATGCGATTGACGCGGCTATCGCGATAGGCGCGGGCAACCGGATAATCCTCGTGGAAACCGTAGCCGCCAAAAATCTGCACGCCTTCGTCCACACAGAAATCGACCATCTCGCTGCCGTAAACCTTGCTGATCGAACTTTCGATGGCGTATTCCTCGAGGACTTGCATGGCCTGCTGCGATTTGTCGGCGCCAGCGGCTTGCGCGGCGACAGCTTGCTCGATCATCCCCGCCGAGCGGTAAATCATGGATTCGACGGCGAAGATGCGGATGGCCATCTCGGCGAGCTTGCTGCGAATGAGGCCGAACTCGCGCAGTTGCTTGCCGAAGGCGGTGCGTTCCTTGGAATATTTCGAGCTGGCCTCGAGAACTTTTTTCGCTCCGCCGACGCAGTGAGCGCCGAGGGAAAAGCGGCCGGCGTTGAGCGTGTTGAAAGCGACGATGTGTCCGCGGCCGGCTTCGAGCAAAAGATTTTCTTTCGGCACGGGACAATTCTCGAAAAAGATGGGCACGGTCGAGCTGCCCTTGATGCCCATCTTCTTCTCTTCGGCACCGACGGAAAAGCCCGGGTAGCCTTTCTCGACGATGAAGCAGGAGAATTTCTCGCCGTCGATTTTGGCGAAGACGATAAAGACATCGGCGAAACCACCGTTGGTGATCCACATCTTTTGGCCGTTCAGAATGTAGTTCTTGCCGTCGGGAGAGAGAACTGCGCGAGTGCGCGCGGCGAGAGCGTCGGAGCCGGCTTGCGGCTCGGAGAGGCAATAGCAGGAGAGCAGTTCGCCGGTGGCGATTTTCGGGAGGTATTTTTTCTTCTGCTCTTCGGTGCCGAAATAGACGATGGGGATGGTGCCGATGCCCGCGTGGCCGCCGTGCGAGACGGCGAACGAGGCGTAGCCGGAAACTTTTTCGGCGAGAACCGTCGCTGAAATTTTGTCGAGACCCGCGCCGCCATACGATTCGGGAATTGCGCCGCCGAGAAGGCCGAGTTCTCCGGCCTTCTTCAAAACCTCGGCCATCAAGTTGTCTTTGTGCAACTCGAGTTCAGGAACGACGGGCATCACTTCCTTGGTGACGAATTCTTCTGCTGTCTGGCCGATCAGTTTCTGGTCGTCGGTCAGATCGGCGGGAGTGAAAACGTCTTCGGGCTGGCACGAAGTGATGAGAAAGCTGCCGCCGCGCAGAAGATTTTGAGACACAGTGGAAGTGGCCATCGTTATTGCTCCTCTAGATGATTCGGGATCCGCACTGGGGATTCACCAGTTGCGGCTAAGCAATTCTACAGCTAAGCGCCAGGCTGAGCAATTGGCCGAGAGGCCAGCCCTGCGGCTGGCGGAAGATCGGCCGAAGGCGCGATAAAAAGCAGCTGTTTTTTCCCGATTAGAGATGACCTCCTTCGTTTGTTTTGTTGGGGTTGCGACGGGTTCTAATCGCGAGCTTCCCGATTAGAATTTGGAGGATTGGGGGCGGGACCGGGGGTTGGAAGTTCAGGGCGGCCCCTTGGCGCGCCTTGCGCTTGAATTCGGAAATGCTGCCGCTACTGGCGTTCTTGACAGGCATTGCTGTGAAACTCCTTGGATTCGGTTTTCGGCACAGAATTACAGCTGGCTTCAGAAGATCGAGCCCCGCGCTTAGGGACTGCGGACTTCCGACATGTTTATGGCATGGGAGTAATTGAAAGTCAACAGTACTTTAGTAACAAAATAGATCGAAATTTGGAAGTGGTAGTGGCGACGGATGGGGTGGGAGTTACATGGGCGGGCGCGGCGGGCGGTGGCCATACGAAGGCACATGCCGTGGGGTGGGCGGTTCGTGGCGGGGGCAGGGGCTGGACCTACTTGGGGCGGGCGCGTCGATTGCTTAGCAATCGCATAGCGATTGACCGGCGCCCCTACGGGGACGAAAGCTGGTTGCGAGGTAGTTGGCTCGGATTGTGGTGGGGATTACATCGGCGGGCGGAGCAAGCCCCGCCCCTACGGGGACGAAAGCTGCTTTCGGAGCCCTTGGCGAGGTTTGTGCTCGGGCATACGTCGGCGGGGAACAAAACCTCAGCGGCTAAAGCCGGGACGAATTGGCGGCACTTACGGCACGACTGAAGTCGTGCCCTGACAAAGCTTTGGGGTTATCGCACAGGGTGTTGGCAGACGATTTTCACGGCTTGTTGACAAATAATTTTGTCTTGACAACTATTTATTTCTCACGTAGAGTCCCCGGCATGTACACGGAGAGTGTGGAGTTGATTCGCGAGGATGGGCGGGCGGCGGTGCTGCTGCATCCTTTGCGGCGGCGGATTTTGGAGGCGCTGCGCGAGCCGGATTCGGCGGCTGGGTTGGCGCGGCGTTTGCGGCTTCCCCGCCAGAAGGTGAACTACCACGTTCGGGAATTGGCGCGCGGGCACTTTCTCGAGCGGGCGGGGCGGCGGCGGCGCCGGAATATGACTGAGCAGCGGTACGTGGCGCGGGCGCGGGGGTACGTGCTGTCCCCGGAGCTGCTCGGCGTTTTGCAGGCAGATCGTAGCCGCGTGGAGGACGTGTTCAGCGCGAGCTACCTTTTGGCTTTGAGCGCGCAGGTGCAATCGGAGTTGGGACTGGCGCGGAGCGAGGCGGAGGCGCAGGGCAAGCGGCTGGCGACTCTCTCGCTGGTGTCCGAACTTCGCTTTGAGAGCGCGGAGCAGCGGGCGGCTTTCGCGAGGGAGCTTCAGCGGGCGGTGGCGGATGTGGTGGCGCGATATTCGTCGCCGTATCGGGCGGCGGATGGTTCGGCCGGACGGGGGCGGCCGTTCCGGTTGGTTGCGGGGTGTTATCCGATTCCGCCGACGGCAGAGAAGAGTGACATGGATTTGGGAGAGGCGAAGGGCGAAGGACGTGGTTGAGATCATTTTGGTGCTCTAGATGGATTTGAGACAGGAAACCAGGGATTCAAGTGGGCGGTGAATGGCTGGGGCGGGGCTGGATTTAGTTGGGCGGGCGCGTCGATTGCTTAGCAATCGCATAGCGATTGACCGGCGCCCCTGCGGATGCGCCGGATGTTTGGGAGACGTTGCAGAGGATTGCGGTAGGCCTTACATCGGCGGGCGGAGCAAGCCCCGCCCCTACGAAGAGACGCTTTTGGCAGCGGAAGAATTCAACGGAGACACAGTGAGGGATGAACATGCGCAAAGATGAGCATCAGAAACACGAACGACGCGTTATCCGCGACGAAATTAAGACGAGCGCTTCGCCGCAGCAGTCTTGGGAAGCTTGGGCCGATCCGGGGAAGATTTCGCAGTGGTTTGTGGATCGCGCAGAGGGCAAGTCCGAGGCGGGCGCGGACATCACGTGGTTCTTCGACAAGTTCAACATGGAGTTGCATTACAAAGTGCTTGAGGCAGTTCCTGGTGAGCGGTTTGCGATTTTGTGGCCGGGGCCGATGCCGCCGCCGGGGATTCTGGAAGTAATCATCGAACGTGAGGGAGGCGAGACGCTGATTCGGCTGGTCAATTCCGGATTTCGCGAAGACGCGCAATTGAATGAGGAATATGAAGGAGTGGTCTCGGGCTGGCATACTTCGCTCGCACTTTTGCGTGAGTATGTTGAGAATTATTTCGGCGAGCCGCGCACGAATATTCTGGTGATGCAGCCGGCGCAGTTTGAATATGCGCGAGTGGCGCGCTATTTTCGCGAGCCGGAGTTGCTGGCGAAATGGCTGACGAAGTCGGGCTCGATCGGAGATATGGGCGAGGCCTGCAAGCTGGTGCTTCGCGGTGGTGAATCCGTGACCGGCCGCGTGATAGCACGCACGCAACATGAAGTGGCAGTGAGTTGGCCGGAGGCGCGGGCGACGCTGGAGCTGAAGTCATTTTCCATGGGCCCGCAGCGGGTGCTCGGAGTTCGCGGCTCGGGTTGGAGCATGGATGCGAAGCACGCGCAGGAAATCGAGAAGCAGATGACGGAAGCGGTGGCGCGGCTTGCTGCGGAATTGCAGAGCGAATCCGCGGCACGAGCCGGAGCGGCGGCTTCGGACGCACCGGCGCCATTTTGGAATAGCAAGAAGTCGTAAGAGATCTCACCCAGTTCCGGACTTGTTTTGGGGATTAATAGTCTGAGGGAAGGCGGGAAACAATACCTCAGCGGCTAAAGCCGATCTAATTTGCGGCGATTACGGCATGACTGAAGTCATGCCCTGACAAGGCACCGACACGGCAGGGACAAGGCATCCGAGTTCTTCACGGCAACGAGGAGGAATAGTCATGACGCAATCGAATCGTGAAGCTGCAAAAGCGGCGCCACGCCGTGCCCGCGCTATTGAAAAAGAGATTGAGTTGAACGCGCCGGTGGAAGCGGTGTGGATGGCGCTGACTGACGGCAAGGAACTGGCGCGCTGGTTTCCGCTCGAAGCGCGCGTGACGCCTGGCGTGGGCGGCGAGGTTTTTCTTTCGTGGGGCGATTGGTGCCAGGGGACGGGAAAGATTGACGCGTGGGAGCCGAATAAGCGTTTGCGCTGGCTCGAGCCGCTGCCGGGGGCGGGCGAGCACGAGGCTCCGCGGCATTTGGTGGTGGAATGGACGCTGGAGGCGCGCGGCGGGAAAACGATCCTTCGGCTGATAAATTCGGGCTTCGGCGAGACGGATTGGGACAATGAATATTACGACGGGACGGATTACGGCTGGACTTTCATGCTGCTCAGCCTGAAGTATGCGCTCGAGAAGCATCCGGGCGTGGCGCGTCAGTTTATTGGCCCGCGGCATAAATTTGCCGGGACGCGCGAGGAGGCCTACGCGCGGCTTGTCGCTCCGGGCGGAATTTTCCGTCAAGCGTTTCCTGCGGGAATCGAAGAGGGCAGCCGTTATTCGCTGCAGGCTGCGGCTACGGGTGATGCGCTCGAAGGGAAAATTGAATTCATTCGACCGCCGCGCGGTTTGTGCGTGAGCGTCGAGAATTTGAATCATGGGCTGCTGTTTATTGAAATTTTCGGCGAGACCGGCAAGGTGGATACGACGCTGTGGCTCTACACTTATGGCTTGCCGGAAGCGCAGCACGCGGCGCTTGCAGCGGCTTGGAATCGCCATTACGCCGCAATTTTCGCGGACAGCAAAGCCGCTGAGTAACGCAGAACGAGAACTCAGGAGATGATGCCAATGCGAAGCGTACTTCGAATTGTACTGGCCGCGTCATTTTTCGGCGCAGTTCCCTGCACCGCGGTGCCGCAGAACAAGGACACGAGTGGCCCTACGAAGACTTCGCAATTAGCTCCCGAGCTGGAGAAACTCAGTTTTCTGATTGGCGAGTGGCACTACACGGAGAAGTACGAAAAGAGCCGCATGATGCCCGATGGCGGCGCGAGCGAAGGAATTTACCGCGCGACGGTGGGTCCGGGCGGACATTCGATTCTGACCGACTTCGAGGAGAAGACGGGTTCGATGGCGGGCGCGGCAGGGCACGAAGTGATCACCTGGGACGCGGAGAAAAACAGCTATGCCGCTTACGCATTCGTCTCGGACGGGCCGGGGTGCTTCACGCGAGCGGGAACCTGGGAGAAGGATCAACTCGTCTTTACGCGGGAGATGAACGCGCGGGGCAAGACTGTGCGGATGCGCTTCGTCTATACGGAGGCGCGGCCGGACTCGAGCGTGATCGAAGTTTATGTCGCGTCGGGCGACGCGCCGTTCGCACTGATGTTGACTACGCGAGCGAAGAAGCAGTAATCGAGGCCGCGATTCCACGCTAGAATTCGTCGCGTGAAGTGGATCATCCGCATCGGCATCATCACTATCGGAATTCCCTCGCTTGCCATCGGACTGCTCATGCTTGCGCGATTTCGTCCTGGGCGCGGGCATATTCGCGCGGAAATCGAGATTGATCGCCCGGCGGCGCAAGTGTTCCGCTGGATCTCACGCGAAGATTTGGTCAGGCGATGGGTCGGAGGCTTGAGCGAGATTACGCCGATATCGTCTGCGGGCGAGAGCGGCGCGGTTGGTAAACGGTTTCACATGACTGAATTCGACAAAGAGGAAAACGCGCGAACCGAGATGGAGATGACGGTGACGGAATACATGCCGAGCGAAAAGCTTGGGGTTCGAATTCGTTCTCTGGGAGATCTGGGCGAGGGTTTCGTCGAAAATGCGGAGTATCGTTTATCACCGGCGGTCGGTGGAACCGAACTCATATTCGAGATTCAAACGGATTATTACGGCAGGCTGCCGCGAGCATTCGAACCCATGATCACGAGGGCGGCTAGAAAAAAAGTGCAGCGCGATTTGGAGAGATTGAAGCGTCTTGTAGAAGCTGAGCCCGCAGAGCCTGCCGCAGCTTCAAACTAGGGCCGCAGTGAGCTACGCGACGCGCTCGAGAATCCCCGCCGCACCCATGCCGCCGCCCACGCACATGGTGACCAAGCCGTAGCGCTCGTTGCGGCGCTCGAGCTCGCGGAGAATCGAAGCTGTGAGCTTCGCACCAGTGCAGCCGAGCGGATGGCCGAGAGCGATTGCGCCACCGTTCGGATTCACGCGATTCGGATCCAGACCCGCCAGCTTGATCACTGAAAGAGCCTGAGCCGCGAACGCCTCATTAAGTTCGATCACGTCGATATCCTCGATCCGCAGCCCGGCGAGCTTTAGCGCCTTCGGAATCGCATAGGCGGGGCCTACGCCCATCTCTTCGGGCGGGCAGCCGGCGGTTGCGAAAGCTAGGAATTTCGCTAGTGGCTCGATTTTTAGTTCGCGGGCGCGTTCGGCGCTCATGACCACTGCGGCGGCTGCGCCGTCGCTCATTTGCGAGCTGTTCCCTGCAGTGACCGTGCCGCGAGCGTGAAATGCGGGCTTCAATTTCGCCAGCACTTCCATGGAAGTGTCGGCGCGTGGACCTTCGTCCGTGTCGAAAACCAGCTTCGTGGTTTTCGCTTTATTGCCATTGTTCGGCGGGACCTCCGTGTAATTCACTTCGACTGGAACGATTTCGTCTTTGAATTTTCCCGCGGCGATTGCTGCGATAGCGTTCTTGTGGCTGCGCAGCGAAAATTCATCGGCCTGCTCGCGCGTGATGCCGTATTTCTTGGCCACATTTTCCGCGGTGAGCCCCATGCCGAGATAGGCGTCCGGATAGTGATCCATCAGCCAGGGATTGGGCGCGATTTTGTTGCCGCCCATGGGCACCATGCTCATGGATTCCGCGCCGCCCGCGACGATGACGTTTGCGTGCCCGGCCATGATGCGCTCGGCTGCGAGGGCGATCGCTTGCAGGCCTGAGGAGCAGAAGCGATTGATGGTCATGGCGGAAGTTTCGACGGGCAGACCGGCGCGCAGCGAGGCGATTCGCGCCACGTTCATTCCCTGCTCGGCTTCCGGGATGGCGCAGCCGAGAATTACGTCTTCGATTTCTTTGACGTCGAGGCCTTTGGCGCGGGCGATGGCTTCTTTGATTGCGGCGGCGGCTAGATCGTCCGGGCGCGTGGCGCGGAGAGTGCCCTTGGGGGCTTTGCCGACCGCTGTGCGGACGGAACTTACGATGACGGCTTCACGCATGGTTCACCTTCCGGGTGGATGCTGCTGGTTGTATTGGATGCTCAATGACGGCAAAAAGCAACAGCGTGCTCACTGGCGCACGATTGCGCACGAGTCACAAATGGGCGCAGCAAGCCGCGCCCCTAGGAAGATATTTTCGTGTCCGAATTGGACGAAAACTAAAATGTCAGGCGCACGGCAAATTGAATCACGCGGGGGCCACCGCCGCCTAGGCCTGGATTACCTTGTGCTACATCGGGCGTTGCTGAAATTACGCCATCGGGCCCAAAGCCTGGCGTGACGAAATTATCCGGTAACGCAAAGTTCGGGTGATTGAATATGTTGAAGAATTCGGCGCGGAACTGGACGCCGAATGTTTCGGTGATTTTCGTGTCCTTGGTTACTGAAAAATCCGCGTTCCAATAGCCCGGGCCGTAGATCTGATTTCGCCCGAGAGTTCCGAATTCTCCGACCGGCTCGGCGAACGCCGCGGGATTGAGATATCCGGTGGCTGGATTCCAATGCGGAAGAACTGGATTCACGCCGGGGACAACGTCGGGGCGCAAGTGGCCGTTGATTCCAAAATTGTCGTCGATGATTGGAATCGGCCTGCCGGATTGAATCGTGAAAATCGTGTTGAGCGCCCAGCCCTCGGCGAGCCGTTTTGGGAGGCCGCCCCAAACGGGCACGGAATAATTCAGCGCGCCCGTAAAGCGGTGCTTCGTGTCGAAAGTCGAAGGGCCCTTTTCTGCGGCTAGATTGTCGGAGTTCTGCGGAAATGCCGCCGTAGCGAAATTAAAATCGATTCCGTCCGAGGCGCCATCGAGCGACTTCGAGAAGACATAGCCGTAAAATCCGGAGAAGCCGTGGAAATTGCGCAACCGTCCGTTGAGTTGCAGAGCGTGATACGTCGAGTTCGCGCTGGTGCTGAAATCATCGATCTCGCCGTAGATCGCATTTGTCCCGTCTTGATTGATGTCGTAAAGCCGCGTCAGGCGCGTTCCTTTGCTTCCGACGTAACCAATCTGAAACGACGCGTGCTCGCCCGCTTGTTGCTCGATGTTGAGATTCCAGCTGTTTACGTAGGGCGTGCGCAGGTTGTGATCCGTAACGAAAATACTGAATCCAGGGGTCCCGACGGGATTGGCGGTGAAGACGGGTCCGGGCGTCGCGCCCGTAAATGCGTCCTGATTAAAGTTCATGGAAAGCACGGGAACGGAACCGACGGGGTTCGTTGCTATGCCCGCAGAAGTCGTGAAATTCGCGATCATCAAGTGTTGAGGGATGTAGTCGTAGTAGAGACCGTAGCCGACGCGAACCGTGGTGTATTGCCAGGGACTCCAAGCCACGCCGACGCGCGGGCCGAAATTATTTAGATCGCGATTGTAGGCACTCGAGAGACCGCCGGAACCGACATGCTCAAGCTGCGCGTTCGGGCCGCGATCGGCGCCGAAATTGTAGAGCAGGCCGTTTTTCTCGCTGATCGGGCCGAAATATTCCCAGCGCAATCCGAGATTCAGAGTGAGATTCGACCGCAGACGATAGTCGTCTTGCGCGAAGAAGGCGAAGCCATTGTTGTACGTCGTACGCTGCGTGTTGCCGGTGTTTGCGGTGGTGAAGCAGAAATCACATTCTGCATTTCCGAGATAATAGTTGGTCAAGACGTCGATGATGGTCTGGTCGAGCGTGGTGTCATTGTTGCTGGTTGAAAATCCGATCAGGCCGCGCTCGAGATTGTCGTTAAACGCATCGACGGCGACGCGCCGGTATTCCCCTCCAAATTTGAAGGTGTGCACCCCACGAATCCAAGTGAAATTGTCAAGAATCTGGTAACTCTGGCTGGTCCTGGCGCGCGGAACGCTGAAGGCCGTCGCTCCGATATTTTCAATGGCACCGCCGAAATCGATTTCCGGGAGGCCGGTGTGATTCGTGCCGAAATCGAGGCCGGGAATGGTTATGTTCGCCTTGGCGTCCGCCGAGGTGAAGGAATTCGAGAAGCGGCTGTAGCCGAATCGCAGCTCGTTGAGATGCGACGGTCCCAGGGTGGAAAGCAAGCTCGCTGAGAGCACATTCACGCGTGTGGGAGAAATTTGCGCAAAGGGAGCGAGGCGCGAGCCGCTGCCTTGTCCGCCGAGCGAGCCGAACGGAAATCTTTGATTGTCGTTTCCGAAGGCGTAGCGCGCCGCGAAACTTTCGTTGTTGGTGAACTTGTGGTCCACCTTGACGATCATGTTGTCGTTGTTGTTGAGGTCGTTCACTACGCCCGGAAGTTCGTTCGTCGTACTCTGCGGAAATAAGTTGAGGATGGCGTCGAGAGGCGCGGTGTTAATCGCGGGATCGATTAGGAGCGCGGCGCTGCGCGCGGAGGCGATTTCCGTCTGCGTGGGCACCTGGAAAACGAAATCCGAGCCTACGCGCTCGCGTTGCCCTTCGTATGCGCCGAAGAAAAATGTGCGGTCCTTGATGATCGGGCCGCCGATCGAGCCGCCAAATTGATTATTGATGAAGAGCGTCTGCGGATCGGGAGTCACGTTGAAGAAGTTGCGCGCATCGAAATAGGAATCGCGATTGTATTCGTACGCTGTGCCGTGAAATTGGTTTGTTCCCGACTTTGTAAGGATGTTGACCACTGAACCGCTGTTGCGGCCGTATTCGGCCGGGAATTGCGACTGCACGTTGAATTCTTGAATGGCGTCAATCGGAAGCAGCGTTGCAGGCGCGCCGCTGATTCCTACCTGATTCAACGCGGAGTTGTTGAACCACGGATCGTTATTGTCGGTACCGTCGAGCGTGTAATTGTTCGAGCGGTCGCGATTGCCGTTGATATTGAATTGACCAAATCCCTTCTCCGTGCCGGCGACGCCCGAGCCTTCCACGGTCACGCCAGGCACGAGTGCGACGAGTTTTCCGAAATCGCGGCCATTCAACGGCAACTCTTCGACCATGCGGTTGTCGACGACTTCGCCGAGAACATCGCGCTCGGTATCCACAAGCGGCGCCGCCGCAGTTACTGTCACGTGTTCGCTGCGCGCGCCCACTTTCAAAAGTGAGAAATCGAGCGAGGTGTCCAACCCGACCTCTACGACGGCGCGCTCGATTAACGGCTCAAGATCCTTGGCGTTAGCCGTCACGTCATATTCGCCTGCCGCAAGTTCTGGAATCACGTAGCCGCCATCGTCGGCCGTCGTGGTACTGCGCGATTCGCCATTGGCAACATTTCGAGCAGTGACGGTGGCGCCGATGAGCACGCCGCCCGCGGAATCCTTCACCACTCCGTGAATCGACCCGCGATAGGTCTGCGCGCCTGCGCCGGCCGCGCAGACTGCAAGAACAAACAGCGCCGACAAGAGCTTGAGCAAGGATCGTTGAACCATCGTGACTTCGAGCTTGCGCGTTCGCATACCCAGCACCCTTATTTTCCCTTTCGCGGAATGATCACTGCCACCGGCGGATCGATGTCGTAGACTTTCGAAAAATTCCGTTCGTTGATCGCGAATCCGATCCGCCCTCTCGAATCCACGTAAAGCAGCGGTTGTCCGACCGGCACGTCCATGAAAGTCTTCACATACGGCATCGTAAACGGCTTGCCAGCAATTTTTACGGTGACTTTGTCACCCATCTCGTAGCCCAGCTGCTTGAAGTCCTCGCCGCGAACATCGGTGATCAGGCTGCCGAAAGGATCGTCGAGTCCGATCACATCGCCGGAGATGCCGTTGTCGGTGACGGTCGCCTGGACGAGCTTCAGACGCACGAGCTCCGCAACGTCGGGCCCGGCCAGCTTCCAGTCGTCACCCGCGGCGAGATGCGCCGCGGCCGGTGAAAAAATATCGCGGCCATGAAACGTGGAAGAAATTCCTTCGCCGATCATCCAGGAGCGATTGGTGATTTCGCGCGCGCCGATGATGCCGTCGCGCTCGATCACGGGCGTGATCAATCCATTGTCCGGCAGCACAAAATATTGCTTCTTCTTGGATTTCACGATTACCGCTTTTCGCGAAGTGCCCACGCCTGGATCGACGACGACAAGGAAAACCGTATTCGGCGGATAATATGGCGTCACTCCGGCCAGAAATCGCGCGCCTTCTTCGATCGAAAAAGGCGTCACTTGGTGGGTGATATCCATGATGCGCGCATCCGGAACGATTTGAATGATGACGGCCTTGCAGATCGCCACCGCGTCATTCGCCGTGCCGAAATCGGTCATAAACACAATCGTCGGATGCTCCGCAGCAGGCTGCGCCGGCGCCTCTTTGGCCGGCCGCGTTCCACAACTCGCCGCCAACAAGACGAGTGCACACACAGCCGCGCCTGCCGCGGCGCGGAATCGAGAACGCGCCGCGGGCGCTCCATTCAGCGCTCGCCCAGCCCTATCGGTGCAAAGATGCACTTCAACCTTTTCAGGAATCACGATTAAGATGCCCTCGCGCGGATTTGGATTCGAGTTCCTGCCCCAAGAACTTGGCGAAAGTATAGCGAATCGGACTCGCGCGCGGAAGAAATCTCTAGCCTCGCGTCACGGCCGTTTGCGGTATTGCTCGTAGAGCTCCAGGTGACGGTTGTCGAGACTCGTCAGGCGTCCTTTGATGAAGAGGTAGCGCACCTGCGTGCGAATTTCTAGCGGGTCACCATCCGTTACGAAGATGTTTGCGAGCTTGCCGGATTCGATCGTGCCGAATTGATCGTCGAGGCCGAGCATTTTCGCGGCGTTGAGCGTGACGGCGCGCAAAGCCTCGTCGTGAGGCAAGCCATAGGCGACGGCGTTACCCGCTTGCTGCGAGAGGCGGCGCGAGAACGACGTATCGAAGCTGGCGAAGGCGATCGGAATTCCGGCGGCGGCGAGTTCCGAGGGCTGCGTCATGGGCTTGTCGTAGGGATAGTCCTCTTCGTTCGGAAGCCGCATCGTCGGACCGAGAATCACCGGGATATTTTTCTGCTTGAGTAGATCCTTTTCCCGCCAGGCTTCGGTGCCGCCCGCGAGAATCATCTTCAAATTCTGCTTGGTGCAGAATTCGACGGAATTGCGAATGTCGCGCGCCGATTCCGCAACCACCAGCACCGGCAGCTTGCGTTCCACGACGGGGATGAGCGCTTCGAGTTTGAGATCACGCTCGAAATTCTGCGTCGAGCCTTTCTCGACGGCCAGCGCATAGTGGCGGGCGCGATCGATAAGGTCGCTGAGGGCGTAGACCTTTTTTTCGTATTCGGCTTTCACTTCGGAATACGGCCGTTCGACGACTGTGAAAGATTCAAAGTCGAAAGTGCTGCTTTCGACCGACGGCCAATTGAGCACCATCGCCGCCGACGCTCGCAGGGTCATCTGCTCATTCGTCCAGCCCGCTAGATTCAGCGCGGAGGCCTGCCCGGCGATCACCGAATTGTCTCCGAAGGAGTCGAAGCCGCGCACGCCGGGCGTGACTAGCACTTCGGTGATGCCGCTGGCGCGCGTGACGCCGATGTGCGCGCTGGCGGGATTCACGGCGGTCATGGCCACGAGTTCGGGATCGAATTCGCCCAGCTCTGATACGTCATTCGTTGCGCGCACGGCGCTGATTTCGCTCAAGCCAAGCTGCGTGACGGGATCGAAGAAGCCGGGATAGACCTCGAGTCCTTTCGCATCAATCACTTTGGCATCCGCTGGCACACTGACGTTTGTCCCGGCGGCGGCAATTTTTCCATCACGAATTAGGACTGTGCCGTTTTCAATCGGCGCGCCCGCGAGCGTGAAGATCTTCGCACCCTGGATTGCATATACGCTTGGCTCGTTATCAGCGCTCGTGCGGCCATTCGCACCCGGAGACGAGTTCTGCGGAGTGGCGATCGCTGCGACAGTCCAAAGCATGGCCGCGAGAATCGCTGCACTAACTCTAGCAAGCCGTGTGGCAACAGCCGACCGCTGCTGCGCAGGCTGAACGAATTTGCTCCGGCTCATCGCGCACCTCCCGTATCCCCGCTCGCGTCTTTGGGAGGTTTCGCCTTTTCTTGCTCCGTCTTTTTGGCTTCGTCCGCTTTTCTCTTTTCTTCCGCTTTTTTCTTTTCTTCCTCGAGCGCCTTTTTTTCCTTTTCGAGCAGTGCCTTCTTTTCGCTTTCGAGCGCTGCGCGCCCCGCGATGTCACGATCGCGATCGAAATAAACAGTGCCGTCAATCAGAGTCTTTTGCGCCACAGCATAGACACTTAGCGGATTGTGATTGAAGATGACCAAATCGGCGTCCTTCCCGATATCGATTGAACCTACGCGATTTTCAATTCCGAGCTGGATTGCGGGATTCAGCGTGACGAGCTTCAACGCATCATTTTCGGAAAGACCGCCGTACTTAATTGCTTTTGCCGCCTCTTGATTGAGGTGCCGGGCTTCTTCGCCGTCGTCCGAATTCACGGAGACAACTACGCCGCGCTCGGTCATGAGCGCCGAGTTATAGGGGATCGCGTCGTAAGCCTCCATCTTGTAAGCCCACCAATCGGAGAACGTAGATGCGCCTACGCCGTAGGCCGCGAGTTCGTCGGCAACTTTGTAGCCCTCAAGCACGTGCTGGAACGTCCGCACCTTGAAGCCGAATTCCTTCGCCACCCGCATCAACATGAGAATTTCATCGGCGCGGTAGGAATGGCAGTGCACGTAACGCTTGCCTTCGAGCACTTCGACGAGCGGATCGAGTTTGAGATCGCGCCGCGGCGGAATCAGATTCGCCTCGCCCGCAGCTTTGCGGCGATCGTATTCGTCCCATTGCTTTTTGTATTCCTTGGCCTCGGTGAATGCCTGACGAATTGTCTCTTCGACGCCCATGCGCGTCGCGGGATATCGTTGTTGAACTCCGGATGGCGGGCGGTAGTTCGACCACTTAGGATTTTCGCCGAGCGCAAATTTGATTCCTGGGAGCGCGCCCTCGAAGGGCAGTTCGCTCGATGGCTTGCCCCAGCGCAGCTTGATCACGATCGTCTGGCCGCCAATCGGATTCGCGCTCCCGTGAAGGACGTTCGCCACCGTAACGCCGCCTGCGAGATCGTAGTAGATCGTCGGGTCTTCGGAATCGAGAACGTCGGCAATGTTGACCATCGAACTGACCGCGACGCTTCCTTCGTTCACGTTGCCGCTCACAGCGATGTGCGAATGGCAATCGATAATGCCGGGCAGAACATATTGGCCGCTGGCATCAATCACAGTTGCGCCGTCCGGCGTCTTGATGTCAGTTCCGACTTCGGCGATTTTGCCGTCGCGAATCAGGATGGAGCCGTGCTCGATATTGCCGTGCGTGATGGTGAGGATTGTCGCGTTCTTGATCAGCGTGACATTCGAATCCGCACCGGCGCCGCGCGCGACGCCGGAACTGAGGAAAATCACAAGCGCTGCGAGTGCGATGATATTCCGAATCATCGGCCCTCCTCACCATCAGCATCCAAAGATTGCGGAGATGCGTCGTCGGGCTTCTCGCCGCCAGCGTCGCCCGGCTTGTGGGGTTTCGCGATCTCGTGAATCTCGAAGTGCCGGCCATCTACGAAGACATGCT
>Ga0316363_10000672_pt1 | contig 39959 bp, 27 predicted proteins | sample Sb_taG_3_FD_200459 | JGI IMG/M metagenome (GOLD analysis project Ga0316363, IMG submission 200459) | Peat soil microbial communities from Weissenstadt, Germany - Sb_50d_a_PC metaG (v2) (version 2) | ecosystem: Environmental > Terrestrial > Soil > Wetlands > Peat | place: Germany: Weissenstadt...
GGAATTACTGGTTGCGCTCGAGGAATTCTCCGAAGAGAAGCTGCACATCCACTTTGACTGGACTAGCGACGGCGCAATGTCCGAGAACCGCAGCATTTTTCGGACCCTTGGTTCCCTAGCAGATCACATCGCCAGCCTGAGTGCTTCCTGAACGGAATCATGGACACGGTCATCGTCACGGGGGCATCGCGCGGCATCGGCTTATACTGCGCGGACCAACTCCACGCCGCGGGATATCGAGTAATCGGGATCGCTCGCCACTTCGATTCGAAACCCTCCTACGAAGTCCGGACCGCGGATGTTTCTGATCATTCCGCTCTTGTCACAGCTTTGCAGGACCTTAGGCGTAACCGAACCGTCTACGCACTCATCAACGCGGCCGGGATCGCCTCGATGAATCTTTTGCTGACCACCCCGCCTCAGACCATAAAGCGTATCGTGGAAACCAATCTCCTAGGCACCATCTACAGTTCGCAGTTGGTGGCACACGCTTTGATACGCCGTGGCAACGGGCGGATCATTAGCTTTTCTTCCATTGCCGTGGCGATTGGGCTGCAGGGTGAGTCCGTGTATGTTGCTTCCAAAGCCGGCGTAGAGGGATTTTCGCGCTCATTCGCCCGCGAAATGGCGCCCCACGGAGTGACAGTCAACGTCATCGCTCCGGGGCCCGTTGATACCGACCTGATCGCAGGCGTGCCTTCGGAAAAACTTCAGGCCATCGTCAATCGGCAGATTATTCCTCGCAAGGCCAGCGTGGAAGACGTCTGGCAGATCATCCGCATGCTGCTGGCCCCTGAAAGCTCCATGCTCAGCGGCCAAGTGTTTCATGTCGGCGGAGTATAGATGGAGTTGCTGAAGGAACTGGCCGAGCGCAACGCATCCCGCAAGGAGCCGTTTCTCATCGGCAACGACTTCCAGTTGAAGTTTGACGATCTGCTCGGCAACAACGAAATCGATATCGGTTCTGTGAGGAGCGGTGACGTAGTCGCCCTCATCGGAGACTTTGAAGCTCGCAGCCTGGCAACCCTGCTACGCCTCATCGATCTGGGCGCTATCGTGGTTCCGCTGACCAGCGCTACCCGCCCGGAGCATGAGTACTTCTTCGAGGCAGCCTCGGTCGACTTCGTCATCGAAGGCGGCACCGTGGGACGCAGGAGTGAAGTCCGAGGCACCAATCCCCTATTGGATCGCCTCCGGCAATCTGGAAATCCCGGGCTGGTGCTGTTTTCGTCCGGCACAACCGGGCGCCCCAAGGCCATTCTGCATGATTTCACTTATTTTCTGGCCAGGTACCGCACTCCGCGTCCCACACTACGAACCTTGAATTTTCTGTTGTTCGATCACATCGGCGGTATTAACACGTTCTTTCACACAATCTTCAATGGCGGCCTAGTCGTGGCTCCATCCAGCCGCACTCCGCAGTCCGTCGCCGCCAATATCTCGCACGATCGGGTTGAGTTGTTTCCCACGACGCCGACCTTTCTCCGCTTGATGCTGCTGGAAGGAATCCTGGACCCGACAGAACTGGCCAGCCTGAAGGTGATCACTTACGGAACGGAGCGCATGGATCAGCCGACCCTAGACCGGCTCTGTCAGGCGCTGCCTCATATCGACTTCCGCCAAACCTATGGGATGTCGGAATTGGGTATCTTGCGCGTGAAGTCCCGAGCCCGGAATAGTCTCTGGATGACGGTCGGCGGCGAAGGAGTGGAGATCAAGGTCGTAGACGGTGTCCTCTTTATCCGCTCCGTAAACCGGATGCTTGGCTATCTCAACGCTTCTTCCCCGTTCGACGCCGAAGGTTGGTATGACACGGGCGATATCGTGGAACAAGACGGACCCTTCCTGAAGGTCGTGGGACGATCCCAACAGGTCATCAATGTGGGAGGAGTCAAGGTCCTGCCTGCGGAAGTGGAACGCGTGGCCTTGCTACATCCGGACGTCCTGCGCGCCAAGGCGCGCGGCGTGCACAATCCTATCACCGGTCAGCACATCGAGATTACGTGCCAACCGCGTCCCACGGCGCAACTCGACCGACACATGCTTCGCGCCCACTTTCGCCAGCACCTCTCCGAGTACCTCCGCCCGCATTCGATTCGGATCGGCGAAGTCGCTGTCAGTCACCGCCACAAGCAGGAGTAGCGATCCCCGCGCTGAGCAACTTCATCGCGCTTCGATCGTGCGGGCCACTCTCCGGCGCTTTGGCGCATACCGCACGTCCTGAAAACCACAGAGTTCGAAGGACGCTGACGCGAGCGACCATTCTGATCCCACATTGTTCCGTTCCAACCGATGCGCGTTGGCCCGCCGCGTAATGGGGAATGAATTGGTTGTGAACGAGTACTTATACCCAGCCTTGCGGATCATCCGGGCAGCAGCGGTTGTGTAACTCCGCTCTTCGCCGCCCACCCAGCAGTAACAGTCGCACGGGTGGCCAAGCGATTCCTCGAGCACCGCCTTCCCGGTGCAAATCTCATACTCGAGCACACTGTCCGGCAGATCGGACGACATCCGCCGATGGCTCCGGGTGTGACAGCCAATGACGTGCTGCCGCCGATCCAGATCGCACACTTCAGCCCACGACATCGCCACTCGTCCATCCCGAGACGACGCACCGTCCGTCCCAATCTGATGAGCGCTTGCAAAACGCAACTGCTCCGCTGGCGGAGTCGCCACGAAATCGACGGGAACGAAGAACCAGCCATGGAACCCGTACTTCTCGAGAAGCGGCGCCGCCACTGAATAGTTCGAATACAAGCCGTCATCGAAGGAGATAATCAGTCCGGGGCGCTCCTTATCCCAGCGGCGAAGACGGAAGAACCTGTCTAGGTCCGTCAACGAGACCGGAGTGAAACGTGGAGCATAGAACGCCAGCTGTCGCTCGAAACTGCTTGCTGTCGCTTCCGGAGTCCCGTGGTAGTTTATGGCCCGTATGTATCCCCCCCGTATACACCGCTGCTGCATCGCCAGCAGGAGGTTGGTGATCATCAGCGTATGAAACGACGACGCAAGCAAGTTCTTGATGTTCATAGGCTGGCGTCCCCATCGAACAGCGAGGCATCCCATACGTCGGTATTCTGCAGCGCATCCCGCAGTGCCGGAGAATCCGCTCTCACTTTGTATAAATAGGGGAATGACGGATATGTTCGGTGGTGTGGATTCAGCCGCTCGAGCAAATCGCGTTTCGACTTATGGAACCCGACTGCCTCGACCACATCCACGCCCGAGCGCGCGGCATGCTCCAGGGCACCGGCCATCAGAGAAAGTATGATGTCGGGTTCGTCGCGTGCTGCCTGAATATCCACAACTTGGAATCGGCGGAGCCCTAGCCGCTCGTCGTCGCCTCTCTTCATGATCAGATAGCCAGAAAGGGCGCCGCTTTCTAGAAGGGCGATAATGGCAGCGTCTCCGGTTTCCAGAGCGGGACGGAATTGCCAAGTGAGCGCCTCGCTGGTACGGACCGCTAATAACCGATTGCGGCGCCGGCGGAGCAAGTCCCACAACGCGTCGAAACGCTCATCGAAGCTGCGCAGCAGGCATGTCTCCATTCGCCGATATCGAACTTTGGGTCGACGCGCGGCGTCTCGGCAGTAGAGGGCCATCCCGGCCGCATGCCTCAGGCCGACAAGGGCCGGCAAACGCACTTTTCGCAGAAGAGCGCCGGCAAATCCTGCATACCGGATGATCCAGAACAGCACTCGCGTGTAAAGCGGGTCAGGAATTTCGCTACATCGGAAAGCCTTGAATATGGCCGCCGCAGCCGGGGACGCCGTGGTATTCAGAAACAGGTCAATATTTTTCTGAGAGAAGAACTGTTTAGCCAGAAATATGGCTGACGTCCTATAGAGTGGATCGATTGCCCAGGAACTGCCCGTAGCCGCCCGAACCGGCTCGCCGTTGTAGGCGTACATCCGCGCAATGTTGCCAAGCGTGCCGACTATACCTTGAGTCTTATTCTCGAGCACCCACCCTAAAGGGACCGGAAGTGCAGAGCGAAATGGATTGTCATTCCACAGACGAGCCCAGTCGGCGTACTTCGGAGAACTCAGTCCATTGCGGCACACGACCTCACGTATGGCGGCAAAATCGTCGACCGTGGCTTCCCGAACAGAGCAGTCCTTTTCTTGAATTGCTGACTGGATCTTACAGCTGCGAACCGGCACCGGTAAAATATAACACGCTTATTTTTGTGCGATCGTCAGCGGGTGGTGCAAAGCGATTTTGCTTCGCCAGACCTCGGTCTGGAGGCGCACCTTCGGGGCGCAGGGGCCGTTTATCGCAGCGTGCGCGAGACATTTCTTAGAGTATTGCGAAGAAGTAGAGTCGATGTCAAAAGCCCGGCGACTGAACAGCAAGTTCTGAATCCTATGGTTCCCTGACGCCCGGCGACGAACACATGCGTCATCGACTTGGTACAACACCACCAAAACCGCGCTGCGCCGCCTTGTAGCGCCACGCGAGTCCAAGGTGCGGAACCGACGACGGAGCCACCTCCACGAAAATAAACGCAAGACTCCAATAAAACACGCACAGGTAGTACCCAGGAGCGATTAGCCAGTCTTCAAAACCCGCGTGAATCAAACCGGCAACCATTACCATCGCAAGAGGGACGGCAGGATGGCATGCATTCCCCGTGTTTCGCAGCCACGAAACGGTGCGTAGAATCCTGCCTACGAGCATTAGCAATAAACACGAGAATGGTATTGCGCCGAGAACCCCAACTCCCGCTAGCAAGGATAAGTAACTACTTCCGTCTTCTGACGTCACGGCCGAAGAAGAAGAGAACACACCTGATTGTTGTCTCGGATCGTTGGAATTCTCCGCCGTCCCGAGTCCGGTTCCAAACCATAAGTGGGCGTGAATGCTGTCGACGGCCGCCTGCCACGGCGATTGACGGGAAGCCAGCAAACCACCTTCGCTCGAGCCTTTGTATATGACAGACGTCGTCAACGTTGCAAAAGTGTTCGACATGGCTTCTGGTTGGACAATCGCTCCAGCCGCAACCAGCACAATAATGATGGCTGCACCTTTCACCACCAACTTGTACTTGCGCAAGACGAGACACAGCAGCGCGGAAGACGCTAGAGCCGCTACCATGCCGGCTCGCGCGTGACTGTGAAATGCAAGATACATGCAGAGTCCGTACAGCACCAACCGACGCCGGTGAACGAAAGGAGTCTCATCCAGAAATATTCCCCAGAGAAGAATCGGAGCTCCCACTACCCCCAAGACTGCACCCAGAGAATTGGGATTGCCCATGGCTTCGATTCCCAGGGCGTGAAAACCCGCAATTGCTCCAACAAACAGCTCACATCCCGTCAGCAGTCCTCCAAAAAATCGGTTCTCACGCCCTGTCACCGCCAACCTTGCTCCAGTGCTTCCGTAAAGGAACAACAACGCTAAGCTCAGAGCCTTCAGCAACGCAACCTGTGGGAATTGGGAGACAGTGGCCGAAACAAGCGTTGCCAGCACAGCAAACATTGCCACGATGTGAAACACGCGGAAGTGATGGGTGCGTTCCTTGAGCATAAGAAAGGCACCCGTTAAAGCTCCGACGCAAAGAAACACCCAGCGTAATGCTGTCCAGAATCCTCCCACCGGCAGATCCACACCCGCGAGCAGAAAAGCCAGAATAACGAGTGGGAAGAAAACCCGCCGGTACATCCAGACCGCCACAACCAGAAATTCGAGAAGGAGGATGCCTCCGAGATAGACTTCGCTGGTGAAATACCAAGGTCGGGAATAGGCGAGATACGCCAGAAAAAAAGGCGCCAGAATTGCCCCGCCAATCAGGAAGCTCTTGGGAATACGCTCAGTCACTCGCAACCGCCTTCGCTTCGACCATCCGCGCAATACTCCTGGACCATTCGTTCGGCAAATGGTTGGAAATTCGTTGTGCGCCATTAGCGACAGTGGTTGCGCAAAGGTCAGGTTGATCGGCAAGATTTCGCATGGCCATCGTTAAAGACGACACATCCCGCGGCGTCGCCAACAACTCGTTCCAGTTTTCCCTCACCAGTCCGGAGGCGCGCCCGGCTGCCCGGCTTAGGGTCACGGGCAACCCGCAAGCCACCGCGTCGTTCATAGCCAATCCCCAAGTATCAGCACACGTACGTAGAACCAGCATTTCGGCAAGCGCATACTTCGGCAAGCGCATACTAACGATCGGGCGCGCCGGCCTACCCATTCAGCACAATTCGAATTTGAGCCCCAATGACCAAAGCATAAATCGTAGCCTCCGCAGAATCGATGAGGGTACAGGAAGTTTCCTGCTTGAATTCTATCTGCCCAGAGCGGTCGATCCTGACGAAACTTGTCGCGCACGATCCCGGCTCCGAAAATTCTCGACGCAAGTGCCTTGGCATAAGAGACCGGGAAATCCCGCTCTGTAAGGCCTCCTAAGCACGCTGGAGCCCGGCACGACCGTCGATATCCAAATCAGAGATGCCACGACGCCAGTTTTCCCGACCTCCGGTAGGCCCCCAATACGATGGAACAATGGGGGGCATTTTTGTCGCAAAGAGTGTACCAGAGGCGGGCCGGCCCCTTAGCACGGAGTCCAGAAACTCAAAAGATTCACGGCCTTGCCGCCAACTCCAGGTGCCACCCAGGATGAGGTCAAGGCTGGTCTTCAGGCTTTCGAGGGTGCGGACAAGGGGAGAGAGTCGCGATCTCGGACCAGCCCGCGCCGCGCGTACCGCTATTTGTCCATGATCCGACGGTGTGCACATGATCACAGTGCAGCGTGATCGAGAACACGAAAGTAACCGTTCATCTTCAGGATATCTTCGCAGAGTATTCTGTTCGTCTTCTGTAAGAACGATGAGTCTCGGAATCGGCCATCTTCGCGATGCTGACGCAGAACTTGTTCGTATCTGATTCGCGCACATAGCATTGTGGGCGTTCTCCTGGTGTTCGACTTTCGTAAACTCTTCTCGATCCGGAGGGAAAGCATTTGAGTCGTATCGAAAAGAAGCTACCCACACGAACGTCACATCGGTTCATCCCGTATCGGCACTTTTATCGTTGACGCGCGAATGAAATGTCTCTAATCTTCCGCCTGTTCTTTGTCACTATTTCGACCTCCCCCATCGAGGTAGCGCTTTAAGGTTCGCATGTGCTCGAGCACCTGTTGCGGCTTCTCGACCATTACTAACTCACCGGTAGCCGGTAACTCGTGATGCGGTGACATTACGAAGGAGTAACGCATGTGTCCGGTCCGACCGCGCTACCATCTCGAAGCAATCAAGGAATCATACCAATGAGTAATACATCTTCTGTCCCTTGCGCTCGCATGCACTCATCCCTTCGTTCGATCGGTCGTTCCGTTCGACGATTTGCCAGGCAGGAAGTATGCGATTTTCTGCGTCAGCTTGTGGCGTTGTTGCTCATTTATACGACCGTCGGGGCGACGATGCCCGTGCGCGCGGACGAACTGCGCGTCGCGCCTCCGTCGACGGGAGAACGACTAAGATTCTCTCAGCCTGGGGACGGCCAGCTTGCCAAGGAGCCAAACGCACGTGCAGACCGTGACACCTCGCGTCTGCGCGAGCCAGGGCACGTTCAGTACCAAGAGTCTGAAACGGCGAACGGCGATCGTCCCAGGCTGACAGCCAACGCCAGCCTGCGGCCAGCGCTGCGGGGATTGTTCGCGAGCACCACCTACTCGGTTACTCCGATTCTGGAATGTGTGGTCAATGGCGGAAGCGGGAACTATACCGCGTGGTTCGGATATCAGAATGGCAACTCCACCACCGTCTCGATTTCGGTGGGCAACAACAACGGATTCTCGCCTACACCCCAGAACCGTAACCAAACCACGAGCTTCCTGGCTGGGCAGCACGACTATGCGTTCAGCGTTCCCTTTAACGGCAGCAATTTGACATGGACCGTGACTGGTCCCGATGGCAAGACACATACCGTAACTGCTTCCAGCAAGTCCGGTAAATGCGTGCCAGTCGCGAATGCTGGCAGCGCGCAAAGCGTGTACGTTGGCTCCACAGTTCAACTCGATGGCACGAAGTCTTACGACCCGGCCGGACTCCAATTGACGTACTCCTGGTCGTTCGCCTCGAAGCCTTCGGGAAGCACGGCTACACTCACGAATCCGACCTCGTCAAAGCCGACTTTTGTGGCGGACAAAGCCGGCTCCTACTCGGTCCAATTGATTGTCAACAACGGGCAAGCGAACAGCTCGCCCTCGACGGTCTGCATTACTTCGCAATACTCAACTCCGGTAGCCAATGCCGGGCCTCCCCAGACGGTCTACGTCGGAACGACTGTACAACTGAACGGAACTGCGTCGTACGATCCGGCAGGACTCCCGCTGACCTATTCCTGGTCCTTTGTGTCCATACCTTCCGGGAGCACGGCGAAACTGAGCAGCAGTACGTCTGCGTCTCCGACATTTGTTGCCGACAAGGTCGGAAGCTACACGGTCAAGCTTGTCGTCAACAACGGCCACAATTGCAGTCCGCCCGCAACCGTTACCATTACCAGCCAGTACTCCACGCCGGTCGCGAACGCAGGACCCAATCAGACAGTTTATGTTGGCGCGACGGTGCAGTTGAACGGCGCAGGCTCGTATGATCCGGCAGGATTGCCACTGACCTATTCCTGGTCCTTTGTTTCGGTCCCTTCCGGGAGCACGGCGAAACTGAGCAGCAGTACGTCTGCCTCTCCCACATTTGTTGCCGACAAGGTCGGAAGCTACACGGTCAAACTTATCGTCAACAACGGCCACAATTGCAGCGCACCCTCGACCGTAACGATTACGTCGCAGTATTCAACGCCGATCGCCAACGCCGGACCGCCGCAGACGGTCTACGTCGGAACCACGGTGCAACTGAACGGGACCGGTTCCTCGGACCCAGCAGGATTACCGTTGACTTACTCGTGGTCGTTCGTACTGCCGCTGCCTGCCGGAAGCACCGCAACCCTGACTGGCGCCACATCCTCGAAACCATCCTTCGTTGCTGACAAAGCAGGAACCTACAAAGTCCAGCTGATCGTCAATAACGGGCACAACAACAGCGCGCCGTCTACGGTCGTAATTACGAGCCAGAACCTGCCGCCAGTGGCGAACGCAGGGCCACCCCAGACGGTATTCGTTGGGTCGACCGTGCAACTGGATGGAACGGGATCCTACGATCCGGCTGGACTTCCGCTAACTTATGCATGGTCTTTTAGCTCGGTACCTTCCGGAAGCAGCGCCGCACTGAGCAATGCAACATCGGCCCGTCCGACATTTGTTGTTGACAAGCCTGGAACCTACACTGTGCAACTTGTGGTGAGTAATGGAGTGCTTACCAGCACACCATCGACCGTGCCGATCAGCACCAAGAACTCACCGCCGGTGGCCAATGCTGGACCGAACCAGACGGTGAAGGTCCACACCACCGTGCAACTGGATGGTTCCGGATCCACCGACGTCGACGGGGATCCGCTGACGTATTCGTGGACTCTGACGCCGCCGGCCGGGAGCAATGCGGCCTTGTCAAACACGAAGATTGTGAACCCGACGTTTGTCGTGGACGTGAAAGGCACGTATGTCGCACAGTTGATCGTCAACGATGGGTACGTCAATAGCAATCCCTCCTCGGTAACGATCAGCACGCAGAATTCGCCGCCGGTAGCCAATGCCGGCTCGGATCAGTCGATCACCGTCGACTCGACGGTTCATCTGGACGGCAGCGCTTCCACCGACGTAGATGGTGATTCACTCACGTACTCGTGGTCGTTTACCGCAATGCCGACAGGAAGTACTGCTGCTCTCTCAAATCCCAACGCCGTCATGCCGACATTCGTGGCGGACCTGCTGGGAGAATATGATTTGCAGCTGATCGTGAATGACGGAACGGTCAACAGCACCCCTAGCACGGTCAGGATTACAAGTGGCGACGTGGCGCCCATCGCCAATCCCGGACCCGGCCAGAGCGTCAAGCTCGGTTCGATCGTAAATCTGGACGGAAGCGGCTCGACGGATTCTGATCACCAACCACTCACATACAAATGGTCTCTGCTGAGCAAGCCTGCAAACAGCAGTGCGACCCTTTCATTACCTACATCGGCGACTCCTTACTTCACCGCCGATACGGCTGGGAATTACGTTGTGCAGTTGATCGTGAACGATGGCTTCCTGGATAGCCAGCCAGCCAACGTTCCGATTTCAACGATCAACACCCCGCCGGTGGCCGATCCTGGTCCGGACCAGACCGTAACCGCGGGCGATACGGTGCAACTTTCGGGTGCGGCGTCGAGCGACGCTGATGGTGATCCGCTTACCTACAAGTGGGCGATCTTGTCTCAACCCGTTGGGGGCACTGCTGTCTTGTCCAATGCAACGATTGTCAATCCGACGTTCGTTGCCAACATGTCGGGCCTTTATGTCGTGCAGTTGATCGTCAACGACGGAAAGGTGGACAGCTTACCCAAGACAGTAAAGATCACAGCCAACCCGCAGAATCAGCCTCCGGTCGTCAACGCGGGGCCGAATCAGACCATCACGCTGCCTGTCAATTCAGTGACGCTGGCCGGCACCGCGACCGACGATGGGCTGCCAAACGGCACGCTGACCATCAACTGGAGTGAGCTGAACGGCCCCTCTGGCGTCACCTTCGGCACACCAACGCAGGCAGTCACCACTGCGGTTTTCCCGGGCGCAGGCACCTACAGGTTGCAAATCACCGCAAGAGATTCGCAGCTGTCGAGCAGTGCAACCACGACAGTGACGGTGAATTCATCGGTGGCTCAGCCACCGATCGTGAATGCTGGCCCGAACCAGACTGTTCCTTACCCCAACGTATTGCCCCTTCAGGGCAGCGTAACGTCGGCGAACTCCCCTCCTGGAACAGTGACGGCGTTGTGGAACCAGGTGAGCGGGCCGGCGATGAAATTTCCGAATCCGGCCTCGCCGACCACGTCAGCAACGCTCAACACTGCCGGCACGTACGAGCTTCAGCTCACCGGAACTGAAGCCGGATTGAGTTCCAGCGCACGAGTGACCATCACTACGGTCCAAGGCAATCAGCCCCCCGTTGTGAATGCAGGACCGGACCAGACCATCACGCTTCCGACGACTACTGCGGGGTTGAGAGGCAGCGCGACCGACGATGGACTGCCTGTCGGCAGCACGTTGACCTACCTCTGGAGCGTAGTGGCAGGCACCGGCGTGGCGACTTTCGCCAACGCCAGCGCTCCGGTTACGACGGCCTCGTTCAGTGCGCCGGGCAAGTACACCTTGCGGCTTACCGCGTCCGATTCGCAACTGAGCGGAAGCGCGACGACGCAGGTCACCGTGTTGCCCCAGAACGAACCTCCCGTAGTGAATGCGGGGCCGAACCAGACAATTACTCTACCCATTAACGTGGTGCTTCTCGCCGGAACTGCGTCCGATGACGGACAGCCGGCCGGCAGCACGTTGAAGACAACGTGGACCATGGTGTCTGGGCCGGGCGCCGTGGCGTTTGGAAACTCCAGCGCCCTCGCAACAAGTGCCACGTTTATCGTTGCGGGAACTTACGACTTGCGACTGACTGCGGACGACTCGCAGTACCGCACCAGCGCCGATGTTTTCATTACCGTTAATCCGGCAGTCATAGCGAGCGCGGCCACCATCGTGCTTACGCCGCCGACTGCCAGCCCCGTGTCCATCGGATCGCCACTGCAATTCCAGGCTGCGGTACAAGACGGAACTGGCGCGCCGATCGTTGGCGTCACGGTGACGTTCAACGTTACTGGCGTCAATCCTGGGTATTACGCCAGACCTACCGATGCAAACGGCAACGCAATACTGACCTACATCGGAAACGTTCCGGGTGTCGACGAAGTAACTGCCAGCGAGGGATCAGGCGCAGGGACTATCGTTTCCAAAACCAGTACGGTGAATTGGGTGAATTCTTCCCCAGCGGCGATTGTCTCGTCCGTTAGCGGGCAGTTCTTCACATCCGATGGTTCCGGCATGTTTGATACGCCGTCCAGTGCTCAGCCGGTTTTCAGTCAGACCTTCGATTCTGTCGATTTCAACCCGCCCGCGGGGACCGTCCCCGGAACTCCAAGTTCCATCGACGTTACAACCCGGCCCTTCACGGCGGTTACAACTGACTCCAGTGGAACCTACACGGGAAACGTGATTGCCCAGGGGAACGGGTATCAGGCGGGCATGGGAACTCTTTCGGCATTCCAGGCCGATTTCACTGGGACGATCACGGTTGCGGGCGCCGGTAACGTAACCTTCAACTTCTACAACGCTGACGGATTCGTATTTGGCGTTGGCAACGGCGCCAGCCGGGTGAGCGGGACATTTGTTCAGCCCCCGAATAGCGGAGTCACGGTGTTTTACAGCTATCCCGTGATGGGATCGTTCAATACAGTCACCGCCCCGGTGGCGAACTCGATAACCGTCCGCTTCCCAGGTGCCGGCACATATCCCTTCGAACTGGATTACGCGGCTTCGAATCAGAACGCGTTGATTGCGCCGGGATCAATCTGGAAATACACGCTCAACAATCCGACCGGTTTTCAGCAGCCTGGATTTGACGACTCCGCGTTTGTTGACGGATACGCTCCATTCACGAACGCCGTCGGGGCGCAGTCTCCGGGTTTTGGTTGCCCGCTCATAGGCGCGACCTATTTCCCCGTTAACGGAATTGTAGACATGAGAAAGACAATCTACCTTCCCAGCGGGATGTCCAATGTGACCGCATACGTCGCCATCGACAACGACTTCACGCTTTGGGTCAATGGCACTCAGATTACGGATCAGACTTCGGAAGGCTGCGCGTATGAATGGAACAGGACAATTCCCATCCCCGACAGTGTGTGGGTCCAAGGAAATAATCTCATCGCGTTCCAGGCCCGTGACCGAGGTGGCGCGACCGGTTTCGAAACACAACTGATCGAAGGAAGCGGCAATCAGGGCCAAACCAAACCTCTGACCCTGACTATGAACATTAACCAGAACAACGGCCAGTCCGCCGTCGTTCTGAGTCCCGCCGGAAGCATCAGCAAGACCATCGGACAAGCGGCGAGTTTCACCGCGGTTGTGAACAACACTTCAGGCGCACTGGTGCCGAATCAGACAGTAACGTTCAACGTTGCAGGCGCGAACGTTCAGCAATTCCAGGCCGTCACTGACAACACAGGCACGGCCAGCTTCACCTACCACGGTTTTTCTGCCGGCACCGATGTGGTCCAGGCTGAAGCGCCGGTAAGTGGCAGCATTGTGATTTCCGGGCAGACCACCATCTCATGGAGCAGTGCGGGCAACCAGCCGCCCTCGGTGAATGCAGGTCCGAATCAAACCATCGTCTGGCCTTCGAATACGGTTGTTTTGAGCGGCACGGCAACCGATGACGGTCTTCCCAACGGAACGCTGACCGTCAGTTGGGCGCAGCTTTCCGGACCCGCTGGAGCGTTCGTCTCGACGCCCAATCAGCTATCGACAGTGGTGGTTTTCTCCCGGCCCGGGACCTACGTCTATCAACTCACGGCGTCGGATTCGGTTCTGTCGACGTCCTCGACAGTTACTGTGAATATGAGCCAACCCAATCAGGCCCCCGTGATCAACGTCTCTGCCGACAATACGAGTCTCACGTTGCCGGCAAACACGGTGAACGTGACGGGGACCGTTACGGACGATGGTCTGCCCATTGGAGCGGCCGTTACAGAGCAGTGGAGCGAAGTGAGCGGTCCGGGAACGGTGTCGTTCTCCAATCCGACGAGCCCGAATACAAAGATCACCTTCCCCGCTTCTGGAAGCTATGTTCTGGCGCTTACCGCCACGGACACGCAGCTCAGTTCCTCAGTCAACTTAGCGGTGACGGTGAATCCTGCGGCACAGAATCAGGCGCCCGTAGTCACCACCATCGCCAATCCGGCCAGCATTACCTTGCCCAACAACGTAGTTGCCTTGAGCGGAAAGGTCACGGATGACGGCTTGCCGGTGGGCGCTTCGGTGACGATGCAATGGTCGCAGATCAGTGGCCCGGCGCAGGCAACATTCAGCAGTCCGAATACGGCCAGCACTCAAGTTGGTTTTCCTGCTGCTGGTCTCTACGTATTCCAACTGGCAGCGTCGGATACACAGCTGACCGGAAGTGCGCAGGTCAGCGTCACTGTGAATGCCTTGAGCTCAGGCGTAAACCAGCCGCCGACTGTGGCCGTTCTTGCCGACCACACGTCACTGACCTTGCCCCTGAATACTGCTGTGCTCACCGGCGTGGCGAACGACGACGGATTGCCCAACGGCACTCTCAATACGCAATGGGCGCAAGTGAGCGGTCCAGCTGCCGCGAACTTCGTGCAAAGCAGCCCGACCTCGCTGACGGTTGCGTTCCCGGCGGTTGGCGTGTATGGGATTCAGTTCACCGCCAGCGATGGACAGCTCTCCAGCAGCGCCACGATCGACATCACAGTTACGAACCCCGGCGGAAACCAGCCACCCACGGTGAATGCAGGCCCGAACCAGACGATCACGCTGCCGCAGACTACTGCGACGCTCAACGGTTATGCCGCAGACGATGGTCTGCCCTCTGGGACGCTCACCGTCCAGTGGTCACAGATCAGCGGGCCGGCAACGGCAGTGTTCTCGGCTCCCAACTCGGCTACAACGCAGGTGGCATTGCCGACTCCCGGAACCTACGTTTTGGAACTCAGCGCAAATGACACGCAACTCACCACCACGTCACAAGTGACGATCGTTTCTACATCGTTGCCGGGCGCGCCGCCAACGGTCACTCTCACGGCGCCCACGGATGATGTCGAGGTCACCGCGCCTACCGCAGTGAACGGGACCGTCAGCAACGGGAATTGGGTCCTGCAGTATGCGGCCACCAATGAAGCGAATCCCCAGGCCCAGCCGTGGACTACGTTCGCGTCCGGCTCCGGCGCGGCTTCCGGAACACTGGCTCAATTCGATCCAACACTGCTGTTGAATGGCGAATACACGATTCAACTCGTCACGACCGATAGCTTTGGCCAGAGCGCCGCCGCTTCGGTCACGGTCGAAGTCGGACGCAACATGAAGCTGGGGGCGTTCTCGATCGCATTCCAGGATCTCAGCGTCCCGCTTCCGGGCCTGCCGATTACCATTACCCGCACCTACGACTCGCGAGACCGCAGCCAGGGAGACTTCGGCGACGGATGGCGGTTGTCGATTGCCAACGTGCGCCTGCAGAAAAACGGCGGTGCACTTGGCCTCAGCTGGGATGAAGAAGTTTCCTGGGGTGGCCTTGCCGACAGCTACTGCTTGCAGGCGGCGCGGAATCACACGGTAACGGCCACCTTCCCCGACGGCCGGGTTTACCGCTTCGCGCCTTCGACCTCGCAGACCTGCCAGTCGTTTGGCCCTCTCACCGCCACCAACATGACGTTTGTGCAAGTACCGACGGGTTCGAACACGTCTGGCGCAGCTCTCGCCCCGGTCGATGGAGGTGCAGTGCTGGTCGATGGCGCTGTCCCGGGTCCGTTGAATCTTGTCGACTACAACGGCAATCTCTACGACCCGACGCAATTCCTGCTGACCACCGCCGACGGCTTCACGTACACGATCGATCAGACGCTCGGTGTAACGCAGGTTAAGGACCTCAACGGCAACACCCTGACGATCAACTCCAGCGGTGTCGTTTCCTCAACGGGAAAGAGCGTCGCCTTCACGCGCGACGGACAAGGCCGCATCACGCAGATCGCCGATCCCTCGGGCGCGTTTCTCAGCTACAGTTACAGCGCCAGCGGCGACCTGAGCGGCGTTACCGACCGCTCCCAGAACACGACCACGTTCAGCTACGACAACAACCACTACCTGCTCAACATCAAAGATCCGACGGGAACGCCCGCGATCCGCAGTACCTACGATGCCAGCGGACGCCTGCTCTCCTCGACCGACGCCAACGGCAAGACCATCAACTACACCCAGAATATCGCCGGCCAGATCGAGCAAGTCCGGGATCGTCTCGGCAACACCACCACCTACGCCTACGACGCCGACGGCAACATCCTCAGCATGACCGACGCACTCGGTAACACGTCGTCCTACACCTACGACGCGTTCGACAACAAACTTACCGAAACTAACCCGTTGCACCAGACGACCGCTTACAGCTATGACGGTTTCGGGAACAGGCTCACCGAAGCCGATCCTCTCGGAAACACGACCACCTACACCTACAATTCGCGGAACCAAGTGCTGACCGTCAGCGACCCGCAAGGGCACACCACCACCAACGTCTACGATACGAACGGCAACCTGACCTCGACCACCGACGCCAATGGCAAGACCACGTCGACCGTCTACGGCGCCAATGGCCTGCCCACCTCCGTGACCGACGCCAATGGCAAGACCACGCAGTTCCAGTACGACGGCTCGGGCAACCTCACGCAGCAGATCGACGCCCTCAACAACGTCACCATCTTCACCTACGACTCGAACAACAACAAGCTGAGCCAGGCCGTCACCCGCACCGTCAACGGCCAGCCGCAGTCGATCACCACCAACTACAAGTACGACGCCTCAAACCGCGTCACCGAGACCGACTACGCCGACGGCACCAAGACGCAGGTGCAGTACAACTCCATCGGCAAGCAGAGCGTGACCATTGACCAGCTCGGCCACCAGACCAGCTACACCTACGACACGATGGGACGCCTCACCACCACGACCTACTCCGACAACACCACCGACTCCGCGACCTTCGACGCCGAGAACGACCGCCTGACCTCGACCGATCGCGCTGGCTACACCACCAGCTACGCCTACGACGCCGACAAGCGCTCGACCAAGACCACCTACGCTGACCAAAGCTTCACCCAGACCAACTACGACACCGCCGGACGCGTCAGCTCCACCATCGACGCCAACGGCCACACTACCGCCTACGGCTACGACGACGCCGGCCGCCGCACCACGCTCACCGACACGCTCACCCACGTCACCACCTTTGCCTATGACAATTCCGGCAATCAGCTCTCGGTGAAAGACGCGCGCCAGAACACCACGCAGTATCAGTACGACACCCTGAATCGCCAGATCGCGATCATTTATCCCGACCAGACGACTTCCACCACCGCCTACGACGCGCTGGGACGAGTCGCGTCAAAGACCGACCAGGCCGGCAAAGTCACGGCCTACGGCTACGACCCGCTGGGACGCCTGACCTCGGTCACGCAAGACGCGGTGCAGGGCGGGCTGAATCTCGTGACCACCTACGACTACGACGAAGTCGGCAACCGCATCTCGCAGACCGACGCCAATAACCACACCACCACCTACGCCTACGACCAGCTCGGACGCCGCATCGGCCGCACCTTGCCCGCGGGACAATCCGAAAGCTACGTCTACGACTCGGCAGGCAATCTGAAATCAAAGACAGACTTCAACGGCAAAACGACGACGTATGCCTACGACAACTCGAACCGTCTGCTGTCGAAGACTCCGGACGCGAGCTTCAACGCGCCGACGGTGAGCTTCACCTACACGGCGAACGGCCTGCGACAAACGATGGCCGACATTTCGGGCACAACCACGTACGCCCACGACACTCGCAATCGCCTCACCTCGAAGCAGACCCCGTTTGGCACCTTAAACTACACCTACGACAACGCGGGAGATGTCCTCACGATCACCTCGTCAAACACCAACGGCGCGTCCCTGACCTACACCTACGACACGCTGAACCGGCTGGCGACGGTAACCGACAACCGGTTACTGGCGCAAGGAGCCACGTCGGGCCTCACGACGTACAATTACGACGCAGTGGGCAATCTGCAGAATTTCGTATACCCGAACGGAGTGACCAGCGCGTACAGCTATGACGCGTTGAATCGCCTGACGCAGATGGGATCGTCGAAGAATTCGACGGCAATCTCGAACTATGCCTACACGCTGGGCGCGGCAGGCAATCGCACGTCAGTGGCCGAGCTGAGCGGACGCACGGTGGCCTACGCCTACGATTCGCTCTACAGACTGACGACCGAAACGGTCAGCGCCGACCCGAACAACAAGAACGGCGCCGGAAGCTACACGTACGACAACGTGGGCAACCGCAAGACGCTAAGCTCGACACTGCCTCCCGCAGGCGCTAACAACTACAGCTACGACGCCGACGATCGCCTGGCTTCCGACCAATACGATGCCGACGGCAACACGGTCAACTCTCTCGGCGTGGCGAACAGCTACGACTTCGAGAATCATCTGATCACGCACGGCGGCGTGACGGCGGTCTACGACGCGGACGGCAACCGCGTGAGCGAAACTGTGGGCGGCGTGATAACGAACTATCTGGTCGACACGCAGAACCCGACCGGCTACGCGCAGGTAGTGGACGAAGTGCAGAGCGGCACAGTGACGCGCACGTACGCGTACGGTTTGGAGCGCATCAGCGAAAACCAGATCATCAGCAGCGCTTGGACGCCAAGCTTCTACGGCTACGACGGCCACGGTAGCGTGCGCCAATTAACGAATGCCGCGGGCACGGTCACCGACAGCTACGACTACGACGCCTTCGGCAACCTTACCAACTCAACCGGCACCACCCCGAACAATTACCTCTTTGCCGGCGAACAGTTCGACCCAGCGCTGGGGATGTACTTCCTGCGCGCCAGGTACTACAACGCAACGACCGGAAGGTTCTGGTCCATGGATACGGTCGAGGGTAACTCGCGCGACCCGCTGAGTCTGCACAAATACCTCTACGCCGCCAGTAATCCAGCCAACCTAAAGGATCCAACCGGACACGATTTCGACCTCGGAAGCATGACCGCCGCCATGGGCGACATGATGACGATTGCGAGTCAAGCGGTGACGCAAGCTATGACCGTACTTGGCAATTTCTATTACACGCTCGGTCCGGCGGTCCCGGCGTTAATAGAAAAGGGGTCGTTCTATCTGCTCGCGGGAACCGTCGCGCTTGTTTTGGCCAGTGACGCAGCCAGTGCCGGAGCCACTGGTCTCAGCCGTCTCGCCAACAACCTAAATGCCTACAGTGGTGAGGATTTCTCGACAATACCTTGTATACGTGGAAACCAGATAGGGCAGTGCGCCCAGCAAAACCTGGGGCCCAACTTCCCCGCTTTCGACAATTTTGAAAATGGTGAGGCGACGCAGCTGTTCTCGACAGGAAAAGTTAACACGCCCGAAGAGCTCGTTGCCGCTGTCAGGGGAAAGGTGAACCAGTGGCAGTCCGTTTATGATTCCAGGAATGTGTTCTCCGGAAGAGGTGCTGACGGTAGCATTATTACCTTTGGGAAGGAGGAAATCAGGGAGAACAACATGTTGGTCGTTACGCCACGCTTAAGGTTTGGCCTTGGACAAGTTGCAACGCAGTTAGAGCAACTGGAAGGCGAGCTTGACCAGATTGTGATAGTAGAGAGCGATTCATTTGTCCCGTGACACAAAATGAAGACATCACAGGCTTATGCGAATGTTTACTACGAGAAAAAAAGGAAGATGTTTCTCGTGTTTACAATGGGCTCAAGATCAAGCGGTCGAACGCTGCTCGATGGACCCATGGAGATTACCAGCGAACAATTTGATTCCCGAATCGGCGAGGTTCTGGCCGAGGCATTGAACTCGTATCAAGCCACGACCTCCCCTGAGAGAGTCTGGCTCCCTCCTGAGGGAGCTGGGAGCTTCATCAGAAAACACTTGTGCGTAAGCGTCCATCGTCTCGAATCAGGGGATCTCGACGTGATTCCTCTCCATCACGAGAGCGGCGGATATGTTGGCAATGAAGGAGAGCACGTCACCGTGTCCGCAGCGGACATTCCGACCACGATAGCCTCAATTTTGAAGAACGGATTTTCAGTAGCGACCTGACACGACGGCGGGTGGCCCAGCCTTTGATCTCGCTGGCATCACCAACACAGTGGGTGCCCCGTCCTTTGCGTAGCTTGCGAAGGGCGGGAACCACGAACGCCTGCCGCAGCGCAGCCTACGCACTCGGAGGCAGCAACTGGGCCTGACGGGCCACACGGCACACGCAGCATCGTACCCGCCCTTGCACAAAACGCAAGGACGGGGCACCCTCTATTTGGTGGCGTCAGGAAGTTCAAAAGCTGGGCCACCCGCCTTTGAACCCTCGAACCTGGTTCGCCTTCAAGAAGTTTTGGAGCGACCCGGCCAACGACTACAAAAAGGTTTACGGGGCGATCTACGACGGGTACGGGAACTTCGAGTTCGGCGCAACCGGCTCAGCCGCTTTCTTCGGCTTGCCAGCCCTGGAGGCCGCGGCAGACTACCTGCACGGAGGAACGAATGATCCAATTAATCGAACGGATATTGCGTCCGGCTATGACGCTATCGAGAAAGGCGGCAAGCTTAGCACCACGGCAGAAAAACTCGTCCCGTGAGAGCTATAGCCGCGCTCGCCTCCAACTTAGATTTGCTTCAGGCTTGGTTCTGGCATGCCTCGGCCTGGCATGCTGTGTAATTTTGGAGGGAGGCTGTCGAGCCTCAAAACCAGTGGAGCCGAGGGATCAGGATTTGATTTCGACCTTTCATACGCACCGCCGGGCATTCGAACAGCTGCAAGCAATGGCCGCCGAGGATGCGCGGCGCAACTGGTACCTGGGAGCTAGCGACCCAAGCAAACTCGACCAATCTCGGCGGGATGGATACAAGAAGGTAATATCCGAAATTCGTCCCGAGCTTCAAGTGGCAATGAACGGGACCACCGGCGTAATAAGGTTCATCTTTGCCGGCGAGGGCGTGGTGATCGGGCCGGGCTGGGTGAAAGGGATTGAGTACGTGCCGGGCGACTATAGCCGTGAGGGCGTCCTCTTGCCTGATTTGGACAAGGCAGCCAGTCTGCCAGCCAATGTTTACATACGAGAGATCGAGCCAAGATGGCTCATCTTTTATCAGCGGGACAAATGACCGAAGTGGTGGTGAGGGTTCTATCCCTCCGGAAGGTGGTTTTACGGGTACGGGTGTTGGCGCCGCCTGCGGCGTCGGGAGTATAGGGACACGTCACCCATAGATGGTTGCTGCAGAGGAACGTTGGGCTGGCTTGAGTGGAGAAGTTCGCGTTCTTTGACAACTGAATAGACGGCTATCCATCTCCGCTCCAAGTGAACACCTGTCTGGATTGTCCACTTCTGGAGAATGACTTCCTACCAACCATCTGTTCACAGGGGCACAACCAGGCGCTTACGAAAGTGCTGCAGCGCAGCCGTTGGAATAGCCAGGACGTCAGGGCGAGCGAAGCGGCGGGATGTCCGGTTGGCTAGGGCCTTGTCGGAGCAAGCTATTTTTTAGTGGAACCCGCAGGTTCGCCTTCCTTGAGCAGGTGGTCGTGGAGGAAGTCTTGTGCGCCAACATCGCTTGGACATTGCCTGCTGGTCCCCAGGCAAGCTGATCTGGCGTTCCCGAATCCTGGTACAGGGCTTGGATGTAGTTCAGCGCACCAACGGCAAAGGCATTCTTGTTGAAGAGCGTATTCTCACTTAAGTCCATAACCCAGGCGCGAAACGCGTATAGGATCGTGTGCAAAGTCACGTTGCCTTCCAGGGTTGGCGAAAACGACAAGCCACAGGGAATTCCGAGTTTGTCGCGCAGTTTTCGCCCGCCGCTGCGCAAGCTGCCGTAATGCACCGGACCCAGAGGCATGTCCACCTCTGCCCAATAGTCCTGAAAGAAATGCAGCGGAGACGGCGCCCAGAAATCAGCGAAGGCGAAATACTTCTTGTTCTTAGGATTGAATGTCGATCTGTGCGCCAGTTGTGGGATCGCGCCGTATTTGGAAGCAACTATCTGATAGATATCGCCATGGTCAATTACGTGTTGGTAATACTCGGCAGGAGGCCAGGGAAACATGAACACATCGTGTCCGTCGCCCGCCTGAATCTCAGCCTTTGCTGTAGCACTGATTTCTTCCAGCGAGATCTCGTCTACAGTTATTTTCGTGTCGTGCTGCTTGCCCCAGTCCTCGGCCACGCTCTCGAACCAGAGATCAAACTCAGGCACGAAATGGGCCCACTTCGCAATTTTGAGCGGTCTTTGCGAGGCAAGTACGCGGCGGGGAAAAACGAAAAATGGCCCCGCAGCCGCAGAGAAGGCTGCTACCTTGAGGAAATCCCGGCGAGAGGAAGTGTTCTCTTTGGCCCTGGACATTGTTCGTGACTTTCCATCCGAGAACAGCAGCGCGTGACGAGGGCACACTACCTCGCCACGCGCCCACTTTCACCTGATCAGTTCAATCAGGGCACTATAGCCAGGGCCACAATGTTGTTCAGCCCGAACACCGTTCCCGCTGAATTTGTCGCTGTCCCCTGCACGGTATAAGTCCCAGTTGCCGTGGGTGTCCAGACGATGGTGATGTTGTCGGTCTGCCCGGGTCCCATGGTCGCTCCAGTTTGTGACTTCGTTGCCACTACCGTCCCTGACGCATTCACAATGCTCTGGGTCAGTGTCACCCCGTTCACACTGGTGCTCGCGGTATTCTGGTACAAGACGGTCACGTTCGTCTGAGTGCCAACCCGGGTCGGATTCGGATTGATGCCATTGTTCTGCAGGTTAATGCTGACATTGCAGAAATTCCCAAAAGTCTGTAAACAAAAGCAGTAAAAAAAGCAGAAGCGTGCTTTCGAATGCTTTTCATCACTTGATTCCTTCCTCCGGCGATTGCCGGACAAGCCGGGCGACCGGAATTTAAGCCTGCGCCCGCAATCAAGCCTCGTGATCCAGGAGGTGTCAGGACGCCTGAACGTGATTCGTTTCAGGCCGAAGTATCCATGAGATGGTTTCGGCAACAAATTCGGCATGGGCCATCCCCGGACACGCCGCCCACAACATCAGGGGTTCGTTCCCATAACGGATGTTCCCGATGTGCTGGGTCTTGTCCTTGTCGATGGCCGGGTCGGGATAGGTGAAGCCAATTCCCTTGCGGACCTTTTCCAAGTCCGCGGGCTTGCCGGTCAGAAAAGTCCAGCAGCAGTCGACGCGTTTTGGGTCATGGGCCGACCGTTTGTGCTGCTGACACTGTTATCCCCTCATTGTTCGGCGTCCTGCTGCCAACAACCCCCGGCATTAACTCCCTGAGACGTGGATTCAGGTTCGTCCCACATCTCGCCCAAGCCTCTTTCGGTTTCCGAACAAATCTGTCAGGGCCTACAACTTGCTCACCAGCCAACTCTGGAGAGACTTAAAGACACTTCACGGTCGGTTGAGGATAGAATCACTGCACAAAAACGGTGGCGCACCGGAGTGCGCCACCGAGTCGAACGCGAACTACTGCTTCAGCGCCTTCGCTACTGCTGCAGTTCGAAGCGCAGCAGGGTTAGCTGGTTGGCGTCGTTTTCGATGCCCACCACCGTGTTGGAGTTCACGAAGTAGTAGGTGAACGCGTCGGCGGTGCAGGCGGTCGTAGCCGCTTCGTACACCTGGCAATCTGTGACATCGATGCCGGTTATGTTTCCAGTAAAGATGCCGGCAGTCGAAGTGGCAGCAAACGTAGCTGGAGACACTGGCGAATTCGAGAAAGTTGGACCCGGACTGGAGCTGAAGATCCAGTTGAGGTCCACGAATCCCGGGAAGGTTCCGACTCCGTCAGCCACGACTGGGCCGACCGCGTCGAACTCATTCAGGTTGGTAGAATCCACGCCAATAACGCCCATGGCATAGGTGCCGCTGAAAGTACTCGCGCTGAGCGAGCCCTTCTGCTGGTTCGCCACCCCGGCCAATTCGTCGTTGTTGTCCATGGATAGCACCCGGGCGTTGCCGTTGCCGTCCAAGTAAAGTTGAAGGTTGTAGGAAAAGGTGGCGTTGTCGGTGAGACCCGTCAGGGTTACGCGCCCGGTCGGATCCACGCTGTAGGTCCCGGCCGCGATGGCAACGCCGCCTTGTGGACTGATGTTGGTTAGGTCGTTGAAGCTGATGTTGCCGCTCGCGGTGCTGCCATCCGGGTTGCCGGTGAGCACGCCGGCTACCTGGAGCACTCCATTCGCGCTGTTGTCGAAGCCCGCAGTCTGGATTACATAGCTGGAACCCTCGAACGAACTGGTGCTGAAGTTTCCAGTACCGGTCTGAGGAAAGGCTTGGCCACCGGTCGTGCCGCCGAGATTGTCATTGCCCTCGACCAGCCGAAGGTGGGTGCGATTGACGAAATAAGCAATCAGCACGATCTGCGGGACGCCCGAGGCTGAACTGGGGTTCAGGGTAAAGGTTACCCGCCCGAATGCATCTGGTGTGGAGGTGACAGAGCTCGGCGCAAAGCTCTGAGCCTGCAATATGGTGCCGCCGTCGTTTTCGTCGAACACGCTACTGCCGTTGCTGCCCGAGATGCCGCCGGAACTGTCGACGTCAATAACGCCTCCGATTCCAAGCGCGAGAGCCGAGGTGCTGCCGTCCACGCCGGCCACGGAGAATGCGTAGCCGCCGAGAGGCGTCGTCGTGGGAGCTGATTGCGGTTCCAATTGGCCGCCGGCGGTCGCCCAGGAATCGAATTCGGTAATGCGGGCACTCGAAGTCGCACTCGACGCCAGCGATGTCAGTGTGACGTTTAGGATCTCGACGCCATTGCCAGCTGATGTACTGCCGGTTTGGCCGCAGGTGTTGTCGGCCCCGGGGCCGATACAGACCTCTCCGGTGTTGAGGGTGATCTGCAGATTGCCGTCAGAGGTGACGGTGGAACTGCCGGTGAGCGAATCCTGCGGCAGGACGTAATAATAGTCGACGAAGTCCTGCTCGCCACCAGTGATCGCGCCGCTGCTGTCCACGGCAAAGGTACCCGCGACGTAGTAGGGGCTATTGTTAGCATCCGTACCAGACAGCCAGAACGTGTAGTTGCCCTGCTTTAAAGTTATGGCGGTGGTGTTTGTGTTGGTCAGGCTAAAGTTGGTGGGCGTCAACGTGCCAGTCGATGCCATCACCGTATAAGGTCCGCCAGCAGTCACATTCGCTGTGAAGGTAGACGAGGTAGCCACGCCGTTCGAACCGGTCGTCTCCGTGTCCGTAACGGTTCCATTCGCAAAGGTCCCGCTCGCTCCCGATGCCGGGGCCGTGAACGTAACCACAACGCCGCTCACTGGGTTCGAATCGGCATCTACCACCGTCGCAACCAGCGGTGCCGCAAATGCGGCGCTGACCGCCGCGCTCTGTCCAGATCCGCTGGTCGCCGTGATCGTTGCCGCTGTCCCGGCTGTGTTCGTGAGACTGAAGCTAGCGGTTGTCGACACTCCCGAAACTGAGGCCGTCACCACGTAGGCACCGGCCGTCGTACCTGCTGTGAAAACCGCAGAGGTGGCCACGCCGCTGGCGTTGGTGGTTGCTGTATTCACTCCGCCTGCGAAAGAGCCAGTTGCTCCCGTCGTCGGAGCAGTGAACGTCACTGTCACGCCGCTCGTCGGCGATCCGCCCGTCGTTACCGTTGCCACCAGCAGCGCTGAAAACGCCGCGCCTACGGTCGCGCTTTGCGGTGTTCCGCTCGTCGCCGTGATGGATTCGACCGGAGGAGGAGGAGTTGTCGAACTCGAGCTACTGCAGCCCGTCAGAAAAACTACGGTCGAGAAGATCAAGGTCAAGAAACTTAGAGCGAAGAAACTCCGGTAAACTTTGCGGTTCATAGCTCGCTCCCTTTCTGCGTAGTCTCGTTGCTCTTGCCTTCCGGCCTGGAACGAGCGACGCGAGGCGAGTGCTCATGCACCAAGAATCCGCGTTCACTTCGAACCGTCACGGTGCGGCCGCCGATGATCAGTTGCCGGGCCAGAAAGTAATCTCTCCCATGCAGTGACAACGTTGCGCCAACAATCTGAATCGGCGTTCCGGTTTGCAGGGCCGCTATCGTCTCTTTGCTCAGGAAAGGTCCAACATGGGTATCGACCAAGCCTTGCGCGCCTGCCACGAGCAAGTGCATCCCAGCGGGACTGCCGGCGACATGCTGAGCGACGACTTCCTGGATGGCCCCAGTAAGAGTGATTTCGTGTGCCGCATCATAGGACGGAGCAAAGCCTTGGCCCGTATGGGATTCGAGCACAGCTTGGGCGCCAAGCGGAATTGACGAGATCGCAAACAGCAGGCCGATCAGCAGCAGCCTCGCCGATGTTGGAATGAGAATCAGACGACTGCGGAGCATAGTTTTCCTCCTTGATACTTCCGATTGAAGCTATTCATTTATTTTTTAGTCAGAATTGCGGCCAACCAGGCCGCGATCACAGGTGTCTTGTGCCCGCGACAGCCGGGCAGCTTTCGACGGTCAAGATTCCAAACCCGCGGGCGTCCCCAAAGTTGTGTTCGGGAACAGCTTTCCTCGTAGCTAAGGCGCAAAGCTCATGGTCAACGACGTTGGCTTCGGGCTGCATACGATGTTTATAGATCGCGTTAGATCCAACAGGTGTGTGCTTATCGCACTATTGTTGGATCTTCCACTGCACTCTCGATGACAAGATGAGAGCCGATGAGAGCGACACTCAATTTCGTGAACGCGCACTTGTTGATGTGGCCAGTTAAGGCACAGATAGGATTGGGCGCCCAACTGGATTCAATTTGATTGGCGCGGGCCAGCCGAAGCCGCTCCCCGTGTCGGTCAGCGGCGGCTGAGCCCCGAGGCCGCCTTCGACGATCTGCTCGTGCGAGTCGACGATGATTAGCGAAGTTACCGTAGGCTGAGAGCGGAGTGATCATTTATCGCTATCTTCTCGCTGGCGGCCGCATTGGCCGCCCAGGCCATCAACACGACCGACGCTGTCGGCCTCCCAGTTTCGACCTTGCATTTGTCGTCTCCCTTGTTGTCCGCACGAAATCCGGCGACTCTTCACTGGCAGCTCACGGTGAGCCGGCCCACGTAATTGCCGGGCCAGCCACTGCTCCCGCCGTATGTGTAGAAAAGATAGAACTGCTTGCCCAGGATGCGAGGATCGTCTCCCGTACCCACCGGAATCACGTACGTGTTGGGCTGACCATTGAACTGATAGATGAGCACGGGAGAAGTCCAGCGCAGGCCGTCGAGCGACTCCGCATAGGCGAAGAGCACTCCTTCGCCAATGATCATTACGTAGCGCTTCAGATCGGCGTCGTACGCGACTTGTAATTCACCGCCATACGGTGCGTTGGGATTTAAATCGGTGGAGTAGCCACCGATCCCCGGCTCGAGTCGCCAGTCACCGGCATAGTACTTCTGGAAGGACGCCGCGTGCGGTTTGTCACCGAAGGCAGCCGCCAGAACATCCGCGATTGACGCCCGCGCGACGGAAACCAGTGTGATCGTGTTCCCCCAATGCGCGGTTCCATTGGCCAGCCAGTCCCGGAAGTAGATGTAGAAGTATTTGCCGTCGGGCGAAGTTACCAGCGGCGGATCGCCGATATCGTAGCCGTCCAGATCTTTGCGGTACGCCTGATTGACGCGAATGATTTCGCCCAGATCGGTCCAACTCATGCCGTTGTCCATTGACGCGGCCAGCGCAAGCACGGAATAGAAACTCTGCGTACTGACCGTGTTGATTTCGGCGTGATAGACCATCAACAAGTTGCCAGCTCCTGGCATCCCGTCAGGAACTCTATACACTGGGCCGCCGCCCATGTAGTCGTAGCTTGAATAGTAAGGATTCAACCCTGGATCAGAATTTGGCAGGATCGTCACGTCAATCGGAGGGGCAGAGCCCAAAGGATTGTCGAGCGTACCGAGGGTTCGAGTCGCCGATCCATATTTGTTGTTGCCGTACCAGTGTCCCTGCCAGAGTTGGCGGGAGTGCAAGCCGCCATCGCTGGCAAAGAACTCATAGCCGCTGTCTGTCTTGATCACACCGATGGGCGTGTCAGGCCAAGCGAAGCCGTCGACTTGGTCGGTGAGGGGTGGCTCCGCTTTCTGCCCAGCCTCGTATCGCTGCTTGGCAGACGCGACCGTCTCGCTGGCAATCACCTTGGGCGCACACAACTGGGTCAGAGCGGGCGCACCATTTTGTGCGGCGGACGGTTTCGGCCAGAGCGTCAAAACATTGCACAACATGAGAAGCGGCACAGCGAAATGCACCTTTACTGACATGCGTTTCCCCTTTGAGCTGGATCAGTCACAGACGTAGGTGAGGCACTTAGCCTAGTTTGAAATGATTGGAAGAAGCGCAGTGGGCGCCACATCCCAGAAGTTGCCGACATAAACCATCTGGCCAGTGCCCCTGAGGTCTACGCTTTTGCCAGAACTATTGGTATTGAATGATGTATTGCCTGTGAGCATGACTCTGTTATTGGTGGTGCCGACTATCGAATCATTCAGGAAATTGAACACGGAGTTCTGGACAATCGTGCTTCCCATGGTGTTCGTTCCAATATTGATTCCGTGCACGTGGCTGCTGGATGACAAGCCCCCGAAAGAGCTATTTCGCACGACAAGAGAGTTCGTCGGCGCTGAGAAGGCCACAACGTGGTAATCCCTACCGTCATTTGCGCCGCCGATGCTGGCGATATCGACGTGATCTATCTTCACGGTGTTGTTGCCCGCGCCGAGCAGCCAGCTGCCTAAGCTGCCGTCCGTGCGAAAGTCATAGATGAAAAGGCCGCTGCCAACGCCAAGGTTGAAACAGGGCGTGTGGCCCGTCGGGGACGCGCCGCCGAACACAGCTATACCGCATTCTGACATCGACCCGGTGAAATTGTTCTGGATCGCATAAATGCCCCCTGAGCTGGAATCAATCAGCGTTCCCATCCCGTCCCACGCGACATCAAAGATCGACCCACCCAGGAGCGCACCGGAGTCGATGAGAATACCGTAGCGCCAAGAAAAGGTTTCCGAGTTGTTCACGACCAGCGTGACGGTTCCTCCGGCGGTAATGTGGAAGATGGCGTTGACGTGGTTAGCCTTGTTGATGGCCGCCTCGCAAGCGGCTGAGAAACTACAGATAGTCAATAGCGGCCCCGGAGTGAAGCGGTTGTTCGTGAGCGCCCAACTGTCCCCGGTGTTCGTCAGATTGAGAAGATGATGGTACGCCCACATGGTCGAGTTGGAGATCTTCACGTCTCCCGAGCCGCCTCCGGGCGTCGTCGTTATGCCATCGTAGGCGTTGATGATAACGATATTGTTGATGACACCATGGTTAAACCCCTTTCCCTTGCCGCCGTCGCTGAACAACGGTGGATAAGGTGTCGTGCCATTCGTCTGATTCGGCCAATAGAAGTTGATGCCAGAAATCTGCCAGCTAGTTTCCAGTTTGAAGGGTGGTACGGTCTCGCTGGTCAGCAGAATCGTAGTGCCGTAATTGCCGGAACTATCCCCCGCTGGAGCTCCCACGCCAACCATGGCGCAATGGTCGAGCGTGATCGTCGCAGCCCCAGTCAAAAGTATCTGTCCTGCCGGGAGAACCAGTTTTGTCCCCGCAGCGTTGCAGGCTGCAGCGGCCGTTGCAAGTGCCACATCGTCGGAGGTAACGCCGTCGGCTGCAAGGTTGGGGTAAACATTTTTGCTGGCATCGCGGGAACTTGACGCGCTGGCGGTGTTTGTTGAAATAAGCATTGAGAAAATGATCCCTGTGCTCATAAGGGCAAAGCGGCTCAGAACCCTGTTGCTCATACTTTCCCTTCATTTGTAAAAGTGGTCGGTGGCATGATCCCTGCCACTCGGGCGCTAAGAATGGATCTCGCCAGAATCTCGCCAGGGATATTTAGAGATATTTATAGATCGGGTTCGATCCAACAGGTGTGTCCTTATCGCACTATTTTCGGACTTCAAACAAGACACGGGAAACGGGCGTTGCCCGGCCTCCTTTGTCCAGTGCGGCCAAAGTAACAAGATAGTGGGTCTTGTCCGCCACCAGGGTAGAAGGTAGTGCAAACTCCACCACCCAGTCGTTGCGCCTCTTGGCTGGCTTCAACGAATTCTCGCTCAGTAGATCTTGTTCTTCCGGGAACGAACTCAGGGTGGTTCGGTACGAGCCATGTGCACCCTGCGTAACAGCGAGGTTAAGCATCACTAAGGAGTCTCCTGGGGCAAAGGTCACAACTCGCTCCTCCGGATTCTCTGTTCCCCGTAGAGTCGGGTTCCCGGATGCAAAGAAATAGGTCGCGACAATCTTTGCTGGCTGCGGAGGCTTTTGCTCCTGCGAAGCGATCGCCGTCTTCTGTGAAGCGATCTCGGCCGCCATGTGCTCGACAGTGCTCTGCTGATCGGCCAGTTTGCTTCGATAGTTCGCAGTCGCGGCCAGCCAGCCGAGGGCGACCAATACCACGGCTGCGAACGCGTATCCTGGCAGATTCTGCCGAGCTCTCACGAAAGAGCCGATGACGTTCAGCCACGCGGGCAGAGGTGAACTGGAACGTGATTCCACCACCACCGTGGCTCCGCCTTCCTGTTCAGTCCCCGAGCCCGCCGGAATAATCTTGAAGATCAGCTCACGCCTGTTCTTCAGGGCGATCGTATACTCGCCCGCTGCTATTCCATTCCATTCGGTATAGTCGATCCAATGAGTCGCCAGAGTCAGTTCGGTCCCATCTGCCTCGGCCCGAACTTCAAGCAGCTTTGTGCCTTCCGGAATGTCAAACTGTCTCTTCTCCTCTCGAACAGGATCCAAACGAGCGCACACCGCGCCATGGGCGACGATCTTCAGAGGCTGCAATAGAGCCTGTTGCCGTTTCGCCTCGCCCGACCCAATTCGGTCCTTCAGCGCGCGCATCTCGGCATCCGTGAGCGGTGTGCTCTTTCTTCCAGCACCACTCGGATCGAAGCCCCGTCCGCCGCTGTCGTTGAGCTGGAATTGCGGCACAGAAAGGCGCTGCTCAGGAGGATCCAAACCAAGTTTCTTGGCCAGTTCACCATAGCAAGGAGAATGCATAAACCAATGACATCGATTTGTCTCGACCCCATCCACGTGATTCGGAAAGCTGGGATGCCGCACTCCGCTCCCGGGATCACCAAATGTCAATTCGACCGTCCGCCCCAAACAGGCTTCCCTGCTGCTCCAAGGTGTAAAGGCTTCTAAACACTCCTCAACCAAGCTCACCCACGGCTTCTGGTCATCGTAGGTCTCGAATCTCAGCTCCCGGTATTCCGAAGTACGAATCTTGAGGAAGCGGTCAAAACGAGCAACCAGCCGGTTCATCAGCCGTCCCTTGACCTTTCGATATTCCTCCGAGGCGGGATAGTGTTCTGTGGTGAATTCATAAACTTGCTGCACTTCGGGAGTGCTGTAATTGCGCAGAAGTCGGTTCAGTCCTACATTTACGTAGAAAGATGAAGCACCCGTGGTGAGCTGCACCAAGTGCTTGATATAGCGAATGACCAGGTCCATTTCGGTCTGTTGATTATTCCGCTCCTGCTCTCGTTCGCATTCTTCGGATTCCAGATAAACGAGCCACTGCAAGGTATCCGGATCAGGGCGACTGATTCGGCGGATCCTCAGCTTCGTATTGCGACCGCGCCAGTAGGCCCTTCTCTTCTCACGGCTGCGCTGAAGCCCCAACTTTTCAATTGCTCTTGCCGCGATCTGGTAAGCGCTAGCGCGATCGGGAATGATGAAGAAGGCAAGCTGGAAAGCCCTCTCCCAAAGGTCCTCATGTCCGCTCACCACCATCCTCCTGCCGCGGCAGCGCTGCGTTTTGCAGGGATTGCCGGCGGCGGTGTTGACTCTCTAATTTGCCTGAAACATCGCACGAATAGTGTGACGTTATCAGACAAAATTGTGATTATTTCCATTCGCCCTGAATTTGGAACCCGGCCCAATAATACGGAGAACTCCATCGTTCTTCCTTCGCCACCTCGATCTGCGCAGTTCGCAGTGCTGCCGCTGGGCTCATCTTGTCCTGCTCCAAAGCCTTATAGAAACGTGCCATCAGCTCCGAAGTAACTTCATCGTCTACGCTCCATAAGCTGGCCATCACTCGGCTCGCTCCGGCGTACATGAAGCCTCGCGCCAGTCCAATCAACCCTTCCCCCCGGATTTCTCGTCCCAAACCTGTATCGCATGCACTCAGCACGACTAAATCCGCAGGCAAGTTCAAATTGTAGATTTGCTCGAGATCCAGAAATCCGTTCTGCGGCTGACCTCGTTTGTCGACCAACGACAATACCAGCCCAGACAACTCCGGATTCTTGCTGTCCAATAGTGCGTGCGTCGCAAAATGCACGACTCGATACTGCGCCATCAATGGACTCGTGGCCGTCGCCCGATTGGCCTCGAAACCCAAGGCCTCCATGCCCTGGCCCGTTGGAGTTACATTCAAGATGGCTGCCGCTTCCCGCTGAGTCCACAACAAACGACTGAGATACTTGCCACTTCTGATGAGTCCTACGTCGGTCGCAGAGCGGGTCAGGCGCTGGGCAGACACCGAAAGCTCATCCGCTCGTGATCGCGAAGCGATCACCTTCCGCTTTTCACGGGTCCCGCCCAGAGACGCCGCTACGCGTTCGTCTCGCCGGTCAAAGACCGGGTCCGCCAATACTGCAACCGCCTTGGGCGGCTGCTTTCGATTGAGTCTCGCCCGCCGCAACTCCGCAAGAGCCGACGCCGATGGCAGACTCACGATTTCGTGTTCAATCATCAACGGCAAGCTCTTCCTGTCCTGCAATGTGGACGGAGGTCCAAAGAACTTTTGTGACGCCGAAGCCGGCAACCGGGGCGCCGGAAGAGCGGCATAAGGGAGATATTGCAGAGCGCCGTCGCTCACGATTAACAGGCGCTTCTTGTTGAGCATCGTAGCCACCGGGCCCAATACCATCTGGCTCAGTGCTGTGGCTACCTTCGTGTATTCCGCGTCATCCTGTGCCAAACGCAGTTTCCGCTGTTGCGCGGTTTCCTTGTCTACGCGGCGGCCCCGCGCCGTCAGCAATTCGTATACATTCCGGGCTGCATCCTCGATGACCTTCCGTGGCGGCAATTCGTAGACTGCCAGGGAAGTTTCTGTCACCGTCCAAACATAACTGCGTCTCTCGCCTAGCGAATATTCCAGCAGGAGCGTGTTCTCATCCAGCAGTTGATGCTGCACTTCCTTAGCGCTCAATGGCTGCGGTTGCGCGAGAGCCGCATACGCTGGACTATCGATGCGGAGTTGCGTCTTTACTTCTTCGTACTGCTCCCGCAGTTCCCCGATCTGCTTGTCGAGTGCGGTCAGTTGTTCTCCGATGTGCTCGCCATCGAGCAATTGGAGACGGTAGCTCGATTTCGCGCCAATCGATTCTCGAAGAGCGTGCTCCCGCCGCAGCAACTCTGGATCGCACCCATTGCGAATGTCGACCTGCGCGCTCTCCAGAAGCTCCAAAAGCGTGCGGGCGCGCGAGCGCTCCACAACATCGAATGCCAGTTCCGGCTTCTTTTGGGAGATGAGCAGATCAATGTAATCTTGATAGTGAGACTCATATTCGGCGCGAAAAGCCGAGCGAACGTCGTCGGTGCCACCAAGATGAGCCATTTGGCTATCGAGAACTCTGATGGCCTCGGCATACAGTCGTGCGGCAGGATCCATCTGGTGCCTTTCGCGCAGGACCGAGGCTAGGGCCAAAAGCGCACCTGCATGCGATAAGCTCCCCGGGACCTTCTTTTCGCGGATCACCAATGCCTGACGAAGGTATTTCTCAGCCCCTGCGAGATCCTTGCGTTTCCGCGCCAAATCACCAAGTTTTTGCATGGTGATTGCCTCAGCGGGGCTGTCATGCGCAAGCTTGTCTTGCATAGCAAGAGCCTGACGATAATAGTTGTCCGCATGCGTCAGATCCTCTCGACGTTTGGCGATGTCTCCTAGATTGGAAAGCATTTCGGCATCCAGAAGACTCGCCGGGGACAGCTTCTCGCTGATGTCCAGAGCTTGGTGTTCATATTCTTCCGCCTGGTCAAGATCGCCGCGGCGCGAAGAGACGAGTCCTAGCCAATTAAGGGTCTGCGCCAACTCAGGACTCCCAGGAGCGAGCCTCTGCCTGATTTCCACGGCTCGATGGAGATACTCCTCCGCCTTTGCCAAATCCCCGCGCAACCAAGCAACAACCCCTAAACGGTGCAGGCTTCCCGCGACTGCGAGGCTCATCGGCGCAAGTCGCTGCACGATCGTAAACGCTCGGCGAAAATACTTTTCCGCCTGTGCCAGATTTCCCCGAACCTGGACAATTGATCCAAGATCGCTCAAGCTTGCGGCCATCGAAAGGCTGCCGGGTGCAAGTCTCTGTCTGATCTCCAACGCCCGGCTGAAGTACTTTTCTGCCTGGCCCGGATCTCCGCGATTCGCGGCAAGACTACCGATCTCGCTCAGGCTTATGGCGAAGGCAAGACTATCCGGCAGAAGCTTCTGCCTAATCTCCAATGCCTGATGGAAATACTCTTCTGCCTTTTCGGGGTTCCCGCGCTGAAGACATGCGCTCCCGAGGCCCTGAAAGATTGTGGCGCGGTCCGCGGGGGCAAGTTTTTCTTCCAGGCTCAAGGCTTGGTGAAGATAATCTTCTTGTTTTGTCAAATCGCCTCGGCGTGCCGACAAGTTTCCGAGACCGATGAGGCTCAGGGCGAAATCACGACTCCCCGGTGCAAGCTTCAACCTGATGTCTAGTGATCGCTGCAAATATTCTTCGGCCTTCGCCAAGTCTCCTCGATCCATAATTACCCGACCAAGGCTGTGCAGAGTCTCGGCGACTGCCAGACTGTCGGGAGCCAGCGCTTGCCTGATAACCAAGGCACTGCGCTCATATTTCTCGGCCTTCGTCAGATCCCCCAACTGCTGTTCCACATCGCCGAGATGGTTGCAGCTTTCCGCAAAATCAAGACTGCCAGGAGCCAACTTCTGTCTGATCTCCAGCGCTTGGCGGTGGTACTGCTCGGCCTTCGCCAAGTCTCCCCGGTCCCAGGCTTCTACTCCGACGCTATTCAAGTTCCTCGCAAGATCAAGGCCTTCTGGAGCCGATCCTTTCATAACTGCTGAGTCTTGTCGGCAGCTCTTTTCGGTTTCTGCCAAACCCTTGTGGGCGCAAGCGGCGGTTCCGTCCGCGTTGGCTGGAATGCGCTGGTCCACCTGAGCGAACATGGACCGAGAGTCGGGCCCAGAGGATTCGATGTCGCCATCAATTGGTCGGGCGACGTTCGCGCGCGAAACAAACGTTCGCCAACGCGCGCCAGGGTTCCATGACTCAAGGGCATCACTGCGCATCTCATCCCGGAGCGGATTCGCTCCGGCCAGAATGGCCGTAGCTTCGGGCCGGTACCGATGCACGCCGGTGGCGTTGTCTAACCACACCAGGGACGGCACCAGAACCGCTGGCAGAGCGATTGTTAACAGCGAAAGAGACCGCATTGCAATGAAGTTCCCCTGTACTCGACGACTATGGTGCGAGATAGGGCTGAGGCCTGTGTTTATTGGATCAGAACAGAAATGGATCCCGCCCACTAAAACCCTGATTTCATTGTAATGTTGCGGGGCACCTGGGACCCAGCCACCCCGTCAGAACCACGGAATGTGACTCCGGCACGCCTCGCCCGTCCCGAATCCGTGAGAGGGGAAAACGAACGAGGGAATCCGATCACCTGACGGAGCGCCATGCTCGACCTATCAGTCGGCTTCCACCGTTTCGCGGCTTGGCTCCCAGACGGTTGGGTCTACAGAGCCTAGAGCAGGTCTCGGTAGCGTTCCAAGGCGACGCGAACCCGTTGGCTCCGAGTGAGTTCGAACGCTTGTTCAAACCTGTCCGGGAAGTTGAGAAGAAAATGGGTGTCGAGCAATGGAAGTTTTCCGAGCAAGGAGAAACGCTGGAGAACACTTCCCTGCTCGCCCACTCGCCCTACTACCAGGAATGGCGAGCGGCAGTTCAGGGGGTGTTCGACGCGGTCGCCAAGCAGGCTCATTCATCAGCTAATCAGATAGCTGGCAATAGCAAGCACAGGCTCGTCGTGATCGTTCTTCCACGATCTGTGCCGGTCAAGAAGGAGGCCGTATAGAACGAGTGGCCCGCCGAAGGCCGGCAACTGAAGCTCGCCGACGCCGATTCGCTCAACGCATCCTGCTCCGAGATTCTGCTGGGCGGCAGGTCAAGCCTTCTCGGGCCTGCGGCAAGCGTGCCGGGTCACAGCGCGGAAGACTTGTGGGTTCTGGATGCAGGTTCTACGTTGAGGAGCGCACTGCCGGTGCACGAAACAGCCAAGAGAAGTGAACCTTCAGCCATCTATTTGAGTTACACGGAACTAGCGGCATCCGCCCGCCTGGGCTGCGCGTGCCGACTCAAGGTTCTCAACAACCACCTCAAGAATTGCGTCAGTCATGTAGAACCTATATAAGTCCCTTTATTTGTGCCATATCCATCGCCGCCGCTACCTGTTCTTCACGGCACACACAGCTTTCTCTTTGCATGGTCAAACCTAACAGAAATTCGGAAACTGTGATCAATATTTTATCATTGCGTCGCATTTGTGATTGCATTAGTATCAAACGCTCACACAAAGAGAGCGTTAGGTTGAACGTCGGCCACAAGAAGATCGATACCTTCCCGCCTGTGACGACGACACGAGTGCGCCTGAGGATTCTCTCCAGCACTGATGCCGCCGCCATTCGCGAGTTCCAGCTCTACGACGTTACAGAACCTGATGAACAAAGACGATAAGCTTCCGCTTTCTACACTGTCTCGATGTCGAAACTGAGAGGGACGGGGCGTGTCCAGAACAGGATCGACATGTCTAGAACCGTGACTTTCGATCGGAGATATCAGTGATTAACAGAAGAGATTTCTTGGGTTTAATGTCGGCGCTTCCTTTCCGGCACCTTCTTCGTTCTGACGCAATCCTAGGCACACTCGACATAGCTTCGTCCGCTGGGACTGACGATCCCACGCAGTTTGTCCGAATCGCGATCGGCACCGGCGGCCACGGCCACACTTTCCCCGGAGCTACCGTCCCGTTCGGAATGGTGCAACTCAGCCCCGATACATACAACGACGGCTGGGATTGGTGTTCGGGGTATCACTATTCCGACACATCGATCATGGGATTCAGCCACACGCATTTGAGTGGAACCGGTTGCGCCGATATGCTCGACGTGCTCTTAATGCCGGGTACTGGACCAGCAAAGACGAATCCAGGAACACGCGAGAAGCCCGAAGAAGGCTATCGTTCGCGTTTCAATCATGGCGACGAAGTTGCTGAGCCGGGCTACTATTCGGTGATATTGAGGGATTACCAGATTCGGGCCGAGTTGAGCGCAACCGAACGAGCGGGCATTCACAAATACACTTTCCCTCGCAGCGATACGAGCCATTTCATCGTCGATCTTGTGCACGCCTGCGGAAAACCTCCAATTCTGTGGTCGGAGCTGAACATTGTGAACCGCGATACGATCACCGGAGGCCGCAGCACCGACGGATGGGCGTCTGGACGCCAGATCTATTTCGCGATGAAGTTCTCAAAACCTTTCGCGTCGTTCGACATCATCTCGGATGACGGGAAACTGGGTCCGGGTATTCGCGAAGCGAAGAGCAAGTCGCTGAAGTGCCTGCTCCACTATCAAACGGCCGAGCAAGAAGCTATCCAGGTCAAGGTTGGAATTTCCGGGGTCAGCGTCGAAGGCGCGTTGAAGAACCTTGGGGCAGAAGTTCCCGATTGGGATTTTGCCCAGGTGCGCCGCAATGCGCGTGAGAAATGGCGGCGTGAACTTTCCCGCATCGCGATTGAGACCTCGAACCGGAAACATAAAGAAATCTTCTATACCGGCCTGTACCACATGATGGTTGCGCCGACATTGTTTGACGATGTCGATGGTCAGTATCGCGGAATGGACGGAAATGTCCATCAACTGCCGGCGGGACTCCACAACTACAGCACTTTTTCTCTGTGGGATACCTATCGCGCAGTGCATCCCGTATACACGCTCATACTGAAAGAGCGCGTCCCAGACCTAGTCAACTGCCTGATTCGCATGGCGGAGGAAAGCCCCGCAGGAATGCCCGTCTGGCCGCTGCAGGGCAAGGAAACGGGGACGATGACTGGATACCATTCAGCCTGCGTGATCGCGGAAGCTTACGTCAAGGGATTCAGAGGAATAGATTTCAGCCGAGCGTATCCGCTGATGAAGAAACGGGCGATGGAAGATGATTATCGAGGCCTGGGCTTTTATCGCAACCTGGGCTATATCCCGTGCGACAAAGAAGAGGAATCTGCCAGCAAGACCTTCGAATACGTCTACGACGATTGGGCTGTCGCTCACGTCGCGCAGGCTGTGGGGGCGATGGATGATTACAAGCTGCTGATCGAGCGTTCCAGGAACTACCGCAACTTATTCGATAAGCAATCTACGTTCATTCGTCCAAGGCTGGAAAACGGAAACTGGGCCGAGCCCTTCGATGCTATCGAAATGGGACACTCGAAGCAATGGCGCGACTTCACCGAATCGAATTCCTGGGAGACTACCTTTGGAATCCAACACGACCCGAAAGGCTACATGCAATTGTTTGGTGGTCGGCAGGCCTTCATAGAAAAGCTTGACGGTCTGTTCAACCACAGCTCGGACCTTCCGCCGGACGCTCCTCCCGACATTGCGGGCTTGGTTGGGCAGTACGCGCATGGCAACGAACCCTGCCATCACATCGCATATCTGTACGCATACGCAGGAGCACCTTACAAGACCCAGGAGCGCGTGCGGAGCTTGTTGGAGACGATGTATGACAATCAGCCGGACGGCCTGGCCGGAAACGAAGACTGCGGTCAGATGTCGGCTTGGTTCGTGATCAGTGCGCTGGGATTCTATGCGGTGGACCCTGTCAGCGGAAACTATGTGTTCGGAACTCCATTGTTCGATCGTGTGGTGGTCGAAGTTGGAGATAGCAAGCGGTTGGTCATCGAAGCGAAGCGCAACTCAGCCGGCGACAAATACATTCAATCCGTGACTTTCAACGGCAAGCCTTACCGAAAACTCTGGTTCAATCATGCAGACATCGTGAACGGTGGAAAGCTAGTGTTCACGCTGGGAAGTCAGCCAAACAAGCAGTTCGGAGCGGAAGAAGATGCCGCGCCGCCGTCGCTGACCGTATGAGCGATTCCTATTCCGCCTTCAGGGGCAACGTCCGCTCAACGTAGGGCGCAAGCTGAACGAGCCCCGCTGATCTGCGACTCGGAATATAAATCCGTAGTTCCCAGTTAGACCGAACAATGGCTTACGTAATCGCGTGCCCATGTCTGGCGTCGCGTTGGATCTCCGCGCCGCAGGTCTTCGCCGATCATTGGCTCAGCGGGTTTGCCAAGTTTGCTATCGAACGCTGCTTTTAGAAAGTCCGGCTTCTTGCCTCGGATTTCAGCCCGTGAGAGGGGCAGAAGGCTCACGATCTCCATGCGGCCAGTTTAGACTCTCCGAGACCTGAGGCAGAGTGAGAATATTGGCTGAGCCCGTCAACAGAAACCGGCCGGCTCGGCGATCGTCATCCACTGACTTCTTGATAGCCCGGAGAAGGTCGGGCACTCGCTGTACTTCGTCAATGGTCGTTCGATCGAGCGCGCGCACTCTCAAAACCAAAAATATCCGGACAGCTAGTTAGCGTTGAGCAACTGCGGATGTTCTTGACTCAATCTCACGATGAGTTCTCCGAATAGCGAGTTTGCCCATGCAAACCACGGTCGGGTGAACTGTGCCGGGTTGTCCTTGTGAAAAGCCTCGTGAATGAAGCCCGTGCCAGCATGCGTGTTCTTAATCCAGCGCAGGCATTGCAGTTTCTCGCTCCCATCAGAACTGGTTAGAGCCCGCATGATGATAGACATTGGCCAAATCATATCCAGTCCGACGTGCGGACCGCCGATGCCCTCTGCGGCAGTTCCCTTAAAGAAATAGGGATTTGCCTGACTCAAAATGCGTGAACGCGTGCCGAGATAGATCGGGTCATCCGAAGCACAACAACCTAGATAGGGAAGGCCAAGCAGATTCGGAAGATTCGCGTCATCCATCAGCAACTGGTTGCCAAAGCCGTCGACCTCGTAAGCCCAGAATTCTCCAAACCGCGCGTCACGGGCTCGTCCGTACATAGGAAGTGCAGATTCGATTTCCTGAGCCAGGATGCGACATTCTGCTGCAAACGCGGAATCGTGCAAGACCTCCGCGGCCATGT
>Ga0316363_10000673_pt1 | contig 39831 bp, 32 predicted proteins | sample Sb_taG_3_FD_200459 | JGI IMG/M metagenome (GOLD analysis project Ga0316363, IMG submission 200459) | Peat soil microbial communities from Weissenstadt, Germany - Sb_50d_a_PC metaG (v2) (version 2) | ecosystem: Environmental > Terrestrial > Soil > Wetlands > Peat | place: Germany: Weissenstadt...
GGTGTAGGACCAACAAATTTCTCAAAAAACGCACAGTCCTCTTGGCAAGCCGTGTAGTAGAACTGCGAGAAGTACGGCGTGAAGTCGATATGTTTGCCGAACGGGATTTGCGCCTCGCCCCCTATGTTGCGGATCAAGATCTTTTCCTTGACCTCGGTGATCGACTCGGGCGCAAAGAACTGCACGAGATCGGATTGGAGGAAGGAGTCGTGAGCGCCCCCGAATACCGAGTAGTACTCGCGCCCGCGGCGCCGGTTCCAGGTGCCTTTGAAGTCATAGAGCGTCCGGTCGGGAGCTTCCGGGTAGAAGGTGCGATTGAGGTAAGCGTAGCCGTCGAAATTCTTGTAGTACGTGTCCCAGAACCCATTGAGGGTGATCTTTTGCAGCGAAGTCCAGGCGCCGTTCGAGGGAAAGGCCGCACTGAAAAAACCATCGCCCACCCAGAAGGTGATCTTCCCATACTCCGTGTAGAACGACGGGCCGCCGCCATAGGTCACGAGTTGCGTGTCGTAGTGGTTGCCGAAGGCGTGACCGAGGAACGTCCAGGAGGTGCGCTTGGCCCGCTTGACGCGGCGCAACCCGTCCAGCGCGTGGGCATTCTTGGGGTCCAGGGCGAGCACGGCGTTGAAGAGCTTCTCGGCCGCGAAGGGACGATCCAGGATGAGCATGAACTCCGCGCCGCCGAGCAGCGCGCCGAGTTGCGGCGACGCCGCCGGCGCCACAGTGGGCGAGGTCACGGGCGGGGCCGTGTCCGGTGAGGTCTGCGACGACTGCTGGGCCGCAGCCGAGCCCGCCACAAGGATCCATACCACCAGCACCCACCCCAACTTCCTTCCTCTGTTGCGCATAGTTAGTCCCCCAGTCACTCCGCTGGCGCACTCGGAAACACGGTCACCAAACCCATCTTTTCTTGTCTGCCTCGCTGTTGGTCATCCTTTAAGGGAGCTGCCGAGCCGCTCGATCTGATCGTCGATGGCCAGGAGCGTCAGACGATTTCCGGAGCATTGTTTGGCACCCATTCGGAGGCTTCGCAGATTCTTGTCGATCACCGCACTGATCGACGTTACGCGCACCCTGGCAGAGAAGGACTTCGAACACCGCGGCTGCTCTGGCGGCTCAGGCGCGCTGGTAACGGTCGGCGTAGTTATTTGTGTAGAAGAAACGGGTGCGAACCTTTTTGACGCTCGCCCCCGTTGGTTTAAACCGCACCGCGTAGTTCAGAGGCACACCACTCATGATGCCTTTGTTCGCGGGGCACTTACCGCGGCACTGGACGGCATCTCTGTTGAGATCGTGCCAGCGTCTTCCAACATCATGTCGACGCCCTTCTCCGCAATCATGAAGAGCGACGCCTGCAAGTTCCCGCTCACCACGGAAGGCATGATCGAGGCGTCGTTGATGCGCAATCCATCAACGCCGTACACCCGCAGTCGTGGATCGACGACAGCCATCGCATCCAAACCCATTTTGCACGTGCCTGATGGGTGCCAATCGGTGATGCAGGTGTCTTTGATGTATTTCCGAAGCTTGTTTTCGTCAGTTCCAATCTGGGGACCGGGAAGAAGCTCCCGACCGAGCATGTCTCTGAAGGGTCGCGTCTGGACGACTTCGCGACCGAGCTTAATTCCGGCGAGCAGCACAGACATGTCGTACTCGCAGGTCAGATAGTTGGTCTGAATGTTGAGCGGCTCCATGGGATCGCTGGAGCGCAGCCACACTCGCCCCACGCTTTGAGGCCGGCAGACGACTGGGACGAGCGCAAAGCCGCGATTGAAATCCGCCCCGGTGCCGGGAAACGCGAAGCCGCCAAAAAACAGCTGCAAGTCGGGCGAAGCGGCAGGCACGCCCGATCGCGTGAAGGTGAACAGCGAAGCTTCGCAGATGATCATCGGGATCTTCTGCTCGATCTGCGACGCCCAGCACATGCGCACGTTCAGATGGTCCTGCAGGTTGCTGCCTACTCCCGGCAGGTCGACGACGACCGGAATCTTGAAGCTTCTGAGCTGCTCGGCTGGACCAATGCCCGACTGCATCAGGATTTTGGGCGTGTTCAAGGGTCCCATGCTTACGACCACCTCGGATGAAGCGCGCGCTTGTATGGTGGAATTGTTCTGGCGGTACTCGACGCCAAACACGCGCTTGCCGTCCAGGAGAAGGCGTGTGGCAAACGCTTCATACTCGACGGTGAGGTTTTGGCGCGCGTTCTTGATAGGGTCGATATAGGCGGTGAAGGCGCTTGCACGTTTAAAGTCGCGTGTCGTGGTCGACTGAATGAAGCCCGCACCGCCCTCCTGCTGGGGACCGTTGAAGTCCCAATCGCTTTTGAAACCGAGCTCGCTCACGCCTGCGACGAAGGCCTCCGAAGCGGCGCTGCGCCGGTCCTTCGGCAGATCTATCACCGATAGCGGACCGCCAACACCGCGGTATTCGGAACGTGGACCCGTGTAATCCTCGCACTTTTTGAAATACGGCAGGACCTGTTGGTACGACCAGTTCTCATTGCCCAAGTAGTTCCAGTGGTCAAAGTCCCGCCGATGGCCTCGGATGAAAATGCGCCCGTGCACGGAAGTGCCTCCGCCCGCAACCTTCCCCTGGATAAGGGGCATCTTGCGTCCGTCCAGGCCCGGCTCCTCCACGGTGCTCAGCCCCCAGTCGAACTGCGGCTTCTGCCACACGGCAAACAACGATGTGAGTTCCACGTTATGTATGTCGGCATCGTCATCGCGCGGCCCCGCCTCGAGCAGGAGAACTTTGACGTTCGGGTCGGCCGAGAGTCGATTGGCAGTTACACAGCCGCCAATGCCACTGCCAATCACGATGTAATCGAATTCACGCGTTTGTTGCGCAGTCATCGCATACCCCCTCATTGATGAAGTGCTGCGCCGCCCCTTTTGCCGCGGCCAAGCCGGTACATGCTGAACCCTGTCGCTGCGCGGCGCGCAAGTCATTTTATCCTTCTGCCGCCCTGTGTCAACACCCAGAGCGCAAATATGTCAACCGAAACTAGAAATTTACTTCTGCGAAATATTGACAAAATGAAGGTTTGTGTACTAGCGTGGACGGGCTCGACGGGAGGTATCCGATGATTCTTATAACCAGCGCACCTGGTAATAATGCGAATGCCGTCATTCGCGAATTAACGAAGGCCGGTGTTCGTGTGCGGGCCCTCCTTCGCAATCCCAATTCCGCTGGCGAGATCAAAGGTCCGCTGGTGGAGGTCGCGGTCGGCGACTTTTTGAATCCGGCGTCTCTGCATGCCGCCCTTCAGGGTGTCGAGAAAGCATTTCTGATCCCTCCAATGGATCCGCGCAGCGTCGAAATGCAGGCCAGTTTCATCCGCGCAGCGAAACGTGCGGGCACAGGCCACGTGGTGAAACTCTCGGTCAACGGCGCCGATGTGAATTCACCCGTTCGCGTGGCCCGGTGGCATGCCGAAGGCGAGAAGGAACTAGAAGCGTCCGGGATTCCGTTCACGCACCTCCGGCCGAACGCTTTCATGCAGAACTTCCTTGGGCTGGCTCCGACCATCGTGTCACAAGGCGAGTTTTACCAACCGGCGGCTGACGGCAAAGTAAGCCATATCGACGTTCGGGACATCGCGGCAGTCGCCGCCAAGGCGCTGACAGAAAATGGGCATCAGGGAAAGACTTACGTGATTACCGGCCCCGAGGCATTGTCGTATGACGACGTGGCCCGCAAGCTTTCGACGGCCCTCGGGAGGCCGGTGAAGTATGTGAACATCACGCCTGAAGACTTCAAGAAGTCGCTGCTCGGGTGGGGCATTCCGGAATTTATGGCAGATGGCCTGAATGAGTTCTTCGCGGCCATTCGCGCAGGCTATTGCGCCGTCGTGACCAATACCGTGGAGGAAGTTGCGCAAAGGAAACCGATTCGTTTCGACAACTTTGTGCGTGATTTTGCGGATGCGTTTACCGCGCGACCGCAGGCAGCGGGTTAAGAGCAACACCACCGCGCAGACGAAATCGCTGCACTCCAAATGAAAATCTTTTCACACTGCGGTGAAATGGAGTGTACGGTTATTGCCTTCTTTGAAGGCAAATAGGAGTTTCTCGCTAACTTAATACATGAAGTGTTGACAAAGAAAACTTTGTGTACTACGGTGTAAGACCACAATCGGTGCGATTACGCTAAACTGACTCCCACGCATCGACTGAAGCCCACACAATCGAGGAGAAGTTCTATGTCTAGATCTGCGATGCTGTCCCTCATTGCAAGCCTTGCCCTGGCGGTCGCCGCTGTTTCGGCTGCGTACGCCGGTTCCACGGATCACGCCAGTGAGGTTAATGGCCTCGCAGCCATCGCCTCGATCCCGGTTTCGACCTTCGCCACGCTTCCTTTAATAGGGCCGCTCAACCCCGGCAATCCTGAGGGAATGGCGGCCGACGATTTCGGCTTGCTCCACGTGAATACGTTCGATACCAGCAACATCTGCTTCACGCTCCCGTCAGCTACAGCAGCGGTAGCGAATGCCGCAACACCCAACGTGGGATCGGCGGAACTCCGGCGGTTCCTGGAGTCTCATCAGCACGCCGATTCAGCCCACCTCCCACCTGCGAATACGTTCAATTACATTTTCACCTATGACCGGAGCGGTCGTCTCGTGGCGAAGACACCATTTGTGCCATGCGGTGCCCCGCTAGGAATGCAGGCGATTGGTCAAAAGCTGTATGTCATCGATGTTTTTTACGGGCAGGTGGACCGCTACCATCTGCCGTTGACCAACACTAGCACGCCCGAAGCCACCTATAATGTCTGCGGCGGATTTCTTGTCGCATTCGGCCTCCCGGTCAAGAATGACGGTCCCTTCTGCGCTCTCAACGACATGAAACTCGGCCCTGACGGCAGGTTGTACATCGCGGATAATGGCGCCGGCCCTGCTTTCGTCTTCAGCTCCTGCTGCTTGACCGGCCATATCTGGGAACTCAATCCCACCGACGGAACCTCGAGCGTCTTCTACTCCGATCCGTCGTTGAACGTCGATCCTGACTCTGCGCCACCATTTGGCGTGGCGGCTGCCGTCTTTGATCCCAAGGGCAAGAACCTTTACATGTCGAACTTCAGCACAAGCTACGTTTATACACTGGGTGTACAACCCGTCGACGTCGGCAAACCTCCCTCTCCGGCTAATCCGCTCGTAGCCCCGACCGGCTCGCCATCGGTCTTCTATTACAACACCAGCATTCTCCTCGGGCCCAACCATATGGCCTTCGACGGCGAAGCTCGTCTCTGGATTACCTCCGGGGAGAACAATCAGGTCGTGAAGTTCGACACCAACAACGGCTCGGTCTTGGCCACCGCCGGCTCCTTCTGCGGATTGACGAAAAGAGGCGCGCCGAAGTGTCTGCTCCAGCCGGCGAACATCGTGAAGCTTGGCAACGAGATGTACGTCGACAATGAAGCAAACCCGGGACTGAACTGCCTCAACACAGAGGCGGGTCCCCCAGGATCCCTGGAGCCTGCTGGCCTGCCCCCGCTCTGCGGCACCGGTACCCCTTCCTCGACGTGGACAAACCTGAAGTTGTACACAATCTCAAGCTTCCCTCTTCATGCGGAGCAGGGAAAATGATTTCGAGGCAAAAGGTTCCGATATCGGTTACCCGAACCGTTATCGGAACCTTTGTTACACCAGATGGCCGTCACACCGCATCTGCTGCTGATTGACTTCCACGACGATTACTGCCCGGTCTTAGCGGCACGAAATTGAGTTACGACGCCCACTCTCTGACTGCTCTGCTATCGGCGTTTTGGCAGAAGCACAGCGTCCAGTGTGGGTTCTCTACCGGGGCATCGTGCTCTCCTTACAGACTCTGTCGTGGTGGTTAGATTACATCGGCTGGGGCTCTCGAACGTTTACACGTAAGTCGGCAAAGGTGGGATGGGGCGCCCCTCACGCAGTGATGCAACCACCGCCGCTGCGTCGGCGGCGCGATATTCCTCGCCGTAGACGGCGCCTTTTCGACGCGGGGCCTCCATCGCTTGGCAGCTCTTCGTGCCGCCCAGGTCAACCGGCACATATCCAGCATCTGCAATCAACTCGGCGACGACGCGCTTTGCGTCCGCATCATCGCCACAGATCCACTGCACGACCTTCTGGTCCCTCGGACGATCGGCGGTCTCCCTTTGAAAATGCGCGGTCAAGGTATTGAATGACTTCGTATACCGGGCGCCAGGCATACGTGCAACGTTGAATGCGGCAGCCGTCTGTCCTTTCGGAGGCAACGCACGCGAGCCGAACTGGTTGGTTGTGTCTATGACGATCTTGCCCGCAAGGGATCCGGCTTGGCGCAGTGCCTCGGGGATCGCGTCCCATGGTACGGAAAGCACCACGACCTCGCCGAAACGGACTGCCTCTAGCGGCGTCCCCACAGATGCTCGGTCCCCGAGTTCTCGCGCGAGCTCGGTTAGGTTTGCTGGATCGCGTGAGAAGCTGAGCTTCACCTCGTGCTTACCACTGACGATAAAGCGCTGCGCACAGTTGCCGCCGATGTTGCCTGCGCCAATAATGCCAATGCGCATGATTTGCCTCCTTCACTCTGCCGAAAGCCACTTACTGCACAACTAGGTTAAAACTGACACTCTCCGTGATTGCCGCCCCTGTCGCCGGTTGGAAAGTTCCGGTTACCGTAAGGGGATACGTGCCTGCCGCAGTACCGGGAGGATCGCCGCCTCCTCCTCCGCATGACGGCAACATCACAAGGATCGCGAGCATGCACAATAAGAAAATCAACCCGCATATCCGTCGCGGACGTTTCACACCTCGCTTGCCGGGCAGGACTACCAGCGCCGCGAGCCCGGCGATCCCGGCGAGTCCGACCAATCCGGCCATTTGGTTCCCGTTCGAATGTCCAACGGGGAACTGCAAAAAGCTCGACGCCTTTGTAGTGGTGGCCGTGACTTTGGCCTGAACCGTGGTCGATCCGTTCAGCGCTATCGGATTCGGCGATACAGTGCAGGTCGCTAAAGCTGGCGCTCCGCTGCAACTGAGCGACACCGACTGGGTGAATCCATTAACTGGAGCTAAATCCACTGTGAAAATCGCCGTTTGTCCAGGAACCACAGTCAGGCTCTTGCAGGTGGTAGTTAGCGAGAAGGTCTGCACCTGTTGTATTAGAACGGCCACATCTGGGCTGGCCTGGGCTACTAAGTCCGGCCGTCCGTCACCATTGAAATCACCTGTAGCCATGACTTCTGCAGTTCCGCCGAAGTTAGTCGCTGGCGTCTGGAACGTTCCGTCGCCCTTTCCTTGCAGGATGTAGGTGCCCGTGGCCAAGTCGAGCTTCCCATCTTCATTGAAGTCGCCGGTCACGATTGCGCCGGTAACAGGATTCGCTAAAGCTTGGGGAGTGCCGCTGTTGAACGTGCCGTCTCCATTCCCCGTCAGGATTAAGACCGCACCAGCGCCGGCGGGTGGGTTGTACACGAGCGCGATGTCCTGCTTGTTATCTCCGTTGAAGTCGGCGGCGGTGAAAGCGACACCGCCCTGAGGAGTGTCGGTTACGAGCGCGTTTCCGCCGCTGAACCCTTCGGCAGATCCGAGGAACACCCTAACGGCAGGATCCCCAGCATAGGTATCGAGCACGGCCAAATCCAGGATGCCATCTCCGTTGAAATCAGCGGTGAGCATACCGCCGGCCACCGTAACACCCGAGGAGAAATTCTGGCCTGCACTGAAAGTGCCACTCCCATTGTTGGCCAGGATCTGTACGTTAGTGCCGATCAGACCCGCAATATCCAGGCCGCCGGTCTGGCTGAAATCACCGACGGCGAATGGGCGAAAACCAGCGATCCCGACAAGAATGCTGGTTGGGGGCTGGAAGGTGCCGTCGCCGTTGCCCACCAGCAGCGTGTCGCCTGCAACCAGGTCGATCGAACCACCGTTCTTGAAACGGCCTGACACCATCGAGCTCGCGTCATCAACCTGATAACATGTGGGGCTCTGGAAGGTTCCGTTGCTGCTCCCTAATAGAATACAAACCTGAGAAGGGTCATTAATAACGCCCACAGCTAAGTCCAGGATGCCATCGCCATTGAAGTCTGCGGTCAGTACGGTCTGAACCGTATCGCTAGTACCAGTGCCGTAATCGACGGGAGCGGCGAATTGCGGAGATGCCGGGGTCGCAATCTGGAAAAATTCCACATTGGACGCGATCCCGCTGACGTTCAGCACCGACACCGAGGAGGTCCCCGCAGCGGCAATGAGTGATGCCGGTACCGCCGTGGTTACCTGAGTGGCAGTCGAATTCGTTATCGCGAGGTGGGTGACATTGGTTCCTTCCCCCCACAAGACGGCTGTTGGCGCCGGGTTGAACCCCGCACCGTTAATCGTAAGCGTGAAACCTGGATCACCCGGCTGGGCCGCGGTTGGAACTACGGGTTGTTCGATGGTGGGGATGCTGGCGCTTTGCGCCATCGCCAAAGTGCTGAGAAAGATTATGCAAACACCGAATGTCCTCGCAGATCTCATGACGTTGTCCTTAAGGGGTAACTGTTTCCAAAGTCTGGTCGTCGCCAAGAAAGTCACTCGTGCGAAAAGAGGGCATCATTTCTGGCACGTCGGCTGCGACTGCGCCCTCGGCACGGCATTGCAGACGACTGGGGGAGGTGCGGCGGATGACCCACCCCCTCGAGTCAACACGATGCCTGTAGCTATACCGCCGGCTGCGCCAGCCAGAATCGGTATCCAGACTTTCGGGTGCGCAATAATAACCACATGAGGGTTGACATTTGTGTCTTGCATCGAAGCCTGAATTACTTCGGACTCGGGAGGAAATCCCTCAGCGGGGGCTTTCATTCCGATCACCACCAACTGCCCTGGCGATAAAGTGACTAGCGCTTGGTCGGAGCTTGCCTGCTCGGACTTTCTCACAACCTTCGCGGAACCCAACGCAGTTACGGAGACTTTGCCGACGTAACAAACCACCGTGGTGAGATCGTTTTCATAACCTACGTAGAAGTCGGTGCCGATGACGCCGATCACTGCGTTCGGCGTCCTGACTTCGTATTTGCCATCCGGCTGCGTAATCTTGACCACCTGGCTGCGCAACTGGCCATAGCTCAAAGACATCGAAGTTTGCTGCGATACGGCATCGTGCTTAATTACCTTGAGTGCGCCGTTGGAGCCGAGACTGAGAATGGAGCCGTCGGTGAGCCCGGCCCGCAAACGTCCTCGATCGCCAGTTTGCAGCAGATCATTCCATTCGAGACTGTCTTTGACCTTTACCGGCTGCGAATTTCGCCAAGCGGCAGGAATAAGCGCCTTCACTTCTCCGGCCGTTTGACTATCGGTTGGAGCCGCAAACACGGGCGTTGCAGCCAGCAGAAGAGACAGTAAAACCGACAGCAGTGACTTAACCATGCGAAGCCTCAGAAGTCCGATGTTCGGGGAAGCTTATTGTCCCAGAAAAAGAAGAGAAGTCAAGAACGTTTCGGCATCCTGACGCGATTTCATTTCCGAATTTCGCGGGAAGGAGTTTTTCAACAGCCACCACAGTGATCACTTCAAAACCGGCCAACGGGATTGACCGTCCAGGACTAGATTGTCCTACACTGGCGGCAGCCACTCGCGCAAGCTCACTACAGTTATCCACTACAGTCGAGAACGCGGCCGGAGGTAGAATCCAGTAAGCTGATCAAAGCAAAACCCGCCCGGATGGCGAAACTGGCAGACGCACGGGACTTAAAATCCCGGGTCCCTAACAGGACGTGACGGTTCGATTCCGTCTCCGGGCACCACTCAACCCTTTCCGGACCTTGTTTGGCAGACCACTGCCCAGTAGGGGCGCCATCGGCACTCTCCGCCGAAACGATCCGATCTTCCATCTCTTCGCCCGAGTGGGAGCTGCACAAAAAAGCCACCACCACCCTTTCGGGGGCGGAAGCCACTTTGATCCTCTGCTTCGTCTTACTGCTTAGCAGGCGCGAAAAAATCGGCGAACGCCTTAGCGTTCGGCGTGCCCACGCCGGTTACGTTATCCCAGCCCTTAGCCGTCTTCAGGCCGGAATCCGTGCCGAATGAGATGACCAGCGCAGTGTCTTGCAAATCAGCGTAGTCCCAGATAGCACTGACGAACAGGCCCGATGAGACCCCGGCCACCTCCGCCGCAGTGTACTTGTTGGTGCCGGTCGATTCCTGAATCGACGCGGTTACATTATGTTTGGAGGTAACGGGAACGATATCGTACACAGCTCCCGCCGGCAGCGAATACAGATAGCGAGCGGCTTGGCCGAGCGGCGCACCCGCCTCCTGGTTGGCAATTGCCCACAGCGCCGAGAACATCGGGCAAGCAACGCTCGTGCCCCCCCACACCTGCCATTGCAGCGTTGGAACCTGACCCAGGACCGTTATCGCGATCACCGCTGGAGTGAAGGGATCCGCCAGCCAGGAAACGTCCGGAAGTTGGCGATATTTGCCCGGCAGCTTCTTCTGATACGACGGCTTGGCGAAGCCCGCGAGGCAGGTCGGTGGGGTGACGGTGTCATCCTGGAAAGCACAGTTGCTCGGGCCGCCGCCCGCGCCGCCTATGAACCCGAAGAAGAAGGGTGGATCTAAGACGAGCCCCTCCTGAGCCAGGTAGGTTTCATTGTTTCCCCACCCCGCCTGCCAAGCGATCGAGTTGTCGGAATTCAACGCCAGAGTGACGCCGCCCACTGCCGTGGCCCAGGGAGAATCCGCGGGAGTACTCACCGTTGCAGGAATTCCATCGCCCGTGTAGTCGCCCCCGTCTCCCGAGGAGAAGTTGGCCGAGATTCCGGCGACGGCGGCCGCCTCCTGAATAAGGTTTTCGGTGGCCAGAAGGTTCGCAGGAACCAAAGATTCCACCGCAAAAATGCTGCCGGAGATGACGTTCGCAAGGCCATAGTTCACGGCCGTGTACTCGGCTTCGTCGACGTCCTGAAAGGACGCCGAAGGCGGAACGATGAGGTTGATGTTGGCGCCGGGAGCTATCGCATGCGCCCACTCGACGTCAATGTTGATTTCTGCGTCATCGACGGACGCGCACGTGCTTGCCGTCGGAATGTAGGTTATGGCGAAGTTCGACGCGGTCAGCGCCGGCAGTCCGAACTGCGCCGAGAACACATTTGCATCGTTCTGAATCGTCAGCGAACCGCACCAGTCGATGATCCCAATGGTTTGGCCCGTGCCGTCAAATCCTTCGGCGTACAAGCTCGTGAGATTGTATGCCGTCTGGATCATGGGCGGTGTGTAGCCGCAACCTGCGCTGGTCAGGCTGTACATATTCAGGTAATTGCCTTTGTAAGTTCCGATCGGGTACGAACCGTTGCCGTTCTTGGAATAGGTCTGGGTCACCGTGCCGTCGAAGCAGATATTGGAGTAGCCAAGGTCGTCGGGCCCGGCCCCGGCCGCACTCGCCTGGGCGGCTGCACCCTTGCCCTGCGGGAGACTCGCCGACCGCGACATCAACGGATGCTCATACTTGCCATCGTCCAGACCAGAAATGGCCATCACCAGCGGAGCCGCCGCCCCGTCCAGGTACGGATCACGGTCATTGGCACGGATGGTCTTGCCGAGCACCTGGTAGTTGTTGAGCTGTACGTGTAACGCGTTCTCAACCTCGCCCACCGTCCCTCGCGCCCGTACGAAGAAGTTATCCGGACCAACCTTGACCACTTTCAAGTTATGCGCCTCGAAGAACTGCCCGACCGTTTTTGCCTCCTCCGCCGTCGGTGCAAACCGCGCCGAAAATTGCGCCCGGCTCAGGAAGCGACGATAGTTGGGAGAGGTGCGGTCGTAGAGCTGCTCTGCCAATGCATCGAGTTCACCGCGATTGTGAGGGTTCAGCCAGATACTAACCTCGATGGTCTTCGATGCGTCCTCCGTCCCGAGGTTCTTTGCCGTGAATACATATCTGGGTGTGTTGTGCGCGATCAACCTTCCGCTTGCATTCGCCGGCAACGCCACACCTGCGATGAGCATCGCCACCACAACATATAGCCAAATCGCCGGCCAGCGGCGGCAACCCGCCGCTGGGTGCACTGCTTCCTTCATTTGATTCATTTCTCCTCCTGGAGCGAACTTTGCGGAAAACTTGAGCGACAAGGACGAGTGTCATCGGCGCGCAGAGAGTCAGGATGTAACTCTCAACAGAGTTGCAACATGTTACTCCTGCTACAGGAGCGCTGCAATAACTTATTATTTCTGTCCTATGATCTCTAACAGGCTGCGGAGAACTCGGGATTCGCATCAGGGTATCGCTTTAGCGATACCGCAAGTCCTTCGAAATCAGACGCCCCCTTTAGGGGCTGGGCATCGAGAATCGATTTGTTCCGCAACCTGCTAGCCTACAACCATCTGAAAAAAAGTGCAGAAAAGGTGAGGGAGTTTTCACTCGCTTCTGAGTATTACGGAGTGATGTGGCCGGAAGAGCGCAGCCCATCCGCATGAGACCTGGGATGTCCACACTTGCTAAGCTTCGGACCTTGCCGCACGCGTCATCAGTTCTTCGATGGCCTCTTGCGGCGACTTGCCGTTTTCGAGGATGGCAAACATCTGTTCGGTGATCGGCATCTCGACCTTCTTCTTGTGGGCTAAACCAACCGCCGCTTTGGTGGTGAAAACCCCTTCCGCGACTGCTCCGCGCATGCCGGCAATGATGTCGGGCAGTTTGCGGCCTTTGCCCAGTTCAACGCCGACGCTGCGGTTACGCGAGAGGTCCCCTGTGCAGGTCAGAACCAGATCGCCTAGTCCGGCGAGTCCTGACATAGTGTCGAGCCGGCCGCCGCAGGCCACCGCCAGGCGCGCCACTTCGGCGAGACCGCGCGTGATCAGCGCCGCTACCGAGTTGTGGCCGAGGCCGAGGCCATCGCAGACGCCGGCGGCGATGGCGATGATGTTCTTCAGCGCGCCGCCTAACTCCACGCCGATCACGTCGTCGTTGGTATAGACGCGAAACCGGGAATCGTTGAACGCCAACTGCACGGCGCGTGTCACTTCACCATCGACGGATGCCACGGTCACAGCCGTCGGATCGCCGCGCGCCACCTCTTTGGCAAATGACGGACCGCTGAGGGCCGCCACGCGAGGAGTGAACTTGCGGCTGCGCAATACGTCGCCAATCACTTCCGTCATGCGCAGTAGAGTTCCGTCTTCCAGTCCTTTAGTGCAACTGACAAAAAGTATTTCCGGGCGGAGCGTCGGCGCCATACGTTCGAAGAGCGCTCGACAATGCTGCGAGGGCATGACGCTGACGACGATCTCCGCGCCATCAAGCGCAGTGTTAAGATCGCTGGTCGCCTTAACCGATTGGGGAAGGATGAAGCCCGGCAGGAAGCGTTCGTTGCTTCGTTTTCTTGCGATGCTATCCGAAACGTCCAACTCGTTAGCCCAGAGCCTGACATTGTGCGGAACATGGTGCGGAACGTTCTGCGGAACACTGTGCGGGACATGGTCTGTCCCTTTACGTCCCAGGACGATTGCCAGTGCGGTGCCCCAGGCGCCTGCGCCGACGATAGCAATGCGGCTCATCTGCGGGTTGCTCCTAACGTCTCGGACTTCGTTCCTGACTTTGTTCCTAGCTCTGTTGCTGACTTTCTTCCTAATTTAGTTTCCGTTCCGGCGGCGAGACGCCCGATGTTGTGGCGATGCCTCCAGATGACGAGCGCCGAAACCAGCGCAATAAAAATCAGTTGCCGCGGATCCGCGTATTCGTGCAGGGCCCACGCCAGCAGCGGAAAAGCCGCCGCCACTGCGACCGACCCGAGCGAGATGTAGCGGAAGGCGACGGCGATGAGCAAAAACAGGACTACCATGCACAAAATCGATTTCGGGGTGAGCAAGATAAAAGATCCAAGGCTGGTGGCGACGCCCTTGCCGCCGCGGAACTTGAGCCAGACCGGAAACAGATGGCCGAGCACGGCGAAGGAGGCCGCCGTGGTCATGATGAGTTGCTGATGCGGCCCGCTGAACAGCGCCCGCGCCAGTAGAACCGCAGCCAGACCCTTGGCGGCGTCAAGAAGCAGAGTCGCAACCCCGAGTGCAGGCGACTTGCGAGCCACGTTGGTCGCGCCGATGTTGCCGCTCCCGCTCGAGCGCACATCCTCGCCCTTGAAAATCCGCACCAGCAGGTAGCCAAACGGGATCGACCCCAGCAGATAGCTCACAGCGGCGGTGATAAGGTAGGGATTCATCTTCGTCTATCTAATGGCGATTCAACCTTGCCCGTGGAACGCCGTGCGTCCGCGCCCGGCGGGACCGGCGAGACGCCCGTCTCTCCACTACCCTCGCTGGAGCGGAAAGCGTAGCAGCTTCGTGTACTTCGATCCTCCCGGTGAAAGCTGGCTCTGATAAAGGATAAACTCGTGGGCTGTCATTCTACCGAAATCAAGCTCGCCCATCGCAGCGAGCCGCTTCTCGAGCGCCGCGAACGCCGTGTTGGGGCCGTCGCCTTTGCGCCATTTCGGCGAGCCCGAGCTTCTCCCTGCGCCGGCGCGCGCCAGAGTTAGATGCGGACTGTAAGGCCGGTCTTCGCGCGGAATGCCGAGATCGGCGACGGCCATATCGATCTTCTCGGCCACTTCCGCCAGTTGCGGTCCGGCCTCGATTCCGATCCAGAATACGCGCGGGGCCTTGGCGGTAGGGAAGAACCCGTATCCGCGGGAGCGAATTTCAAACGCGCCGCTTTCGACCCGCCGCAAACGCTCGCTGATGGCATCGACCCGCTCGGGGAGTTGTTCTCCGATGAACTTCAACGTAATGTGCACCGACTCCGGCCCCACCCAGCGCGCCTCGGCCGCGAAGCCCTGCACGCCTTCGACAAAGCGCGCGATGCGGGCGCGAACTTCAGGGTCAAGATCGATGCCAATGAATATTCGCATATTCGCATCTCGCTCAGGTTGTGTGGGGACGGCCTCAGGCCCGTCCGGACGGGGCGGTCCCGTCTCCACACATTAATATAAGCGTTCTACAGCAGAGCCCTGCGGATCATTTCCAGCGCCTGTTGCGTTGCGAACTGGCGGATGCGCTTGCGGTCGCCGGGGAAATTACGTTCGACCACCTGCGTGCCTTCTTCTCCCGCGAGTGCCACGTAGACCAGGCCCACGGGCTTCTGCTCGGTGCCGCCGCTCGGGCCGGCGACGCCGGTGATTCCGACTCCATAGCTCGACACGCAGCGCTTGCGGATGCCTTCGGCCATCGCCGCCGCCACTTCGCGGCTCACGGCTCCGTGCTGATCGATCAGGGCTTTAGGAACATTCGAGAATTGCGTTTTTAATTCGTTCGAGTAGACCACGGCGCCGCCCAGAAAATAGCGTGAGCTGCCACCGAGCGAAGTGATGCGCTCGGCCAGCAGGCCGCCGGTACAAGATTCGGCCACGGCCAAAGTCATGCTGCGCATCTGCAGCAGATAACTGACGATCTGCTCGATGGTTTCACCCTTGCGGGAGAAGATGGCGTCGCCCAGTTCGTCCTCGATCTTTTCGGCGAGTTCTTCGACGCGCGCCTCGGACTCGGTTTGCGAATCTTTCCGGCAGCGCAGGTGGAGTTGAATCTCGCCCCCGCCCGCCAGGATCGTGGTCTCGACGTCGGCATAAGTCTTGTAGATGGGCGCAACCCGCGCGTCCACTTGCGATTCCGGCATCATTGCCAGCTTGAGCGTGCGCGTGGCAATGTGCCGGAGCGGGATCCGGCCGCGCATTCGTGGGATGCATTCGGTCTCGAACATCGCCTTGAGTTCGTAGGGAGGGCCGGGGAGCAGCATCAGAAGCCGCTCCTGGCCGTCATACTTACCGCCGATCCACTGGCCAGGCGCGCTGCCCAGCGAATTCGGTAATATCGTGGCGCTGGTCAGGATATCGGCCTGCTTGGCATTGTTGGCGGACATCTTCATGCCGCGCTTGGCGAAGCGCTCTTCGAGTTTCGCGATGACCTCGGGATCGCGTTGCAGTTTCAAGCCGAGCGCGTCGGCCACCGCTTCGCGCGTCAAATCATCTTCAGTGGGGCCGAGGCCGCCCGTGAAAATGACGATGTCCGAACGCCGCATGGCAAGTTTGGCGGCTGCGGTCAGCCCCTCGGCGTCGTCGCCCACTATGCACTTGAAGCGCACTTCCACGCCCAGTTCATTCAGTTTTTCGGTGAGATAAAGCGAGTTGCTGTCCTGGCGATGGGGAGTGAGCAACTCAGACCCAACGGCAATGATTTCGGCGTTCACCGGTAAAAGTGTAAATGATGCGGGGAAGTCCATCCCTTTCATAAATTGTCATCCCGAGCGAAGCGAGGGATCTGCAGTTCGCCGCACGATGCAGATCCCTCGTTTCGCTCGGGATGACAAACTTGAAAGAATTGGGAAGGGAAGCGATCTCTACCACGCCAGGGAACCGTTAGAGGTTGGCTACCGGTTGTTGCTGCGTCATGCAGTGCAGCGCGCCGAATCCCCAGATCAGATCGCCGGAATAGATCGGCACGATCTCGCGTGTCGGGAACAGTTCGGCGAGCGTGTTGAGCGCAATGCGATCGTTCGGATCGTTGAACACCGGTACCAGCACCGCGCCATTCGCGATATAGAAATTGGCGTAGCTGGCGGGCAACTGCCGGCCTTCAAATACGACCGCACGCGGCAGAGGAATTTCGACGATCTCAAGCTTCTGTCCATCGGAGGTGCGAGCATTTTTCAGACGCCCCAGGTTCGCATGCAGGGCGGCATAATTTTCACTCTGCTCATTCTGCTCGATCATCGTGACCACAGTATTCGGAGCGACGAAGCGGGTGATGTCATCGACGTGGCCATGAGTGTCGTCGCCGGTGATGCCGCTATCCAACCAGATGACAGACGGCGCACCAAAATAATCGGCGAACAATTGTTCATAAGCTGCGCGGTCCATGCTCGGGTTACGTTGTTGAATCGTCGATAGCAAACACTCCTCAGTAGTGATGAGAGTGCTGCAGCCGCTGACGTCGATCGATCCGCCCTCGAGCACAACGCGGTGCTGCCGGCTGAACGGCTGCGCGACGCGAGCGCCAGCGGCCTTCGCCATGCGCCCTCCAACTTTTTCGTCAAGTTTGTAATTCGGATATTTCGTCCATGCGTTGAACTGAAAGTGCAGAGCGAGCAGCCCGGAATCCGCATGATGATGCTCGGCGGGCGGCGTCAGGAACATGCAGCCCGAGTCGCGGGTCCAGACGCGATCGGTGCGCCAGCGGTGAAAGCGAATATTATCGGCGAGTGCGCTAGAGAGAGCGCCCGCTTTTTCGAGTACCGTGCGCGCACGCTTTTCCCAACTCGCGTCATTGACGATCAGGTCCACACGCTCATGCCGCGCCAGGGTGCGGACGATCTCCGCATAGACCCATGGGATTGTTTCAAACTTGCCCGGCCAGTCGCCCCGCAAATGCGGCCAAGCGAGCCAGGTAGACTCGTGCGGCTCCCACTCCGCGGGCATGCGATATCCCTGTGCGGCGGGTGGGAGTTTGGCGCGCGCAGCGGATGATCTAGCCATTTTTCGTCCCGTCATTTTAGGTCCAGTCATCTTAGGTCAGTCACTTTCCCTCTTAGCTGCGGTCACTTCTCGTCAATCATGCGGCTGGTGATGGGAGCGTAACTGTCGATGCGGCGGTCGCGCAGGAAGGGCCAGTTGCGGCGAATGTCTTCCAGTTGATGCAGGTCCACTTCGCCGAGCAGAATTTCTTCCTTATCGTGCGAAGCTTCGGCGAGCATCCGGCCGAAGGGGTCGCAGAAGAACGACCCTCCCCAGAATTCCAGACCTCTGCCCGGCACGGAATTACCACGGATGTCACCCGTCTCGAAGCCGACGCGATTCACCACGCCGACATAAACGCCGTTCGCGATCGCGTGTGCCCGCTGGATGGTGCGCCAGGCGTCATGTTGCGCTTCGCCGAACTCGGCCTTCTCGGCGGGATGCCATCCGATAGCGGTCGGGTAAAAAAGAATGCTGGCTCCCTGCAGTGCCGTAAGCCGCGCGCCTTCGGGATACCACTGATCCCAGCAGACGAGCGTGCCCAGTTTTCCGGCGGAGGTGTCGAAGGCTTTGAAGCCAAGATCGCCGGGAGTGAAATAAAATTTTTCGTAGTAGAGCGGATCGTCGGGAATGTGCATCTTGCGGTAGATGCCGACGAGTGCGCCGTCCGAATTGAAAACCGCGGCCGTGTTGTGATAGAGCCCCGGCGCGCGCTTCTCGAAGAGCGACGCGATCAGCACAACTTTATTCTTCAGGGCGGCGGCGGCGAGCTTCTCTGTCCCCGCGCCGGGGATCGGCTCCGCGAGATCGAAGAAAGCGGCGTCTTCGCGCTGGCAGAAATACTGCGTCTGGAAGAGCTCGGGCAGGCAGACAACGTCGGCCCCTTTTCGTGCCGCCTCCGCAACACGATCGAGCGCCTTGGCCAGATTATCGGCAGGCTCGGGGCCGCATGACATCTGGACCAGGGCGACGGTGGACTTGTCTCGCACTTTTTCTCCAACCTTGCTTCTCCAACTTGGGACCGGACTTGTGGAGATGCAGCAAGATGCGTCTCTACGTATGTGCAATCGCGGCTCTAGAATAGCAAACTGCGAGATGGGGGCGTGAAAATTGCACCACCGCGCGAAGCAGGCCGTCGCGTTTCCCTCACTTCTAGTAAATTGTTTCTTCGGTCAAAATTAGTTTTTTATGCTGGAGGTACGTCCTTGAAGCACAAAAATTTCGCGAAGCACGGCAATCATCACGATGGCACTCATGAAGAAGGCGCGGGCATCGACCGCAAGCTGCACGATCCCGTGGCCGACCGGCTGATTCCGCTGGAGCCGCTCGATCTCGCCAAGATTCGATCCATTGACGACCTGGTACGCGCGATGTCGAGGACTGCATTCACCGGCCGCCAGCTCGGCGAAGCCGCCGATGTGCTGGAGGCGATGGCGCGCGACAAAGAATGCTTCGTCGTTATGACGCTTGCGGGCGCGATGACCGTGGCCAAGCAGGGCCTGGTGATCGCCGAGTTGATCGATCGCGGCGTCGTGAATGCCGTTGTTTCGACCGGCGCGCTGATGGCGCATGGGCTGGTCGAAGCGACCGGGCGCGCGCATTTCCGGCATAATCCCGAGCTCAGCGACGAGGAACTCTACGAGGCCGGATACAACCGCGTCTATGACACGCTTGAGCCCGAGCAGAACCTCGACGACGTGGAACGCGTGATGGCTGCGGTGTTCGGCGGCTGGGACGCGGACGAGGTGATGTGCTCATATAAGTTGAACCGCGCGATCGGGGCGCATCTGGCGAAGCACGCCAAAGGACAACGCGGCATTCTGAAGTCGGCCTACGAAAAAAATGTTCCGGTATTCGTGCCCGCGTTCTCCGATTCCGAGCTCGGCCTCGATTACGCGTTGACCAACCGTGAACGCGATAAGAAAGGGAAGCCGCGATTCCGCTTCGATTCCTTCGAAGACCTGGAGCGCTTCGCCGCAACCCTGCTGAGTCAGAAGCGCCTGGGAATCTTCACCATCGGCGGAGGCGTCCCCCGTAACTGGTCGCAACAATTCGGGCCGTTCATCGAATTGCGCCACCGCCGGGGCGGGGAAGACCTGCCGCTGAAACGCTATCACTACGGCCTCCGCATCTGCCCGGAGCCAGTATTTTGGGGCGGTCTTTCGGGCAGTCCCTACAGCGAGGCGGTTTCCTGGGGCAAATTTGTGCCTCCAGCCGAAGGCGGCAAGTTTGGAGAAGTTTTTGTGGATGCCACGGTAGGACTGCCGCTGATCGTAGCCGCAGTGCTGGAGCGGCTGAAGAAGAAACCGGCGGCGAAAAAGACGGTTGCGCAAATCGGAGAGTAGAGACGCGGCTTGCCGCGTCTCAGGTTGGCTGAAAGCAATTGCCCCAGCTTCAGTGAATCTCCGCCTGGAGCGCTAAACCGATGTTTCGGATTCGAGAATGCGTTTCAGATCACGCTTTCCGTGCAGAACGCGAATGACGTGGATTGCACCACTGTCCAGAAGATAGTAAATCCGAATGGCCTCATATCCGGCAACCGGCCATGAGCGTAGATTCTGAAGTTGCGGGGTGCTCAAATGATAGCGCGCTCCAATAAGAGGATGTTGGCGCAATGATTCAATAGTGTGCCGGATGGCATCCCTGAAACGAGCCGCGACCTCCGGAAGATTCTGGTCAACGAGGTAATACCGAAACTGGCGAACAACATCGTCACTGGCGGCTTGCCGATAAACAACGTTCACGAACGCAAGCCGGTTTTATGTTTGGTAAGCAAGGCGTCCGTCTGTTTGTTTACCGAACCCCAAAATTCACTTTCGCTAAGTTCTTGGGATGCCAGTCCTTCCGCAAGCAGGGCGTCAAGTTCGTCTGGCGTGCCCGCAAAACCCGGTAGGGTGCGCTGTTCGACGGCCGCCAAGGCAGCCTCAACCACCTCCTCAACGGACCCATAAGCGCCGCGACTCATGACCGCCTGAACCCGCCGCTCTTGTTCTGGCGTCAGACTAATTTTCATGGTGGTCCCTCTCCCGTTCCCCTGCTCATCCGCTATAGAGTAAGAGAGAACCCGCCCCGAGGCAACTGCTCAGTGCCAGCTTAATTCAGTCGAAGATGAGCACGGCCGACGCTATCACCGTGGTCCACAGCCCGCGCTTGTCCCCCACCGCCGATTGCGTCACGTTGGCCGTGCGGACGATCTTGTTAGAGATGCGATAGATCTCTTTTTTCTCGTCCCACGAGCGGTCGGAATCAAACTCCACGTTCAAAGTGGTGGCCAGCATTTCGGCGGCGAGTTCCTCCGCGTAATCTCCGGCCGCGTCTTCGGTCTCGCCGAACGAGTGGTGTTCGCTCAGGTATCCGTAGGTATTGCGATCGGCCGGGATGGCGACGCCGATCGAAGAGGCGAGCAGGCGGTGCGGTTCATGAGTGGAATTTTCGGCAACCACCGCGAATACGACTTCTCCGGGGTGCAGATACGTCAGTCCCTGCGAGCGTGGGACCAGCTTGCAGTTGGGCGGAAAGATGGAAGAGACACGCACCAGGTTTTGCGCCGCGATGCCGGCGTCGCGCAAAGCGAGTTCGAAAGAGGTGAGGCGCTCCCGATGTTTCCCCACACCTTTGGTGAAGAAGATCTTCTTGGGGACCATGTCCTTGCCCAATTCAGTTGCCTCCAGAAAATTTTGAGTTGAGCGGCAAATCTAACACAGGGATTTGTGAAGATTGTATGAAAAAAACAGGAATGTCCCACTTTGTCCAACGTCCGCCGACTTGGCGGCTTCAGCAACAGTCGTCGGTCGATGGTCGCTGATCGTTCGCGAACAACCGCTCTGGCGACAAAGCCAAACGAGTAGCGACCAACGACCAACGACTTTTCCGCAGCCGTCAAGCCGCGTGAGCACCGGCTTTGCCCGCCGCCAGCGCGATGATTGCCGGTTTCACCAAATCGCGGAAATCGGCAAATCTCATGCGCACCAGTTCACGGTGCGAACCCGCGTTGAAGGCAATTTCCTTGTCCTCAGCCAGCGCCTGGTCCACGAAAACATCCATGCCGTAGAGATTGCCGAAGGGTGGCATGGACCCGGTTTCGCAGTCGGCAAAACGACCGCGAAATTCAAGCTCGCTGGCCAGTTCTACCGAGTCTGCTCCCAAATATTTCTTGAGCCGGTACAAATCCACCCGGAACGAAGCCGGCACCACCGCCATGGCGAGACGACCATCCACCATAACCATGACGGTTTTGGCCAGTTCCTTTCCCGGTGTGTGGGTGAGGGCAGCAATCCCCTGGGCCGTATAGGCCACTGAGTGCGAGATCACCATGTATTGAATGCGGTTACGATCCAAGAACTCCCGAAGCATGGAAAGAGGCACAGACACCTCCCGTCCGACCGCAAGCGGGAACGCTCCTCAAGAACCGAAGCATGCTCCGCGGGTCGGCGCCAACTCAATTATGCGCCTGTCGGAGGGCAAGGAGTTAGTAAAATTTTAGAGGCTGGGCTGACCCAAAACGGGAAAACGCAGAGCAAGAATTGGCAGGGGTGAGCGAGGAATGTTCACTTTTGGCCGCGAAATGCCTCGAAGAACGGGCTGTAAGCGAACAGCGGTCCTTACGCGGCTTCTTTCGTAACCAAGGAATGCGCGGCTTGTCTGGGCTGCGATCCCATGATCTTCATTTCTTGCCAGTCGTAGCCGAATTCTCTGCCACAGTCCAAGCACACGACGTAGGTCCCCGTCCGCGCAGCTGGGCTACGACGCGAACCGGCGCGCACCGTGATCGGAAAACTGTAGCGAGCGTGCCGGCAGCCAAACATGGCGTCCATCAGCTTTGAAAACATCGGTTGACCTCCACAGAATAAACCCGACAAAATTGGCTCATCCCCTTCTCCCGAATACTAAGACGAGCTCTAACCACTTAGATTCGAGGAGCGCGGAAAAGGTTCGCGCCCTGATAACACAGTAGGTACACCCCCCGGGCGGACCGGAATCAAGCACTTGCGGGCATTCAGGAGAACGACTTGCGGGGGAACGAGTTTCAGAAGAACGACAGCGGCGAACGGCAGGAAAAACAAGAGGAGCAAGACTGGGCGCTCAGCTCGGCGCGCCGGACTTCTTGTGCCCCGAACACTTGGACATGATGGCCGATCGGAGCCGCACCCGCAAATCGTCGGGCAGTTCGTAGAGCTCCGAGTTGCGGTAGATTTCGATGGTTTTGCGAGTGGTATCGCAGACGACGTAGCAGTTGTGGCACCACGCCAGATGATCGTCGAGTTCGGACTTGGTCCGGGCGTCCAGCGCGCCATCGAGGTAGTTGGTCAGCTCGTTTAGAAACTCAGAACACTTCACTGGTCGCCATCTCCACTGTCACCGTCTCCACTCGCCCGCTTCTGAAAGAATCGGCTCAGCCGCTCGCGCAATTGCAGGCGCGCGCGCAGCAACCGCGACTTCACCGCCGGAACGCTCAGCTCCAGCGCTTGGGCCGTTTCTTCCGTCGACAGGCCTTCCACGTCACGGAGTACGAACACCGTTCGAAACCCCGCCGGCAATCCCTGAATGGTGCGCGTCAGTATGTCCCGCAACTCCGCCTGGTTGTACATCTGCTCCGGATTGGGGCTCCAATCCGCAACCTCGCGGGGCAGCGAGTCATCCTCGGTTTTTACGTCTTCGTCCAGAGAAACCGTGCGTTCCGGCTTCCTCCGCCGCAACTTCATCAGGGCTTCGTTAACCGCGATCCGCACCAGCCAGGTATAAAACTTCGACTGTTCCTGGAACTTCGCCAGGTTCCCATACGCCTTGAGGAACGCTTCCTGAACCACATCTTCAGCGTCCTCGCGATTCTGCGTAATGTGCTGCGCTATGCGGAAAACGTTGCGATCATACCGCCGTACTAATTCTTCAAACGCTTGATCGTCGCCGCGCTTGGCCCGCCGGACCAGCGTCATTTCGTCGCTGACCGGTTGCTCTATGTTGGGTTGGATGGTGCTCATTGGTAACTTGATGCAGATTTTTCCGACCGCGCGATTCAATCCGCATTTATATTGTACTTGCTGGCCGTGATTTTCGCTGCGTTGTTTCCACGCGCGCAAGCCGGAAAAGTCCCGGAGGGACGATTGAGCTTAGCCCAGCGCTTCAGCGCTGGGAAAAGTGGAAGAAATGATTCAAGTCCCGGAGGGACGGCCGAAAAGTCTCACGTAACCAGAAGGGCAAGTACTAAGGTGTCCCGTGAACGCCTGCAAGCGGCCCTATAATCAGAGGTTAGAAGGCTACGCCCTTCTCCCCCCAAAGAGGTCTACCTCGGAGCACGCATGAAGGAGCACGGTTGGATTGAACCCATTGTGGAACGGGTGGTAGGCCAGGCGTTGGATAGCCATGCGGCCCAACTACGCACCGAGATTGTCCGCCGGGTGATGGAGGAGATCGTAGCCGCACCCACCACCGACAATGCTCCTCCCGCCTCCGGCGCGGCAGAACTGGCGCGCGCCGTCGCCGAAATTCAGTTGGGTGCCTCACAACGGGAGATTCTGCGCGCGTTGCTCGACACCAGCGCCCGCTACGCGGCCCGAGTCGCTCTCTTTGTCGTAAAGGGCAGCCATGCCATCGGATGGCAGGCACGTGGCTTTGCCAACAACGAAGCGATGAAAGATTTCGCGCTCGACGAAAACGCTCCCGCTGTCGTTAGTGTGATCGGCCGTGCCAACGGTGATCGCGCCCTGGCGAGCGTGCCGGTTGCCGACCTCGACTCGCGTTTCCGCGAGGCATTCGGAACGCCAGCCAGCAGAGAAGTCTGGATTCTCCCCTTGTTGTTGAAAGACAAAGTTGCCGCGCTGGTCTACGCCGACAGTGGAACCCCTGCGGCGGGTTTTCTCGACGCCGGCTCGCTCGAACTGCTCGTGCTTTCTACCAGCGCATGGCTTGAGGTCAATTCGCTGCGCAAGCAAGCGCAGAAGGAACCGTCCGCGGCGCACGCCGACAGTCATCATTTGGAGAGTCATGGCATCCCGGCGGCCGAGACGCCGTCATCGGCTGCGAACACTGTGGCGCAGTTCAACGATCCCTTCGCCTCTCATGCTCCTGCCTACGCCATGGCGGCAGCGGCGTCAGCGGGCGAAGCCTCGGCGTCAGCAGCCGCCGCGGTTGAGGCTCCAATTCCAATTTCCATTCCAATTCCAACGACGGCCGCCGAGGGCGTGACCGCCGAAGCCCAAAGCGCGCTCGCCGAAGTCCAGAACGAAGTCCAGTCTGCGGTTGCTGAAATGGAACCTGCGCTAGCCGAGCCGCTGCCCATCGGCCATGCGGAGACCGCGACAACTCCCGATCCGTCGCCGGTTTCCTCGATCTCGCCCGACGATCAGGGAGTCCACCGCAAGGCCGAGCGTTTCGCCCGCCTTCTGGTCGACGAGATCAAACTCTATAATCAGGTCAAGGTCGCCGAAGGCCGGAAAAATAAGGATCTCTACGACCGTCTGAAAGAAGCGATCGAGAAAAGCCGTGGCACGTACCAGAAGCGTTACGGCAACACCGTTGCCGCTTCCGGCAATTACTTTCAACATGAAATAATAAGAAGTCTCGCAGAAGACGACGTTTCCATCATGGGTGCCAACTTTCGGCAGTAGGTAGGTTTGAGTGCGCCGCTTTGCAGTCCTGGTTCTTGCTGGAATTTTCTTCCTGCTCTGGCTCGGCTTTTTGCCCGCCGCAGCTGCCCAGTCCCAATCGTCTACTCCAACTGACAGCGCTCCAGCCAAGAGCGTGCCAGCTCAGCGCGCGCCGGCAAAAAACACGGCGGCCAAAAACACACCGGCAAGAAAGAAGCCCGCCGCTTCCACCAGCACCCGCACTAACCCGACTAGGAAAAGGCGTAAAACCATCTCTCCGCGCGTGCGCCGCGTGCGCCGCGCTTTTGTCGCCTCGGCCAGTCTTCGTCTCATGGCGCAGCAGTTGTTACAGGACCGCACTCCCACCGCCTATGCCGGAGTCGAAGCCTACGCGCGTCGTCACGCCAAGGAGGATGCCGATGCCGATGCCGGAGCGCTAGCCTGGCTCGTTGTCGGCTACGCGCGCACGCTCGATCACGACTACGCCAAAGCCATCGACCCACTCAACCGGGCCAAGGCCGGAGCCAGCGAACTCGGAGACTACGTTGCCTACTACCTCGGCGACGCTTACCTGAAAACCGCGCACAATGCCGAGGCGCTCTCCACGCTCGCCGATTTCAGCAACAACTTTCCCGATTCACTTCTGATCCGCGATGCCCACCTCGTCTATGCGACCGCGTTGCTGGAGGAAGGCCGAGCGCCGGAGGCAGCGGCTCTGCTCGCAAAAGATCGTGCTCCGGTGCGCAGCGATATTGAACTGGCGATTGGGCGCGCCTACGAGGCGGCGGGCGATAATCGGAAGGCGGAGAGCGCCTTCCGAAATCTTTACTTCAACCTCCCCACCAGTTTCGAAGCGGAAATGGCGGGAACGGAATTGCGCAAGCTCGGAATCTCCGGTTCCATCGCCGAGTGCCGCACCCGCGCCGATCTGTTGTTCAAAGCCAAGCACTACAGCGACGCGGCCCACGATTACCGCGAGCTTATTAATGAAAACCAACTCAGTCCCGAGGAGCGTCCGCAAGTGCAGCTGGCGCTGGCGGGAGCGCTCGAAAAAAGCGGCCGCAGCCACGACGCGCGCCAGCTTCTGCTGGCCATGGGAGCGCAGACCGCCGACACCGAAGCCGAGCGCCTTTACCTGCTGAGTGAGACCGCGCGGTCCACCAGCGATGAAGAAGCCGTGCAGCGAACACTCAACGAATTGCGGCAGTTTGGTCCGGCGAGCCCGTGGCTCGAACAAGCGCTGCTTTCGGCCGGCAATATGTACCTGCTGAAACGCGATTATGACCGCGCCATCGATTACTTCCGCGAGTTGCAACAGCGCTTTCCGAATGGCGCGCGCTCATCCTATGCCCACTGGAAGGCTACATGGCTGGCCTTCCGGCAAAGCCGAAACGATGAAGCGCGGCAAGGTTTCGAAAATCAAATCGCGCTCTATCCCAATTCCGCGGAAATTCCCGCGGCCCTCTACTGGCGTGCGCGTCTCGCCGAAGAGGAACACAACCCGGCGATGGCGCGGGCGTTTTATCAGAAACTCTCCGACCGCTTCCACAACTACTATTACGCGGAATTCGGCCGGCAGCGCTTAAAAGGCTTGCCGAGCGGAAGCCCCGTGTCGCAAGCAAGCCCAACCGAACCTCTGCCGCACTACGCGCTGCTCGATCGCGTTCCTTCGCTGTCAACCGCCGGAAAAATTACCGCGACCGACCCTCCCGACGACAACCTGCGCGTCGCCCGAGCGCGTCTGCTCTCAAACGGCGGCCTCGCGGATATGGCAGTGCGCGAGTTGCAGGCCGCCGCCAGCCAGGAGGGTGGAAGCTGGGCGCCCCCCGAAATGGCCCGCGTTTATCAGGACGGCGGCCGCTACGATCGCGGCATCGAAATCATGAAGCGCTCGACCCCCAACTATTTCGCCGTCGACATTCCCGATCTGCCGCGCCCCTACTGGGAAGCGCTTTTTCCCAAGGCCTACTGGCCCGATCTGCGAAAATATTCCGTGCTCAACGGACTCGATCCCTATCTGGTGGCATCGCTAATCCGCCAGGAATCCGAATTTAATGCGCTGGCTCTCTCCCGCGCTAATGCAGTCGGCCTGATGCAGCTTCTGCCGAAGACGGGCAAAACCGTAGCCAAGCAAGTCAAGCTCAAGGGATACAGCGCGCCGCAACTGTACACGCCAGCCGTAAATCTCGAACTCGGCACCCGCTACTTCAAAGATATGGTCGACAAATACAATGGACAGTTCGAGTACGCGCTAGCCGCCTACAACGCCGGCAGCGACCGCGTAGGAGACTGGCTGGGACAAGGCCACTATCGCGATCCGCAAGAGTTCGTCGAGTCCATCCCCTTCACCGAAACCCGAGAATACGTGCAAGCCATCCTGCGAAATGCGAATGTGTATCGCCAGCTCTACGGGACGCCGTAGCGGGATCGTCGTCAGCGAAAGTTGGCGGCTGTTTTGTTTGTGTGGTGACGGGCGTCTCGCCCGTCCAAGCCGAGCAAAGCTCGGCAGGGTTTCTTCGCCGTCAGTACAAAGCCGACGTCCGGGTGCGACGTCCGGGTGCCCCACTCATTCGCGTTCTTTGCGAATGAGTGGGTTCTACGCCGACTGCTGGCTGGGCGACTTCGTAAACACGATCTCAAACACCAGCAGCCCCGCTCCCACCACAATGGCGCTGTCGGCCACATTGAAGGCCGGCCACTGGTGCGGCCCTATATAGAAGAGCAGAAAATCGACCACGTGCCGGCTGATGAGGCGGTCCCATAAATTGCCGATAGCGCCGCCCAGAATCAACGACAGTCCGATTCCCGTCGAGGTCAAGCTGTGGCTGTTTTTCCAGAGCAGCGCGGAGACGATCAGCAGCGCAATCACAGAAAATAAAATCAGCAGGCCGACCTTCCATCCCGAGGGAGAATCCGCAAAAATACCAAACGCAGCCCCCGGGTTCTCGGCGTGGATGACGCGAAAAAATCCAGGGATGACCGGGATGCTGTCATGCAAGGAAAGCCGGTGCGCGATCGTCCACTTGGTGACGCGATCAAGAGCGACGACGAACAACGCGATCAGGAAATGATATTTGCGCATGGGCCGAAAAACTTCTTCTCTTTATCTTCTGAGTCTACAGCTTATCGCGTTTGCCCAAGCCGCGGTCACGCCCCGCCAATTTCTTTAAGCACGGCGCTGCAGCGTTCGCACACCGAGGGATAGTTCTTATCGTCACCGACGTGGGTTGAAAAATTCCAGCAGCGCTCGCACTTGGCGCCATCGGCTTTCTTGACCTCGATATGCACGCTGCCCGTGCCATTGCCTGGGCCCTCGGTGAGTTTCACAGCGGAGACGATGAAGAGATAGCGCAGCTGGTCTTGATGGCGCGCCAGAACCGTATAGGCAGGGTCCGCCGCAGTGATCGTCAGTTGCGCCTCCAAACCCTTTCCAATGCGCTTGCTGTTGCGCTCTTCTTCGAGCGCTTTCATCACCTGCTCCCGCACTGCCAGCAGCGTACTCCAATCTTGCTGCTGTTGCGCATCCTCCAGCGGAATTGAAGCGTCACCAAGCACCTCGGCGGATTTGGAAAATTCTGCCAGATGAACACTGGCGACGCGGCCTGGCATCTTCGGCAAATGCTGCCAGACTTCTTCGCACGTAAAACTTAAAATGGGCGCCAGCAGACGCACCATCGCCTCACAGATGCGCCAAACCGCAGTCTGGGCCGAACGGCGGCCGTGCGAGTTGGGTGCGTAGGTATAGAGTCGGTCCTTGATGATGTCGAAGTAGAATGAGCTGAGATCGACCACGCAGAAGTGGTTTACGCGGTGATAGATCTTGTGGAAAGCAAACTCCTCATACCCGTTACGAACGTCGCGGGTGAGCGCCCAAGTCTGGCGCAGCATGTATTGGTCAAGCGCGTCGAGCTTTTCAAACGGAACAGCATTGGTCGGCGGATCGAAATCGTACAGATTGCCGAGCGCGTTCTTGAAAAGTTTGTTTCGAATCTCCCGATAGTTCTCCGCGACGCGCTGCATCAGTGCTTCGGAGCCGACAACGTCTTCCCGGAAGTCCACCGAAGCAGTCCAGAGGCGCACGATCTCCCCGCCCAGGCGCTTGGCGATGTCAACCGGGTCCACATCGTTGCCCCGCGACTTTGACAAGGCCTGGCCCTTTTCGTCGAGCGTCCAGCCGGGCGTGACCACGCCGCGATACGGAGGCGTGCCGCGCGCGCCCATGGCGCAGAGCAGGGAAGACTGGAACCATCCCCGGTACTGGTCGCCGCCTTCGAGGTAGAGATCGGAGGGCCAAGGATAGTGATATTCGGGCTCGGCCGCGATCAGCGCCAGATAGCTGGCGCCGGATTCCAGCCAGACGTCGAAGATGTCGGTTTCCTTTTCGAACTTCGCGCCGCCGCAATGCGGGCACTTTGTTCCGTCGGGAAGAATGGTGTCGGACTCGGAAGTAAACCAGGCATCGGCGCCGGAGCGGGCGAATAGCTCGACGACCTTGCGGTTGATGGCGTGGTCGTTAAGCGGCTTGCCGCAGCTTTCGCAGAGAAAGACGGCGATCGGGACGCCCCACACCCGCTGTCGCGAGATGCACCAGTCGGGCCGGGTTTGAATCATGTTCGAGAGCCGCTCTTCCCCCCAAGCCGGATCCCATTTTACCTTCTTGATCTCGCTGAGCGTGCGCGTACGCAGCGTGTCCTCTTTTCCTTTGCCGCCGGGCATGGGCGTTTCCATGGAAATAAACCACTGCTCGGTGGCGCGGAAGATCACGGGATTGTGGCAGCGCCAGCAGTGGGGATAGGAGTGCTCGGTTTTTTCCGTGTGCAGCAGAGCGCCGCGGCTTTTGACCAGGTCGATGATGGGCTGATTGGCGTCCCATACGCGCTTGCCTTCGTATTCGGGCAGGCCGTTGCGCAGTATGCCTTTTTCGTCCACGTTACTGGTGGCGTCGAGGCCGTACTTCACGCCGGTGGCGAAGTCCTCGGCGCCGTGCGAGGGCGCGGTGTGGACGACGCCGGTGCCCGTGTCCATGGTGACGTAGTCGGCGAGCACGCCGAGAACTTTGCGGTCGAGGAAAGGATGCTGGAAGTTGAGGCGCTCAAGTTTGCGTCCGGGGAAGCGGGCGAGCTCGCGCGGGTTGACGAGGCCGCACTTCTCGGCGGCGTCTTTGGCGAGCTTGGAGGCAACGATGTAGACCTCGCCGCTGGATTCCAGAGCTACATATTCCTCGTCAGGATGGAAAGCCACGGCCATGGAAGCGGGCAGCGTCCAGGGAGTCGTGGTCCAGATGATGGTGGAAAGTTTCTTGCCGGCCAGCTCGGCGTCGAGTTTCGCGGGATTGTCGAGCAGCGCGTACTTCACCCAAACGGTCGAACTGGTGTGGTTTTCGTATTCGACTTCGGCTTCGGCGAGCGCCGTCTCGTCGTGCATGCACCAGTAGACGGCGCGAAGGCCCTTATAGACGAACTCATTTTCATAAAACGAAAAGAACGTTTGAAGCACAACCGACTCGTACTGCGGCGTCATCGTGGCATACGGTTTGTCGAAGCGGCCAAAGACGCCGATGCGCTTGAACTGCTGGCGCTGCAGATCGAGGAATTTCTGCGCGTACTTGCGGCACTCAGCGCGGACATCAGTGGGGTGCATCTCGAGCTTCTTACCGCCGAGTTCTTTGTCGACCTTGATTTCGATGGGCAAGCCGTGGCAGTCCCAGCCGGGGACGTAGGGAGCGTCGAAGCCAGCCATGGTTTTGGATTTGACGATGAAATCCTTAAGGCACTTGTTCATGGCTGTGCCGAGGTGGATAGGTCCGCTGGTGTAGGGCGGACCGTCGTGCAGGATGTACTTTTCCTTCCCCTTACGGGCCTGGCGAATGCGCCCGTAGATGTCCATCTGCTCCCAGCGCTCCAGCATTTTGGGCTCGTTCTGAGGCAGATTCGCCTTCATGGGGAAGTCGGTTTTGGGCAAATTGATGGTAGATTTTAAATCCATCGGCACTGGCAACGTTCTCCCAACTGATTGAATCTTTTAATTATATAGGGAGCGCGAAAGGACGCGTCTAGGGGAGCTGCCTGACTTGGGAACGAATGCAAAAAGTCTATTTCGCGTCAGCGAAAAGCGTGTACAATTTTCACCAGAACCAAACCTGCACGCATCTAACTGACTGGGGAAGATAGTTGCGACACAGGTGCGGCAAGGTTCACCCCTTTCGCAGGTGAACTTTTTTGCAAGCTTTGAGGAGCGCTCGCGCATCTAAATCAGCGACTTCTTATGCCATGAACTTGGGGCTACTGTTCGGGTAAATATGTCAGCATTCGAAACACCGCAGAATCCGCAACCGCTGGGTCCAGAGCCGGAACTGCATCTTCTGCTAACCAATCAGACTCTGGACGAGCCTCTCTGGAAATCCCTGTTCCGCAATCTTGACGACTTCTTCTTCCCCAAGAAACTCCCTCCGCTAGTCCTGACCTCGAAGCCCGTCGCGGTGCGCGATATCTGGGGCTTCTACAACTACAAGCGACGCGGAGCATTCGGTTCAACCGTCATCCACGTACTGGCAGTGGCCCTCATCATCGGCGCCACCTACCTGGGACGGAAGATCGTCGAAGTCGCCAAGCCGAAAGAAACCGTGTTGTTGATCGCGCCCGATGACCTCCCTGTGTTGCCGCCCTCCAAGAGCGTGAGCGGCGGCGGGGGCGGTGGTGGCGATCGCGACAAACTGCAGGCATCGCAAGGACGTTTGCCCAAGCAGTCGATGCAGCAGTTCACTCCGCCCATGGCCGTGGTGCGCAACCTCGACCCGAAGCTGCCAGTCACCCCGACGATCGTCGTTCCCCCCGACATTCACCTGCAGCAGCCCAACATGCCCGACCTAGGCGATCCACTTTCGCATCTGCCGTCTGTGCCGTCGAATGGAACCGGTTCTGGCGGCGGCATTGGCTCCGGTAGCGGCGGCGGCGTCGGTTCGGGCGAAGGTCCCGGATATGGTCCTGGCCACGGCGGCGGCACTGGCGGTGGTGCGTTCCACGTTGGCGGTGGTGTTTCCGCTCCCAAACAGATTTATGCACCGGACCCTGAGTATTCCGAGGAAGCCCGCAAAGTTAAGCACATGGGGACAGTCGTATTGTGGCTGGTGGTCGGTCCCGATGGTAAGCCGCGCGATATCCGGGTGGCTCGCACTTTAGGATTGGGTCTGGATGAAAAGGCCATCGAAGCCGTAAAAACCTGGATTTTCGAGCCGGCATATAAAGATGGCAAGCCGGTCGCTGTGCAAATCAACGTCGAAGTAAATTTCCATTTGTACTGAACCCGGCTGTACTGAAAAAGTTTGTGAGCCCGGGAGACGGCCGCGCAAGCGGCCGTTTTTAATTAGGTTTGGGGACGGGGCTCTCCCCGTCCAAGCCGTGCGCAGCACGGCTTCCGCCGCTTATTCCTTCAAATCCACATGCACCACGTCTTCCACCGGAAGCCCGAGGAACCGCGTTCCCGTCATCCTGAATTTCTCCGCCGAATCCGTCGCAAAGAACTTTAGCGTGGGAACGCCTCGCTGCTCGTTCTTCGTCTGAGCTGAAGAAGACAGCGGTTCAATCTGCAGTTGACGCGCCACCTCCCGCGCCGTCGACTCGGCAGAATCCACGATCGCGACGTGCTCCGGCGCGATTCGCCGCAACAGTGGCTTGATCAGCGGATAGTGTGTGCAGCCGAGCACCAGCACGTCGGCATTAAAATCGCCCGCGTCGTCCGAAAAAGCCTCCGACAAATAAATCCGTGCCACCTGCTCGGTCACCGTATGTTCCACCCACCCCTCTTCGACCAGCGGCACCAAGAGAGGACAAGCCTTTTCCCGCACCGCGACTTTTCTGGCCTCGAGGGCGCGCCGGTAGGCATGGCTGCTGATGGTCGCCTCCGTGCCGATGACGACGACCCTCCGCGTACGAGTGGCCGTCGCCGCAGCTTCCGCTCCCGGTTCGACCACTCCGATCACGTCCACGCCCGCCGCGGCTTTGATCTCGTTCAGTGCCAACGCGGTTGCCGTGTTGCAGGCGATCACCAGCAGTTCCGCGCCCTGATTCTGCAAATAACGCACCGCCCCGACCGCGTAATGCGCCACGGTGGCGGCTGACTTCGATCCGTAAGGAAGCCGGGCCGTGTCGCCGAAGTAGAGATAGTCGGCGTCTGGAACGCGCTCGACCAGCGCCCGCAGAACGGTCAGACCGCCCACGCCCGAGTCAAAGACGCCGATCGTCGGCCTGCGTGAATTGGGCACAGTGGTCAGAGTTCAACCTTCCGCGGTGGTTGGATTGATGACCGACCGGATTGCGGAAATTCGATTTGCCGGAAAACCTCCCTGGCGGGCGTGTTCACGGATCATCTCTTCATTCGGCGCGATGTAGACGCAGTAGATCTTGTCGTCGGTGACGAAACTTTCGAGCCACTGGACCTGCGGGCCAAGCTTCTGGAGAACGCCGCAGGACTTCTGTGAGATGCCCTGAAGTTCCTGCTGCGTCAATTTGCCGGCGTTGGGAATGTCGCGCTCAATGACATATTTCGGCATGATGCGCTCCTGTTGTTGAAGTTCTGGATTTTGCAACTTCCGGATTCTAGCACCCGCCAAAGTTCTCCAGACACCACAAACTTTCTAGCGCAAGGCGCTCACTTTCGTTGCGCTCGACCCCATATCCTCAAACGAAAACGCGATAGAAACATTCGGATACTCCTTACCGCCGATCTCCACATAAGGATAGACAAAGTAGTTCAGCGGAGCTCCGTCCTGCGCGGGCGCAAGTCGCAGATCGCGTCCTTCGGTGAACTGCACCCGATTCACATCGTGCGCGCCGAAAAAGTAATCATGCTTTTCCTGATGTTTCCATGCCTCCGAAATGTCTACCGGGACCCAGCCAGTCGAATCCAGATAGAACTCCGCCCAGCAGTGGTATCCCGGAATCTCGGCGGAATGTTTATCGGCCGGAAGCGGAAAACCAATCTGAAAGCGCGCCGGAATTTTCTCGGCTCGCGCCATCGCAATAAAAACCGAGTGAAAATCGGTGCAGTTGCCCTGCTTCGAATCGCAGGCCCAAAGCGTGTCGCCGTGTCCCCAGCCCGTGCCGCTCTTGTCGTATTTCATGGTGCGAAAAACGTATTCGTAAATGGCCTTCGCCTTTTCCAGCGGCGTGGTTGCTCCTTTGGTTTCCTGCGCGGCCAGTTGCGCCGGAATTCCCGTCACCGGTACCAGTCGGTCGGCCTCAAGTGCCCGCGCCAACTCGACTCGTGACGCGGGCGCAGACCGCGCGTCACTAATCGGTTTTCCGTTCACCAGCACCACATGCTCACGCCGCACCACGTCATAGTCCACGGAAAACTTGTACTCGCCCTGGTCAGCCTTCGAAGTCTCAGCGTACAAAACTTCGTTCCGATATTCCGGCTGGTGAACCTGCGTGAGCGGCAAGTCGCCGCTCTTGGAAACGACCGTCACATCCTGGAAGGCGTCGGAGTGCGCCAGCGGAATCCAGACCCGGACGCGCTCGCCGGGACTGACATTCTTCACTGTGAATGTGTAGTGGAAGTTGAAGTGGCGCTCCTTCTGAGCCAGAGCAGGCTGAGCCAGAGCCGGCAAAGACGACAACATAAGCAACAGGAAAAGCAGGGACCGACGCAGCATGGCGCATCCTTTCGACGAATGATCGCTTCCGATAAACGCTTCATACGCAGGGAAACGGCCGACGGACGTTTTAGACGGAACTATCGTCAGGTGAAACCGCGGCCGGAAAGTCGAGGCGGGCACCGCATGTTTCGCAGTATAGTTCGCAGTCTGCCTGTTGCGCGATCTATTATTACGTCCGATGGAGCGCCGGGCGTCCCCGCCCGGCAGGACGAGCGAAACGCCCGTCGCTCTATCATATGATTCATCGCGCGTTCGCGGCTCCAGTTGCCTGACCCAACCGCCGCCCGTTATCCTTCAGGCGATGCCCAGCACTCTCGTCGAATGCGTTCCTAATTTTTCGGAAGGCCGCGACCCCGCCAAGGTCGATGCCATTGTCGAAGCCATGAAGATCCCCGGCGTCTATCTCCTCGACCGCGAGATGGATTCCGACCATAACCGCTCGGTCATCACCCTGGTCGGCGAGCGTGAAGCCATTCAGGAAGCCGCCATTCGCGGGGTAGGGAAGGCCGCCGAGTTGATCGATCTCACGAAACATCAAGGTGCGCACCCGCGCATGGGAGCAGCCGATGTCGTGCCCTTTATTCCAATCGATGGGGTGACTATTGAAGACTGCATCGCCATGGCGCGCCACGTCGGCGCCGAAATTGCGAAACGCTTTCAGATCCCGGTCTATCTTTACGAAGCCGCCGCGGCCACGCCCGAGCGGCAGAACCTGGAAAATATTCGCCGCGGTCAATTCGAAGGCATCCGTGCCGAAATAGCGACCAATCCCGCGCGCAAGCCTGATTTCGGCGAGCCCCGCGTGCATCCCACGGCCGGAGCCACGGTCGTAGGCGCGCGCAAGTTTCTCATTGCCTACAACGTCTTCCTCAATACGCCCGACGTAGAGATCGCCAAGAAAATCGCGAAAGCCGTGCGCTTTTCGGGCGGTGGCCTGCGCTTCGTCAAAGGCGCCGGATTCCTGGTGCGCGGCCTGGCTCAGGTTTCGATGAACCTGACCGACTTCGAGCAGACCCCCATCCACCGCGTTTTCGAATTCGTGAGACGCGAAGCCGCGCGCTACGGAGCCATCCCGGTTTCAAGCGAGATCGTCGGGCTGATTCCGAAGAAGGCGCTCGAGCAGGCCGCCGAATGGTTTCTGCAAGTCGAAAATTTCGATTCCTCGCTCATCCTCGAAAACCGTCTGGCTGCGGTCATGAGCGGCAGGATGGCGGTAGGCGGCCTGCGCGCCGGAGTCGAGCCTTTCATCGAACAACTTGCCGCTCCCACCGCGACTCCCGGAGGAGGCAGCGCCGCTGCCGCCAGCGGCGCCATGGCCGCCGGACTCGCGAGCATGGTCGCGTCCATGTCGCGCGGCAAGAAAGCGTACCTGCAGCACGAAAGCCAGCTCAGCGAAAATATCGCCAGACTCGGCCAGCTTCGCGAGGAACTGAAGGCCGCGATCGACGCCGACGCCGAGTCCTATAACGTCGTCATGAAGGCCTACAAGTCGGCCAAGTCGCCAGATGGCAAGTCATCAGATGGCAAGGCTAATGCTAATGTTAACGATGGCGGCGCCGTAATCGCCGCCGCGCTCAAACAGGCGACCAGCGTGCCTTTGGGCGTTGCCGAAAACGTAGTCGAGGTCGCGCAGATTGCGGCCAATCTGAAGCCGATCACCAATCCAAACATGAAATCCGATCTGACGGCCGCAATTGCCCTGGCAAAAGCTGCCCTCGAAGGCGCGCTCGCAAACGTCGAGATCAACCTCGAGTCGTTGAAGAAGGATTCGCCGAAGGACGAGTCGTTTGTGGCAGAGACGCGGAACAGAGCGCTAGCTCTGAAGGTGTAACCATGCGGGCGGCGAAGCGTGCCTCAGGATTAAGGATGCAGAATGCGAAATACCGCACCCAAAGCGGGGCGCACTAACCGCATGGTTACTGAAATCGACTCCCTGGTCCCCAACCCGTTAGGCGGCAGTAATCATTTCGATCGGCTCGGTAGCCTCGCGGACGGGCTCGCGGATCGTCCGTAGCGCTTCGGCAATCTCAACGCTAGTGATGCTCCCTCTGCCGACCAGGTCGCCGAGTGACAAAATACCCGCGACTTCATGTCTCCCATTCACCACCGGCAGGCGGCGCACCTGATGCTCTTCCATCAGTTCCAGTGCGTAGCGAACATCATCTCCTACGGCGCAGCAAATGGGGTCCGCGGTCATGCACTCGCTGATCCAGATATCCGCCGGATCTTTGCCACCAGCCACCACATGCAGACAAAGGTCGCGATCGGTTACCATCCCGACCAGCCGTGGATTAGTCGGATCCAGGACCACCGGCAAAACTCCAATATTTAACTCTTGCATGGTCGTGGCAGCATTCACCACAGAACTGGATGGGCAGCAGAATGCTGGGTTCTTAGTCATTACCTCATATACTTTCATAGCTCACCTTCTGAACACTCAACGTGCAAATTATGGTAGCGCAAACAATAGAGCACACCGACCAAACTGTCAGTGAGCGAAATCACAAGGCTGAGTGACCTGCCGACGTTCCTCATTGATGAGTCGCTGGTCAACCAAAGCAGTGGCTGCATTGTCCGTTTTCCACGCAAACTCATGCGATTCTAGCGTTCTAAGACCATGCCGGAGAGGACGCACTTTAGTTACGCTCCGGCCTGGCGAATTAGGGACTAGAATAGGCAAGAACAGGTGGAAAACCGCCAAGGATCGTCCGCGGACGGTTCACGGTTTGCATCTAAACATCTCAGACCCATCTTGAGGGATTTCACTTTGAGGATTTCTATGAAGAATTCGTGTTTGGCGGTTTTGCTTCTGTGCGCAACCGTCGGCTACGCCATGCCGATCGCATCGTCGGCGCGCTCCCTGGTGCCTGCTGAAATTCAACAACTGATTGGCGTCGACTACCGGGCGCTCAAGGATTCGCCCACCGCGCAGGCGCTCAAAGAAAAAGTGCTGCCCGACAACCTGAAGGAGCTCGAGAGCGCCCTGAAAGGCATCGGTATTGATTCCGACCACGATCTCGACCAGCTCAATTTCGCCTCTTTCCGTACTGAAAAGAAAGGCATTCAAACCATCGGCGTGGCGCAGGGATCGTTCTCGGCCAAAGTCGTCCTCAAGAAGTTGAAGCTCAAGAAGATCACGGCCACAAAATACGGCACGGACCGCATTTACCCGATGGATAACGGTTTGGTGATGACCTTCCTGGACGACAACACGCTGGCCTTCGGCGTCGAGTCCTCATTGCACAGCGCGCTCGATACCCGCGACGGCAAGCGCCCATCGCTTGATTCCAATTCGGTGATGACCGACCAGATGGCGGCCGTCGATAGCGCGCCCCTGTGGAGCGTCCTCGACCAGCAGGGAACTCAGACCATGATGTTTTCGGTGATGGGCGATGCCGCAAGAGTAGGCGATTACGAAAGCATCAAGAAGCGCATTCTGGCTTCTCGCTACACCATGAACTTCCAGAACGGAGTGAATTTCGATCTGAGCGTTCAAACCGCCGACTCGATGACGGCGGCCACGCTGTCTACGGTCCTCAAGGGCGTCATGCTTTTCAAGAAGCTCAGTGCCAGCCCGGTCGAAAAGACTGCCATTGACGCTTCCACCGTCGATTCCGACGGCTCGAACCTGCAAGTCCACTTCAAGAGCGACGATCAGAAGTTCCAGTCCCTGATGAATTCGCCGCTGTTCGCCGCCGTTTCACATTGACCCAGCGCACTAACGTTTCGCACGATCCGAGCAGAAAAAGAAAACGTTCCGGACGTTCCTCCGGGACGTTTTCTTTTGTGCTGAGCCGGTCGACAGAAGTGTCGTAGCTGCACGGTAATCAGCCCGTTGGGGAAGCGATTAAGGCAGCTTCTTGACAAACGTTTCAGGCGCACTGTACAACTCTCGTGCGTTCAACGTTAAGCGGTTGCGTATGCGAGCTCCATGCGCCCACACCCCCATTGGATTGATTATGCGGTAATCGGCATTTACTTCACCTTTGTTCTGGGAATCGGTTTCGTACTGAAAAAGTACATGAAGACCAGCACCGACTTCTTCCTGTCGGGCCGGTCCATTCCTGCCTGGATCACGGGATTAGCTTTTCTTTCCGCCAACCTCGGCGCTCAAGAAGTGATTGGCATGGGCGCCAGCGGCGCCAAGTACGGCATTGCCACCTCGCATTTTTACTGGGTGGGCGCGATTCCCGCGATGGTTTTCGTCGGCATCTTCATGATGCCGTTCTACTACGGTTCCCGGGCGCGGTCGGTGCCCGAGTATCTGAAGTTGCGTTTCGACGAAAAAACGCGCGGACTGAACGCCATCTCGTTTGCGGTAATGACGGTCTTTTCTTCGGGCGTATCCATGTACGCCATGGGCAAGCTGCTGCAACTGCTGCTCGGCTGGAATTTCAATGCGGCCATCATCGTATCCGCGCTGATCGTATTGGCGTATACGTTTCTCGGCGGCCTCACGTCCGCGATTTATAACGAGGTGCTGCAATTTTTTCTGATCGTCATCGGTTTTATCCCGCTGGTGTTTCTCGGGTTGAAAGATGTCGGCGGATGGGATGGCCTGAAGACCCGCATAGGGAACGACGCCATGGTCCATTCCTGGAAGTATCTGGGCAGCCCCAGCGCGAATCCCATGGGCGTGGAATGGTTCAGCATGTTAATGGGATTAGGCTTCGTGTTGTCGTTCGGCTACTGGTGCACTGATTTTCTGGTGGTGCAGCGCGCCATGGCAGCTGACTCGATGACGTCCGCCCGGCGCACCCCGCTGATCGCCGCCTTTCCGAAGATGTTGTTTCCCTTCCTGGTGATTTTGCCGGGAATGATTGCCGGCGTGGTTTCTGCGGAGAGCATGGGCGGCAGCATGAGGGGGGATGCGGCAGACGTTCCGGCAAGCGCGGGAGCGGCGTTTGTCGCGCAACGAGCGGCAAGCGGCGGAATCAGCCTGGAAGGTGGAAAAGGAATCATCCCGCCGAAGGTGGACGAAAGTGGAAAGCCTCTCATCAAAGACGGCAAAGTCGTGCTGGATTACGATCTCGCGACTCCCATGATGCTGGTTCGTTATTTTCCTTCGGGATTGCTGGGGCTGGGATTGTGCGCCCTGATGGCTTCGTTTATGTCTGGGATGGCCGGCAACACGACTGCCTTCAA